>Ga0100403_1000725_pt1 | contig 32371 bp, 28 predicted proteins | sample CryGeymet201501t_FD_83663 | JGI IMG/M metagenome (GOLD analysis project Ga0100403, IMG submission 83663) | Groundwater microbial communities from Crystal Geyser aquifers in Utah, USA - Crystal Geyser metaG 2015-01t | ecosystem: Environmental > Aquatic > Deep subsurface > Groundwater | place... | reverse complement strand
TCAGTTCACGTGTATCGGAAAGCTCACCCACGCGGCGCCGCCGCGGTTGTCGTGAACGACGGCGAACACCGTGCCGTCGCCCGGCTCGCCCGGCGCGTGAAGCTTGATTTCGCTCCCGGAGACGCGCCCTTGCGCCGGATCGAAGAGGAGGCGCGCGTCGCCTTCGAAGTCGCCTTTGTCGGCGTACCAGTCGACCCAGATCTGCTCGTGGCGCGGAGCGCCGTTCGTGTCGAGGTCGCCCGGGTTCACCTCCCAGCTCGCGTCCGGAATCGAGACGTCGAGCTTCAAGTCGGGACACTCGACGCGATGCGAAGCCGTGCAGCGATCGACCGTGATCCCCTGCGCGAGATCGAGCGGCTGCCCTTGGTACGTGAGGTGATCGATGATCGGGTTCGCGTTCGTGCGATCGTCGTACGCGTACACGCGCTGGACGCCGATGACGTAGTCGTCGGGGCCGAGCCTGTTGTGATCTTCGTCGTAGCAGCCGAGCGGCACTTGCTGCTTTCGGATGTCGTTCGGATCGACCGGCGTGATCTCGACATGGCCGGCGCAGACGATGCTGAAGACGATCGCCAATCCGTAGGGACCGGACGAGCCCGGAACGATCGGATGCTTCTTGACGAGGTCGGGCGAGAGCGTGAACGAGTACGTCGGCCCGCTCGGCAAGAACGGCGACAAGTCGACGCCCGGCCGCAAGAACGCGCCGGCGCCGCCCGCGCCTCCGTCCGGCGCTCCGGCGTCCGCAGCGCCCGCGGCCTGCGCGAACTGCGCGAAGCAGACGTAATAGAGATCGTTCGTCGGGTTTTCGCACACCAGCGGGATCCAGAAGATCTTCATCGGCCGCGTCTTGTTCGGCCGCGCGTCGAACGCGAGCGTTTCGAGCGTCACCTTCGCGCCCGGCTTCGCGTACGGAAGGTCCGCGCGGGTCGCGAGCATGCGCACGCTCTTCAGCTTGCTCTCGGCGTCGAAGTCGCTCGCGCCGCACGCCGCGACGACGCCCGCGGCGATCGCTCCGGCGAACGCAGTTGCGAGAGCGCGGCGCATCACCACTCGATCCTCCCCCCGATGCTCGGGATGATCGGCAGCCCGTTGATGAACGTGTGCTGCGTGAAGTTGTAGTTGTATTGCACGCCCTCGACGTTGCCCTGGTTGTAGACGTTCTGGACGTCGAGGTACGCGCCGACTTTTCCGCCGCCCTTGAGGTTCCACGTCTTGTCGACGCGGACGTCGAGCTGATGGAACATCGGCAAGCGCGATCCGAAGAGCGGATAATCCTGGAGCGGCAAGTAGACGCCCGCGTTGCCGTCGTAGAAGCCGTAGTTGTTCGGCGTGTAGCGGTTGCCGGACACGAGACGGAAGCGCGCCCCGAGCTCCCACCCGCGGCCGAGCCGGTAGCTCCCGAGGATCGTCAGGATGTGCGTCTGATCGAACGCGGTGAGGCGCAGCGGCTCCCCCGGCATGTCGCGCCGCTCGCTCCGCGACAGCGTGTACGCGAGCCAACCGAAGAAGCGCGAGTCCGGTTTGTAGCGAAGCAGAAGCTCGGCGCCGTACGCGCGGCCGTTGCCGACGTTGCCGACTTTGTTGAGCACGAGGTAATCGAGCTGCTTGTAGAAGCCTTCGAACGAGACTTCGACCTGCTTCGTGATCTCGCGCTCGACGCCGAGGCCGTAGTGGATCGCGCGGTTCGACACGAGGCCGATCGTCCCGAACACCGGGTTCGTCTCTTGCGGCTGCGGCGGCTGGAAGTAGACGCCCGCGCCGCCTTTGAGCGTCGTGCGCGGGTAATCAGTGATGTCTTGGCGCGCGCTTACGCGCGGCGCGAAATCCCACGCGCCGGTGTCCTTCGCGTAATCGAGGCGCATGCCGGGGACGATGCGTCCGCCGCGCCACGGCGTGAGCTCCCCCTCGACATACATGCCCGGACGGAAGATCGCGTCGACGTCGTGCGTGGTGACCGCGGGCCTGCTCAAGAACGGACCGCCCGGCGGCTCGCCCGGTCGCGGGAACGGCGGGAAGCGCACGGTGACGTCGTACGGCACGTAGAGAAAATCGAGGCCGACGTTGATCGACGTGCCGCGCGCGATGCGGCGGTTCACTTCGACGCGGCTCGTGAGCGGCCAGCTGTCGAGGTGGAAGAAGTTGTCGCCGAGCGAGAAGTCGACGAAGTCCTCGCCAACCGCGGCCATCAAGCGAAGCTCGGTGTCCTTGTCGAACTTGTTTCTGTAGCGGCCGAGCAGCCGCCAGAAGCCGGTGTGCGTGCTGATTCCGCCAGCGAGACCAGGCTCGGTGCCGTTCACCGATTTGACGAGGATGTCGAGCCGATCGTCCGAACCGAAGAACATGAAGCGCAGGTTCGAATTCTTGTCGAAGTCGCGCTGAACGACGGCTTGGTAGTCGTAGTAAACGGGCGCGGTGGTGACGCCGGCGCCGGCCGCGGTGAGCGCGGGCTTGAGCCACACGTCCACGTACGAACGTCGTCCTCCGATCGCGAAGTTCCATCCGGTCTTGCCGATCGGTCCTTCGGCGAGGACGCGCGCGTCGATGAGATCGGCTTGCGCGAGGCCGTGGAATTTGTCCTTGCGCGGATCCTTCATCCCGACGTCGACGATGCCGCCCATCACGCGGCCGTACTGCGCGCTGAAGTTGCCGGGATAGAAATCGATCTTCTCGAGCATCTCCGTCGGCACGACCGAGGAGAGGCCGCCGAAGTGGTAGACGATCGGGACGATCGCGCCGTCGATGAAGTAGTTCGTGTCTTGCGGCGCCGAGCCGCGGACGATGAGCAGGCCCGCGAGCGCCGGCGGACGCGCGACGCCGGGCAAATTCTGCAACGACCGCAGCGCGTCGCCGCTCGTGCCGGGGATGCGGTTCATCTCGCGCTGCTCGAGCGTGCGCACCGTCACTTCGCGTGACGGGCGCGTCCCCTTGACGACGATCTCTTGAACCGGCGGCTCCGGCGCGGCGCTCCCCGCGGGCGGCGGCGTGTTGCCGATCTGCGGCGGCGCGGCGGCTCCGGCCTGCCGATCCATCCGCTGCACGACGCTCGTCTCTTCGCCCGGATTGAGCTCGAGGTCGGCCGACTGATCTTGGTAGCCGGCGGCCGTGAGCGTCAGCCGGTATTTTCCGTACGGCAGCCGCGGCAACGTCCATCGCCCCGCGCTGTCGCTCGTCGCCGTCGCGACCGCGCCGTCCGCCGCGCGCGCCACGATGCTCGCGCCGACGATCGCTTGCCCGCTCGTCGAATCGAGCAATCGCCCGACGAGCGCTGCGGCCGGCGCGTCGAAGCCGTACTTGAAGCGAATCTTCACCGCGACGGGCTGCCCGTTTCGTTTCGCCGGCTCGAACACGAGCTTCGACGCCGCGGCGACCGCCGCTTCATCGAAGCCGTGGCCGACCGGTTTATCGACGGTCGCGCGCTTCACGAGGCCGGTCGCGTCGATCTCCAAAATCAAGACGACGTCGACGTGCTGGCGCATCCCCTCCGCGAGCGCTTGCTTCGGATAGACCGCCCCCTCGTCGCGCTTGAGCACCGGCGGCGTCACGACCGGCGCAGGCGCCGGCGGCTGCGCGCTCCCCGACGCCGCGGGCACGACGACCGCTCCGGCGCCGCCGCGCGGAACTCCGCCGCCGCTCGGCTGCTCCTGCGCGCGCGCACGCGCGCTGAACGAAGCGACGAACATCGCAACGAGAAGCATCGGCGCGATCCATCGCGCGCTCTCTCGAATGTCGATGCGTCGCATCGGTCGGCATGGCCGGCGCCCCCGTGCCGGCTCGTTCTCCCTTCGGTCGTTCGTCCTTATCACAGCGCCGAGGCGGCTCGCGCTTCGATGCGCCGCCGCGCGACCACGTTTCGCGCCGCGCGTGTGTTATAGGCGCGGTGCTCGTGTTTGCGACGACTCCACAGGACGAACTGCGCCTCGCGATGCTCGGCGCGTGGGGGAAACCGCCGGACCACGTCGCGTGGGCCGCGGTCGGCGTCGCCGTGGTGCTCGTGCTCTTCGCGATGAGCCCATCGGGGCCGCGCGCGCTCGGATCGTTCCTCGAGTTCGCGTCGATCGACGATCTCGCGCGGCGCAGGAGATTTCTCACGGTCGCCGGCTTCGTCGCCGCGTTCTTGTCGCTCGGATACGTGGCGCTCTACCTGCACGGAGGGCCGCGGCTGCCGGAGGCGACGAGCTATTTCCTGCAGGGCCGCGCGGCGTCGCACGGCCACCTCGCGTGGAGCGTCGTCGAGCCGACGGCGAGCTTCCGCGGGCGCGACTTGCTCTTCCGCTCGGGCGAGCTCGCGGGGACGCATCCGCCGGGGTACCCGGTGCTCCTCGCGTTCGGGTTCGTGTTCGGCGCGCCGATGGTCGTCGGGCCGATCCTCGCGGCGGCGATCGCGGCGGCCACTTATTTTCTCGCCCGCGAGCTCGCGGGGGCCGCGGGCTTCGACGCGCGCGGGCGCGCGACGGCGGAGAACGAAGCGGTCGCGCGGCTCGCGGTCGGGCTCTCGCTCGTCAGCGTCGCGCTGCGCTTGCACACGGCCGATACGCTCGCTCACAGCGCCGCGGCGCTCGCGATCGCGACCGCGCTCGCGTCGGCGCTGCACGCGCGCCGCACCGGCGACAATGCGGCGTTCGCGCTCGCGGGGCTCATGACGGGTTACGTCGCCGTGACGCGGCCGCTCTCGGCGATTCCGATCGGCGTCGCCGCGCTCGTCCTCGCGATCGGCTCGTCGCGACGCGGCGTCGTCGCGCTCGTCCTCGCGGCGATTCCGGGCGTCGCGCTCCTCTTCGTGTCGCAAGCGGCGGTCACGGGCTCGCCCTTCGTGTCGCCGGCAAGCGCGTACTGTTTCGCGAGCGACGATCCGCCGGGGTGCATGACGCACGGCTTCGACGCGATGGCCCTCCTCGGCGCGGCCGCGCGGCGCCTCCGCGCGCACCTCGCGGACGTCGCGAACTTCGAGCCGCTCGTCCTCTTGCTCTTCGTGCCGCTCGTGCGGCGCGCGACGAACGCGGTGCGCCTCGCGCTCGTCGTGGTAGCGGGGCTCGTCCTCGTGTACCTGCCGATCTACGCGCCGATCCGCACCGCGGCGGGCGCGGTCGATCTCGTTCCGGGGCGGACGTTCGCGGACGCGCTCGCGGTGGAGCACGCGGTGATCGCGTACGCGGCGTCGCTCCTCGCGCCCAAGCTCGCGCTCTCGCGACGCGCGCTCGTCGTCCTCGCGTTCGCGTGCGCCGGCTTCGGGGTGCATGGCGTCTTTTCGCACCGCGCGATCGCCGACGCGGACGGCGGCCGCCCGAAGTACGAGCCGGACGTCGCGCGCGAAGCGAACGTCACGCACGGCCTCCTCTACTTCGACACCGACGAAGGCTTCAACCTGGCGCACAACCCGGACATGCTGCCGAGCCACGGCCTCCTCGCGGTGCGCTACCGCGGCGACGATCACGATCGGCTCCTCTACGATTTGCTCGGGCATCCGTCGGTGCATCGCTACGTCATCAGCGAGCCGACGCCGGCTCCCTCCGCTTCCTCTTCCGCTTCCGCGTCCGCTTCGGCATCCGCGTCCGCGCCTGCGGAGCCGCCGCCATCGGTGTCGAGCGCGACGGCGCCGTTCTGGATCCCGCCGCCGCCGACGGGCGGGGCTTCGGACGAAACGTGGCGGTTCGAGGCCGAGTCCGACTGGCCGCCGCTCGCGCAGTCGGGCGGCGCGACGCGCCCGATCGCGCAGCCCGGCACGTGCGCGTCCGAGGGGCGCGTCCTCGCGCTGACGCCGTCGTCGCCGAGCGCCGCCGCTCGCATCGAGCTCCCGCTGCCGAAGGCAGACCTCACGAACCCGCGCTGGACGATCACGCCGCGCGTCTTCCGAACGGGCTCCGCCGGCCGCGGAAAGCTCGAGGCCCTCTACGAAAACCGCGTCCTCGCGACGTGGACCTGGGCCGACGCGATCGAACCGGCGAGCCTCCCCGACCCATGCGCGGCGCTTCAGGCGCAAGTCATCGAGCTTCCCGCCTCGGCGGTGAACAAGGACCGCCTCGTCGCGTTCGTCGAGCTTCGTTTGACGGCCGAAGGCGGCCCCGTCGCGCTCGACAAGACCGAGGTGCGGCGGCCGCCGGCGCCCTGATCGCAGCCCTTGACGGTCTGTAAGTACAGGGTGTACCGATTGATTTGCTTCATGTGAGGCTCGCGTGCACTGGCGCGAGACGCCGGACCAAGGTTGCGGGGAGGCGGGGCGACATGACGAAGAGTGAGCTCATCGACGCGCTGGCTGCACGAAGCGAGCTGACGAAGGCCCGCGCGGAGCTCGTCGTCAACTGCGTCTTCGACGCGATGACCGAGGCGCTTCAGCGCGGCGAAGGCATCGAGATCCGCGGCTTCGGCAGCTTCACGGTGCGGCCGTACAAGCCGTACTCCGGGCGCAACCCGCGGACCGGCGAGCCTGTCGAAGTGCCGGCGAAGCGCCTTCCGTTCTTCAAGGTCGGCAAGGAGCTCAAAGAGCTCGTGAACAACAGCCGCCACCTCGCGATCACCGGCGACGACGACGACAACGACAAAGACGATCACGAGCCGGAGGGCGACGACGACGGCGACGAGTGAGCGGACGCGGGCGAGCTGCGCTATAGCGCATGCCCGTGAGCTTCCCTCCCGTAGACCAGCAGATGGCGCTGCTCACGCGCGGGGTCGTCGACCTGCACGTGCGCGCCGAGCTCGAAGAGCGCCTCACCGATTCGCGAAAGACCGGCAAGCCGCTCCGCGTGAAGGCCGGCTTCGATCCGACGCGACCCGATTTGCACCTCGGCCACGCGGTCTTGCTGCAGAAAATGCGGCAGTTTCAGGACCTCGGGCACACCGCGATCTTCATCGTCGGCGAGTTCACCGCGATGGTGGGCGATCCGACCGGCGCGAACGAGCAGCGCCCGCGCCTCTCGCGCGACGAAGTCCGCGCCGCCGCCGAGACGTACAAGCAGCAAGCGTTCAAGGTCTTGAGCAGCGAGAACGTCGAGGTCGTCTACAACTCCGATTGGCTCGACGCGCTCAGGCCGCAAGAGATGGTCGAGCTGATGGCGAGGATGACCGTCGCGCGGATGCTCGAGCGGAACGACTTCGCGCTGCGCTTCGCGGAGAACCGGCCGATCTACCAGCACGAGTTTTTGTACCCGCTCCTTCAAGGGTACGACTCGGTCGCGATCAAAGCGGACATCGAGCTCGGCGGGACCGATCAGCTCTTCAACCTGCTCGTCGGGCGCGATCTCATGCCGCGCTACGGATTGCGCGGGCAGATGGTGATGACGACGCCCATCCTCGAAGGGACCGACGCTCGCTACGAGACCGTCGACGGCGTGAAGAAGATCGTCGGCAAGAAGATGAGCAAGAGCGCCGACAATTACATCGGCATCCAAGAAGAGCCGCTGTCGATGTTCCGAAAGGTGATGCAGATCGACGACGACGTCATCTTCCGGTACTTCGAGCTCCTCTCGTCGAAGACGAACGAGGAGATCGCGGCGCTGAAGGCGGAGCGCGCGGCGGGGAAGAACCCGATGCAAATCAAGGCCGCGTTCGCGCGCGAGATCATCACGCGCTTCCACGACGCGAAGGCGGCGGACCACGCGGCGAGCGAGTTCGAGCGTGTGTACGGCGCCGACGCCGTGCCGGACGACGTCGCGACGCACGAGATCGCGATCGATCAGCCGACGTTGTGGATCGCGAAGGCGCTGTCGAGCGCCGGATTGGTCAAATCAACGGGCGAAGGAAAGCGCTTGGTCGAGCAAGGCGGCGTCGAGCTCGATCGCGTGCGCGTCACCGACGCGCAGCACCAGCTCGCGCCCGGCGAGTACTTGCTCCGCGTGGGATCGAAGAACCGGCGTTTCTGCCGGATCAAGGTCGTGCGTGGATCGGCGTGAGGCGCTCGCGGCGCTCGGTGCGCTCGTGCTCGCGGCGTGCGGCGGGACGAAGAGCGCGCCCCGCGCCGCGCCGAGCGCTCCGCCGGCCGCGCCGCTTCACCTCGATCCGGCGACGGATCTCGCGGCGGCCGCAGGGCTCGTGTGGCTCGTCGACGTTCGACCGCGCGACGTCTTCGCGGCGCTCGATCTGATTCCGGCGATCGGGTTGCTGATTCCGGAGAAGCGCCTCGATGCGTTCGCGCAGCGAAACGGCGGCGTCGACCTGCGGCGCCTCCCGCAGCTCGTCGTCGCTTCGTACAAAGAGGCGCAGCTCGTGGTCGCGCGCGGCGCGTTCGATCCGGGCAAGCTCGAGAAGACGTTCGAGGATCACGCCGAGATCATCGACGGGCGCGCACAGGACAAAGCGACGGCGCCGAGCGGCGCGCCGGCCGCGCCGATCACGCGCCTTTGGGGGACGGCGCGCGGGCAGCGCGAGCAGATCGCGATTTTCGGACGAGACGGGCTCGCGATCGAGCGCGGGCGCTTCGGGCCGCTTCGGGCCGCGCAGGCGTTCGCGCAGGGGAAGCTGAAGCGCGCGAAGCCAGCGCTTCGCGACGTGCCGCTCGCGCGCGCGGCGGAGCTCGTCGGCGACGCGCCGGCGCGCGCGTTCGCGCCCGGACCGTTCGAAGGCGAATGGGCGGGCGGGCTCGGCGGTCTCCTCAAGGCGAGCACCGCCGCCGCGGTGGCCGCGCGCCCCGGCGCGACCGAAGGCGGAAAGGCGCGCGTCGACGTCACGCTCGTCCTCACGGGCGCATGGGGCGCGGACGAGGCCGCCCCCGCACGCCTCGCGGCGGCGTTCGGACGGCTCGCGGACGACCCGCTCGGGAAGCTCTGCGGGCTGCATCGTCCGCTCTCCCCCGCGAAGACGCGCGGGAGCGACGAAGCGCTGGTTTTGGAGGTCGGGCTGGATGCCCTTGAAATTGCTCGCGGATTGCGAGCAGCGACGGAGGCGACCGTCGAAGAGATCATGGCGTATTGACGCGAGGCGCCTTCCGGTGCTACGCGAGCCCGCTCCCGACCATCAGACCATCTGCGCGCCCGCGACTCCACGCAGGGCCCGCCACCCAGGAGCGGGTCGCCCCCAAGGCGCCCGCACCCTAGCAAAGCGCTAAATGCTCCAGAGAAACGCCGCAGCCAGACTCGCCCCCCGAGCAAAGACGTCCGCAAAGCGCGTCGCGAAGAAGAGCGCGGCGAAGCCCGCGGCCAAGGCCAAGGCGCGCGCGCCGAAGCCGCCGGAAAGCGCGCCGGTGATTCGCTCGTCGGCGCCTGAGGTTCCGCAGGCGCGGATCCCGAAGCTCATGGCGCCGTCGACGCAGGTCGTGACGCCGATGGCGGTCCCACCGCGTACGGCGCCGTCGGTGCCGCCGCCGCGGCCGAACGGCGGGTTCGTCGGCGGCGGTCGCCCCGCGAGCGGCGCGCCGTACACGAACGGCTACGTTCCGCCGCCGCCTGCGCCGTACAAGAACGTCACGTTCAAGGTCGGCGACAAGGCGGTCCACCCGTCGCACGGCGTCGGCGAGGTCACCGCGATCGAGCAGCGCGACATCGGCGGCTCGAAGCAGACGTTCTACGTGCTGCGGATTTTGGACAACGGGATGAAGGTGATGGTCCCGACGACCGCCGCGCAGCAAGTCGGCCTTCGCGGGATCATGAGCGAGAAGGAAGCCGCGGCGATCCTCACGACGATGAAGGCGCGCGAGGTCGCGGTCGACGTCCAGCCGTGGAGCAGGCGGTTTCGCGTGTACACCGAGATGATCAAGAGCGGCTCGCCGATCGAGGTCGCCAAGGTGCTCCGCGACATGAACCGCCTCAAGTTCGACAAGGACTTGAGCTTCGGCGAAAGGCGTCTGCTCGATCAGGCGAAGAGCCTGCTGTTGAAAGAGCTCGCCTTCGCGAAGAAGAAGACGGAAGCGGAGATGGCCGAGGAGATCCGGAAGATCTTCAGCGCCTGACGCGCGCGCAGACGAAGCGCGAAACGGCTCGCCGAAAGGCGGGCCGTTTTTCTTTTGTCGATTTTTCGCAACCGGGGATCGGCGGCTCCGAAACATCAGGACAAGAGCGGCGACGAGTCGCTCGCTGACGAAGGAGACGACGATGACAACGGGAGACGAGCGCCTCGCGGAGATAATCCGCGCATACGAGGCGCAAAACGAGGAGTGGGCGCGCGCGAAAGAGCAACTGGCGGCGCTGGGCGACGTCGGGGTCGCGGTGCCCGACAGGCTTTTCGACACGATCGACGATGCGTGCATGGTGCACGTACCGGTCGGGTCGACGTGTGAACTGGGGATTCGCGCCTAGGCGCGCGAGGAAAGGAACGAGTGTCATGAACGTACCGGGAGCGGGAAACGGACAACCGATTCAGACGAACTACGCGGCGTCGATGCCGCCGGGCCTCACGGTCGATGCGCTGCTGACGTACTGCCAAACGCGCCTCGACGGCTTGGACGCTCAGATCAAGCAGTACTTTACCGATCAGCAGAAGGCGAACGCGGATCAGCAAGCGCTCAACGAGGCCATCAGCTCGTTCACCTATCACGCGTCGGGAATCACAAACAACGATCCCAGCGCCAACGCGAACGCGTGCAACGACCTCCGCAACGCCCTGCAATACGCAATCAACAAGGTCGGCGGGAACACGCCGACGGGGCAGAAGCTCCAAGCCCTCATGGGCCGCATCCCAGACCCGCACGATTCACACGCGTCGCCCTGGCAGGTGAGCGAGAACGAGATGAAGTCGTGCATCGACGGACTCAAAGCAGCGCAGAGCGACATCACCGCCGGCAGTGAGCTGACGATGATTCAGCTGCAGGCGCTGAACAGCAAACGGCAAATGGCGATCCAGCTCTGCACGAACCTCGTCGCGTCGTTCTGCGAACCGGCGGCGAAGATCGTCAGCAACATCCACGTCTGAGGCGAAACATGACGACGACGACGATGGCGGCCGTGAGGCCGGGGACGCGCGAAGGGGTGGACGCGATTTACGCGACAGGGCACTGGCTCTACTCGCGGGAGCGCTATCGCGATGCTGCGGCGGTGTTCCGCGCGATGATGAGCGTGGCGCCGTACGACGAGCGCTCCTGGCTCTCGCTCGGTGCGGCGCACGAGCAGCTCGGACAGCTGGAGCTCGCGCTCGAGCTCTACACGGCGGGATGGCTCGTCGCAGGGCCCGCGCCGCACTGCGCGCTCGCGCGGGCGCGCCTGCTCCGCGCGGTGGGGAACGAGGCGGAGGCGACGCTCGCGCTCGACGACGCCGAGATCGCCGCGGTTGCCGCGCGCGACGACGAGATCGTCGAGCGCATCACGCGGGAGCGGCGGCCGTGAACGTGATCGGAGCCGTGAGGCCGGCGGCGATCGCATCGACCGCGGTGCGGTCGGCTGCGCAACCCGCGGGCCCTTCCCTGCCGCCGCCCCGCGCGGCCGGGGCGCAGGGCCTCGGTGACGCGATGTGCATGCTTTATGCGCTGATTACCGAAACGAGCGGCGCGCAGGTCGAATCGCGCAAGCACGAGATCGGCGCGCACAAGACGCAGCGAGACCGCGCGATCGCCGACGATCAGGCCGCGCTCGAGCGCGCCCGCCGCGCGCAGAGCGACGACGCCGACGGTTTTTTCGGATCGATCGCGAAGATCGTCAAGGACGTTGTCGACGACGCCGCTCATCTGCGCGTCGCCGACGCCGTCAGCGACTTCAAGGACGACGTCGAGACGACGTGGAACAACCCGCACTTCTGGCGCGAGCTCGAATCAGGCGCCGGCTCGATCGCGAAGGTGTTCAACACGGCGCTCGCGATCGTTGCCGCGACCCTGTGCGGGCAGTTCGAAGACGCGGCGGACATGCTGAAGAACCCCGACTCCGCGACGGCCCGCCACTACGGGCTCGTCGGGCGATCGCTCCTCGCGCTCGGCGCAGGCGTCGGGACGGCGGTCAGCATGGGGACGCTCGGACCGGCGTTGATCGCGGGTGCGTCCGTCGCGCTCTCCGCGAGTGGCGAGGCCATCGCGGAGACGAGGCTGCTCGGCGATGCATCGGCGTACGTCGGCGTCGGGATGGATGTCGGCGGCACGATGCTGACGCTCGGCATGGCAAAGGCAGGCGACGCACCGAAGATCATCGCTGCGCTTCGCGGTGCTGCGTTGATGGTCGAAGGCGGAGGCAAAGCGATCGCAGCGCTCGCGCATGCGCGCGTCGCCTCGTTCGACGCCGACGCGGAAGATGCGCTCGCCGACGCCACGGCGGCGCGACAGCGAATGGAGCAGCTCGATCGACTGATCAAGTCGGTCCTCGCCGAAACGAAGGAAATTCAGAAGTCGCACGAGCGCGCGCTCGAATCGCTTCGGGCCGCGATGGAGATCGACCAACAGACGCTGCTCGTCGCAGCAGGAGCAAGAGGGTGAAATGGCACTATCGGCAATTGGCAAGGCTGCTCGTATCTCCGCCGGTTCGACGGATTCGCCGAGCGGGACGGAGTCCGTATCGCCGCCCGCGCTGCCGGAACCGGGCGAGTTGACCTTCACGGGCGATCCGGCCGCGGCCCTCGCCGCGCTTCTCGTGAAGACAGGGCAAGAGGCGAAGACCATCGATCGCGCCCTTCAGGAGGCGCAGGAGAGGCTGCAAACGGAGGCGGAGAAACGCGAGGTCGACGCGATGCACGCGAAGGCCGACGCGATCCGCTCCGAGGGGATCGAGCAAGGTCTGCTCGGCGCCGCGAGCGGGTTGGCGACAATGGGCGCAGGCGCGACGTTCGGGTCGAACCCCAGTGGCAGCGGCACGTCGCGCCTCTTCGAGGGAGGCGCGAGGTTGCTCGAAGGGAGCGCCAAGCTCTGCGATGGCTCGTCGCGCGGCGAAATCTCCGACGACGAAACCGACGCGAAGCTCGCCGAACAAATCGCCGGCCGCGCAAAGCGCGCGGTCGACTCCGCGCACGACTTCCAGAAGGACGACGCCGATCTGATCAAGACGGCGATCGAGTTCTACAAGGAGTACTCGGGCGCCGCGTCGGCGGCGCGGAGCGCGGCGCTGCACAGGAGCTAGCGCGCCGTGTAACGTGTGCGCGCATGAAGCTCTACACGAAGACGGGCGACGACGGGACGACCGGGCTCTTCGGCGGCGCGCGCGTGAAGAAGGCGTCGGCGCGCGTCGAGGCGTACGGCACCGTGGACGAAACGAACGCGGCGATCGGCGTGGCGCGCGCGACGAAGCTCGACGCCGAGAGCGAAGCGGTGCTCGCGAAGGTGCAGGTCGATCTGTTCACGCTCGGCGCGGAGCTCGCGTGCGTGCCGGGGAAAGAGGCATCGCTGAAGATGACGCTCGTCGGGCCCGACGATGCGGCGCGGTTGGAGAAGGCGATCGATGCGGCGGAGGCGGCGGTGCCGCCGCTGAAGTACTTCGTGCTGCCAGGTGGATCGCCGCAGTCCGCGGCGCTTCACGTCGCGCGCTGCGTGTGTCGGCGCGCGGAGCGCGCGGTCCTCTCGCTCGACGACGCGCCCGCGCGCGGCGACGTCGTCATCTACTTGAACCGGCTGAGCGATCTGCTCTTCGCGCTTGCGCGGCGCGCGAACGTCGTCGCCGGCGTCGAGGACGTTCCGTGGAAGCCGCACGATCGCGGCTGACGGTCGCCACGATCACGCCGCGTCGCGCATCTCGCTCTCGGCGATCGCCGCGCCTACGCCGCTCATCTCGACCGCGAGCAATCGGCGCCCGCGGTGCAAGCGGCTCATCACCGTGCCGACCGGAACGCCGAGCTCGCTCGCGGCCTCGCGGTACGAGAGCTCGTCGAGGTCGACCAGCACGAGGACGGCGCGGAAGCCTTCGGGCAGCGCGTCGATCTTCGCTTGCGTCGATCGCAGGAGCGGCGCGCTCGCGTCGGGCGATTTGAAAGCGTTCGGCACCGTCCACGCGCACGGATCGCCCGCGAGGTGCTTCAGCGCGTTGCGCTCGCGGCGCGTGCGGCGGTAGCGCGTGACGAAGACGCTGAAGAGGATCTGATACGCCCACGCGCGAAGGTTCGTGCCGCGCTCGTATTGATCGGCGAAGCGGAGCGCGCGCTCGACGGTGTCTTGAACGAGATCGTCGGCCGTCGCGCGATCGCCGCAGAGGCGCGCGGCGCGGCCGCGGAGCTCCGGAACGAGGAGGCATAGGCCATCGCGCAGACCGGCGACGTCGTAGGCGACGACGGGCTGTTTCTTGGCGACGGGCTGGGCAACGGTGACGTTCGAATCCATGTAGGCGACCCTCCGGACCCAGCCTTCTTCAAGTCGGGTGCCAGAGGTTCGGGCTTGGAATCGTTGGCGAAATCGGCGCCGTGTCCGAGGGCGCGTGTCAAAAGAAACACCCGCGTGGGCGGGCGGCCATCGCGCGTGTGGGACCGACGGCGACCGCGCGTCACGCGCCGCGGAGCGCGAGGATCGTCCGCGGGACGAGGTCGGCGATCTCGGACGCGAGGAGGCCGCGATCGCCGCTCGTCGCGCTCCACGCGTCGGCGGCGACGCCGTGGACGAACGCCGCAGCGCACGCGGCCTCGAACGGAGCGAGCGTGCACGCGAACGCGCCGAGGATGCCCGCGAGGACGTCCCCGGCGCCCGCGGTGGCGAGCACCGCGTTGCCGGTCGCGTTGACGGCGACGCGCCCGTCGGGCGAGGAGACGATCGTGCGCGCACCTTTGAGCAGAACGGTCGCGCGCGCGCGCGACGCGAGGGTGCGCGCGGCGGCGAAGCGATCCGCTTCGACCGCCGCGGTCGTCGTGCCGAGCAGGCGCGCGCACTCGCCGGGGTGCGGCGTGAGGATCGCGCCGCTCGCCGCGAGCGCCTCGGGCTTGCCTGCAAACAACGTGAGCGCGTCGGAGTCGACGACGATCGGTCCGCCGAACGAGAGCGCGCGCTCGACGGCGGCGCGCGCGTCCGCGTCGAGGCCGAGGCCGGGACCGACGACGACAGCGCGCTTGCCGGCGATCGCGAGGTCGATCGATCGCGCGACGTCGGCGCGATCGATCCGCGCGGTCATCGCTTCGACGACGCCGGCTTCGACGGCGGCCGCCGACTCGGTCCACGTCGCGATCGTCGCGAGCCCCGCGCCTGCCCGCAGCGCCCCGCGCGCGACCATGCGCGCCGCGCCGGTCTTACCCGGCGATCCGGCGATGACCGCGACGTGCCCCGCGTCGTTCTTGTGCGCGCCGGGCGCGCGCGCAACGAGCCACGCCGCGAGATCTTCGGCCTCGATCTCGTGCGCGGCGATCCCGACCTGCGACGCGATCGACGCAGGGACGCCGATGTCCGCGAGGTGGATCACGCCGCACGCGGCCGCGCCGCCGGGCGTGAGGAGGCCGAGCTTGTAATGTGCAAACGTCACCGTCCGCGCAGCGCGCACGACGACCCCGTGCGTTTTGCCCGTGTCCGCGTCGAGGCCGGACGGGATGTCGAGCGCGACGACGGGCGAGCGCGCCGCGTTCATGGCCTCGACCGCTGCGGCGTTCGCGCCTTCGATCGCGCGATCGAGGCCGGTGCCGAAGAGCGCGTCGACGATCACGTCGCCCGCGACGAGCGCCGCGTCGAACGCGCGTACGCTTCCGCCGACACCGACGAACGCGTCGTGGTTCGTCCTCGCGTCGCCGCCGATCTTCGCGCGGTCGCCGACGACGAGGACGTCGACGTTCGCGCCGCGCAGCGCGAGATGGCGCGCGACGACGAAGCCGTCGCCGCCGTTGTTGCCGGTGCCCGCGACGACCGCGACGCGCGCGCGCGCGACGCGACCGCCGAGCACCTCGCGCGCGATCACGTCGGCCGCGCCCCGCCCCGCGTTCTCCATCAGCACGATCCCCGGCACGCCGCCCGCGATCGCGCGCGCGTCGAACGCGCGCATCTGCGCGCGCGACAGGATCGGTTTCACGGCGCGCCCCGCGCGATCGCCGCGCGCATCGCGCGCACCGCGCCAGCCATCCCCATGAAGATCGCGTCGCCGATCATCGCGTGCCCGATGTTGAGCTCCACGATCTCGTGCGTCCGCACGAGCTCCGGCACGTTCGCCAGCGTAAGTCCATGGCCCGCCGCAACTTCGAGCCCGAGGCCGTGCCCGAGGCGCGCGGCCTCCGCGAGCCGCGCGATCTCCGCGTGGCGCTTCGTGGCGTCGTCGAACGCGTGCGCGTATTCGCCCGTGTGAAGCTCGATCTGCTGAACGCCGAGCGCCTTCGACGCGCGCACCTGCGCGTCGTCCGCGGCGATGAAGAGGCTCACCTTGATCTTCGCGTCCATCAGCGCGCGCACGCGCCGCGCGAGCGCGTCGCCGCCGCCGATCACATCGAGCCCGCCTTCGGTCGTGCGCTCCTCGCGCCGCTCGGGGACGAGCGTCACGACGTCCGGCTTCACGCGCTTCGCGATCGCGACCATCTCGTCGGTCGCGGCCATCTCGAGGTTGAACGTCGCGTTCTCGATCGCGCTTCGCAGGCGAACGACGTCGTCGTCGACGATGTGCCGCCGATCTTCGCGAAGGTGCGCGGTGATCCCGTCCGCGCCGGCTTCGAGGCACACCGCGGCGGCGCGCACGGGATCGGGGTAGGGCGTCCCGCGCGCGTTTCGCACGGTCGCGACGTGGTCGACGTTGACGTGGAGCCTCATGGCAGCCTCTAGCCGTTTGCTATTAGCAGCTAAACGGCCGAACGCTGACGGCTAACTGCTCGAAGTCTCAGTCGTCGCCGTCGCCGGCAGCCTCGCTGAGATCGTCCTCGGTCTTCGGCGTCGTCAAGAGCTCGCCGTTGGCGCCGTCGCGGCGCACGATGAACGTCTTTCGCGACGTCGTGTCCGGCGTCTCGCGCGCGATCACCGTGACGACGTTCACGCCCGGCCGCAGCGGCAAGTCCGCTTCGAACGCGAGGCGCTTCGGATCGGCGCCGTTGCGGTTCGAGCGGTACCAAACCTTCTTCGACCCGACGAAGATGTACGCATCGAGGAGCCTCTGATCGTCGCTCGCCACGCCCTTGATGAGCGTGTGCGAATCGCGGATCGCGAGCTGCAGCGCCGGCAATTCGAGCGCCGGCGGCGCGTGCGCCATCGTGTCGTCGAACGCCACCGTCGCTGCCGGCGTTCCGCCCTGCTCGAGGTCCGCGACCTTCGCGAACGCGAAGCGGTTCGCGCCGAGCGACACCTTCACGAACGATCCGGCCGTGCCGAGCACCGTCACCGCCGTCCCGCTCGCGAGCCGCCCGAAGATGCGCGCCGACGTGTCCGGCGCCTGATACAAATCCGCGCCCGTCCCCTTCGCCTTCATGTCGCCGCCGCCCGCCGCGATCTGCGTCGCGGGGACGATCGGCATCTTCACCTTCTCGACCACCGTCTCGCGCAAGTCGCGATCCGAAATCGAGAGCTCCACCTTCGCTTCGTTGTCGGCGAGCTGCGCGTCGACGTCGAACGTGAACGCCACCTTCTTCGTGTCGCCCGGTGCCATGTTCGACACGTCGAAGCGGCCTTCGTGCAGAAGGAGGCCGTCACCCGAAAGGTTGCGAAGGTTCGCCTGCGTCTCCAACGAACGCCCCTTGCCGACGTTCTTGATCGTCACCCACATCGTGAAGGCTTCGCCCTTTTGCACGCGCCCGTCGCCGTTGCCCTTGCGGTTGTCGGCGATTTGGTAGGAGTACGCGAACATCGGTCGATCGAGGCTCTTGATGCCGACGCGAAGCTCGGTGTCCGCCGGCGCGCGGCCGCGCGCTTCGTCGATGTGGAGCTTCACGCCGTCGGCGCGCATGAGCGCGTCCTTCGGAACCGAGCACGTGCGCTGGATGTCCTTCGGCATCGGCGCGGTCGATCCGACCTTGTGCCCCTTCGTCTCGCACCAGCCGACCGGCGCCGTCACCGTCTTGCTCTTGCCCGGCTCGAGCTTGCCGATGACGAGCTCCTTGTTGTCGAACATCGGGTTGTCGCTCTTCGTCACGCCGTAGAGGCGGTAGTAGGGCGCGGTACCTTTGTTCGTGAGCGTGAGCTTCATGTTCATGGCGTCGCCCGCCATGACCTCGTTGCCCGGCTTGTCGGTCTCGAACTTGACCTCGATGTCCTTGTTGACCGGCGCGGGGCTCCCCGCTTGCGCGACGTCCGCCGGCGCGTCGCTCCAGTCGATCCCGATTTGCTTCAGCTCCTCGATCACCTTGTCGAGCTCGACTTTGCGCACGTCGGCGATGAGCTGCTTCGCCTTCTGCACCTGATCGACGCGCTTGCCCGGCGCGGACTTCGCGACGAAGTCGCGCGCGAACTTGATCGGGAAATCGAGCGCGAACTGATCGTCCGGATCGCCGCCGCGATCGCGCAGGTCCAACCGATCCTTGTTCGTGAGCGCGTAGCGCACGACCTCGAGCGGCTTCACGCCCTCGCGAATGCGCGTGTTCGACAAGCTGCGCGACAGATCGCGCTCTTTCAGACCGCCGGTGTCGACCGTGAGGTCCATCTCTTGCGCGTCGACCGTCATCGGATCGAGCTGGATGTCCGGCGTGACGCCCGTGCCCTGAATCGACACGTCGCCCGGCTCGGTGAGGTACTGCGCGATCGTCAGCTTGAGCGCGGCCTTGTCGGGCAGATCGTTGAAGACGAGCTGCACGCTCCCTTTGCCGAACGTCGTCTCGCCGATCAAGACGGCGCGATCGTGGTTCTTCAGCGCGCCCGCGACGATCTCGCTCGCGCTCGCGGACGAGCCGTTCACGAGGAGGACGAGCGGGTAGTTCGGCTCCGTGCCGTCCGCGTGCGCCATCTTCTCTTCGCGGCCTTCGTTCGGGTTGCCAACCGTAGCGACGATCGGACCTTCGGCGATGAACTTGTCGGCGATCTTCGCCGCTTGATCCAAGAGACCGCCCGGGTTGCCGCGCAGATCGAGGACGAGCCCCTTGAGCTCACCGTTCTTCTTCATGTCGGCGAGCGCCGCTTCGAGATCGGTGAAGCTATTCGCCTGGAACTGCTTCAAGCGGATGTAGCCGATGTTCCCTTCGAGCGTGCGGTGCTCGACGCTCGCGACGCGAATGACCTCGCGCGTGAGCTCGAACGGCTTCGTCCCCGGCCAACCGTCCGGCCCCTCGCGGTGAACGTGCACCGTCACCTTCGTGCCGGGCTGCCCGCGCAGGTGATTGACCGCTTCGTTGAGGCCCATGTTGAGCGTGGCCTCGTTGTTGATCTTCACGATCCGGTCGTGCTTCTTGATCCCGGCGCGCCCCGCCGGCGTCCCCGGCATCGGGTTGATGACGGTGAGCTGCTGATCGCGGATCGAGATGACGATGCCGAGGCCGCCGAACTGGCCGCTCGTCGACAGGTTCATCTCCTTGTACGCCTCGGGCGACAAGAGAACGCTGTGCGGATCGAGCGTGTGCAGCATGCCGTTGCACGCGGCGTATTCGACCTCGCGGAGATCGACCTCTGTCCCCTTCAAGCCGTCTTGCACGAACGCGAAGATCTCGCGAAGACGCGCGCTGACGTCCCACGGGCCCTGCACGTTGTCGACGCGGAACTCCTTCTCCTGCGTGTCGACGCGGACCTTCACCGTCGGCGCGTTCTCGTCGTGGAGCACGATGACCTGCGCGACGTCGCGCTGAACGTAATTCAGCGCCGACATCAGCATCTCGCGCGGCTTGACGCGCTTCGGATCGACGTAGCGATCGCGGATCGTCTTCAGCACTTCGTTGACGACCTTGAGCTTCGTGAGGTCGTACGGCTCCGCGGCTTTGTCCGCGGAATTTCCGTTCGCCGCGTTGGCCGGCGCGAAGCCGTCCCACAAGCCGCCGCCGTTCAATCGGAAGCCGAGGAAGACGGCGACGCACGCGGCGCCGATGACCGCGGCGAGCTTGACGAATCGTTCCAGTCGCGCGAGCGCGCGAGGCGAGCCAGAAGAGCCAGGTGCGGGAGAGCGCATCGTTCGAGAAGTATAGACGTGCGACCGGGCGCTCGCGATGGGTGCCCGCGCGATTTCTTCGCGCCCTCGGGGCAGAAGCGGTAATGTCACCGTCGACCGGGGATTCGGGGAGAGGACTGCGTTGAACGCTCCGGACCGCACTGACATTCCCGGCGATCGCACGACCGAAGAACGCGAAGACAGCTTCGTGAACGTACGCCACGAGTCGGGCGGCGGCGTCGCCGAGCGCGAGCGACTGCTCGCATCGCTCATGCACGTGCCCTCGGCGATCGCGGTGCTCCGCGGACCGCAGCACGTCTACGAGTACGCGAACGACGCCTACCGCGCGCTCACGCGCTTCGCCGATCCGCTCGGCGGGCCTTTCGGCGCGAGCGGCGCCAACGCGATGAGCGATCGCATGCGTGAGATCCTCGACCGCGTCTTCGCGACGCGCGAGGCGTTTTCGCAGCGCGAGATGCACGTCCAGCTCGACCGCGAGGGAACCGGCGCGTTCGAGGACGCTTGGTTCGACGTCGCTTGTCAGCCGATCCTCGCGGCGGACGGCTGCGCCGAAGGCGTCGTCATCCACGCGACCGAGGTGACGACGCACGTGCGCGCGCGCACGGCGGCAGAGGCGCAGGCCGAGCAGCTGCTCCGCCACCGCGAGGCGCGGCGCGAAGCAGAGGAGCGGCTGCGCATGGTCGTGGCGAGCGCGCCCGTGCTGCTCATCGCGGTCGACGCCGAGGGACGCATCCTCTTCTCGGACGGCCTCGAGCTCGCACGCATCGGCGTGAAGGCCGGCGCGAACGTCGGCAAGTCGTTCTTCGAGCTCTATCCAGAGGCGAAGACGATCCACAAGAACCTGCGGCGCGCGCTCGCGGGCGAGTCGTTCCGATCGGTGCACGAGTTTCGCGGCTTCACGTTCGAGACGAACATGCGGCCGCTCGTGGACAAGGGCGGGAAGATCATCGGCGCGATCGGGGTCGCGACGAACGTGACCGAGCGCGTGGAGGCGGAGCGCCAGCGCGAGCAGCTTCAGGCGCAAATGCTCCAGGCGCAGGAGCTCGAGAGCCTCGGCGTCCTCGCGGGCGGCATCGCGCACGACTTCAACAATTTGCTGACTGGGATTTTGGGGAACGCGTCGGTCGCGCTGCTCGAGATCGAGGAAGGCGCGCCGGGGCGCGCGGCGATTCAAGACGTGCTCCACGCGGCGCGGCGCGCGGCGGCGCTCACGCGGCAGCTCCTCACGTATTCGGGCAAAGGGCATCGCGAGATCGGCGCGATCGATCTGTCGACGCACGTGCGCGAGATCGCGCAGCTCGTCGAAGCGAGCGTCTCGAAGAAGATCGCGATCGTCCTCGACGCCGCGTCCGATCTCCCGGCGATCGAAGCCGACGCGACGCAGCTGCAGCAGGTCGTGATGAACCTCGTGCTCAACGGCGCGGAGGCGCTCGGCGAAGGGCGCGGCACCGTGCGCGTCACGACCGGCGTCGAGCACCTCGACGCGACCGCGGACGTCGTCTCGCCCGCGCCGATCGTGCCCGGACCGTACGTCTACGTCGACGTGAGCGACGACGGATGCGGGATGGACGACGCGACGAGATCGAAGATCTTCGATCCGTTCTTCACGACAAAGGTGACCGGACGCGGCCTCGGGCTCGCCGCGGTCGTCGGGATCATGCGCGCGCACGGCGGCGCGATTCGTATCAAGAGCGAGCTCGGGCGGGGCAGCGCGTTCCGCGCGTACTTCCCGGCGAGCGCTCGCGTGCCGTCGATCGCGCCGACGCCCGAGCCGGACATGTTCCGCGGCTCGGGCGTCGTGCTCGTCATCGACGACTCCGCGCAGGTGCGCGCGGTCGCGCGTCGCATGCTCGAATGGTTCGGCTTCGAGGTCGTCGAGGCGGAGAGCGGGCGCGAGGGGATCGAGAAGTTTCGCGCGGGCGACTTCGCGCTCGTCGTCTTGGACATGGCGATGCCGGAGCTCGACGGCGCGGAGGTGTTCCGGGAGCTTCGCGCGATTCGGCCGGACGCGCGCGTGCTCTTGTCGAGCGGGTACTCGGAGGAAGAAGCGCTCGCACGCTTCGACGTCGCGGGGCTCGCGGGCGTGCTCGAGAAGCCGTACACGACGCCGCAGCTCGCGACGCGGATCAGCAAGGCGCTGCGCGGCGCCTAGCTACCCGCCGCCGCCGCGACCACCGCCTCCCCAGTGCACGCCTCCGCGAAGCGGCGACGGCCCGCTGTGCACGCCACCGAACCCGCCGCGCGCGCGAATGTAGAACGAGCTGTCGTCGAGGAGGGTGTGCCGGTGCTCGCAGTAGTAGTAGCGCGGTCCGAGCACCTCGACCCATCGCCCCGCCTCGATCGGTCGCGCGAGGAAATTCAAATCGACCATGAAGATCGAGACGCCCGCGGCCTGGTACTGGAGGAAGATCGCGTTGAGGTCGTCCTCTTCCTGCTCGGTCTCGTCGAGATCTTCGACGACGTACACGACGCGGCGGATGCCCTGCGCGCGGAGCGTCGACGGATCCGGCAAGTCGGTGCCGTTCAAGATGTAGCGGTTGTCGGTGACGTCGTCGTCGGGGACGTCGAAGCGGTACGCGAGGCGCCATGCATCGAGCAAGAACACCGGGCGCGTCCCGACGTCGTTCGCCGCGGGGAGCTTCGGCTGGAACGCGATGAGCGCCGCGAGCGCTTCCTCCGCCGGAATGAGCTCGTTCTCCGCGGGCCAGTTGTTGAACGTGAGGACGAGCGAGACCGGCTCGCGCGCCGACCGACTGAGCTGCGCGCCGAACGCCACGCTGGCGGCGCCGCGCAGATCGACGAGCCACATCGTGTCGTTCGGCAGGCCCGCGGCGGCGACGCGCGCCGCCGCGCCGTTGGCTTTGTTCACGACCTCGAGCTGCGTGATGTCGGGCATCGGCGCGGTGCGCGGCACGGAGTCGAGCGCGGTGAGCAGCGTGTACTTCTCGTAGCGCGCCCACGGGTTCGTCGGCGGAAGCTGCCAACGCGCGATCACGTCCGGCTGCGCCGGCACGGTGACGTACTTCGCGGCCGGCGTCTCCTCGGACCAGTATGCGACGCTCGTGGACGGCGTCCACGGACGCAGCGAGCACGCGCCGGTGAAGAGCGCGAGCGGGCCGAGGAGGAGCGCGCGCCGCATCACGCCGCTCGTTCCGTCGCGCGCGGCAGGTGAAACACGGGGACACAGAGCGCGTCGTGCGACACATGGCTGTCGCGCGTGATGCGCGCGAAGTAGCCGGCGAAGACGCCGTCCTGAAGGTACGCGCCGAGCGTCACGAACCTGTCGCCCCACGGCGTCGCGATCGGCCGCTGCCGCACGAAGCGCTGCGCGAGCCAGACCTGCCCGCCCGCGCGCGCTTCGCGGATCTCGTCGACGAGCGGGATCCAATCGTCTTGAGCGAAGAGCTTGCCGACGAACACTTGGTCGCCGACGCGACCCATCGAACGCTTCACGACCCACGCCGCGCGGTTCGCGACGAGCTCGTCGCGCGGCACGGCGGCGAGATCCAAGCTGTACGGGATGTGCCGCTGCAACACCGCGCGGTCCGCTTCGTCCATCGCGGCCTCGTGGTGCCACGCGCGCGTGAACGCGAATTTCGACTGCGTGTAGATGTGGCCGAAACCGGTCAACGTCTTCACTTTGCCCGAAGCGACCGCCTCGGCGATCCCCGACACGTTGCGCTGCCCTTCCATCCACTCCGTCGGGAAGTAGCGGTACATGACGCGGATCGGCGTGCTCCCGATGAAGACTTGGCCGCGGCGCGCGCGCGGCGCGGTGGGCGACGCGAGGAGCGCTTTGATCCCCATCTCGCCGAGCTTGCGCTGCAGGAGCGCGCACACCTGCAAATCCTCGGCGTACGCGGTCGCGTAGAGGAGCGCGACCGCGCCGCGCGATCTGTCGGGCATCTCCGCGAGCTTTGCGATGCGCGCACACAGGAGCTCGACGACGTTGGTCGGGTTCGCGCCGGCCATGAACCCCGCGGCGCGCGCGAGGCGCGGAAGCCCCACCGATTCGTTGTGACCGCCCGGGCAGTCCGCGTTGATCTCGCACGCGCGCCATTGCCCGTTCTCGTCCAAGAGCAAATCGACGCGCATCATCGCCGCCATATCGTCGCTCGCGCGCGACGCGGACGCGAGGCGCGTGACGTCCGGATGAAAGTTGTACGCTGCACGCTCCTTCTCGTCGTCGTGCGCGCGATGCGCGACGCGGCCGATCGTGCGTACGACGCCCTCGGCCGCGGCGCGCGCCGCCTCGTGGAGCTCGTGCGACAAGACGAGCGGATGGACGTCGACGCGCCGTTGCCCGCCGACGAACGCGTCCCAAATGAGGTACTTCTGCGCGAGCTCCCGCGACAGCGTCGGATCCTCGAGCGGATCTCCGTCACCCACCGGCCGCACCTCGATCATCTTGGTCATCGCATCCCCCGCGAGATCGTGTCCCAAAGCATCGGATCCTCCGCGCCGAGCCCGTAGAAGACGACGCCGACGCCGCGCGGCAGCGTGCTCGCGTCCCACGCGCTCAGGATGCGCGCGGTCGAGACGCCGTCGTCGAACCACGTCTCGTGCCCCTGCCCTGCCGCGTCCGCCCACGTGAAATGCAGCGTGCCGTTAGGACCGCGCAGCAAGCCCGCGTGCACCGCGTCCGCGATCGCGCGCGCCTCGAGGTACGTCACGGGGCGCTCGCTGCTGCCGCTGAAGTCGGTGCCGTAGAGCGGCACCGCGACGTCGATCGCTGCGTTCGTCTGCGCCATCGCGAAGCGCACGGCGTCGACCGCCCAGCCCGAGTCGATCGCGGGGCCCGGACCGGCGCCGCAGCACGAGAAATCGAGCGTCATCACGCGCACGTGATCGACGCTCGCGCCGATCGCCGCGAGATCGTAAGCGTCGCCTCCTTGAACGTCGCTCGGCGACATGACCGAGGGCGGCACGAAGACGCCGACCTGAACGTTCGGCCCGCCGAGCCGCACAGCGTTCGACAGATCGATGATGAACTGCGACAGGTACGGGCGAATCGCGCTCGGCGCCTTCTGCAGATCGATCTCGATCCCATCCGAAGATTTCGCGATCGCGGCGATACCGGCGATGACGTTCGCGCGCCACTGCGCGTCCGCGAAGACGACGTCTTCGCGCGACGACGAGAGCGGCTGGCCGAAATCGTCCGAGAGCGTGACCGCGAGGCGCGCGGAATAGCCCATCTGCCGGATCGTCGCGAGCTGTAGCGCGACCGCGGCGCGCGCGTCGGGATCGACCGGCGCGACATCGCCGCTCGCGCGCATCGACGGGCAGACGAGGATGACGTCGCGAAGCACGCGCCGCGCCGCCGCGGACTGGAGCTGCGACGTCTGCCACGAGTCTAGCTTGCAGCCTTCGACGACGACGCTCCCGGTACGCATCGGGATCGACTGCGTGTCCTCGCTGCCGAAGTGCTCGACCGTGCTCCCCTCGGAGCCGCAGCCGATCGCGGCGACGATCGTCAAGGCGAAGAGCGCTCGCTTCATTTGCCGTACTCCCATCGCAGGCCGGCGGAGCCGCCGTTCATGAAGCCGAACTCGTACAGGTGCGGCTCGGCGAACAAACAAAGACGCGACTCGACGTCGAGGCGGCGGCACGCTTCGACGTGACCGCGCACGCCGAACGTCCCCGCCCAGAGCGCCGCGGGCGAATCGTCGAGCGAGCGGCCGCTCGCATACGCGGCCTGCTCCCACACCCACGACGCGACGAACCGCGCGTTGGCCGAGAACATCCAACGGCGCGCCTTGATGCGCACGCCGACGCCGGGGAGGAGGAGCGAAATCGTCCCTGCCGTCCACGGCTTCATCTCGACCATGGTCCCGTCGAGGCTCGAGATGACGCGCGGGCTCTGCCCGACGGCGCCGCCGAAGACCATTCCGAAGATCGGAAACTCCCACCTTTGCTCGTAGATGTATTTCGTATCGAACGCGAAGCCGAGGAAGTGCTGCTCGCCCGTCGACGGGAGGACGCCCGTTCCGATCGCGCGCACACCGATCTGCGTCGGATCGCTCAGCGAGAACTTCGGCATCGCGCGCAGCCAGTAATCGCGAACGTCGAGCGAGATCTCGCCGTCGTGACGCGCCGGGCGCTCGCGCACGACGCCCGACCACACGCCGCTCTCTTGTGCGCTCGCCGACGAGGCGGCCGCGAGGCCGGCGGCAAGCAGCGAGAAGAAGAGCGCGGAGCGCACGACCGCATGCAACAGCAAGAGGCGCTCCAAGCCGTGAACGCGGTGTGAATCCGGCGAATTTCCCGTGCCTGGACCCGCGGGCGTCCACCGCGCGACGCGCGCTGTCGCGGCGTCACGAGGGAGGTAGGGCACGCTGCCTAGTCTGCGCGCGAAGGTCAGCGGACGAGCCGCGACGCGGCGAACAAGGTGACCGAGAGGACGTAGACGACGCAGACGAGCGCACCGCCGACGATGCCGCCGATGGCCGATGCGTACAAAAGACCGCGGTTCTGCACGTGCTGGTAATCGGGCTTGCCGAGCATGTTGAGCGCCTGGGCGCCGGTCACGATCGCGATGATGCCGAAGACGATCCCGAGGACGCCGCAGATGACGAAGTTGAGGACCCACGCGAGCGACGCGGTGCCGAACGCACCGTACGCGAGGCTCTGCACCGCGCGGCCTTGCGACGCTTGCAGGCCCTCGCCGGCGACGCACATTGGGCAGATCGGAAGCCCCGTCGTGGTCGAGAGCGAAGCTTGCGCCGGATTCACCGGCCGCCCGCACGAGCTGCACGGCGCGGTGCCCGGCGGCGCTTGCGGTGGCGGCGCGGGCTGCTGAGGCGCGAATCCTTTGGCGTACGGGTCCTGCATCAGACCTGCGAGCGTAGCTCAGCTTCGCTTGCGCAACACGGCGACGTAGAAGCCCGCGAGCATCGCCGCCTTCGAATCGGCGAGCGCGTGCTCGAGCTTCCAGAGGACGTCGCGCAGGATCGGCACGCGCATCACGGCCGCTGCCGGGGTCACGATGCGAACGCCGCGCGCCGCTTCGAGCTCGAGGCTCGGCGGGAGGAGGCGCGGCACGATCCACGGCGCGTCGTAACGCGTGTAGACCGCATCTTCTTTGGTCGCGTGCGAGATCTTGCCCGCGGGGCCGAAGCGCTTGAGCAAGCCGCGGAGCGAGAGCGGGTTGTAGAGCTCCGCGAGGACGACGCCGCCGGGGCGCGTGACGCGCGCCATCTCGCGGAGCGCGTGGCCGATCTCGTGCACGTGCGCGAGCACATTGAAGCTGCACGTCACGTCGAAGCTCTCGTCCGGAAACGGGAGGTGCGTGACGCTCCCTTCGACGACGTCGAGGCCGCGCTCCTTCGCGAGGGCGAGCATGCCCGGGGAGAGATCGATCCCTTTGGCCGAGCGCGCGAACGTCGCGAAGTGCTCGAGGAGGAGGCCCGTGCCGCATCCGCATTCGAGGACGTCGCGCCCGGTGCCGTATTTCGCGACGAGGCCGATCTCGAGATCGTCGATGAGCGCGTGGTAGCCGTGCGGCTCGTTCGGCCTTCGCTGCGCCTCGTACGAGTGCGAGAACTCGTCGTAGTACTTTCGCGTCGCTTCGCGGTGCTCGGACATTTCGTGGCGGTTCTTAGCACGCACCGTTCGGATGGTGACGTCGATCGAATCGTCGCCTACGGGCACACGCGGCGCTCGAGCCAGCTCCCCGCGCTGTCCGTGTAGAAGAGCCACAGCGCGCCGGTGCCGTCGACGTCGACCGCGAGATCGCTCGCCGCGCCGTGCGTCGCGACGAATCCTTGCGACGTGAACGCGCCGTCGGCGGCGAGCTTCCCGAGCTCGAGGACGCGCGCGGCGCTCGCTTCGGCGGCGAGCGGGCGGACGCGCGCGACGCGCATCGGCGTGTGGCCTTGCGTCGCCGCGATCGGCGCGGGGTCGAGGCCGTTCGGGTACATCGACCACACGACGGGCGCGTCGATCTTCGGCGCGTCGTCGACGACGATCGTCGCCACGCCGAACGTCGTCGTGTCTTTGGCGATCGGCAACAGCACGTAGCCCGCGCCGCTCTCGGGCGTCGCGATCGACGCGGCGGTCCCGCGCTCGCCCGGGCTGCCGATGAAGACGACCGCGTCGGCGCCGAGCGCGATCTTGCCGTTCGCGAACGTCAGCACGCGCGCGTGCACCTGCGTCGACGCGCGGCGCGCGTCGATCATCATCGCGACGACGCTGGCGCCGCGCGGCGCGAGATCGATCGCCGTCGCGCCCGCGCCGTCTTCGCTGATGCGCATCGGCGGCGCGTCGTCGACCACGGCCCACGCTTCGCTCACCAAGCCTTCGGTAGTCTTGCGGCTCGCGAGGTACGCCATGAGCGCGTGGCCGTCGAGCGACGCCGCGTCGATGTGCGCGCCCGATCGCTGCGCGCCGACGTTCTTTCCGGCGCCTCCTGCGCGCGGCGTGCGGACGACGTCGCCGCCTTTGTTCGGGCAGAACGCGAACGCGCCGCCGAACGCGCACGGGATCGTGTACGCGGACGTGACGTCGCCGATCGCGTTCACTTGCTTCGGCTTCGCGTTGGGATCGATCGGGCCGCCGGGGACGTGCACGGTGCGCGGCGCGCCGTCCTCGTTGAAGACGACGTCGACCGAGTCTTTTCCGGCGTGGAGCACCGCAGGCCCCTTCCACGATTGCTGCACCGGACCATAGACGAGCTTGCACGCGGAGGCGCCCGCGTCGCCCGGGAGCGCCGCGGCGCCCGCATCGCCCGCGGGCGTCGTCTTCGGCGCGCTCGCCGACGCGCTCACCGAGGGCGTTGCGCTCGCCGACGCGATCGAAGCGCTCTGCGCCGGCGGCGAAGCGTCCGCTGCGCCCGATGTCGGCTTGCTGCACCCGAGCGCCGCGACAGCGAGGACGAGCGCCGCGCGCGTCATCGTCCAGAGTGCCCTTTGTCTTGGTAGACGGGATCGGACTCCGCGCGAAAGAGGAACGACCACACGAGCACGAGGCAACCGACGAGGAGCGCGGTCGCGAAGATGCACCCGATCGCGATCTTCGAACGCGTCTCTTGCGCCTTGATCGCGCGCGCGGCGAGCTCGGCTTCGTCGAACTGCGGCGGAGGCTGCATGGCGAGATGATAGCCTATGGCACAGGCAAGACGACGAGCCGCGGCGCGAACGCTTCGCCGCGCGCGCCCGCGAACGAGCGCGCGGAGTACGTGAGCGCGATGGCGTGAGGCGCAAGGCCGGCGATCGCGTGCTGCGTCGCGCCGCCGCAGAACGCGTCCGCGCCCGCGCCGGAGAGATCGCACGTCGCGAGCGTCGACGGTGACGACCACGGGCCCTCGGGCGCGATCGCCGTGCGCGCTTGGATAGTGCGGCCGAGCGGCGGCACGAACGTCATGACGAAGCGATCGCCGTCGCGACGAACGGAGATGGACGTACCGGCCTTTGCGATCGATCTCGCGTCGTCCGGATTCGTGCTCCACGCGGCGCCGTCGAAATACTCGTACGCCGCGGCGTTCGCGAGCGACGAGGCGGGCGCTCGCGCGACGTAACAGTCGACGACGAGCGGCGCCGTGTCGAAGCAGCCGTAGGCGTAGACGCGATCGCCCTCGCGGAGCGCCGACGTTCCGTACGTCGCGCGATCGGCCGACCAGAGGAGCTCGCTCGTCGGCGCGAACGGTCCGCCGTCCGGTCCGAGCGCGACGCCGACGCCGATCGACCGCACGCCGAACGCCGCCGACGAGTCCGGAACGTAGACCGCGTAATAGAGCGCCACGCCCGAATCCGACCGCACGAGATCGAGCGGCGAGACGATCGCGTCCGCGCGGATCGGCGACGCTGCGACGATCTTTCCGAGCGCGCGCGTGTTCCATCCGCAGTCGGCGCGCGGCGCGGCGGCGGCGTAGCCGTTGCCCCGATCATCGAGAAAATCGACGGTGACGTCCGACGCGATCGAGCGCAAATCGCCCGTCAGCGCGACGCCGGGAAGGACGCGGCATCCGCTCGCGACCGGCGTATCGCCGGGCGTCGATTCGGGCGGCGCGTCGAACTCGTGATCGAGCTTCACGACGCACGCGCTCGCGGCGACGAGGAGGAGCGCGCTAAAACGGCGCATAGCGGACTCCGATCGCGACGCGAAGCTCGCGGCGGTTGACGAGCAGGCCCTTGCCGTTGCCGGCGTCGGTCGACACGAACGGCATGAGCTCTCCGTGCGTGCCGCGGAGCGCGAGGCCCGCGAGCGCCGCGACGAACCAACCGTTGGTGGCTTCGTTCAGGCCGTGGTTCACGAGGAGCGCCTCGCCGTAGACGGAGAACGTCGGCCACACGCGCGGCCACGCGCGCCAACGCACGCCGGCGTCGAGCGCGGGCGCGTGGAAGATCGGGCCGCGGAAATATGCGCGGTCTTGCGCACGGCCCCAGAGATCGATCGTCGCGAGCGGCTTTCGCACGGCAAGCTCGTAAATCGCGAAGTCGCCGCCGCCGCCCGCGACGATGTCGCCGCGCCGCGCGTCGTCGAACGAATCGCCGGTCACGTGATCGCTCTCGTGCCCCACGGTCCAGCCGATCTCGATCGCGCCGCCGCGGCCGAGCCAGCGCAGGGCGAGCGCTTCGGCGGAGAGCGCGAGCGAGAGCTCGTAGTGTCCGCGCCAGAGCATCGCGCCGTTGCCGCGGCCCGGCAGAGGCAAGCCGCGAAAGCCGGTGTCGGCGTGCTCGAGATCGATGAACCCCGCGAATCCGAAGCGAAGGGCGACGTCGCGGAACGAGCGCTTCGCCACCGCGAAATCCGCCGCGGGCATCGCGCGCACACGCGGCCCGAACACGAGCGTCGTCACGGGCGCGTCGCGCGACGCCGACGCCGCGCGCGAAATCTCGCGCGACGATCCCGGCATCCACTCGACGTCGGCGCGCGCGACGCTCGGCGCGAGGAGAAGCGCGGCCAGCCAACGAAGACGCACGGAATTCAACACGACGCGCCGAGGCACGGAGGATTATTCACAGGGAGGTCGGGAGAACGGGAGTTTTGGGTTTCGGAACCGACCACTCCCGATCTCTCGCTCTCCCTGTGCACATCGAATCAGTGCGCCGCGCGCGTGGCCCACGCGAGCGGCATCGCGGCGGCGCGCGACGCGATCCCGCGCGCGCGTTCGCGCAGCGGCGCGCGCTCTGCCGCGCGCAGATCGCGCCCTAGGTCCGCCAGGATCCGATCGACGCACTCCATCGCGCTCGCCGCCGCGAGCTCCGTGCCGACGCCGCGCGCGCCCGCGTTGCACCCGGCGAGGTACAAGCCGCGCAGCGGCGTGTACACCGGCGGCCGTTTCGCGCCGACCTGCTCGGGCGTTTGCCCCGTCGACACCGCCGGCCCGAACTCCTTGCCGATCCACTTCTCGATGAAGTCGACCGAGAAGCGATCGACGAAGAGCGCGTTGTCGTCGAGCCCCGGCACCACGCGGCGCATCGTGCGCATCATCGCCTCTTCCCAGGCGTGCCCGGGATCCTTCAAGACGACGTCACTCGTCGGTGCGACCGCACACACCGTCAGGAGCTGCTGCCCCGCCGGCGCGAGCGATTCGTCGAAGTTGGTCGGAACCGGGCAATAGAACGGAACGATCGGTGGCACCTCGCCGCGCGTCACCGCGTTGAACATCTCCTTGATGTCCGCGGTCGTCACGTCGAACAGATCGACCTGCTCGCCGACGCCGCCGACGATCGATCCGGCGCCGACGAGCTTCTTCTTCAAGCCGATCTTCGCCTGGACCGCGATGTACGAGCCCTCGATGCGGAGCGCGCGATCGACGTACGCGCTCGGAAAGTGCGCTTCGCCGACGAGGTACTTCACCGTCGATCGCACGCTCGACGTCGAGATTACGATCGTCGCCGGGAGCACCGTACCGTCGGTGAGCTCGACGCCCGCCGCGGCGCCGTCGCGGACGACGACGCGCCTGACGCCCGTGCCGACGCGCACCTCCGCGCCCGCTTCCTCGGCCAATCGGCAATACGTCCCCGGGATCGCGATCGATCCTCCGCGCGGATACGAGAGCCAATTGTCGGTCGCCATCTTGCGGAACGACCACAGCGCTTCGCCCGCCGACACGCGCCAATACGGAAGAATGAAATACAGCCCCAAGAGGAAACCGAAGACGCCGATCGTCGGCGCGTGATCGGTGTACGGCGCGACGAACTCTTCGATCGTCCGATGGTTCTGCGCCTCCACGTCGTCGTCGCTCATCGTCAGGATGTGCGCGAAGAGCCGCGCTGCGCGCGCCGCTTCGCGCGGCGAGAGATCGAGCGCGCGCGCGACGCGCAAGGCGAACGCCGGCATGCGGTGAAGCTCGGCCGGCACCGGGATGCGCACGACGCCTTCGTGGCCACGCTTTCCGGCGCGCTCCGGAAATCGGAGCTCGGAGATGTCGCGCGTCCGTCGAAACTCGATCGCGCCGTCCTTCCCTACCCGCCGCAGCACGTCGCCGAGCGGCCCCTTTGGTCCGCGGCAGAACATGTGCGTGCCGATGTTGATCTTGAACCCTTGCTTCTCGTAGCCGGAGCAGCTCCCGCCGATCCTCCGGTTCTTCTCGACGAGCGTCACCGGAATCCCGGCGTGCGCGAGGAGCAGCGTCG
>Ga0100403_1000724_pt1 | contig 32389 bp, 33 predicted proteins | sample CryGeymet201501t_FD_83663 | JGI IMG/M metagenome (GOLD analysis project Ga0100403, IMG submission 83663) | Groundwater microbial communities from Crystal Geyser aquifers in Utah, USA - Crystal Geyser metaG 2015-01t | ecosystem: Environmental > Aquatic > Deep subsurface > Groundwater | place... | reverse complement strand
TTGTACTCCACAGATCCACGGCTATCACAATGCCCTTCGATCTGAACTCTCACACTGGAATTCGAACGAATCCACTCTGCATTTTCAGCCAACGTCTTTCGAGCCTCTGTGCTGAGAGTTGCTGAATCATAATCAAAGTTGATTGAATTCAGCCCGGAGATGTTTCCGCTATCTGAACCCATTTGATCATAATTCATCCCTTGAGAAGAAATCGAAGAATCTAAAGCTTGACCCTCTACTCCCCCAACATCCTCACCATCTTTTTTCTTACTGGCACAAGAAATAGCGAATACTGACAACACTCCAACGATCATTAAGGACTTGAGCAATTTCATAATGTTAAATCTCCTTTTTGAAATCTTCCCTATTCTGTGAAACCAAATCCCCGTTGTCTAGGACTTTTTGGAAAAGACCTCTCTCGAAGGAGATGAAAGTCGTTGATGAATCCGAACTTCGGCCCCTTCTTTCTCTGAAATCTAACAAAACTCAAGCAGCGCTGGTCTCTTCTGTTGCATCAGTGAGGATCACCAAACCAAAAAGGAGTCTGTTTTATGAAAACAATGAATAAAGTCTTTCTCATTGGAAACCTTGGGAATGACCCTGAGCTCAAAGTGTCAGAGAATGGACACTCATTCACCCGCCTCAGTCTTGCCACTCAGAGGAGAGTTGGAAAAGCAGAGGACACTCAAACAGTGGCTCAATGGCACAGTGTGTACGTTTGGGGAAAAACCGCTGAGATCTGCTGTTCATGGCTCTCCAAAGGAGCTCTCGTGTTTGTCGAGGGCGAAATGAGGCAAGTTCAAGGAGAAAAACTCTCGGATTCACGCCCGTTCTCTATCGTTCACGCCAATGAGGTGAAATTTCTGAACTCCAAGCAAGGGACTCTTGACAATCCGAAGAGGTCGAGAAATCATGATGCTGTGGCGCAGCGTTAGCGAGCGCTGCCTCTACAGGCAAAAACAGGGGGACTCTATGGAAAAAATGGATTGGATCAAAGAGCTCGTTCATGCGGAACAGCAAATGGAAGAAGCTGGCGTTGTTGATATGACTGCTGGGTTTGACCCTGCAAGAGAGTCTGAAGAAGCCACCATAGATTTCCTCCTCGACTTGAAAATGGCTTTTGTGGAGATCACATCGGCCTTTAACCAACTAAAAACTTCCGGACTGGGTTTGATCAAGATTTATGGAATTTCAAAAACCAAAGCGGACTTTATGTTGTTTCGAAATGGCTACAAGTTGATCTTTTCTATGGCAGGTCCTGGCCAAATTCGAATCTTTCAAACCGCGACAAATCCTCAATTTTATTTTCAGCCGCAAAGTGAAGACTCAAATATAGAAACTCAGATTCTTCAGGCTGAAATTGGGGCTTTCGGTCAAATGAGCTGGAATTACAAAGGCCAACCGATCAATATGGACTATCTCGTCAGGTACTACGTCAGTCGCTTCGTTAAAGACAGTGCCAAGTAAAAAAATAATCTTCATGTTCTCATTTCTTTTTGAGCGCTCAGGCTCCATGCCTTCACCCTCATTTTAAGGCCTAAAGGCCTTAAAAGCGCGTCACGCTTGAGGGAGGCGCTCAAAAAGAAATAAGAACATGAAGATTATTTTTTTACTTGGCACGACCTAAATTCTTGGAAACTGAACTTTCCGAACCTCATCCTTCTTCGCCTTTGGAATCTCTTTGAGAGGAGTGGCTTTAGGAGAAGTTGGCTTCCCCTCAAGCAATTGAGATGCGGAATTGGCCAAGCGTTGACCAATGCCGTCTGCCGCTCGCTTGATGGCTTCCGTTGTCTTTGAAGCTTCGGCTTTAACAAATTGAGCGGCCGGGTGCTCTTGCACCGCTTTTTGCTGAGTGTCGTCAAACTCTTTGCAGGCCTCTTTAAATTTCTGACTTAACTTGTCCAGGGTCTGCAAGCCCCCTCTAGGAATCTCCTCTTCAAAAAGAGAAGTGTAAGACCCGGAGGTCTTAGAGTTTTCAACCGCCGTAGGATTCTTTGCCCATTCCGGAAGAGACTCCTCATCAAACATCAACTGATCTTTGTTCACTTTTGCAATCAGCTCCAGTTGCTCTCTTGGAAGATCCACCTGTTTCGAAATCTCATCCAGCGAGGCTCCTGAATTTGCCAATCTTGCGGCCTTCACATAACGAATTGTTTTTTGGCGCTCAACAATCTCTTCGTGAGGAATTTTATCCTGAAAGATTTCAGCCACTTCTAAACTCTTTTGCATCGATTCATGGATTTGAAAGTTTTGTCGATCAGCTTCAACCAGCTTGTCTTGAATCACGCGAGTTTTTTGATCGAGCAAGCCGGCCAATTGCTTCACCTGAACATCTGTTCGATCTGACAGATCTTCAAGCACCGTGATCTTGCTCTGCAAAAGCTGCAGCCCTCGACTCAATCGGGGATCATCTTGAGGTGGACGCTTTAATCGAGCCCATAGAATAAAAATTCCCACGCCTAAGAAAATGTCGATCACAATTTGGATCAATGACCAGTTCATAGAGATCCCCCGTCCTCTCCTTTAGTTTATTGGAGGGATGCATCATTTCACAAGGACAGTCTTTAGCGAACTGGACCATGGGACCCCTCAAGCGCAGGTCCCCCAAAGAAAATCATCAGCGACAGCTGAAAGTTCGAACTACGTCAGATTTGCAGCGAATTTTTTTAACCGATCACAGGCTATGTTAATGGAGACCTCATCGAGGGCGAAACTGATTCTTAAGTAACCCTCCACTCCACTTTCCGCACCAGGAACCACAGCCAGCCTTTCCACCTCAAGGAGGGTCATCGCCAAATCCCGGGTGCTTTCGATGCGGTGGTCTTGAAAGCTCTTTCCAAGCCACCCCTTTGCATTCACCCAAAGGTAGAAGGCTCCCCCAGGAGATTGAACTTGAAGTCCCGGGATGGTGTTGAGTTGATCGACAAAAAGGTTTCGTCTTTTGATCAAGGTTTTATTGGACTCGGTCACTTGAGCCCAGCAGTTCTTTAATGCAAAAGTGGAGGCCACTTGAGTGAAGGGAGCCGCACAACTGACAGACTGACTTTGATAATTGGACATCGCCTTAATCAACTGAGGGTTTCCCACAGCCCAGCCAAGCCTCCAACCTGTCATAGAAAAAGACTTCGAAACCCCGTTGATGAGAACCACTCGGTCCTTCAATTCGGGAGCCACCTGAAGAAGGTGGGGCGCCACTTTCTGGTCCCCATCAAAAATCAAACGATTGTAAATGTCATCACTAAGAACTGTGATTTGTGGATGAGCCTTTAAAAACTCTGCCACCTCGAGGAGTGCCGCTTTCGAATAAACCTCCCCTGAAGGATTGTTGGGAGAGTTCAAGATCAAAACTTTCGTTCGCTCCGTCACCTTTGACTTCAAGTCACTGCCTGTCAGATGGAAACGCTTGCCTTCATCCGTTGGAACCAGAACAGGTGTCCCACCCGCCAGTTCCACCATGGTCGGATAACTAACCCAATAGGGAATCGGAATCAAAACCTCATCACCTGGATCCAAAAGCATTTGGAGGGCCGAGAACAAAATGAACTTTGCCCCTGATGACACTGTCACCTCTTGAGGAGAAAACTCTAGCCCGAGTTCATCTCCGGCCACTTCCGCAATGGCGCTTTTCAGTTCAGGAAGTCCTCCCGCTGGAGCGTACTTCGTTCGGCCGGCTTCAATCGCCTGAATTCCAGCCTTTGAAATTTCCGGGTAAGTGTCCCAATCCGGCTCGCCAACCGAAAGCGAGATCACATCATGACCTTCCGCTTTCAAGGCCTTGGCTTTCGCCGCAATTTCAAGAGTGGGAGAGGGCTTTAAATTTTGAGCCCTTTGAGACAACTTCACAATAGACCTTCCTTTACTTTAATTTTTAACTGTTCCAAAACATTTTCAGGCACCAGGCTCTTCACATTGCCTTGATGAGAAGCCACCTCTTTCACCATCCGAGAGGCAATGAAACTGTACTCTGGCCGGGTAAAGACAATCATGGTTTCTATACTCGGTGCCAAGCTCCGATTCATATTTGCCATTGCAAATTCATATTCAAAATCAGAGATCGCCCTCAATCCACGCACAATGGTGTTGATTTCGTGCTCCTTTGCGTAATCCACAAGCAATCCATCCGTCGAGTCCACCTTTACATTTGAATTTGTACAGTCGCGGATCATTGAAACTCTCTCCTCAACGGAGAATAAATACTTCTTGGAAAGAGAGTCCGCCACGACCACGACAATCTCATCAAACTGAGTTCCAATGCGCTCAATAATATCAAGATGTCCAAGAGTGATCGGGTCAAAACTGCCACTGTACAAAGCCCTTCTCAAATTTGACTCCTTTGATAAAGATTCAAAGCCTTATCACCAAACTCTTTACGGTCGTACCGCTGAAGGGGGCCATAGGACTCATCGATTTGCTCTTTGGTCCCTGATTCAATAGCAACAAGACCACCAGCTTTCAACACCTCACTCCGAGAAAGGGCTGAAAGAACCTCGCCAGCCATAGACTGAGTGAAAGGGGGATCGATAAAAATCAAATCAAACTTGTCTGAAGAGTCTTTTAAAAACTGAATGGCTTCTCGCTTCGTCACATGAAAGCCTTCGCTTAACCCTAACTTTTTTACATTTTCTCGTAGGATGCGTAGACTCTTATCACTTTTATCGACAAACTCGACAAACTCCGCTCCCCTTGAAAGGGCCTCTAGGCCTAAATTTCCAGTTCCACAAAAAAGATCAAGAATCCGGGCCCCTTCAATCTCAGTCATCCATTTATTGAAAAGGCTTTCTTTCACCCGGTCTGTGGTCGGACGAAGATGGTCCGCCTTGAAAGCCACCAGGCGATGACCTTTAAACTTCCCGGAAATGATTCTCATGACTTAACCTGTCCAATCTTGATTAAAAACTTCTGAATTTGCATAGTTTGCTCCGATGTTGGGTTCAAAAACAGCAACTCGGCCAGTCGCTGAACGGCCTTCTCCTTTACCAGAGCACGGTCATAGGTCTTAACGACTTTGGCAGTTAAAGACAACTGGCTCTTAAAGACGGGAATCTCAAAACTCACAGGGAAGCTCATACCCACCGAGTAGATGAAGCCCTCCGCTTCAATAATGGCTCCTGTTTGCCCGAGCTTTAACACCTTCTCTGAAATGAATTTTCCGTCTTTTTGTATAGTGATCGGAAAGGGGTAAGGAGCAATTTTTTGAGTCTTTACGTTGCTGTCACCTGTTGCCACTGACAAGTTCCTCCGCTTGAGAAATGACCTTCATGATATCTTCAAAAGGTTTGGGAATAAACACATGGGCCCCCATTTTCAAGGCCGCCTCACTGTCATATTCTCCAGTAAAAGCACTCATCATGACAACCTTAGCTTCACTGGATTTTGGTTTTTGAAGCAGTAAGGTGGGGCCATCCATTTCTGGCATTAGGACATCCAAAAAGATCAAATCTGGAGAAAAAAGAATCCACTGTTCTAGACCCTCCAACCCGTTGGAGGCCGTTTGGACCTCATGCCCACGTCTTTCAGCCGCTCGTTGTAAGGAGCGACGGACCAATGGCTCGTCATCGACAACCAAAATTTTCAACGTCGATCCTCCATCAGGGGGAGTTGTATTTCAAAAGCCGCTCCCTTTGTATAATTCTCATCGATAGAAAGCTCACCACCAAAGCGTCGAATCACATTCAGGCTTAAACTTAACCCAAGGCCGGTTCCCTCATTCTCGCCCTTTGTCGTAAAAAATGGCTCAAAGATTTGAACACGAAGCTCCTCTGGAACTCCCGGACCCTCATCCTGAACTCGAATGAGCAATTTTTTTCCCATTGCACGTGTCTCCACAAAGATGGTCCCTTTTGTGCCGTCACCCATCGCATGACATGCATTCGTGACAAGATTAAAAATCACTTGTTGAAGCATATGGGCATCAATCAGTGCCACCAATGGAGTTGGGCTCAAGCAAACCTCATTTTTGAAACGGCCCATCAAGGACTTAAGCAACGGTAAAGTGTTTAACACCACGTCATTTACATTGGTTGGAGTTCGGTGGTCCTCCGTGTGAGGCTTTGAATAGTCGAGAAGATTCTTTATGGTTTTTTGACAGCGATGAGCCGCGAACTCCACCTCAGCAACATCTAAACGCACCTGTTCGCTCAATTGAGAATCCGATCCTAAGACTTGGCAAAGAGATCGAATTCCTGTGAGAGGGTTATTCAATTCATGGGCGATATGGCCGGCGAGTTGTCCGAGAGCAGCAATTTTCTCGGTTTGAATCATGTGTTGCTTGAGCTGATAGGCCGAGCTCTGATCGGAAAGATGGATCACCTTCGCTCCTTCGACAAGATCACTCATCTTCCCTATTTTATAGCTTTCCACATGAAAGACCTGGCCTCCCCTCCGAACCGTATTTTCATTCAATTGAGCCATTAAATCGGATGTAAAGAGCTGATTGGCTCGAATCACGTTAAAGTTTCTATCGAAAATTCCAATGGGCTCTTCAAGACCGTCAAAAGTCTTCTCCCAGAAGAGAGCGGCTTCGGAAAGCTCTTTTTCCAATTGAAACCGATCCACAACCAATTGAAGTCCAACCATTCTAAGCTTCCACTCTGAAATAAAGTCTTTGAGCCCAGCCTTGGGCACTTGATGTTCAACGAACAGATGAAGCTTAGACTTTCCTCCTTCAAACTGGAGGAGTGGGCCGATCGGACGTTTAAGAACGTTCGCCAAACTCTGTCTCCATTCCACCGTTGACGAGGAGGGCCAAGTATCTATTTTCCTTTCCACAACCAATCGCCCGCTGGAATAAAGAACGCTGCACTCCTTGTTTTTTTTAACGGCCAGGATCGCTCCACCTAGGCCTTTGGTCTTCCGAACCTCATCTTGAATCATCGAAACCACTTCCGAAAGCTCCATTGCTTTATTGAGACTCTTTAAGAAAAAGATTCTCTTTCGCAGCAGCAAACTGGTTTTTCGTAAGGCTTGAGCTCTTTGAATTCGACTGGCTTCAAACTTCTCAACTTTTTTTGAAGCCAAAAGCAATTGCTCTTGGAGATTTTCGTTTTCCTTAATCCAGTTGGAGCGAAGCAGCTGTTCGTGCCACTTCTTTTTTAAGAGACGCAAGGTCTCCTCAACCACCTCTGAAAATTCGACGACTTCCATTTTGGTTTCTAAGGCTGAGAAGTCTTTATGTTGGTAGCGAGACTCTAGAACGGATTCTAAACTTAAGTCCTCTTCAACAAGCACAAAAGGAGTCCCTAAAACAAGAGCTTGTGATCTTAAATCGGATGTCCCAAATATGGCATCCGCCAGCTCAATTTCCGAAAGAGCGACGGGCACCAAGCTGTCTGAAAGAGACTCTAGTAAATCAGAGACTCTTTCTACATTAGTAAACACCTTAAAGTGGGCCTCCATCAAAACAGCTTACCACCTGATTTTGATCAGAGCGAGTGGAAGGAGCTTCAATGAATAAACTCAGAGAAGAACTGAATGGACGTCCTGAATTTGGGGCTTCAACTTGTACTCTAAGAGATCCGCCAGCCGAGAATAGTCCGGAATCCTTAGTGCAGATTGAATCTCTTGACTCAAGACTTCCGTCGAGGACAGAAAGGAGATCTGAGGCAACAACCTTTCCAAATCATCCATTGCCGCCGGTAAATTGAAAAAGCGAAAATTTTTTATCACAGAGTTCAAATCCATTTCGATAAAGGAGGGGTCATCGATGAGCTCCATTCCTTCACCCAAGACTCTCGCCCAGTCAGTCAGGATCATGTAAAAATCATTCAACTTTTGCAAAGTGGCAGCCTTCACTAGACTCAACTCCCCTGGGGGAATCCGCACTCTTTCTGTATTGAACCAGCGAATCAGAACGCCGAGAACTTCGTCCTGAGCCTCAGCTCGTTCCAAGAATCGATCAAACTGTCTGATAATTCCTTGATTGACTTCATCCTCAGGCCTTTCGCTAGCCACGTAAACTTTAGGTATCTGCTCCAACAGCTCCGATAAGTGGACGGCGGTCATTTGGAGAATTTTGGTGGGATAGCGCTCACCCATATAGATCGATTGGATCATTTCCCACTGACTTTGAACAAAAGTCGAGGAAGAATTTAAAAAGCCGCTTTCCCCGTGAATCAATTTTTGAAGAGTTCCAGAAAATTTCTCAGAATCTAGTTCAGTCACCTCATCAATAGAGATGAAACTTTTTGTCCTAGAGAATGGACCTGTCTCAAAGCTATTGACACTTTTGTTATTAAAATTAAGAACGGGTACGTCTAATAGCGAAGCGATATGAATAGGAGCACTATCACACCCCATCAAAAACTCAGCCTTTCTAATCAGTTCGAACAGGTCTGGAAGTGAGGTCTGCCCAGTGAAGTCAAACACTCTTTCGGAGCCTAAGAGTGGAACCGCTTTCTGAGAAAGGTCCCTCTCTGATTGGGTTCCAATCAAAAAGAGATCCAAGTCTTGAGTTTCTAAAAAAAGGTTCACCAGATGACTCAACTGCAAGGGTGACATGGACTTCCCTCGATCACTCGCCCCAACATGGAGAACGGCAAATCGAGCCGATGGAGTTTTAAACTCTGAAGAGACCTTCACAAAGCCGTGCTTATGATTGTCCGTCAGATCGACACCACAAACCATGGCAAAAATATCGACCAAGTGAATTTGATTTGGTCTATGGACTCCCACCTGCGCATAAAAGTAAGCGGAGGCGTCCCCTTGTATATTCAAATGTCCATCTCGATGGCGCGTGTATCCTAAAACCGAAATCCCACGAGCTTCAAAGTGAGATGTCATTTCGCTTGAAAACGGCGAGAAACTCAAATTGATCACTTGATCAAATGACTCTTTATCGAGAGTTTCCAAAAAGGAATTCAACCTTTCTAAGGCCTTCTCTTCTCCCTCATTATGGATGATCGGCTCAAGAAACTCTTTCGAGTCCAAAGTGTGAACACGAATTTTAGAATCCAATCCCAAAGTGGCCGCTTTGAAAGAGTCTCGGACAAGAAGGTGAACCTGGCTCCCCTCCTTTTCACTCAAAGCTCTCAGACTGGGCCAGGTTTGATAGATATCACCGAATCGGGCGAGTTGAATAACGAGGGTCTTCATTCTTTAATTGCTCCCTTAGTAGCTCAGATAACATTCTTAAACGGCGTGACTCATCCGTGTAACCCCTGGTTTCAATGATCTTTTGAGCAGAAGCTTCAAGCTTCTGGATGCTCTTCTGCAATTCTTTTTTGGGCTTCAATTTGATTTTCTCCTTTACTGATTTCGATTGGCGAAATGGACCATTCACTTTCGGTGGTTGTTTCAAAGACCTGACACTTCAACTCTGAACGAGCCACTCTGCTTCGGATTCCCATCGCCCAAAGAACATCGTTGACCGAAATCTCTGTCGCGCAATCCCGTTGAACCAATGGGCAGCGGTCCGAGTGACCACAAGGGTAGCAGTGAGCCTTTGGAGTGAGGATCAGTGAGTCCCTTTTATAAACTCCCTGTTTGGCAAAATCCGCACTTCCAAAACAGAGCTCAACAATTCTTGCTGGCGAATCATTAGCGAGATGTTTTGTGCTCGTATCAAGAGTGACAAAAACATCGGATCTCCTGATAAGATCGTGGGCTTGATCTAATCCACAAGGAATGAGCTCCACACCCGACTCCTTTGAAAGTCCACTTAACTGAGAAGCTTCACTGGGTGCACAAACCATTTTTAGTTCCGCAAAAGGATCTGTGCGGCGAATCTCGACAAAGAGACGTTTCCAAGATTCGCGATTCCAAGATTTTTTCGAATCTGATGAAAGAACTTGAAAGAGATAGGTCTTCCGGCCCGATTGAGCTGAGGGAAGAAGACTTTTTTGTCCGGACCTCTCATTAAGTCTCCAATCAACGGGGCCATCATTCAGGCGAAAGCCAATTCGATACCAATCCAAGAGATGAAGCTGAGACTTCACTTCCCCTAAATCGACCTCCTCGAAGGATTTTGAACTGTAAAGGAGTTGATCCCCTTCAAAATAAGTCCCCCATTTCTCTCTCGCCGAAATCAGGGACATCCCCAAAGCTGAGAAAGCGGTGTGACTCATATTGATGGCCAGATCAAAATTCAAAGAATTCAACTCGTCAAAAAGCGAAAGAATAAGATCCGGAGCATCCAGTAGGCCAGATTCTGAGCTCGCAGCCGTCTCTTGAATGAGTGTCCGGGGCATGAGGTGCCACTGATCGACTTGGCCGATGACCTGTCGAACTATTGAAAACTCTCCAAAGATCAACTGGTGAATTTCTGCGGAGGGATATCTTCTTTTTATATCGTTGATCAACGGCGCCATCATTATAATGTCACCTAAACGTAAAAAATTGACGAGTAGGATCTTCATCGAATCAACTCCCCCATCATTTTAAAAACATTTCTCCAACGAGTCGATAAAGATTGCTCCTTGGCCAACTTTCGATAGCTTTCAGAGGGGGATTTTAAATTGATTTCGGACGAAACAAAAAAATCTTGCAATCCCCTCAACCTAAATTGCCCCGTGAGCAAAGCCGAAGTCTCACGCCCACAAAGAACATCATAAAGAGCTCTAAACTCAGGAAGGTCCAAATAGGCTGCCGGAGCAAAGGTGAGAACAGTGAAAGGAGTTTTAACTTGATCTATGAGCTGGCTTAAGCTTTGCTCATCCAAACCAAACACTTCGATTTGCTTCGATTCAATCCGGGATGAGAATCGTTCACAAAAACTGACTCGTAGAGCGTCGTGCTTTTCCACAGCCAATATTTTGGAGTTTGAACCTTGAGCCAAGGCCTCAACGTGATATCCACTTCCAATCCCTAAAACGACAAGGGTTCTTCTTCCGCGAATGTTTTCTTGATAGTGATTCACCCAAGATTGGGCCTCCATTCTGGGCTCAATAAAACTGCATGTCTGAATTCCTCGCACCCGTGAGACTAAGTCCCCACTGGGTAGAGTCAAAAACTCAACTTGATTCATGGCTACACCCTTTTTTGATAGGCGGGGACAAAGTGAGGATGTGTGAGTCTCAATCTCTCAAGCTCCATTCTTGCAATGCGAGTCTCTCCCCTTCTTGATGAGAGCTCAATAAATGCCAACCAAAGATTCTCGTTCTCCCCACCATCAAGTAGATAAGTGAGAAGTCGATGCTGAACACTCACTTCCTTTTTGTCACCATACCAAGCCAAAAGAAGTCCCAAAGCTGTTTCGTTTTTCGGAGAAATATCTAAAGCCAGCTCGAGGTTTCCAAAAGCCAACTCATGGTCTCCTCGAAAGCGATGGCAGAGGGCCAGTCCCACCCAAGCCTTATCATTTTTTGAATTGTACGTGATCGCCTCTCTGAAAGAGACGGTTGCGGACTCCCAGGACTTTCTTTGAATATCAAGGGTTCCCATATTGACCAAAACCTGGTCTGTTTCTCCAGGGTGCTCCAAAGCTTCATAGAGGCTGTCTTCGGCCTGATCTAGAAGTCCAACTTGAATGAGACAAGCTCCCCTCAAACGATAAAGCAACTGAAGCCCCTTTAATTCTCGACCTCGAACTTCGAGAGCCAAATCAATGCACTTCAGACAGTCTGTGTAATTGCCTTCATCGTACTCAAGCTGCGAAAGAAGAGTGAGGTCTTCATAATTTTTTTCAGTGGCGGCAAGCTTTCTTAGAGCTCTAATCATTAAGTGGAGCTCATTGCCCGCTCGAAATTTTTCAAAATGACCGCGCAAAGAGGGATGATACTGAACTTGCGGTTGAATAGGAATATGTGAAATGGACTCTTTATGTGACTCGACTTGCAACTGGGACAAATTTTCCTCCCTATCTGTAATCAGCTACTGTGATAGAGAGGAGCAACGGTCATGCCAAAGCAGAGAATCAATTTGAATGGAACTGATCTCTCACGGACAAGTCTTTGACTTCAACCCGAGTCAATTCCTTGACCTCAAGCCTCTTCATTCACTCGACTTGACTGTCCTTTAGATTGGTAGGAGTTAAATGCCTTTTTTGTCGTCTGAACTTGACGCAAATCCTTAATGATCAATGATTTTTCATTCTCAATGGCCGCTAAGATCTGTAGGTCTTGAGACAAAATCTCTGTGACAATCTGAGTCTTTATGTCCATGGATTGAATGATTGATCTTCGGCATTCATCAGAGAAATTTGGATCTCTCGGATCGCATTTCCCTGCTTCATTATTAATCATTCCGTCGATGCTTCGAACCAGTTCCAAGATCGTTTCCCTGGACTGATAGAAGATTTCCAAGTTCTCAAAATTTCCTTCAGAGAAATTAATGAGCTCTTTTTCATTAATCTCTTTGAACTTTAAAAGGTGTTGATTTCGTTCCGACATCAATTTGATGATCATTTCCATTGCCCCTCCTATGGACATTTAGGCCTTCTTACTTTCTTCTTGTTTCTTAAGTGACTCAATTGCCTCAACCCAACCTGAGTAGAGGGTTTCAGTGATCTTCAAAGCGTCTTCCAAAGGCTTTCTTTCTCCTTTGATGTTGGCTTGAGTGAGCTGATCCGTGAGATACATATAGAGTTGCTCTAAGTTGTTCGCAATCTCGCCACCGGCTTTGTGATCAAGGGTGTTACTGAGCTCCATAAATATGTCGTAGGCTTTTCCAATGTTAATTCCTCTTTCAGCGATGTCTTTCTCATCAATCGCCTTCAAGCCTTTCTTAATAAATCGGATCGCTGCCTCATAGAGCATGAGCAAGAGTTTTTCACGACTTGCACTTTGCACGGACGTATTTTTGTACTTCTGATACGCTGCTTTCATACCTCTCCCTTTCGTCCTCTTTCTATCTCAACTTGAGAATCTTTATCCCATTCCAGGGAAAGGGGATCCGCCCCCGCCCATGGCCCCCAACGCACTGCCTTGAGACTTTAGTTTAGAAATTGTTTCTTCTAGTCTTGCGAACTTGTTCTTTAAATTAACTTCCTTCTTTTCAAGCATTCGCTCCTTGCTTGCGATTCTTTCATCAATCTGTTTGATTCGACCTTGCAGAGATTTCTTTCGATTTCCAATCGTTCCAAAAGCCGAATTTGTAAGTGTCGAGATTTCTCTTTTGAGAGCTGGTACAAAGCCGGTCTTAAATCCATCGCCAGCCAAAAACTTTTGAACCGAGGGAGGATCAGAGGCCAAGATCTTGTTAAATTTGTCATTGTTCAATTCGAGAACACCCGCGCGATTGAACTGAATCCCAAGCTCCGACAGACGAACGATTCCTCCGCCTAACCCATATTGAGGGTTCTGAATCAAAGACCGAAATCTTTGCTCAATCGACCTCAATAGGGAGTCTCCACCCAAAGTGGACGAGGTGTCAGAGTTTTCGTTCAATTGATTCTGCTGCTGAATAAAGCCAAGCACTCCATTTACAGCATCAACAAAGGTCTTGATCTTTCCAACAACCACTTCTCGATCTTCTTTAACTCCCAAATTGACGGTACGACCCGGCGCCGCCTGTCTTAGATCAAGAGTCACACCCGGAATAAGATCTTTGAGAACGTTGTCCGCCACATCGAATTCGAACCCATCCATCTTGATTTTTCCATTTTGGGCTGGCCGAGAATCTTCGAAAAAAATATCCTGGTCGCCATCGAGAAAGTAGAGTGTTGGGTAGTCCACTCCATTTTGACTTCCGACTGCATCAGCAGAAATGAGCAACTTAAATGGAGCGTCTGGATCCTTTTGATCATTTAAAACGGAGGCCCTCACCCCCACACCGGCACTATTAATGGTTTTCGCGACCCCTTCTAAAGTGTTGTTGGATCCATTGATATAGACTTCTTTGGTTCCCTCAGGCGTCTCAAATTTAAAGTACCCGGTCCCAATTTGTGTTTGATCCTTATCGGGAAACCCATTGGTCACTACGGAGGCCTTGCTTGCAAGTTGAATGACTTCAATGTTCCAGTTCCCAGTAACAGAAGAGTCTGGGTCCACCGCACCAGTGATAATATTTTCATCACCGGAGGTCAGCTTCATATCTCTAAACCCCCGTGTGCTTGCTAATTCGGAGACGGTTCCCAGAATGTCGTTGAGCTTGGTCTCAAGCTCAGTCACAAGTTTCAAACGGTTCTCTTGCTTGCCTTTTTGAGATTCCATTTTTTTAATGGGCATTCGCTCAGCTTCCATCAGCTGATCCACGATGTTTGGTGGTAAACCGGAGGCCATCCCTCCAAAAGATATTGATGCCACTAAAAAAACCTCTTTCTCAGTTCTTTTAGTGTCTCAAACTTTTTCTTGGAACTGTGAGCCAATAATATGTCTTGGACTTTTCGTTAGTTGGACTACATGGCCTTATCGAAAATAGATCCGGTCTTTCGATCAAAGGCCTGAATCGCAGACCAAAGTTGGCTTTCAGAGAGCCTACGAACCACGTTGCCTTTTATGTCTTGTATAAGAATCACTCTATGATCCTCTTTAACCTCAACTTTTACCGTCAAATTGTTGGCAACAAGACCTGGATGTTTTTCTAGTTCTGAAAGAGCTTTTTTAAACTCTTCCTCATTCAAATGTCTTTTAGGCTCTTGCTCTTCATTCTGCCTTCGCCCGTCGGCATCCCGATCAGTGCTTTCTTGCATTTTCAATCCCTTAGCACTTGAGGCACTTTCAGTCCCTCGAGCGATAGGAATCGGATTGGTAAAAAAGCCTTTTATGTTCATCACTCAACTTATCGACTCATTTTGAAAAAAACTTTAGAGGACTAGGCAAAGGCTTAAATCAGCAAAATTTATTTTCTGTGGGAACTCCAACTCTATCCACGCCTAAAAAAGTGCCTACTCCTTTTCTGCGACCATATAGGTCGCAGAAAAGGAGTAGGCACCATAAAAACGAATCCCTCGGACCTTGTCCGAGGGATTCTAAAATGGGTCGAGTCTGTTACGGTCGGATTAAAGTTATCCTAAAAGTCGAAGGGCCATCGAAGGCTGTTGGTTGGCTTGAGCGAGAACTCCCACAGAAGCCTGAAGAAGAATGTTGTTCTTCGAGAGCGTCGCGGTGCTTTCTGCCATGTCAGTATCTCGAATCGCAGAGTTAGCCGCCGAGAAGTTTTGAATCGCCACACCTAAATTTTCACTGGTCGAGACCAATCGATTTTGAATCGCTCCCAATGTTGCTCGGTGTCCGTTTACAAGTTTTTGAGATCCCTCTAAAGTTTCGAGAGCTTGTCTTGCGCTTTCTTTGTCTGAAAAGTCGAAGGCATCAATTTGAAGAGCTGTTGTTGTGGCCTCGATGGCGCTCGCATCAAATGAAATTCTATCATTGAAATCATCGTTGTTGATATCCACTTGGAAGGCGTAGTTCTCACCTTCTCCATTCAACAACTTTGAGCTTCCATATCTTGTACTTTGCGCAATACGCTCAACCTCGTTTTTTAGCTGCTGAACTTCCTTATCAATGAAGCCTCTCTCGTCAGCACCGACAGTGTCAGAGGCTGCTTGAACACCAAGCTCTCTCATTCGAGTTAAAATGTTTGAAATTTCTCCGAGACCACCTTCAGCCACTTGAACCATGGAAATACCATCGTTCGAGTTTCTTTGTGCTTGAGAGTAACCTCTGATGGTGGACTTCAATGTTTCACTGATTGAAAGTCCAGCAGCATCGTCTGCTGCTTTTGTGATTCGGCTTCCGCTAGAAAGCTGTGCGAAGCTCTTTTGAACTTCTCTTTGGCTACCAGCCATAGTCTTTTGTGCATTGAGTGACGCGATGTTTGTAGCAACTCTTAATCCCATTTTGATCCTCCTGTTAGTCCCAGAAATCAATACCGACCAAGGTTGATGTCTGGGAAGTTTATCTCACACACTAGCCCTTTCGGCGAGTCGAGGAAGGACTGAAGGCGAGTCGAGTGAATCTGGATTTAGGTCTGGTGATTTCTGGATTTAGGTCTTGGAAACAGAGGATGAAAGTCGTGAAAAATTAGCCTTTCAGCTCGTCCTAGGACTTCCGGTTGTCGGACCAAAGCCTCTCGGACCAAGGACTCCCCAGCCTTTAGATGCGTCGAGGAGAAGAAAGGAAGGAAATGCCTCGTGGGTCCAGTTCAGACCCACGAGTAGGTCGGTCATCAAGGGAGACCAGGAGGAGCCCCCTTTATGAAAGTGAATTCAAATTAGCCAAGAAGTCTGAGTGCAGACGCTGGCGCTTGGTTGGCTTGAGAAAGCACTCCTACAGAAGCCTGTAAAAGAATGTTGTTCTTAGCCAATTCTGCAGAGCTCTGAGCCACATCTGTGTCTCTGATGGCAGAGTTTGCTGCAGAGAAGTTCTCAATTGCGACACCAAGATTTGTTGTTGTAGAGATCAATCGATTTTGGATGGCTCCTAAGTTAGCTCGGTAACCATTCACTTGAGTTTGGGTTTGTTCTAGAACTTCTAGAGCTTCTCTTGCACCGTCTTTGGTTGAGAAGTCAAAGCTGTCTACACCCAGACTTTCAATTGTTGCATCCTGCTCGGAGGCATCAAATGAAATTCTGTCATTGAATTCGTCATTATTAATGTCCACTTGAAATGCGTACTCTTGTCCGCTTCCATCGAGAAGATTTTGATCTCCCCAACGAGTGGTCTTCGCAATACGTTGCATTTCGTTTTTAAGTTGCTGAACCTCTTTATCAATGAACCCGCGCTCATCTTCGCCAACAGTGTCGGAGGCGGCTTGAACACCAAGTTCCCGCATTCGAGTTAATATATTAGAGATCTCACCAAGACCGCCTTCAGACACCTGAACCATGGAAATACCATCGTTGGCGTTACGTTGTGCTTGTGAGTAACCTCTGATTGTGGACTTCAATGTTTCACTAATTGATAGTCCGGCAGCATCATCTGCTGCTTTTGTGATTCGACTTCCGCTCGACAATTGAGCGAAGCTCTTTTGAATTTCTCTTTGGCTACCAGCCATTGTCTTTTGCGCCGAGATTGACGCTAAGTTTGTTGATATGCGAAGTCCCATGATTTCCTCCTAAGGGCTTCTTGTAGAACATCCGTTTTCGAAAGCTTAAAAGGTTTCACCTACTGAACACTTTTGAGCCACGCACTTCCTTGTGCAGGTTGAACACGTTGGAGCAGAGAGAAATTCTAATGAGTTGTTTCAAGCGAAGTTTTAAAAGCAGTCACTCTTTTAAATCTTCTCAACAACTCAAAGCTTCTACCTGCTTTGGTTTATTGCTTCTGACTACTCTTTCGGCCAGGTCTTGGCGAACTAAAGTCGAGTCGAGTGAAACTAGACTTTGGTCATTTGTTTTCTGGACCTTGGGCTTGTGAATTCACTCAAGACAAAGGAGAGTGGACTTTGTTTTATTCGAAAGTCGGGGCGGACGCTTGTCCAGCCCAGGTCTGGCTGGACTAAAATGCTGGATTCAAATCCATGAATTCGATTTTTTTACCCTGACCTTTGTCCAACTTGTTTTGCGATTGATCGAGATCAAAGATCCTAAAAGCTCAACCTTTAAGCGCGACTTATGAAGTTTCTTAATCTAACGATTTTCTGACAGAAACAATCTTCCCTTTGGGCGTCACTCAGTGGGAAGGTCTAGGTCTTGGGGGTGTTTGAATGAATAAAGCTCTATTTCTAACTGTGATGATGTTTAGCAACTCGATCCTGGCTCAAGTTTGTCAGAAGTGGTCTCTCCCTGATAAGGCCGGCGAACTGAATACGAAAGTGATCAACGAAGCCAGTGGGATCGCCCTTTCCAGAATCGACTTGGACCGCCTCTACCACAACAACGACTCCGGGGATGGTGCTCACTTTTATATGACCGACCTTTCAGGAAAGCACACAAAGAAGATCACTTTTGATACCGAAGCTCCTATAGATATAGAGGATCTCTCCGTTGGTCCTTGTGGAGAAGACTCCTGCCTCTACCTAGCTGATATAGGGGATAATCAGGAAGAAAGAGGAGAAGTTCAGATCTGGGTGGTCAAAGAAGAAAAAAAGTTTTCAGCCACGGTGAAATCAAAAAAAATCCGCCTCCGTTATCCAGATTGGGCTCACAATGCTGAAGCTTTCGCTGTCCACCCTCAAAGTGGAGATCTATATATATTAACAAAGGAGTTCGATGAGTCTGAGCGACGAGCCAAACCGGCAAAGATATTTAGACTCCGATCAGATCATCTCTCTCAAAGCCAAAATTTTGAGAGCCTAGTTCTCGAAGCGGTTGGTGAGCTCGATCTTCCTTGGCTCCATTTTGATTTTGGCCTTTTCGGTCAGATTGTGACCAGTATGGATATTTCTCCTGATGGAAAAAAAGCTCTTCTTCTTACCTATGAAAACGCCATTGAGATCCGTTTTGATCGGCTAGAGTCTCCTGGAAACACAAAGGATCTCAAAAGCGGAGCCGATTTCCAAACCATTCGATGGTCACGGAACACCTCCCAACAAGAAGCGATCACCTACTCCTCTGATGGAAGGTCCTTTTTTTACGACACAGAATTCAACCCCGACGCAGGAGACAAAGACGTTCCCCTCTTCAAAGTGAAGTGCGAGGATTAGTCTTTCAAGGTGCCTAGCCGAGTTCAATTTGCCAGTGCAACAGATTTGTTGAAAAAGACCTCATGGGGTGTCTTGTAGTCAAGGCACTTTCTGGGTCTAAAATTTAATTTGTTCTCAATCTCTCGAATTTGCTCTTCTGTGATCTGAGACAGGTCTGTCTTTCTAGAGATATACTGCCTGATCAATCCAATTGTATTTTCAATTGTTCCTCTTTGTTGAGGCTTTCTTGGCTCACAATAAAAGGTTTTAATCGCTATTCTTTTGCCTCTGAATTCCGTGCCGTTGTCATTTGTGACCGAATAGGCTCTTCTCGACAAGCTGTTGATAAGGAGTTCGGTCTGCTCGCCAACTGTTGTTGAGTCAGCTCTCTTTAATTTAGATATTTTTGTATACCTAGATTTTCTATCCGTGCAGACTAGGACTTGCTGTCGATTGGCGCCATAAAACAGATCTCTCTCCCAGTCTCCAATACGGCCTCTACGATTCGCTATAGCTGGTCGATCTCTTAAAGGGCGGCCATTCTTTGCTAGGCAACGGGTTTGGCTATACCTACTAAATCCTCGCTTTTTTGGACGCCTCAAGTACTTACGCAAACTGGAGTTTGAATAAATATATTGATAAATGCATTCATGGCTAATCTTGAAACAGCTCTCCCTTAAGAGCCGCTTTGAGATCTGATCAGGGCTCCAACCAAATTCCAAATAGACTTGAAGCTTTGATGCTACAGACGGGTTTACTTTATAAAGCTTACGACAGCTTCTGTAGCGCTTTTTTGATAGAGAATCCGCAGAGCTTGGTCGATAAGATCCCAATATGGCATTTCGCCGCAACTCCCTATAAATCGTGGACTTATGGTATCCAAGGCTCTTTGAGATCTCTGGAACACTGAATCCTGCTTGTAATTTTGCATCAATCTGGCATCTTGCGGCCAGGGTTATTCGCCGGTATTTGCTCATAGCAACCCCTATTTTTTGGTTTAGCGACTTAAATAGGTACCGGTGGACAGCCCTTTTTTCATTTCGCCCAGAGTTGCAATGGAATGTTGAATTCAACCTACTACTTTTCCGCGACCCTCCGCTTCAAATATGGCTCCACATCCTCAGCCCAATTCACGATTCTTCTACCTTCTCCGGTCTTAGGAAACGTAAACCTCATCTTCCTTAGTCCTTTTCGAACTCCTTTGCTCACTTGATCCGGAGGAGCTTCATTCAGCCATGCAAGATATTGCTCTGAATTATCGAGCGGAAGTCCATAACTCCATGGTTTTGCAAAGCCCCTCATCGTCTCCTCGAATTTTCCAGCTTCAAACCAACTTGAGTTGGGATAAAGTTCGACTCGCTCACAAATTTTAGCTTCTACAGGATTTCTTAAAATGTATTTGTGAAGGGAATAATAATAGAGTTCCTCAGTGATTAAACTCGATCGATATCTGCCACCAAAAACATGATTCGTTCTCAAGGACCTATTTCTTATCTTCCGAGAGGACTCCGTCATGAAGTATCTCATCGCCGAGCTAATATTGGAGAGAGGCGTTTCGGCAATGAGGTGAAAATGGTTTCCCATTGTTAGAAGCAAATGTGGTTTCCACTTATAAATATCTTGAGTTTTCTTAAGCTGTCCCATGAAGATTTGGTGACATTCCTCTGCTGGAAGGTCGAACCACTCCTTGTTATTTGACCTCGCCCAAATGTGATATGGATACTCATTGCTAACAATTACTGGTGGTCTTGGCATAGAGTCTTCCTATGCAAATTGTGTCGTCAGTTCATTTAAGCCTGACGTCCTGAGGGCTTTCTATTTGTTCAATCTTCGGAGGATGTTCGGACAGTTGACGGAAGGAGTCGCGGAAAAGTAGTAGGCACCTAGAAAAAAAACGCCTTGGGACGAATCCCAAGGCGTGGGCTTAAGGGCCGAAGGTCTGTGGGCGTCGGCCCCGAAGTCGCTTTCAACACATCAGAGGATCCTTCTCATTTTTATCTGAAAGATCCCCTCAAATTTTAAAAGCTACTTTCTTTAGTTCATTCTTTATTTGGTTAGGTGCTTTAATCACCTCTATTGTTTTTCTTCGTTGAGGTGCAACCCCCGGATCACCCCGGGGGCTCACTTCAATGTCTTCTCACTAAGCGAGAAGTCTTAAGGCTGCCGCTCCGTTTTGGTTGGCTTGTGCCAGAACCGAAATTGAGGCTTGCTGAAGAATATTTGCCGAAGTCATCTCTGCAGACTCATAAGCGATGTCTGTGTCAGAGATTCGAGACTTGGCGGCAGAAAGGTTTTCGTACTGAATGTCTAAGTTACTTGTCGTCATTTGAAGTCGACTTTGAACCGCTCCAAAATCCGCTCTCATTTTACCAATTCCGACAAGAGCCTCATCGACTGCTTCGAGAGTGTCTCGAGCTCCACCTTTGTCCGAGAGCGCAAGTCCATCAATTCCTAGAGTTCCGGTCGTCGCATCTGCTGAGATGTTGTACTTGATCACGTTTGTCTCTTCATCTGCGAACGGACCGACGTGGTACTCAAGCTCTTCACCCGTGCCGTCAAGTAAGGCTTTGTTACCAAACTTTGTTGATTTCGCGATTCGATCTGATTCCGAAATCAACTGTTGTGCTTCCTGATCAAGGAATTCTCTTTCCACATCAGACACTGTATCCGAGGCGGCTTGAACTCCAAGTTCTCTCAATCGAATTAAAATATTATTGATTTCGTTCAATCCACCTTCTGAAACCTGGATCAAACTTTGAGCGTTGTAGGCATTGTTTCTGGCTGCTTTGATACCTACCAACTGTCCTCTAATGTTTTCAGAAACCGCGAGTCCCGCAGCATCATCTGATGCCTTTACGATTCGAGATCCTGATGCGAGAGCAGATTGTGCGTGCTCCATTCGTGCTTGTTGCTTTGTTAAAACTCGCTGCGCACCTATTGACGCAACGTTTGTATTGATTCTTAAGCCCATATTGGCCTCCTTGAGTTGCAGTCGTCCTAACAGCACCTTCCTACACCCGCCCACAGCCAGCGTCCGGCTAACGACGTAAGAAAGTTCGCACAAAATCCTGTGCCTATTGTTAATGTTTGGTTCTCATTGGAGGCCTCCAAAGCGAAGAGGGTGACTGACCTCTTCGCTCTAGAGTCTTGAAGGAAGAAACAACATTCTGCTGAAATGATGTTCACCTATCGAGGTGCTCCAACGTGTTCATGCATCTTCTCGGCTTTGGTCCAGAAGACTTTAGCCCTTGGTCTAGGTGCATTTAAAACGCGGCGCATCTTGTGTTTGTTATCACTCAATAAAATTTTAAAAATTTTTTTCATTTTTTTTCAAGATCGAGGTCTAGCTCGACCTCTGAAGGCCCAATGTCGCTGCGCATTACGAGCGATATTACGCCAATGAAAGCTTGAAAGTCTCGCGACGAAATTTCTTTTTACTGCGAGGAAATGCCTACACTGTCCAATTGAAAGTCAGTTTTCTTGAACTCTCAAGGCAAGAGCGCCCTCTGACAAGGCTTTCTTCGATACTCATACCAATTCCAAAAAATTATCTTCTTTTTCTCTTCCGCTTTTTGAGCTTCCTCCCTCAAGCGTGACGCGCTTTTAAGGCCTTTAGGCCTTAAAATGAGGGTGAAGGCATGGAGCCTGAGAGTTCAAAAAGCGGAAGAGAAAAAGAAGATAATTTTTTGGAATTGGTATGAGTATCCGCTTCGGTTGAAGGCAAAATTGAGTCTGACTTCTTTGAATGGATCATGAAAGGATTCCCAGTCAAAATGTATTTCGTTTAAAGAAAGGGCCCTGGGCCCTTGCCAACTTAGACCTCCTGATGGCTCAAGCCTCTTTCGCTGGCGTAAGTCTTGCTCTGTTTTGGAGTCAAACCATCACCTTCAAGGAGAACAAAGATGATTCGCTCTCTCATTCTTATGATCGCCCTCGCTTTCAATTGGAACGCTTTGGCTCAGGTCGAAGCTAACACTCTTGTCGAATACGGCGACGGGGTGGCCTGCTTGGCTCAGGTGGATCGAGCTCAACTTAAAATTTCGATCCTCAGTTCGGGTCCGTCTTGCTCAGAACTGAGCACTTCTCTTGATCTGGGTCTGATTGATGGAATCTCAGAAAGAGATCTAAAAAGTCTTGAGCCCAAATCAGAAGTACAAGCAGGAGGTTTCTTAGGCTTTCTTCAAAAAACCATTCAGGTTGGTCATTACATTATGATAGGCCTTGGCGAAGTGGATGGGGTCAAAACCAAAGAGGTCTGCGTTGGAAAGGTCTTAAACCTTTACAACCACTACGCGGACATCCTCTTTTTGGATCAAGAAATCAACGTCGAGGGCCTCGACAAGCCTTTCAACTGCACTCAACTCAATGGCGATCTCTACAACGCGGACCTTCTTCTCAGATAGTTTTTGGTTCAAAAGAAAACGCCATAAAATTTTAACTCATTGGGGCGTCTTTCAATGATCTGGTCTTAAATCGATTCCATCAAAACAAGCGGTGGCGTCCTCTTTTTACGTCGAACCGCCACTTCCCTAAAGGCGCCACGCATTCCATTTCTCAAGAAAGTTCATCACCCACTCTGGAGTTTGCTTCTTCTTCCAAGCCAGGGCGACAGACTTATTGGCCTCTGTCAAAGTGGGATAGGAGTGAATCACGGATAAAATGTGATTGAGACCTTTTCCAGCCTTCATCGTGACCGAAAATTCAGAGAGCATTTCTCCGGCATGCTCTCCGACAATCGTGACCCCCAAGATTTTGTCACTCCCCTTCTCCGTGAACACCTTCACAAATCCAGCGGAGCTTCCCTCGGCCAAAGCACGATCCGAACTTTCCAAATTAAATTTATAGGTCTCGAACTCCACACCCTTTTCAAGAACCTGTAACTCAGACATTCCGGTGTGCGCCACCTCCGGATCTGTATAGGTCACCCAAGGAACCTTCTGAGTGTCCCATTTGAACTTCTTAAAAGGTGAAGCGTAGGCATTGAGGGCCGCAATGCTCCCCTGCTGGCCCGCCATATGAGTGAACTGATAGGGACCAGCCACATCTCCGCAAGCATAGATATTAGAAAGAGAGGTTTGGAGATACTCGTTGCATGAAATCGTTCCCTCTTTGTTGATTTCCACTCCGAGTTCTTCGAGTCCAAAACCTCTGACATTCGCAACTCGGCCGAGGGCCATCAACACATAATCAAAGGAAACTTCGATCTCGTGTCCCTTTGATTCCGCAACACAAACAAAGTTCGGACCTGACTTTTTAAAAGACTTCGCCTTCGTCTCAACCAAAAGTCGAAGACCTTCTTTCTTAAAGATCTCTGTCATCAGTAGAGAGACATCTTCATCTTCCTTGGAAAGAATCCCCGCACCAGCCTCCATGATCGTGACTTCAGATCCAAGTCTCGAAAAACTTTGCGCCAGCTCGCAGCCGATGGGTCCTCCGCCAAGCACAAGCAATCGCTTCGGCAATTCTTTCAAACCCCAAAGATTGTCCGAGTCCAAAACTGGAACCTCTTCGACGCCAGGAAAGGGAATTCGCCGTGGACGAGCTCCGGTGGCCACAATGATGTTTTTTGTTCGAAGAATCTCCCCATTCACTTCCACCTCAAAGGGAGAGCGAATTGTGGCCGAACCTTTAAAACATCTCACCCCGAGAGACTCATATCGCTCAATCGAATCATGAGGTTCAATTTTTTTAATCACCGAATGAATCCGCTCCATCATTTTAGGAAAATCCACCTCAAACTGCGCATTCTTAAATCCAAAGTCCTCAGCTCGATTCATGTGATGGGCCCACTTTGCAGAACGAATCAGAGCTTTGCTCGGAACACAGCCGGTGTTCAGGCAGTCACCCCCCATTTTGTGTTTTTCAATAAGGGCCACTCGGCCTTTGAGAGCTGCAGTTAAACTGGAGGCCACAAGACCAGCGGAGCCTCCGCCGATGACAACGGTTTGAAAATCATACTCTTTCGGTCGCTTAAATTTAGAATACTGCTTCCGCGCCCGAAGCCAGCCCAAAAGAGTTTTTGATATCCAAGGGAAGGCCGCCAAAACTAAAAAAGAAATAAGAAGGGAAGGAGTGAGAACCCCAGAGAGATGATCCAACTCGCCAAGCTGCTTTCCCGCATTCACATAGACAATGGTTCCTGGAAGCATGCCCAGCTGACTAAAAAGGTAGAAAGATCCGACGCGAACCGGAGTTAAACCAAAGAGAAGATTGGCCACAAAAAAGGGAATCAGTGGAACAAGTCGTATGGAAAAAACAAAGAATCCTCCGTTTTTATTGAATCCCTCCTGAATCCGATCGTATCGATCCCTAAACTTCGCCTTCACAAAATCATAGAGAAGAAATCGAGCCATCAAAAAGGCCAAAGTGGCTCCAATAGTGGAGGCAAAAGAAACCAAAACCACTCCCCAGGTCAAACCAAAGACGGCTCCTCCAAAGAGAGTCATAACGGCCGCTCCGGGAAGACTTAATGCGGCTACCGCGACATAGATGAGAAAATAAACTCCTGAAACCAAGTAGGGATCTTTTTCGAACAGCTCTCTGACGAAATTCAGCTGGGACTGAGCATAGGCGAAGGACAAGTACCTCGCTCCACCCAACTCAAAGAAAAAATAAAAGAAAGTTCCTAAAAACAGGAGGAGCAGAATTCGCCAGGCGAGTTTTTTTTTCATAAGATGGTTCCCTTTTCTCAAAGATAGTTTTGAATCATAGCGAATTCCCTCCAGATTGCCTTCAAAAACCATAGGAGCTCATGACGCAGCATGAACTCCCCTTGTTCAGTGACAATTCCATGAGATCTGCCTTAATATTCGGATTATTCAAAATGAGGAGATCTTTGTGACAAATCTTACGAAAATTAGTTTTAAAACCATCGCCCTTCTTGCTCTTTTTTCATTTTTGACTTCTGGATGTGGCATTCAATCCATTCCCAAGTCCAAAAACAAAAACGAAGCTGCTTTGGCTGAAATCACAAATCAGTACAAACGCCGCGCGGATCTCATTCCGAACTTGGTCAATACGGTTAAAGGCTATGCCAGCCACGAGAAGGAAACTCTAGAGGGTGTGATCGAAGCACGCTCAAAAGCCACCCAAATGACCATTGATCCAAGCAAAGCCACCCCTGAGCAAATCCAAAAGTTTTCCCAAGCACAGGGTCAGCTTTCCCAAGCTCTTGGAAGATTGATGCTTCTTAAAGAAAGCTATCCCAATCTCAAAGCGGACCAGAGCTTCCAGAATCTTCAAGCTCAACTGGAGGGGACTGAAAATCGGATCACTGTCGCAAGACAGCGCTATATTGAGTCCATTCAGGAATTTAATAATTTGGTGACAGTTGTTCCAACCAGTTGGACCAACGCCCTCTTTTTTAAATACGAGAAGATGCCTCAGTGGGATGTGGCTCCTGAGGAGAAAGTCGACCAAACTCCAAAGGTGGAATTCTAGTTTTGAATTCTTTGGGCCCTCTTCTTTTAGGTCTTCTTCTCTTTGCAGGCCTTTCTGTTTCGACGATGGCTTATGAGCCCCCAAGGCTCACTGGGCCCGTGATGGATCAAGCCAATCTTATTGATTCCGCTGACAAGAGATATTTGGAAAATCAGATCCGAAGCCTTTATGATCAAACAAGAATTCAAGTTCAGATTTTTACAGTGGAGTCCCTCGGCGGTGAGCCCATTGAACAAGTGAGCATCGACACCGTTGAGAAGTGGAAGCTCGGAGACCAAAACACGGATAAAGGTCTTTTGATTTTGGTCTCGAAATCCGACAAGAAAACTCGCATAGAAGTGGGTCAAGGTCTTGAAGGTGACATTCCAGATCTTCTCGCCTACCAAATCATTCAGCAAAAAATGCTCCCAGCCTTCAAGTCTGGCGAGTTTGGAAAAGGTCTCATTGCAGCTCTTGGAACGATCGAAGCACTTGCATCTCCAGAAACTGCCGGACAAGTGCAAAAAAGTCTGAGTCGAACAAAAAAATCCTCTTCAAAGCTGACAGTCCTCCTTGAGCTCCTGCCTCTTTTAATCTTTCTTCTCATCTTTATTTTTGGTGGGAGAGGGACTCGAAGCGGTCTTCTTGCTGGAATGCTCCTTGGTGGAATGGGTGGACGTCGCGGCGGCGGCGGATTTGGCGGTGGCGGCTGGTCTGGCGGCGGCGGTGGATTTTCAGGAGGAGGGGCGTCCGGTGGCTGGTGAATCTTATCGACCAAGTTGGTTGAAATCATTCCTTAGTGAAGAAGATCTGATCAAAATAAAAAACTCCGTGGCGGAAGCGGAAAAAAGAACTCAAGCCGAGATTGTGCCCATGATCGTCCGCTCCTCAGTCACCAAAGGCTTTCTCCCCTTCCACATCTTTTTAATTCTAAATCTTTTTACACTGATCTTTTTCCGTGATGGAAGTGATATTCTCTTTTATAGCCTCATTGTAGCCAGCTTTCCAATTTCGATCGTTCTTGCGGGATGGCCTTTTTTACAGCGAGCCCTGATTCCCAAGTCGGATCAAGAGTCAGATGTTTTTCATCGTGCTCACTTTGAATTTCATCAGAAGAAGGTTGGAGAAACTTTCGGAAGCACTGGAGTTTTGATTTTCGTTTCCTTAAATGAACACCGCGCCGTCATTCTCTCTGATAAAGGAGTGGCTACTGAAATTGACAACGAAAGATGGGCTGAAGCCGTTCAGCTTTTGATTGCTGGGATTAAAAGTAAAAAGACAGGAGAAGGGTTTTGCAAGGCCATCGCTCACTGTGCAGATCTTCTTGAAAAGTTGTCTCCCTCAGAAAAAAGTAATCCCAACGAGATTTCGAATCGCCTCCTCATTGAGGAATGAGACCAATTCCAAAAAATATTCTTCTTTTACTTTTTCCCTTTTGAGCTCACAGGCTCCATGCCTTCACCCTCATTTTAAGGCCTAAAGGCCTTAAAAGCGCGTCACGCTTGAGGGAGGAAGCTCAAAAGGGAAAAAGTAAAAGAAGAATATTTTTTGGAATTCGCCTTGGTGCAATTCGGGATTTTTTTAGCCAATCAGCCGGATGGCCGCTCGCGGATTGTTGTTGGCTTGAGCGAGAACCGCGATCCCTGCGTCTTGGCGAATCTGAGCATTAGCGAGTTTAGAAACTTGCTCACCAATGTCCGCATCGGCAATCAAAGACCTGGCCATTTCTAAATTATCTCCCTGAACATTAAGGTGATCGATGGCGTGCTGCATTCGCGCCTGAATCGCACCAAAATTGGCACGAGCACGACCGAGCCCAGTCAGCCCTTCATCAATGGACTCCAACGCGTCCTCAGCATCTCCGTCGTCGGCGACCGAAAGTCCTGAAAGATCTAAATTGTCTGAGGTGGTGTTTGCATCGAGAGAAAACTGAATCCGATTTTCAGGCCCTTTAAAGGCCCCCACTTGGAATTCAAAATTTTCACCCGTCCCCGTCAGCAGACTTCTTTTGCCGTAGACGGTGGTTTTGGCGATTCGATCAAACTCTTTTGAAAGCTGTTGAAACTCCGTGTCCATAAACTCTCGCTCATCATCACTGTAGGTGTCTGAAGCGGCCTGGACGGCCAACTCTCGCATTCGAATGAGAATGTTGTTTTGCTCGTTCAATCCGCCTTCTGCGGTTTGAATCATCGCCATCGCCCCTTCGGCATTTCGACCCGCTTGTCGGGTTCCAGCGACCTGTCCTCTTAAAGACTCAGAAATGGCAAACCCTGCGGCATCATTGCCAGGTTTAGAGAACCGAGATCCGGAAGCCAAGGCCGCAAAAGCGGTCTCCACGTCTCGAGAAGAGAGATTCAAATAGCGCTGAGCCATCAAAGATGGACTCATTGAAGCCACACGTAACATAGAGCACCTCTTTCAGAGAAAAAGCGCCCACAGACCAATCATTTCAGCATTACTAGACTTTTCGACGCATTGCAGAAATACTTGAGAGATTTTTTGACACGTACAGTTATCTATTTGCTTTAAATAAGATTTTTTAAATCACTTGGAGTTTTCAAGTGGAGCATTCGCTCCTCAAGCTCCCGATCAAATTGAGACCGAAGAATCATGCGACCTTCATGTTTCAGTCTCTCCGGAGAGTTCCTTTTTGAGACAAAGGCCTTCGACTGGACTTGATCCAGCAAGTGTTCAACCACAGGATCTAGACCCTCCCCTTTTTGGGCTTGAGTCAGATAAACCTCTGGCGGATCTTGTCCATCTAGTTCTCCAACAAAAGAGCTTCGAATGTCATTGGCCATAGCCTGAGCCCCTGGCCGATCGGATTTGTTAACCAGAAACACATCAGCCACTTCCATCAGCCCAGCCTTCATGGCCTGAATCGAATCACCCGATTCTGGAACCAAAACCACGGCCACTTGATCCGCCACATGGAGAATGTCCAATTCCGTCTGCCCGACGCCAACCGTCTCGACAATCACCAAGTCAAAGCCACACAGATCAAAGAGTCTCAACAAGCGGTGGGCGGAAGCGCTCAAGCCTCCGAGACTACCCCGAGTCCCAAGGGAGCGAATGAACACTTGATCGTCCAAAAAGTGCTCCTGATAGCGAATCCGGTCTCCGAGAATAGCCCCTCCTGTGAAGGGACTGGAGGGATCAACCGCCAAAACGCCAATTCGAAGACCTTGACTCTTTAGCTTTCCAATCAGCGAGGAAACCAATGTGGATTTTCCAGCACCTGGAGGCCCGGTCACGCCAAATCGAAAAGCCATTTGCGGAGGATTGATAAATCCCTCTAACCCGTAAACCTCTTTCGCTGGAGCGGCCTCCGCCCAACTGAGCAGCTTGGCAAAGCTTGAAACCCCTCCAGATTTGGCCTCAGCCAAAAGACGCTTTTTGTCGGTCACGCGATCAGCCCCTTTATCCGTTTTAAGTCCTTGAAAACTTTAAATTTTTTAAAGTCCAGGAGCAAGACTGTCTAAAAACTTAACATATCGAGTCCATCCGCGAAACCCAGTATTTTAAATAAAACCTCATAAATATCAAATAGTTACCCCGGATTTAGGCCTCCGGCACGAACTTCGCCTTAGGAAAGAGGTAAGCGAAAGGGGCAAACGATGAGAAATTTAAAAGACTTAAGGATTTTAAGCCTCATTTTGATCGTAGCCATTGGACTTGGATTCGAAGGCCTGAGACGCCTTCCTCAAGGCTCCCTTTCAAATGTTGACGAAGATCTCAGCCAAGCTTCAAAAATTTTCTCGATTTACAGAGAAAGCACCGAACCCATGAAGAACAAGCGCATTGAACAAAAAAAGTCCACTCAAGTTCGAAATGTTCGTGCTCCTCGTGGAGTGAAGTTCGATCTCACTGCCGCTGTCACTCAATATCAAAAGGATCACGGTTTAATGGAAACGGACTCTGGAGCGAAGAAGAGACCGGACAAACTGAAAGAAGACAAAAAGACCACGAAGAAAAAAGTGCCTTCAAAGTATGAGTACGTTTTTGATTATAACAAGGGTCGCTGGGTGAAGAGAAAGAAGCTCACAGAATCGCAAATGGAAGAGTACCTTGCAAAGAAAGAAGAGGCGCTTTTAAAGAAGCAATTGGACGAAGCCAAGAAGGCCAAAGAAGCCTCAAAACAACAAGCCTCTGGCTCAAGCTCAGAGACAATCCTCATTAGCACTTCGAACGGACCTGCTGCAGGACAAGTGAAAAAAGAGGAAAGCAAAGAAGCTTCAAATCAAAAAACCTATGAAGAGTGGGCTCAGCTTCTCCTTCGATATCCCAGTAAGACGGAGTTGCAAAAGTTTATTCAAGCCTACAGAGAAGAAGACGTGACCTCCGAAGACTTTTATAAAATCGCTGCCGCCCTTTTCGAGGATCCAAGAATTGAAATGAAGGAGCAGGGGTTGGTTTTGGTTGATTTCTTCCCCTCCGTATCAGCCTTTCGAATTCTTGTCACAAACCTCAACCTGGGAAAGACCTCTGCGATTTACGATCCAGCCCGCGCGGTTTTCATCTCCGACTATGGCTCTTTTCAAGGCTTAAACACCATTCGACAGGTTCTTACGATTCAAGAAGATCAGCCCATGGTTCTAGCAGCCATCTCTATGTTAAAGCTCGCCATTGACCAAGCGAAATCTGCAAAGGATCAGTCTCCAGATCCAAGCACTCTTTCGACAAAGTACTCGAGCACCTTCGCGCCCTTTGCCACTTTGCTTTCAGAAATTGCACAGCTTGGTGGAGAAGTGTCTCAATCCGCTCAAGGCGCTCTCACACACCTTTCAAACACCTTTGACATAAGAACTCTGGCAGCAAACGAGACGATCTAAGTATGATATCTCTCTGAGGGAGACTCTTTTGATGGAGTCTCACCAGAGCTCCCCTGCGCGCCTTGCGCCCCTTTCAGCTGACAAAGGACCAGTCCTTTTTTTTTTCATAGAGCAAGCTCAGCAGAGAAAAATGAATTCCTTTAAAAAAAACGGACGAGGTTCACGGTTTTGGCTCTAGACGATGGCTGACATTAAAGCCTAAAATAGAGCCATCGTGAAGAAAATCAAATATCTCATTTTACTCAGCTTGGCCTTCTCTCTGCCTACCTTCGGACTCTCGATTCCCAAAGGGCTCTCGACCACAGACCAAGAGGACGTGACAAAAATTTTAGGTCTTGGAACTTCCATGAAGATGGCCACCAACCCTTACCCTCTCGGTGGATATTCTGGATTCGAAATCGGCTTCGACTTGAACTTTATTAATATCGATCAACTGACTCGATTGGGATGCAACCCAGGTGAGAGCGGTTGCGCCAACACGGAAAGGTCAGAGGAACAGGAGCTGAGCTACGGGAAGATCACTTTCGGAAAGGGGCTCTATGAAAACGTGGATGTCTTCATCTCTTTTGCTCCTCTCTTTGGTGCAGGAAGTGTGAGTGATTACGGGGCCAGTTTAAGGTGGACCTTCTATGAGGCTCAATTGCTTCCAATTCACTTTTTAGTCTTGGCTTCTGGAAACCAAGTGAATTTTCGAAATCAATTTTCTGCGCAAAATATGTTGGTCGATCTTTTGGTTGGGATCAATGTGGACGACATTTCGGTTTACTTTGGGGGCGGACAAATTCAGTCTGAAGGTCATTTTATTGGGGGGAATGTGGGTGAAGGAACCGTTCCAACGGGAAATCCAAACTTAGACGCCGCAACCAACACATCATCAACAAGCATCCGAAGATTTCATACCGTGGTGGGAGCCAGCCTTGAGTGGAACCCTCTTTTCATCGCCGGAGAAATCAACCGCTACGACGACTCCGTCTACACCCTCAAAGCCGGCCTCCGCTACTAAAAGGTACATGCTTCTCTTTCCGATATGCACATCGTCATAAACCCCGATTAAATAAGGAATTCGGCACCCCAATCAATTGGTCGCGCCCGCTTCTAAATCAACGCTCTTTCCAGTCGATTCAACTTTCTGCTCATAGGATCTTTCCTTAAAGAAAATCTGGGCCTTTTCAGAGCTCCCCTCATCGATTCCAAGTCTTGTGAGTCAATTTCCTCATTGAGCCAAATCAATTGACTACCGAGATCCTCCTCAAAGAGAAACGGGTCACTAACTACGGGGATAATCAGTGGATGGCGGCCCAGCTTTCCGGCCAACGTGCTAAACCTATAATCTTCGGCTCGCTTGACCACCCCCGATCGTACTGGATTTTGATAAATGTATTTATAGCAGTTTAAAAAGTGATGATGACTTCGAAGATGACACTTAAAATAGGGACCCGTAAAGTTTCGATTTATTCTTTGCCCTTGTCGATTTAAGTCACGACTGACCTCTCTATGAAAGTAAGTCATCGCCAGACTGAGATTGCAATCCGGTGTGGATAGAAGCATATGATAGTGATTGCTCATTAAGACGAAACTGTGAATCTCTAAATTGAAAGCGTGCTTCGAGAAATATAGCCACCTTTCGAATATCTCCCATGCCTCACTCATTGAAATCCGAAACCACTCTTTGTTGGTGGTTCTCAATGTGACATGATACG
>Ga0100403_1000721_pt1 | contig 32424 bp, 37 predicted proteins | sample CryGeymet201501t_FD_83663 | JGI IMG/M metagenome (GOLD analysis project Ga0100403, IMG submission 83663) | Groundwater microbial communities from Crystal Geyser aquifers in Utah, USA - Crystal Geyser metaG 2015-01t | ecosystem: Environmental > Aquatic > Deep subsurface > Groundwater | place... | reverse complement strand
TTATTTTTTTTTTAATATTTAAAAAAATTTTTTTAATAAAAATTGTGTTAATAAGTGGGGGGGGGGTGTTGGGGGGATGGGGGGGGGGGGGGGGGGGGGGGGGGGGGGCCCCGGGGGGGGGGGGGGGGGGGGGGGGGGTCAGCGACGCGGAGCGTCGAAAAACACGCACCCATGGTCCGTCTCGTGCCGGTCGCGCGGCTCATGATCAGCACACCGGATGCACGGCGAGCCGTGGTCGCATTTTCTCCCGCAGAGGGCGGGCGGCATCGCCACCCGTTCGGCTTCCGCGAGGATCTCCGAGCAGAGCACTGTCGCGGCTGTCAGCTCCTCGTTCGCGCCGCCCGCCTCGACGTGCCGCTGGATGCGGCGCACCTTCTCGATGATTCTGCGGTCACGCATTGCTCATCTCCTCGCGCAGCGCGCGAACTTGACTCGCGGGGAACTGGCGCAGGAGCCGCGAGACGTACTCCCAGCGCCGACGAAACGAACACATCGCGTGCTCGGCGGCGTGCGCACGCTGGAGCAGACCGGTGCGCTCCTCTGCCCACTGCCCGCGCTCGACCGTCAGCGTCGCCGCGCGCTCACGGAGCCTGGCAGTGGCACGAGTGATGTCGTGCTGGAGCTGCGCCGCAGCGGCACGGTGCAGCGTGAGGTCGTCCTCGACCCGCTGGAGGTAGCGGCGGTCGACCACCACCAGCCGCGTGCGCGCAGTCTCGTCGTCGCACGCGGCTCGGAAGTGTGCCTTATCGCGGCCTTCTTTTTTCGCACCCATCGTCGTGTCTCCTCTGCCCTCGGGGGCGCTGTGCAGCTCCGGCGCTGCCCTCTCAGCCCGATCGGATCGGGCGGGGAGGGCGACCCCAGAGCGGGGTCGGGGGGTCAGTCGTCGGTCAGGCGGACATCCTCGGGGGGGTACTCGCTCCCGTCGTGGCCGAGGATCCGCACCGTCGTCGTCGCCTCCTCGGCGCACTCCTCGCGCATGAGTCCGTCCTCGCGGACTCGCTCAGCCAGATCGCTGAGCCCTGCTTCCTCCAACCGCAGGCGCCACTCGGACAGATCTCCGGTTGCGAGGTCAATCCCCGCGACTCGTCGGTCGGCCTCCTCAGCGATCTCGGTGAGTACCTCGATCGCCTCATCCGGTAGGCCGTACCCCTCGGCCCAGCATGTCCGTGCGTGGTCCATCGTCATCGTCTCTGTCTCCTCTGCGGGCTCCCCCGCGTAGTCTCTGCCGGGCTCCGTGCCCGCCCTCCGTGCCCGCCCTCCCTCGCTGATCGAGTCAGCGAGGGAGGGCGGGCACGGAGCGGGGTCGGGGTCGGGTCAGTCCTCCGACCAGAACTGCCCCATGCTCCACACATCCTGGATCACGCCCTCCACCTCGCGCTCGAGGTCAGTGCTCTCGACGGCGATCTCGGCCTCGACCTCGCCGTCGAAATTCTCGGGGCCCTCGCCGAGGACCTCGGCGTAGACTCGCTGATCGAGCGCGCCATGGGTCACCTCGACCTCGTGGTCGGGGTAGCTGGCGCTCAGCTCCGCGAGCACGAGCGTGGCGTACGCGTCGCGTTCGTGCTCGGTGATCTCGCAGCCGAAGTCGCTCCCGAGATCGATCGTTATCGTCTTCATCATCGTCTCCTCTGCGGGCTCCTCGCCCGCGTAGTCTCTGTCGAGCTCGGCCGCGTGCTCGGCGCACAGCGGGCAGTCGAGCCCCTCCACGAGGCGCGACTCGCTCGCGTCCTCGCCGCACAGCTCGGCGCTGCCCTCGAGCGGGGCCACGCACCGGCGGGTCACGCTGCCCTCCGAGCCGGGACGGCGGGGAGCACCCTGCGGGCCTGGGCGCGGATCGCGCGGCTGTCGAGGCCGATCGAGCGGCACCAGGTCGCCAGCGGGGTAGCCTGGCGGTGCGCGTTGCACGAGCGGCAGGCGTGGCCGTCGCGGGCATGGATCTGGCGGGCCGTCCGGCCGAGGCGCTTCGCGAGCGACTCTCGGCGGGGGCGGCTTGCGTATTCCGTGCGGGTCACGTCCTTACTATAGCGCTCTGATATTGGCGCGCTATAGAAATCGACAGGGGCGCGGTCAATTTCTCCGAGCACCCCCCGAGGCCCCCTCGGGCGCAGCCTCGGGCGCAGCCTCGGGCGCAGCCTCGGGCGCAGCCTCGGGCGCAGCCTCGGGTGCCCCCGAGGGGGCCTCGGGCAGCCCCCGGAGCAGCCCGCGGAGCACGCTCGCGATCGACACGTGCTCGGCGCTGGCGGCCCGCTGGCGGGCGACCTCCGCGTCGAGCCGGGCGCGGAGGTCGGGCGGCGCGTGAAAAAAAATCGCGGAGGTCGGAGTGCTCATGCGGGTAGCATAGCGCGCCGATAGCGGCGTGCTAGTAGTCGAGGAGCGCCCGCTCAGGACATGACCCACACCTAACTCCTGAGGAGCTGATGATGACGACGGCGAGTGAGACGGAGCGCGAGGCGCTGAGGCATCACACCACACCCGGCGCCTTTGCGACGCGCTCCCACGTGAGAAGGCGCGCTCCCAGCTCGACGTCCGCGGCAAGGAGCGCGTCGACGTCGATCACACTTCCGCGCGGGCCTCGATCCCCGTCGCGGCGCCGTTTGACTTCGATCACGTACTTGGAGCCCTTGGCGACGCGGTACCAGTGCTGCCCCGACTTGATCACGCGCTCGTCGCTCGCGATGTGGTTGGATCGGTAGAACTCCATCAAGCCAGCTACGTTGACAAACAAGTGGCGCGCACCGCCTCCGCCCTCCGTCCACACGTACGTGAACTGCGCGACTTGCGCCTGTTGCATGACGCTCATGCCATCGATGACCGACGCGACTTGTTCTAGCGCGAGAGCCACCTTGTCACCGTCGGCGCTGTCGATCTGGGCTCCCCCTTCCGTCGAGCGGACAACTCCCGTTACTTCCTCTAGAGTGGACTGCGCGAGCTGCGCCACCGTGAACGCGGGCGGGGCGACCCCAAGCGCGATACACCACTGCTCCCACACGTAGGCCCCTACACAGAGCACAGCGATCGCGTCTCGGATCCGAATCGGCACCGTCTTCGGCCACGCCGCGCACGCTACGTCGGCCGCGGCCTTGGCTGCGAGGAGCAGCCCCGGTACGTCGGCGCCGAAACGCCCTACGACCCATGCCTGGAACGCGATCCACATGCCCGAGTGCTCGATGTCGAGGCGCATGATCTCGGTCCCGATCGTCATGATGTGGCGCGCCAGCTCCGGGCTCTTGGCGCGGTCGAGCGCGTCGGGCCCGGGGGTGATCATGATCGTGCGCTCCGACAGTCCTTGATCGCGCGTCGGACCCTCGCCCCAGATCCGTTCTTCCCCCGACACCAGCACGGGCGCTTCGATGGTGAACGCACCCATCCCGGCGCGGTAGTCCGACGCGTTGTTGAACACGCTACGGAACACCTCGCGTTGCGAGCCGACACGGGGCTTGCGCTCGCTATCCGACGGCCGGTACTCATCGAAGTGCATCGAATACGTCGTCGATCCCGAGAGCAACTGCTCCATCGAAAACTTGGGCTTCTCGTTGATGACCTCGCCCTCGGTAGGTCCGCCGAAAGCGCGGGTGCAGAGAGAGATCAACGTTGACTTGCCCGAGCCCGGCTCACCGAGGACTTGGACCAGCGGGAACTTGCCATCGAATCGCTTGATGTGGACGGCGAGCGGCAGCGACGCGAACCAGGCGAGCAGCGGCGCGATGACTTCGTTCACGTGCGCGACCGAGATCAGTTGCGCGTACCGAGCCCACTTCTCACGCTCGAACACGATCCGGCGCTTCATCATGTCGGGGAAGAGCTTGGGGTTGGGCACCGCGTCATGAAGATGCGGCGCGTACCGCAAGCCCGATTGCGATAGTTCAGGCTCTAGCGTCGGCTTGCACTCGTACGTGCCCTGCGGGGTGACGAGGTGGGCGAGCCCTGCCGCATCAACGTGGATTCCCATCTTCGGCGTCGTTTCGTAGGTGGGGATCTTGCTCGCTTCCGCGATCTCGTCGAGGAGCACGCCCACGGCTTGTGTGTCCGTCTCCGTGCCGTCCCACTGGTGGCCCTCGAACTGCGCGCTCCAGTCCAAGAGGCGCGAGCGCGCGCCGAATGTGAGGTTGGGCAACGGCGTGTCGATGCCCACGCGGCGGTTCTTCGGGGACGAGAGGAAATCCACGCGCCACTCCATGCGCTGCATGCCGTCGTCCAGCTTCGACTTCCACTTCTCTTTGGGGATAATCAGGAAGTTCGACAGCACCAGAAAATCGGGCTCGCCGTCATCGCCCGCGCGGACTTTGTAATAGCAGCTCTTGCCGGCGAAAACCGATCGCCGCAGTACGAGCGGCTGCCCTTCCTCGACGCCTACCTCCGCCTTGAACTCGGCCGCCGTGGGCACCCCGCGCACCTCCGCGCGCTCGACTTCCTCTTCGTCGATCTTGCGCACGGCCGACAAGAACTTTTGACCAAGAGAGCCGGCGGTGTAGGGCGTGTTCCCCGCAATGGTGTCGTCTTCGACGAGGATCCCGAACGACGCGGCGAACGCGGCGTCGACCTCTTCGGGGAGTGGATTGCGGTGGTAGAGCGCGAGCCGGTACATGAGCGACGTCAGGAACGGATCGACGTCGCCCTCGAAGAGCCCCGCCGCGCGCGCGTCGCTGAGCACGGGCCCACGACCTTCCCCTTTGACGATCACCATGCGCGAGCCGGCGGCTGCGGTCTTGAACGCCGCGCGCATGGCGGCGTCAGGGACGCGCTTCTTGTCCTTCGCGAGCGCTTCGAGATCCTCTCGGGGGAGCCTACGGCGGGCCGGTGCGAGGAGCGCGCGATGCGTCGTGATCGTCGCGACGCGATCGCCGCCGACCACCCCGGCGTCTCGCACAACGCCCGCGGCCTCCCACACCTCTTCGAGCGGCAGCGGCACCCCCGGGATGCGCTCCGCCCAGTAGGTGTGCTCGAAGCCCGGAGCGACGCCCGAAACGTAGTACACGCGGGCTGGGTCGATGCAGGCACGATCGGCGCGGAGTCGTCCATCGGCATCGCCCGTGAACAGCAGCATCGCCGCCCGCCAGAACCTCGGCCAGTCCTTCACGGCGACGGCCTCAGCCAGCTCGATGAAGCAGCGGAAGCGCTCCCCCTTGCCCGGGTGGAGATGGCTCCACGTCGTGTGAAAGAGCGCCGAGACCCCCAGCTCGTGCACGCGTCGCCACACGTGCTCGAAGTCGACGCGCCCTTGGTCAAGATCGACCCCCAGGATCGTCACCTTCTGGACGCTGCGGTTCTGTCGCTGCGTCGCGCCTCGAGCGAGCATCCCGGGGGACATCGCCGGGATCTTCCCTTTCTCATCGTAGACGTCGGGGGTGTTTTGGAAGCGCTTGTAGAAGGCATCGAAGTTGTCATCGACAACGACGCCTATCTGGTTCTCGTAGGATCCCGGGACCCACACCCCGCGCTTCTTGGAGAAGTGGGGCTTGTAGATCATGTACGCGATCTGACCGATCCGCGTCTCCGGGGGTTGGAAGCCGGAGAGGGTCATGCGCGGTGGGCCGCTAGTGCTTGTTGAATCCGCAGGGTGATGTACCTCCCTCCGGTGCCATTGATCCACGCGTAGACCGACGTGCGCGCGATGCCCAGCTCCGTGGCAAGCCGCAACGTGTCAGGGACGGGCTTGCCCCGAAACGCGCGTTGGTATCCCGCACGCACGAGAGCTTTCTTGCGAGATTCTGCTGACCTCATTGGTTGCCACCCTCCAACCGGCATTTACGCGATACGCGCGAAAGACGCAACGTCTCGCAAAGTGAAATGTGCGCTTGACAGCGAGACCCACCACCGGCACTCTGCCCGATCCGTGCTGCCCTCGCTCGCACCGCCGCTATCGCCCGTCGTGCCGATCTCGGCACGCACGATGGATGCCCTTTCGGCCACACAGATCGGGACGTGGCGTGACTGCCAGCGCAAGTGGGCGTTCGAGAAGATCGATCGGCACCCCCGCGTGCAGCACCCGAGCGCGACGTTGGGCGAGAAAGTCCATGGACACCTAGAAAAATGGCTACGCAGCGGGGTACCCCCCGATCGTGCCGACGTGTTCACGTACGAGCACGGGGCGTCACTAGTGACGCGCTACCCCGGGCGGATCGCTGAGTCCGGGCTGCACTTGCTTCCGAGCCCCGGGCCCCACCTGCGGGTCGAGGACGAGCTGCTGCTGCGTTCCGAGCGATCGAAGTGGCGGGGCCGCGTCGATCTTCACTATCTCGATCCCATCACGTCCGTACCTGTCGTTACAGATCACAAAACGTCCAGCGCGATCGGCAAGTACTCGCTCGTGTCGGATCCGGCCTCGCCGCGCTTCCTCGGCGCGAACGCGCAGGCCCTGCTCTACGCCGCGTGGGCGATGGTGCGCTACCGGGTTGACATCGTCGATCTGGCGTGGGTGTACTACTCGACGCGGACGAGCCCCGAGCGAGCGCAGCGCGTCCACTTGAGGGTACTCAAGTCGCAGATCGAGCCGGCGCTCGATCGCATCGACGCGGATGCCGACGCGATCTGGAAGGCGTATCAGCTAGTCGAAAGCGCGAAGGAGCTGCCACCCTCGATCGAGAGCTGCAACAAGTACGGGGGGTGCCAGTTCCGTGAGATCTGCCTCACCCCCGAGGAAAGGCTATTTGTGATGACCACCCAGTTCGAGACCGAGTCCATGTCCGAAGCGTTCGCTCGAATCCAGCGCGAGAACGCCGCTGCAGCGGGAGTCGTGGTCCCTCCGCCCCCAGGCGCCGCGCCGCCACAGGCCCCGACCGCACCTCCCGTGCATGTCGCGCCGCCGGCCCCGCCGGCCCCGCCGGCCCCGGCCCCGGCCCCGACCACACCTCCCGTGCATGTCGCACCGGCCCCGCCGCCCCCGGCCCCACCGCCTCGTCTCGGCGACCGTTTTACCACCGAGCCCAATGCCGCCGACCACGAGCGCTTCCGTGCCGCTGGATTGCGGGCCGTGCTCTCCGGGGGGATCTGGTACCTGACGGTGATCGAGCAAGAGATCGAGCCTGGTCGTGACGCCGTCGACGCCGACAAGGCGCAGGTTTCGATCTGGCTCAAGCAGGGCTACAACAACATCGCGGGGATCTCAGCGCACCTCCCTGAGGGGCCCGTGAAAATCTCGCATGTGCGAGCGATGATCGAGGGGGTCCGTGCGCCCGCGCCCGTTGCGCCGGGGCAGATCAACCCGCCCGAGGCGCCGACGAACCACAGCGCGCCGCTCCCGATCGCGCCGCCGACGACAGAGGCGGTCGTCGCCGACGCGTATGAGGGGCAGGACCAGAAGGCGCTCAAGGCCGAAGCGGTCGCGCGAGGACTCGTCCAAAAGGGCGATCGCCGCCGCGCTCCCGGGCTCCGGGACCTCCTCCGCGAGAGCGACCGGCTCCGCAAGCTCGTCGCCGCGGGGGGCTCGCCCGTGGCGCCGGCCGCGCCCGTGGCGCCGGCCGCGCCTGGCGTCCCCCCCACTCCTCGCGCATGGACCCCCGCCGACCCGATGAACGTCGCACAAGCCCATCTCCGGGCGCAGGGCAAGCCGTGGAGCATGATCGCACAGGCCGTTGACGTGCCGCCCTCAGCGGAAGTCGCGGCGCCCCCCGTCAACGCGCCGAAGTTCGCGATCGGGATGCGGATCGCTGGCTCTCCCGCGGCGCCGCCGGCTGAGGCGATCTTCTTCACCTCGAACCCGGACCAGGAGCTGTTCTGGTACGAGCCCGAGGGCGCGTACGTCGTGATCAAGCGCACAACGCCGCTCGCGCCACCGGCCACGACCATCGATGAGGCCGTGACGACGTCCGCCGAGGAGATCCACCGCGTGATCAGCGCGCTCGACGTCGTGCGGGACTTTCTCGCGCGCCAGCTCGGCGCAGCGCGATGAACTCCAGGCCCTACCTCACGCCCGAGAACACGCACTTCCTCAAGGGCGGGTTCGTGCGGTTCGACCACGGCGTCGACTTGTGCCACCCCCCACACGAGACCTACAGCGCACGCGTGCTCGCGGACTCGAACCTTTCGCGTGGCATACGTGCATTACTTCCGCGACGGAGTGGGAGAACTTCTACAACTTCCGCACACACCTCAACGCGCAGCCGGAGATCCAGATCACAGCGGAACTCATGAAGGGGGCGATGGTACTGAGCGAGCCGCGCGCGCTGAAGCTCGGCGAGTGGCACTTGCCGATGATCGAGGTGAGCGACTTGCATGGGCGCTCACTCGAAGACCTCGTGAAGATCGCCACGGGGCGATGCGCCCGCGTCTCCTACCTCACGCACGACGACAAACGCGATCCGAGCGCGGACATCGAGCTTCACGATCGCCTTGCCATCCTGGGGCACATGAGCCCGATGGAGCATTGCGCGCGAGTCGCGACCGAAGACGACGCCATGCGCTTTGCGGTCGGCGGGGGGTTCAGCCCGGACGAGCTGGACTTCGTTGGCAACTTCCGGTGGCCGTTCGTCCAGTACCGCAAGCTGATCCCCGGCGAAGCGGTGTTCCGAGGGCCGCCTGAGTAAGTCCCATGCAGCCTTCCTCGCTCCCAAGCCTCTTCGGTAACGCGGCCGTCCAGGACAGCGAAGAGCTGCAACGGATCATCGACCTGCCGCGGCGCGCGTACTCCGAAGAAGAAGTGCAGCAACTCGTGCGAGACTACACCGCCGCGCTCAAGACCCCTCACGGGACGATGACGTTGAAGCCGATCCAGGCGGTCTGCCTCAACGAGATCCGCATCACGCGCGGGCTCCTCGCGCCCGTGGGAGTCGGGCACGGCAAGGCGATCCCGGATCACGAACCCGTACTACTAGAGAGCGGCTGGACGCCGGTAGGTCAGGTGCGCGTGGGGGATCGTCTGTATGGGGCGGACGGACAACTGCACGACGTCACAGGCGTGTACCCCCAAGGCGTTCGGCCTGTTTTCCGTCTCAACTTCTCCGACGGGTCGTCGGCGCTCTCTGACTTGGATCACCTGTGGACGTTCTACAAACGGAACGGCTGGGGCAAGAACCAATACCACACAATGACTCTTGCGAGCTGGGCCGGGAGGGCTCTCTACCGGCAGACGAAGAGGCACAAGTGCTGGAGCCTGTTCCTGCCTGTAGGGGCTCCGGTAGACTACCCGCACTCGGATCTACCACTCGATCCGTACACGCTGGGGGCCCTGCTCGGAGACGGCGGTCTTACACAAGGGACAGCCACATTTACGTCGATGGACGACGACATTGTGGCTGCATTGAAGCTGCCGCTGGATGTGGTGGCCCGTGTTAACTCTAACCAGAACTCGGGGCGAGCAGCGCAGTACAATCTTGTCAAAGAGAAGGGGCGGAGGGGTCCCAGGCCAAACCCTCTCAAGGTGATCCTCGACGAGATAGGTTTGTTTGGAACGTCGTCGCACACGAAGTTCATACCGACGGCGTATCTGAGCGCCAGCATAGAACAGCGTGTAGCTCTTCTTCAGGGGCTTCTCGACACAGACGGAGAGGCCACACATGCAACAGGGATTGAATGGTCGTCTGTGTCTCAAAGGCTAGTAGACGATGTCAGAGAGCTTGTTGAGTCTCTCGGTGGTACTGCCACGCTCTACAAGTACGAACACCACGAACGCTTGCGGATCAATATGCCGGCTCACCTACAGCCCTTCCGCTGCGCCCAGAAGAGAGAGAACTACAGGGCTGATAGGAAGCAGAGGCCCCCCCACCGATCCCTGCGGTCCATCGAGCCCGTTGGGCGCATGCCGTGCACTTGCATATCCACCAACGCCCCCGATCATCTTTTCCGCCTTCGCCATCACGTGCTGACACACAACACGATCGTAAGTCTTCTCGCCGCGCGCATCGTCGGCGCGAAGCGGCCGTTGCTCGTCATCCCGGCGTCGTTGCGTGAGAAGACCCTCGACGACATCGAGGCGCTACGGCGGCACTGGCACCTGCCCCTGTTCTTGCGCGTGGAGAGCTACGAGTTTCTCTCGCGCGTCAACGCGTCTTCCCTGCTCACGCGCTACTCGCCGGACATCCTGATCTGTGACGAAGCGCACCGCCTGAAGAACTCGCAAGCCGCGTGCACTAAGCGCGTGCGCCGCTACCTGAAAGAGAACACGGAGCAGCACGAGAAGACGAACGGGGCCGTGCCGTTGTGCCGCTTCGTCGCCATGTCGGGCACGCTCACGAAGCGCTCGCTCAAGGACTACGCGCACATGGCCGCGTGGGCGCTCCGCGATCTCTCGCCCGTGCCGCGGCAGTTTCCCGTGCTTATGGAATGGTGCGGCGCGCTCGACGAAGACGGCGCGATCCGCACGTTCACCCCGGGTGCGCTGGAGCGACTGGGCACCCTCGAAGATCCCGTCGTCGACCAGAACAGCGCAAGGCGCGCGTACCGTCAGCGCCTCCGCGACACGCCCGGCGTAGTTGCCACCGACGAGAGCGCGCTCGACGTCTCGATCGAGATCGATGCCGTCGTGATCAACGACCCCGCGCCGCCTGCCGTCGAGGCCGCCATGTCGGAGCTGCGCACGTTCTGGCGACTGCCCGACGGACACACGTTCGTTGAGGGTGTCGAGCAGTGGAGACACGCACGCGAGCTTGCGCTCGGTTTTTTCTATCGCTGGGATCCCTGGCCCCCCGAAGCGTGGGGCGCCCCACGCGCCGCATGGAGCAAAGCGCTACGTGAGATCCTACAGAACAACCGCCGCAACCTGGACACCGATCTACAGGTGCGCCAGGCGCTTGCCGAGCACCCCAAGTGGTACCCAGAGGCTACGGAGCTATGGCAGGAATGGGAGATCGTGAAGCCGACCTTCACGCCCAACACGACGGCGGTGTGGCTCAGCGATCACGTCATCGAACACGCGGGCGAGTGGGCACAGCGCGAGCGCGGGATCGTGTGGATCGAGCACCACGCGTTCGGCGTTCGCTTCGAGCAGATCACGGGGATCCCCGTGTACGGCGAGGGGGGCATGAACGCTCGCGGTGCGCGCATCGAGCACCATCCTCCGGGCTCGCCGCTCGGCGCGCTGATCTCGAGCAACTGCACGGGGCGGAACCTCCAAGCGTGGAACAAGAACCTGATCGTCAGCCCTCCGCCGAGTGGAAACACGGTTGAGCAGCTCCTCGGGCGCACGCATCGCCCGGGGCAAGAGGCCGACACCGTGTACGCCACGTGGACGTTCGGCGGCGTGGAGCACCTCGACGCATTCGATCGCTGCGTCGGCGACGCGGAGTACGTAGTCAACTCGACGGGCGCCGCACAGAAGATTCTCTATGCCGATCGTACGTTCGACACGGCGGCGATCGGGTGGTCTCTCTTGGGGCCGCTCTGGGTGAAACAGTTGAAGTCGACGGGATGATCTCCTGTATCAGCTAGGACTTCGCGGACCCTAAGAACGTGAACAAGTAGCAGAACAAGTAGCAGAACAAGAAGAGGTACATCATGGGTTTCTTCGACACCGTCGAATCGGTCGATCCCTCGGGCGCGAGCCCCCGGTTTCCCCCCAACGGGGACTTCATTTTCCGCGTGAACGAGTGCCGCGTGCATCAGGGCCAGTGGGGGACGCGCTTCATCCTGGAGGCGGACGTGATCTCCTCGTCGCTCCCCGACGTGGGCTCCGGCACGCGTCGAAGCTGGACGTGCCAGATCGACGGCGCCTACGGCAAGATCGGGATCGGTGAGGTCAAGGCGTTCGCCGCCGCGGCCTACGGGATCGACCCGACCAATACGGTCGAGGCCAACGCCAAGATCACCAAGGCCGTGATGGACGCGGTGATCGGTCCGGGCCAGCCTCTTGCTGGGCGCGTCATCCGCACGACGACGGTCGAGAAGACGACGAAGAGCGTCAATGATATGACCAAGCACGTCTGGTACGTGGTCGACGCGGCGACGGTCGCCTCGCTCGGGCTCTCGGTCCCGAGCGGACCACCCGCCGCTCCGCCGCACGTGCCGCCGCCCCCCGGCGCGCTTGGAGCGCTTGGAGCGCCCCCGCCGCCGGCCGCCGGGCCCTTCCCCCCGATCGGCTGGACGGCCCACCCGAGCGCCCCCGGCTACTTCTACAAGGGCGCCGACGTGAAGTCCGAGGCGGACTTGCGGGCCGCCGCCCTGCCGCCCCCGCCGCCGGCTCTGCCGCCCCCGCCCCCGCCCCCGCCGCCGGCCGCCGGGCCTTTCCCCCCGATCGGCTGGACGGCCCACCCGAGCGCCCCCGGCTACTTCTACAAGGGCGCCGACGTGAAGTCCGAGGCGGACTTGCGGGCCGCCGCCGCGCGCGGCATCGTCTGACTTTCCAGCGCGCGCGGGACGACTCAGCTCCCCCTGATCGACTGCGCGCGCTGGATCTTCCTCATGGCCGCCCCCGCCGCACTTCTGTCGAGCGCGAACATGCGGTGGCGCACACCGACGTGGTTCCTCGATCTCGTGCGGCAGGTCGCCTTGATCGCGTTCGACCCCGCGTCTGCGGCCGACAACCCGACGGGCGCGACGCGGTTCTGCACGCCGGTTGAGAACGGGCTCGTACAGCCGTGGCCCCTCGAAGGGCTCGTGTACGTCAACCCACCTTACGGCGCCCATCTGTCGGGCCCCATCGACCCGTGGCGCCTGGTCACGCGTCGGGACCCCGCGACGGGCGTCGAGTGCGTGATGGGGTGGGGCACGGGCTGGGCGGAGCGCATGGCCGCACACGAGGGCGAGGGGCTCTACCTCGTTCCCTGCCGCCGTGAGACGGACTGGTGGCGCACGCTGAGCGCGTGGTGTGGCTGGCGCTGCCAGTGGAAGTCGCCCACGTACGGCGCGCGGATCAACTTCACCAACGACCCGATCGACCCGGTCTCGAAGAACGGGAGCACATTCTCGAACACGGTTTTCTACAAGGGGCCCAACGTGTCAAAGTTTGTTGCGGCATTCTCGCCGCACGGCGACATCGAGCCCGGCGAGCGGGTGTTGCGCGAGTTGATGCGGTGCGCGATCGCCGCGGGGTGGAGGCCCTAGCGTGGCCTGGGGTGTGATCCAGGGCGATTGCCGCGAGCAGATGGCCGAGCTGCCGGAGAACTCGATCGACGCGATCGTAACGGATCCGCCCTACGGGCTGACGAGCGGCGGTGGCAAGGGGTTCATGGGCGAAGCTTGGGACAGCGCCGTTCCAGGGACTAAGTTGTGGGTCGAAGCCCTCCGCGTCGCGAAACCAGGCGCGCACCTCGTCGCGTTCGGCGGAACGCGGAGGTGGCATCGTCTCGCGTGCGCGATCGAGGACGCGGGGTGGGAGCTAAGAGATACTCTTTGTTGGCTTTACGGGTGTCTGAGCGCCGACACCGAAATCCTCGTCGACGGCGAGTGGCTCCCCTACCATAAAGCCACTAGAGGGCGTCTCGCATTGTGCTATAACGTCCAGAGTGATGCCTACGCCTGGCAATCGATCGAAGAGCTGTTCGTCTACGACTACGACGACACGGCCTACCAAATCGTGTCAGAGCGCACAGATCAGATCGTCAGCCGAAACCACCGCTGCATCGTCGAGCGCGACGAGCAGTGGGAGTTCGCCCTCGCCGAAGAAGTGGCACGGAAACAGGAAGCGCGAGTACCCATTCTCGAAACCGTGCGAGGACTGCTCGACACTATTCCTCTGCCACAACCGAACGCAAGCAGTACGCAACCGCTTTTGCCCACCCTGTGGGAAAGCACGTCTTCGGGCGCCGCGGGCAAAGATGCCGCTGTCCGAGCGGAGGCTGACGGAAGTGGTGTGTGCGGTCTGCGGCAAGGTCGCGCGGAAGCCGGACGCGTGGTTGAGGCGGGTGAAGACCCCTACGTGTTCTCGACACTGCAACGGCCAGTTGCGGGGGCAGGACTGGAAGGCGCACGCGCACAAGGGACGGGCCGCGTGGACGACCGAGGCCCTCGCGTCGTTCCGCGAGAAGATGTCGGGAGCGAACAACCACGCTTGGAAGGGCGGCGTGACGTTCAAGAGGAGCAAGGGCAACTACATCGGTCCGAAGTACGTCCGGTACCCGATCGCATTCACGCCGATGGCTCGGAAGGACGGGTACGTGATGGAGCACAGGTTGGCTGTGGCGATGGCTGTGGCGATGGCTGTGGGACGGTGCCTGTCGCGAGTGGAGTGCGTGCACCATGTCGACCACAACCCAAGGAACAATGCGCTATCAAACCTGATGTTGTTCAGAACGAACAGAGATCACAAACTGTTCGAGGTGTACGGTTCACCACTTCCGATCTGGCGCGGGTGACGTCGTTTCACCTGACAGGGAAAGTGTGGTGCGTGAAGGTACCAACTGGCGCGTTCGTCGCTCGACGCAACGACAAGGTGTTCGTCACAGGCAACAGCGGCTTCCCGAAGTCGCTCGACGTGTCGAAGGCTATCGACGCCGCGGCGGGTGCGGAGCGAGCGATTATCACAGCACCCGCCACACCCGAAGGTGCGCGCTGGGACGGTTGGGGCACCGCGCTTAAGCCCGCGCACGAGCCGATCATCCTCGCGCGAAAGCCGCTCGTCGGAACCGTCGCCGCGAACGTGATCGCGCACGGCGTCGGGGGGATCAACATCGACGCGTGCCGGATCGACGTGCTCGACCCGAAAGGCGGTGCGAGCTACGCGCACGGGACCGGGCGTGTTGTTGGTCGTGCGCACGGCGAGGGGATCGGCTTTGCCACAAAAGCGGGCGACCCCAACGACGGTAAGGGGCGCTGGCCCGCGAACGTCGTCCTCGACGAGGCCGCCGCCGCGGCACTCGACGAGGCCGCCGCCGCGGCACTCGACGCTCAGACAGGCACGCTCACGTCGGGGACGGTCACCAGGCACTACACCACCGAGGTTGAGGCGTGGTCCCCGGCGTTGGGCTCGAAGCGGCGCACACTGGATCCCAGCAAAGTGTTCTCCGACAGCGGCGGCGCTTCTCGCTTCTTCTATTGCGCCAAGGCGTCGACGTCGGAGCGTGAAGCGGGGCTCATTCCCGTGCCCGGCGAAAAGCGCGCGAACAAGCACCCGACCGTGAAGCCCCTCACGCTCATGCGTTGGCTCGTGCGGCTCGTGACGCCGCCGGGCGGGCTCGTGCTCGACCACTTCACGGGCAGTGGCACGACGGGTTGTGCGGCCGTCGCGGAGGGGTTCAACTTCCTCGGGGTCGATCAAGATGCTGAGTACGTCGAGACGGCTCGGCGACGTATCGCGCACTGGGCGGCGAAGGCCCCATGACCCCCGTCGCCTTCGACACAGAGAGCGCGCTCATCCGACCTGGGTGCCAAGCCCCACCGCCTGTGTGCTTCCAGTGGAAGACCCCCGGCCACCCCGCCGAGCTGATTCACGCGATCCTCGAAGAGAAGCGCGCCTACGACCTCGCGTACTGGCTCCTCACGGACTCCGAGGTTCGCATCGTCGGGCACAACATCGCGTTCGATCTCGCGGTGGTCGGCGCGCGCTGGCCGGCGCTCGTTCCGCTGATTTTCGCGGCGTACAAGGCCGACCGCGTCGCGTGCACGATCGTCCGCGAGAAGCTGCACGACATCGAGCTGGGCATGCGGCGTGTGCGCGCGTACGACATGGAGAGCGTCGCCTCTCGACGCAAGCTCGGCACCGTCGACAAGTCCGACCCGTGGCGACTTCGGTACTGGGAGCTGCGCAACACTCCGTGCGGAGAATGGCCCGCGGACGCGGTCGCGTATGCGCTCGGGGACGTCGACACGACGCTCGACCTCTACCTCGCCCAGAGTGAGAAGCGCGACGAGTACCGGCAAGCGCGCGCGGACTGGTGGCTCAAGCTGGTGAGTGCGTGGGGGATGATGACCGACCCCGAGCAGGTCCAGCGCTTCTACGATGCCACGCGCGCGGAACTGCTAGCCGAGCGCAAGTTGCTCCAGGATCTCGGAATCGTCCGGCACAACGGGAGCAAGGACACCAAGGCCGCCAAGCAGCGCATGTTGAACGCGTGCGGCGCGCTCGGGGTCGATCCGATGCTGACCGACACGGGTCAAGTTTCGTTGTCTAAGGAAGCGTGCGAGGAGATCGGCGACGAAGTCCTCCAGGCGTACTGCCGCTACACGTCGCACGGCACGATCCTCGGTCGCGTGAAGCGCCTCGCGCACGGCGTCCACACCCCGATCCAGCCGCAGTTCGACAGCCTCGTAGAGACGGGCCGCACGAGCGTTCGACAGGGCGACGTGGACCCTGGCAAACCCGTGAGCGCGTGGGGGTTTCAGACCCAGAACGTGCATCGCGCGAAGGGCTTGCGGGAGTGCTTCCGCGCTCGAAAGGGAATGGTATTCATCGCGACCGACTACGACAAGTGCGAGCTGTGCACGGTGTCGCAGGTCAACATCCTGATGCATCGTGATCTCGGCCGTCCGGCGAGCGACGTCAAGCTCGCCGCTGAGCTGAACGCCGGGGTCGATCCGCACTTGTCGCTTGGCGCGCGTATCATCGGGATCAGCTACGCCGAAGCGCTCGCGCGCAAGAAGGATCCCATCGTCAAGGACGCTCGGCAGTGCAGTAAATCGGCCAACTTCGGATTCCCGGGAGGGCTCGGTTTCGCAGGGTTCCTGAACTTCGCCAAGTTCCAGTACGGCGTCAAGATGGGCGAGGCGACCGCGCGCAAGCTCAAGGCGGATTGGCTCGCGCAGTACCCAGAGTTCACGCTCTACTTTACGATCATCCGCAACCAGCTCAAGGAAGTGGGCAAGGACGACGAGGGCAACCCCAAGCTCCGCGCGGACATCCTCCACCCCTACAGCTACCGGCTCCGCGGGCGCGTTCCGTTCACCGTAGCGTGCAACACGTATTTCCAGGGTCTCGCCGCCGATCTGGCGAAGGATGCGGGTTTCCTGATCGCGCAGGAGTGCTACTGCGATTCACACTCGCCGCTGTTCGGCTACCGGATCATTAACTTCGTCCACGACGAGATCATCATCGAGGGCCCGCGCGAGACGTGCCACGCCGCGGCCGTGCGCATGAAGGAGATCATGGAGGACGCCGGCCGGCGCTGGTGTCCCGATGTACCGCCGAAGGCCACGCCGTCGGTCATGCGCGCGTGGTCCAAGGCCGCGGACGACACAGTGGACCCCACAACGGGTCTCTACACCCCCTACGAAGAGATGCCGAGGGCCGTGTGAAGCAAACGACGAGAACCGCGGTGCGAAAGGTCCTCATCAAGCGCGCAAGCCCCGCAAGCTCCGCCCGCGTCGAGGCGTTGGAGCGCTTGCGCGTAGAAGTCGAGACGGCCCACGCCGAGGGCACGTGGTACGCGCGTGAGCCTCGTGTTGTGGCCATCCTCAAAGAGTTGAAGGCTATCAGCTAGGAGCAGGTGGTGGACTACACGATCGCGATCGACCCTGGCATGCGCCGGCTCGGGTGGGCCCTGTTCCTCACCGATCGACTCGTGCGCGCGGGTGCGCTCACGTGCTCGCTCACGGATGCGGGCGCTGTCGCGGTGTTCTACGCGCAGGCGCTCGCGCTCGTCCTATACCCCACCCATTCCGTGATGGAGCTGCCGCAGATCTACCCAGGTCCTCGTCAAAAGGGGGACCCCAACGACTTGATCAGCATCGCCGCCGTCGGGGCCCTCGTGGTGGGCTACTTGCGGCCGAAGACGCTGCGGTTCGTCTCCCCGGCGGACTGGAAGGGGCAGCTCCCCAAGGACGTGAGCCATCACCGGATCTTCGACAAGCTTTCAATCCTCGAACGTTCCGTGCTCGATGAGCTGCCTGCCACTCAAGCGCGCGGCGACGCGATGGACGCGATCGGGATCGGGCTCTACGGGGTCGGGAGGCGCGCGTGACGGACTCCCAGGACATCATGATCGAGCCCTCCGCCATCGCCGAGATCGATACGCTGGAGCGCGTCATCGGGGGGCGCAGCGACCTGCACTCTGAGGCGCAAGAGCAAGAGGCCGTCGCGTTCACCCAGCGCGTGAAGGCGAACGCGAACGCGCTGGAGCGCCAGCGCAAGAGCCACGTCGACCCGCTGAACAAGCGCGTGAAAGCGATCAACAAGCTCTTCCAGCCGTACATCGCGCGCTTGTCGAAGCTCGAAGCGCAGCTCAAGGCGCTCGTGGTTGCGAGCGTGGTCCGGCGCGAGGCCGCGAACCGGGCCGCGCTCCAAGCCGCGATCCAGGCCGCGCAGCAGGGCGGCGACGCGGGACGCCATCTCGACGCGATCGACGATCGCCAGCTTCCCCCGGCGACGAGCTTGCGCAAGCGCTGGGGCTTCCAAATCGTCAATCCGGCTCTGATCCCGCTTCAGCTCTGGAGCCCGGACCCGGCCAAGATCGCGGCCTACGTCGATCAGTTCACCGACTTCGATCGGCCGCCCGAGATCCCGGGCGTGGTTGTGACCGTTGATGGCAGCTTGACCGTGAGGGCCGCGCGATCGGGCCCTCGAAAGCCGAGGAAGACATGAACTCCAAAGATGAGATGGCAGCAGAGAAGATGTACGAGCAGATCGCGAACCACCGTCTGGCCTTGCCGCCGACGAGCCCTGAGACGTCCGCCGAGTACTACGAGTACTTGGCAGAACGATGCTCCGAGATGGCGCAAACGATCCGGGACGAGAATCTGTGACGAGCCCCCTGATCATCTACCACGCAAACTGCGTTGACGGCTGGACGGCCGCATGGGTCGCGTACCGGCACGCCGACCCCGAGTTGCACGCCGCGCACTACGGCGACGCGTCCCCGGACGTCCGAGAGCGTTCCGTCTTCGTGGTCGACTTCAGCTATCCACGCGAGACGCTGATCGACATGTACGAGAAGTCGCTCAGCCTGCGGGTCCTCGATCACCATAGCACCGCCGCCGCAGACCTCGAAGGGCTCCCGTTCTGTACCTTCGACATGGAGCGCTCGGGGGCGGGCTTGGCGTGGGACATCCTCGAGACCGGCCCTCGTCCGTGGCTCGTCGACTACGTCGAGGATCGGGATCTTTGGCGATGGGCGTTGCCGAACTCGCGCGCCGTATCCGCGTACATTGCCACGCAACCGTTCACGATCGAGGCATGGGACGCGCTCGCCGCTTTGCGCGTCGAGGACGTGGTCGAGCGCGGGCGGGCCGTGCTCAGCTACGTCGAGCGCCGCGTCGAGAGCATGGTCGAGCGAGCTGCGCGGGGGTGGCTAAGCCACCAAGTCGACGCCGACACGCTCGCGTACGAGCCCTGCGCGGTCGTCAACTGCACGGGGGAGATGTCCGAAGTGGGCAACACGCTCGCGTCGAAGCACCCCTTCGCGGCGCTGTGGTTCCAGAACGCCGAGGGCGAGTACATCTACTCGCTGCGCTCGGACGCCTCGAATCCCGAGCACGTCGACGTGTCGGTGATCGCCAAGCTCTTCGGTGGGGGTGGCCACAAGCACGCGGCAGGGTTCAAAGTCAGAGCGCCTGTCCACACGAGGTCGCGATGAACACAGAGGCGGAGAAGCGCACGCAACTCATGAGCGCGATCAACGGCGCAGAGACCGAACCCGGGGCTCGCACTCGTACGATCAACGAGGACTTCACTGGTAGCGTGCCAGTGCCCATTACGGCGGAGGATGCCGCCGCGCGCATCGAAGTCCTAGAGGACGCGCGCTAGGTTCGGTGCGGACGGTGGACCGGACCGAGCACATCTGTAGCGCCGAGGTAGCCCCGTTTCCGCAGTCGATGCGGTGCCGTGTCTGTGGCACGGCGTACGACGTCTGCTCGCTGTGCGGCGCGGTCCGGCGGATCTCGGACCTGATCCCGGCACCGCTGCGCCGGTTTATTTGCCGCAGGTGCCCCAGATCCGGGAGACCGACGTTGAAATAGTGCTTGCGCTCTAGCTCAAGCTCCCCCATAGTCCACTCACCGGGCCAGAGAGCCCGCGAAGGAGACCGAAGATGACCGACCATGCCGCCCGCCTCGTTGACCACGCCACCGCGCTCCGCTTCCTCTTCGCGGGCGCCGCGACCGTCACGCTCGTGAGCCCAAAGACGGGCGCGCGCTACACCTACCAGATCAACGCGAAGGACGCGTCCGACCCCGGACAGGCGTACTTCATCAAGCTCCTCGTCGGCCCGGACAATGAGGGCGACTTCCAGTACCTCGGCTATATGCGCGACGCGGCGGACACCCTCCGCTGGTCGCGCAAGAGCTGCCGCACGGAGATCGCGCCGAGCTTCCTCGCGCTCAAGTGGACCCTCGACCGCCTCAACCGCGGCGGGGACCTCAAGGGCGTCGAGATCTGGCACGCGGGCGCGTGCGGGCGCTGTGGTCGCAAGCTCACGGTCCCTGAGTCAATCGAGAGTGGTCTCGGACCGATCTGTGCTGGAAAGGCAGCCTGAGGGCGAGGCCGGTGCGGATCGCGCACCTGTATCGGCTTTGGTTACCCCCGGAGAACCCATGACCAACGTCATCAAGAACTTGGAGATCGCGCTCGCTGCGATCACACTCGCGAGCAGCGACCTCGACATCACATCGACCCCGTGCGCGAGCTGCGGCGCCAAGCGCTTCCACGACTTCCCCGAGGCCGTCCTCGCGCGAAAGCTCGACGGCATGGCCGATAAGCTCCGCGGGGAGCTGGTACGGCTCGACGGTAGGGTGGCGCGGTGATCGTCAACATCGAGACCTGCGGCGGGGAGCCCATCCCTCTCGAGGGGTTGAGCCCCCCACACCCGGACACCCCCGCGCCGCGACCTTACCGCTTCAACGCGGAGACCCTTCGCGACCTGGCGACCGGGATCCGGCTCAACATGAACGTGCTGATCACCGGACCTGTGGGGTGCGGCAAGACCAGCCTCCCGATCGCGCTCGCGGCCCGACTCGGGCGCCCCGTTATCCGGTTCAACCTGAACGGGGAAACTCGTGTGAGCGGGCTCATCGGCTCGCAGCGCCCTGTCAGCGTTGATGGCGTATTGACGCTGCGGTTCGACTACGGCGCGCTCGTGACCGGGCTTCGAGGGGGGTACTGGATCGTGCTCGACGAGATCGATGCCGCGCCGGCCGGCGTGCTGATGGTCCTGCAACCCGTCCTCGAAGAGGGTGCGAGGCGTTTGCACGTCCCCGAAACGGGCGAGTGCTTCGCCGCGCACCCCAACACGCGGATCTTCGCGACGGGTAACACGCTCGGCTACCGTGCGGCGAAGCGCGTGGCCCATGCGGGGACGCACATGGTCAACCAGGCGTTCGTCGACCGCTTCGGAATGGTCCTCGCGGCCGACTACCCGAACCGCATCGAAGAAATCGAGCGCGTGCGCGCGAACGCCCCGCACGTCAATGCCGACTTCGTCGACGGGATCTGCCGCGTCGCCGAGTCACTGCGCAAGGACACGTCGTTCCGTTCCGACTTCTCGACGCGACGACTGATCCAGTGGGGTCGGCTCCTCGCTGAGTACCAAGTCCCGGACAAACCCGGCGTGTTCGACGTGCTCCGCACGTTCGAGCTGGCGTGCGGTCGTAAGATGGAGAGCGCCACGGACCTGAAGATCGCCCGCGAGGTGGTCCGCCGGATCTTCGGTTACTCGGAGCAGGACGAGCGATGTGGTGGAGGAGCGGCGGAGCCGGGGGCGACCGTCACGGGGCGCGTGAGCAGGGGCGCGTGAGCAGGTGACCGTAGAAAACGAGATGCTCCGGCTCGGCCGGATCCTCGCGGCCGATCAAGGCATCGAGGTGGAGTGTCGGGGGGTGGTCGCAATGGCGGCGCCGGGCCGGATCGTGATCCCCTCTTTGGAGCGGCTCGATTATCTCGGGCCGAACGCAGAGCGCATGATGCACGGCTACCTCGATCACGAGGCGGCCCACGCGCTCGACTCCGACTTCGCACTCATCGAGAAGGCCGCGAAGGAGATGCCCCCCGGCTTCAAGGAGCTGCTCAACACCATCGAGGACGGCTACATCGAAGCCCGCCAAGGGCTCCGCTACCGTGGCGCGCGGTGGAACTTGGAGCGCAAGAACGAGTGGTTCTGGGAGCACCACGGGCGTCAGCGGCACGTCGACGCGGCGACCGCCCCCTTTTGGACGCGCTTCTCGTGGGCCCTGATCCTCTGCGTGCGCCCCTACGGGGGCCGCACGCCAGAGAACTATCGGACCCTCGACCCGGAGGTGCACACGGCCCTGTGCGAGTCGCAGACCGAGATCGCGGCCACGATGGCGCTCGCGACCATGCCGCATGCAACGGCGCAGTGCTGGGAGATCGCCGAGACCCTGTGGAAGCGCTACGAGCACAAGATCGAGGATCTGCCCCCCATCAACACCCCCGAGCAGCAGATCGCCGTCGAGCTGCTGAGCTTGCTCGAAGGGGGCCGATCTGAGGCGGGCAAGGGCAAGCGCCCCTACGTGGTCTTCAACCGCGACCTCGACATCGAGACGGACCTGTCCGGGGATCGGCGCGCGTCCGCGACCTACGAGGCGATCTACAACGAGGCCGCGCTCGCGGCGGACGCGTTCGTGTTCGCGTTCGAGGCCGCGCTCGCGGCCCGGCGCGCGGGCGCGCGGAGCTATGGGCATGACGAGGGAGACTTTGACCATGACTTGATCGCTCGATACGCGATCGGTATGGAGTCGTCGGACTACCTCTACTCACAGCAGAAGACCGACATCGACGATGTGCGTGGCGTCGCCGTGGCCGTGTTGGTCGACTGCTCGGGGTCAATGGATGGAGCGCCTTCGCGCCTCGCTGCGCAGACCGCGGTGGCGATCCACCGCGCGTGCAGCACGTGCGAGATCCCCCATGAAGTGTGTGGGTTCACGACGGCGATCAGCCCCGACGCAGGGCAGGGGTATTTGGGTGATGACACCTGGATGCCCTCCGGGCTCGTGGCGCGCGCTGTCGATCAGCTCAAGGAGGCGCGCGCCACCGGCCAGGACCCCCGGCACTTTGCTCGGATCTTCCTCGGGCGTGGCCCCGAACTCGACAGCGACAGCCCCGAGATCCAGGTCGCGCACTACAAGATCTTCAAGAGCTTCGGCTCCGTCGACGGACGTGGGGTTGGGCACATCGCTGGCACCGCGAACAACCTCGACGGGGAGGCCGTGCTGTGGCAGGCCGGACGCCTCGCCGCACGGCCTGAACGCCGACGCGTGATGTTCGTGCTCTCGGATGGCTACCCGGCGGGGGCCCGGCGTGAAGTCGACGACTACTACTACTTGCACGCTTCGATTCGACGTGTGATCGATGCGGGGATCGAAGTCTATGGGATCGGGATCATGAGCGATGCCGTGCGCAAGTTCTACCCTACGTACTGGGTGGCGCACAAGCTCACCGACCTTCCGCAGATCGCGATGGGGGCCCTGATCGAAGTGCTGGGCGAACAGCGGACGGAGCACGAATGGGTGACGATCTAGTGGGCGCGGATCTCAAGCTATTGACCGCGCTCGCGAGCGCGGAAGCTAACGCGTTCGCCGCACGCGGGCGCGTCCCGGGCTACGACCGAGACGACCTAGCACAAGAGGCGCTCGTCGCGATGTATCTGGCCGTCCCCAAGCTCGACATCGGCCGCGACCCGAAGCCCTACCTACGCACGACCGCGCGGCGTCAGATCCGCAAGATCTTCAAGAGCCAGCAGACGCAAGCGCGCACACCACATAGCGTCACCGGAGTGCCGCTCCCTTTCCTGGCCCTCGATGATCTTGCGTATCAGCTATACGCTCCTGAGATGTTCCCGGAGCCCACGATCGCTACGATGCCGCCTTGCCATCCCCGGGGCGAGGAGCCCGAGGGCTATGACGTGAACGAGGCGCTGTGTCACAACTGCGCTGACAAGTTCTCGTGCCTGGTGGAGTCGGTCGAGCACGGGCTCACAGAAGCCACGGTCGACGATGACCCCGAGGTGCGGCTCGTCAGGAACGCGGCCGACGCACACAACGCGAGCGCGCTTGCGCTGGCGCACGAGATCGTGACCGCTCGCCAGCGCCGCAGGATCCATTTGCGCATGATCGGCCGCGCCGTCCCGGAGGATCTCGACGTCCGGTGCGTGGTCACGCTCCCGCCCGCACCCGAGGAGCCCACGGCGCGCATTCGCCGTCAGGTAGTGAAAGAGCCCGACGGCTTGCCGGCGCCGAAGGTCTTGACGCGCTCGCAGATGCGCGAAGCCATCGAGCGCATTCGGATCGGGCAGCCCTTCGTGCTCGACGTGGGCCACGTGCTCGTGCGCACGAGCAAGGGCTCGGACGTGTGCGTGATGCTGTGTGAGGACGGGTTCCACCTGAACCTGAACGATCGCGTGTACGGCTCGCTCTCGACGGCGGCGAAGGCCGCGGAGCGTATCCTAGGCGCGAGCAAGGGCACCAGCCGGCCCGGCAACGACTATTTCTCGATCCTGCGGCATCATTCAACGGAGATCCGCGACGCTCACGGGAACGTGCTCGCGTGTCGAAGGGGGGTGCGGACGTGACCACCCCCCTCTGGCGCGTGCTCGCCTTCGGAGATCTCCACGTCTCCGCTCGCACCCTCACGCGCGCGCTCGAAGTGCTGCGGCGCATCCGACAGGTCGTGTCGGCGCACCCGTGCCTCGTCGTGTGCACGGGCGACTTCTGGGACAAGCGTGGAACGCTCGCCGTAAGGCAAGTTGACGCGATCATGAACGAGATGGACCTCTGGAAGAAGGCCGGGATCTCGCTAATCATGGTGCCTGGCAACCACGATCAAGTCTCCCGCGACGGCTCGATCCACGGGGTCCGTGTCTTCGACCCGTTCTCGAACATCACGATCGCGACCGAGCGCTTTCTGATTCACAGCGACCGGATCGCCTTCATCCCATGGCGCGAGGACTCGCAAGATCAAGCCGAGATGTTCGCCACCCTTCCCGGCGCTCCTGACTGGACGATCTTCGGTCACGCCGAGGTGCGTGGCGCGCTCACCAACAATGGGCAGCCCTCCCCCGGGCGCGTGACGCTGGCGCAGATCCAGTCCACGGCCCGAGCGTGTTACCTCGGGCATTACCACGCGCGACAACAGCTCGGCGATCGGACGTGGTACATCGGCTCACCCTTCGAGATGAACTTCGGCGAGCGCGGCATGTCACATGGCGTCGCGATCGTTGACTCCACGTCGATCGCCCCGCAGTTCATCGACCTCGACGACTTCCCGAAGCATCATCGGATCGATCTGCGATCTCCTGAGCCCACGCCGGCCGTGCGCTCGAACGATATCGTCGAGCTGATCGGTACCCGGGAGCAGCTCCGGGCCCCCAGCATCTCGACGTGGCTCGCCGTGGTCCCCGGGCTCGACGTGCGGCAACGTCCCGTGCGCGAGGAGGCGACCGACGCTCCGCCCCCCCTCGCGTGGACGCTTCGCGACGCCGTACGCGAATACGCGGGCGGGGACGCGGACCGGATCGTAGCGGCGGAACAGCTCCTCGAAGGCGCCACCGACACCGTCGAGCCCTGGGGGACGGAGACGCGGATCCTCGACATCGCAGGTAGCAACTTTTGCGCGCTACGTGGTCCTTTCAAGATGGACCTGGGTGGACAGGGCGCCATCCTCCTCCGCGGCCCGATCGGTACCGGCAAGACCAGTCTGACCGACGCGATCACGTGGGCCCTCTACGATGTCACGGCGCCCCGCCGTGCGGCCGGCGACACCGCCAGCTTGCGGGGGGACGAGGTGATCCACGACGACGCCGAGCGCACGTCGGTCACCGTACGAATCGAAGTCCGACACGACGACGTGCCCGAGGTGTGGGCGGTCACGCGCGTGAAGCGCCGCGGGCGCGGAAGTGTCGTCGACGTACGTGGGCCCATCGAGCGCCCCGACGGCATCGCCGACGACAACGAGTGGATCGCGCGCCTGGTCGGGCTCCCCCACGCTCTCTGGCGCGCGTGTGTGAGCCTTGGGCAGGGTCCCGTCGCGAACTTCCTCACGGGCTCGGACAAGGCGCGCAAGGCCCTCTTGACCGACGCCTACGGGCTCGAAGCGTGCGCCCCCACACAAGCCGAGGCGCGCAAGCGCGCGAAGGCCGCCGAGCAGACGATCCAGCGGCTTCAGACCGATCGGCACTCCGCCGAAAAGCTCCTCGCGCACATCGAGGCGCAGGACTTCGGCGCCGAGGACGCCCGCTGGAAAGCGGTGAACACGGAGCGCATCGCGCGTGCTGCGAGCACGATCGCCGACGCGCAACTCAAGATCGGAGAGGCCGACGCCGCACTAACGCGATACGAGACGACGCAGCAGGCGCGTGACCAAGTCGAAGACCAGATCATCGAGATCGAGAGGAAGCTCGACAAGGCGCAGCCCAGCGCCGTGCACGCCGCCGCGCAGCGCACGCTTGGATCGCTACAAGCCGAGCGGTCCATGGCCGAGCGCGACCTGTCGAATCTCCGCACCGCGTACGAGACGATGGTGGCCGCCGCGCAGCAAGGGGTCTCGACGTGCCCCGCGTGTCGACAACCTATTCCGCGCGGCGATGTTGAGGCGCATCTCGTTGAGCAAGAGGCACGCATCAGGGCCAAGGCCGCGGACATTGAGATGCTCTCCACCCGGTTCGCGCAGACGGCCATGCAACTCGAAGGGCTCGAAGGCCCCGCGGCCAGCGCCGCCGAGCGGCTAAGGCACGATATCGCCCCCTTGCGAGCGCAGAAGGTCACGCTAGAGAAGGCGCTTGCGCAGTTCGCGCGCATCATCGCCGCACGTGACGTACTACGCGCACGCCTTGCAGCAGCCGAGGGAGATCGAGACGCCGCGGCGCGCGACGCGTCGCCATGGGAGCGCAAGGCCGCCGAGCAACAAGCGCAAGCACAAGCGCAACGCGATGCCCTCACGACTCTCGACGCCGCGCTGAAGGCCCGCACAACGGAAGCGACGACGTGGCAGTTCTGGGTGGAGGGTTTCGGACCGAAGGGGCTTCCCGTCGTCGTCCTGCGCACGGTGCTGAGCGACCTGGAGCAGACTGCGAACGAGTTTCTGGGGCGGTTGGTCGAGGGGCGGATCTGGGCCGAGCTTTCGCTCGCCGACGACGCCCTCGACGTGCTCTTCCACAAGTACGATCCCGAGTCGAAGATGTGGCGCGCCCGACGGCTGGAGCAACTCTCGACGGGCGAGCGACGGTGCGCCGAGCTGGCGTTCTCACCCTTCGGCCTCTCGACGATGTTGTTCAAGCGGCTACGCTGCCGCGTCCCGTTCCTCGTGATCGACGAGCTGACGACGCATCTCGGGCAGGACGAGAAGGCGATCGCATGCGACATCTTGCGGTCCCTGGATCGAGAAACGATCCTTGTCATCGACCACGATCAGAACGTGCAAGATGAGTTCGACGTGGTCTACGATCTGAACTCCACCCCGGATGGGGTCATCTTCGAGAGGACGCGATGAGCGACGTCATCACCCCTGAGCAAATCCGTGAAGAAGCAGCGGTGCGCGCCGCCTTCGCCGACATGTCGAGGTCCGAGCTGGAGTCAGCGGCCGTACACATGATCGGGATCACTGAGGCCGCCGCGGTGCGCGTCCACGCGCTCGAAGTCGACCTCCAACTGACGCGCGATCTCCTGGAGCGTGAGCGCCGCCTGAACGCCTCGATCAAGCGGCGCAAGAAGGGTCGTGTGCGTCGCGTGCGCGACGAGCAGTGGTTCGAGCTGGTGTCAGCGTTTGACCCGAAGAAAATCACGAAGATCCCGATCCCGGGCAACGTGTTCATTCTCGGGCACGTCGACGATCTCCTCGTGGTCGAGTTGCCCCAGGACGCAACGCAGACCACCATCGACAGCTTCCGCGATTGGTTGCGCGGGACGGGAGTCACGTCCGTCGCGATTTGCGTCAGCGCGGGGACGCGCTTCCTCAAGCTGCACCCGTGCGACGCAGCGCAGGTCGCCGCCCTCAACTCCCATATGGCAAAGTTGGAACATGCCCCCGAAGCGAAAGCGCAAGCCGCCCGATCGTCAGAAGACGGGCCTGAAGCCGATCCCGCCGCCCGTCCCGACGCGATTTCCTAGTGCGCCGGGCACCGCCCCTGCCGCCGCTCCCCTCGCTCCGCTGAACGCCGTCGACAAGATCTCTGTCGGCCATCGCAACCTTCGACAGCTCGCGAAGATCGACTATGTCACCGACCCCGAAGATCGCACGATACGGTTCCATTACGAGCGCCCAGATCGAGACTATCGGGAGCATGTCGTTCTGCGCACGTTCGAGAACTGGTGTGCTGAAGACCAGTGGACGCAGGGTCGCTCGCTCTACTACCGGGAGATCGAGCGCCGCATCATCGCCGATCGGATGGAGCAACTCGTCGAGCAGCGCTTCCGTGAGCTGGACGAGATCTCCGAAGACCTCATCTATCTGCGCGAGTGGGTGCGCCCGTTGCGCAACGAGGACGGGACCGTCCGTCGGCACCCCGCCTGGATCGAGGAGGTGGACCGCGTGAGCGGCACGTACGTCAATCGCCCTAACCCATGGGCGGGGTTGCCGGTATACGCGATTCCCTTCCGTAGCATGGAGAAGATCATTGACGCTTTTTTGAAGCTCGACGAGCGTTTGATGCTCAAGCGCGGCGATGCTACGACTAGGACCGAGAGCGTTGACGGCGGTGAGCGCCCGAGCGTTCTCGACCCGAAGACCACCATCGTCAACAAACCGACCAAAGACGAAGTGCAAGCCATGGCGCGTGCGCTTCTACTCCAACGACAACCCGGTTTGCTCGAATCTAACGTGATCGATGTGCAACACATGACCGAGCACGGGAGCGCCACCGGGGACGGAAATACAATCTAATGCTACGACATAATCTACTTGGCGTCCTGCGCCTGCTCTTCCTCGCCGCGCTCATCGCGCTCGCGTGGTGCGTCATCCGGTGGGCGCCCGTCGCCGCGCAGGACAGCGACGCGCGCCTGCGCGAGTTAGTCGCGAAGGTCTCCTACAATGAAGCTGGCGACAGCTACGATGACCTCGCACTGATCTGGCAGACCGTCGAGGGCCGCGGCTCGACGACCGCCGAGCGCGTGCGCTGGCTCGAGGCGCACTCCTCCTGCGTCAGCGGGCGCCTATCGCAGGACCTCGCCACGCTGCGCCCCGGTCGCTGTAGATGGACCCGCAATCTGCGTCCCGACGGCCGATTGCCGCGTGGCTGGCCAGGCTCCCAAGCGGACTGGCGGCGAGAGCGCCCGCGCTGGCTCGCGCACCTGGTAGCGGTGCGCGCCTTCGTCGACGGCGAGGATCCGTACCGGCCGTGCGCCGTTGCCCCCGAGTCATGGGACGGCGATCGGCCGAGCTGGCGTGCCCGTGCCGAGGCGCGCGGATGGGTGCGGGTCGAGTGCGAAGGCAACGCGCGGAACGCCGGTTACCGAAGAGCAGCGACATCAGGAAGTGACTCGTGAGCAGGAGAGAGACATGAGTGACATCCCCACGATCGTCGATCTCGCTGCCGGAGACGTCGCCGTGCGCACCTCACCACGAGGTGATCTGAGCCTCGTGACGATCGAGCGTGTCACGGCGGCGCAGATCGTCGCCGACGGACAGAGGTACCGCCGCCGTGATGGGCGGGCCATCGGCTCCCGCGACGGTTTCTATGAGCGGGCGACCATCGAGGTCGCGACGCCCGAGCTACTCGCCCACATCGAGGCCGAGAGAGCGCGCCGGGGCGTCATGCGAATGCTAGGCAAGCTGACGCGCCCCTTCACCGATTTCGAGGTTGCGACGCTCGCGCCAGTGCTCGCGGATCTCCTCAGGTGTAGGACGAGCGAGGGCGGATCGTGAGCTTCGAGGATGCCGAGTCGAAGGCGTCCGTTGACGCATTCGCCGTGGGGATCGCGGCACTGACATGGGCTGTTGTGATGTTCGTGGCGGGAGCGCTGGTCGGACTGCACGCCGCACCACCCCCTCAGGAGACATCGATCGTCGATGTCGCCGGAGAGTGCGCGCGATGACGCTCCTCGCTTATCTCGTCGCAATCGTTGCTGGCTGCTTTCTCTTCGGGCACTGGCTGGGTCGCGCAACAGCGCGATGGGAGGCTGAGGCGGCCGTGAAGCGTGCGGAGGCAGGCGCGTGTGTACGACTTCATCGCCGAGTGGGGCGCAGGAGGTGAGACGATGAGCCACATCGTGGACGAGACGTACGCCGTGTACGTTGAGGCTCGACACCGAGCGCGCAGGCCGCACGTGTGCGGCGCGTGCCACGAGACGATCCCCGTCGGCGTGGTCTATACGCGCGTTTTCATGCTGTTCGACGGGCGCAAGGAAACGATCAAGCGGTGCTGGAGATGTCAGGCGATCCACGAGTACCTCGCGTGTGGCGAGGAGTACGCCGCGGAGTGGGGTGTCGAGCCGCCGCCTGAGATCGCGGCGCTCGCGTTCGCGCTACCGGGGGACGCAGGGGGTGAGACGTGAACGACTCTGCCGAAGATCTGGCTGGGAGGCTCACCCCGATCGCGCTCGCGGACGAAGTCGAGCGGCTGCGAGCGCGGGTCGCCGAGCTGGAGGACTGCGCTGGACTGGAGGACTGCGCGCAGCAACATGCTGTGGACAGAGCGCGTATCGCCGAGCTGAAGGCCCGCCTCGCGCTGGCCCAGCAGGTGATCGATCTGACGGACGCCTTCGTGCTCGACGGTGATGCGAGCGCCATCGAGCCCCTACGTGCAGTCCGCGCCGAGTGGGATCGAGGTGAGATGTGACCCGGCGCAAGAAGCCTGGGCTTACCCGCGAGCGACTGCTCGCGATCACAACCTGGGGCGATGCCCGGCCCGACGAGTCCGAGGTGATGGCCTCGGAGCTTCTCGACGTGAGGAAGAAGACCATCTCATCCTGCCCGAAGAACCACTCCCCTGACGGACCGCCACCGAGGTGGTGCCCGCTACCGATCACTCTCGTGAAGTACGAAACAGTGGTGGCGAGGTAAATAGGGAGGACCAGAATGAGCAACCTGAAGAAGATCGACCAGTACAACCGGCGACGCTACACCGTCGAGGGCGGCGACTTGGAGCAGGCCAAGTTGATTCGCATCACGATCGAGCTTGACGGCAAGAAATACGTCCAGGTCCAGGCGAGGGAGCCCGGGATGATCGCGTTCGTGTCGCGCCCCGACGAGCAGGGCTTCGACGTCGAGATCGTGGAGGCATCCGGCCGGCGGCACACCGATCGGATGCTTCCCGACGGCGGCACGAGCGAGGCCCTGGCGCCCTGGCAGATCGACGCGTTGCAGCTCGAACAGTAGACTCACCCCATGTGGGTCACGTGGCAGCGCCGGGCTGGAGACGCCTGGACCACCACCATGATCCAACTCCAGGTCACCACCGCCTTGGAGGCGTTCGCGAGCGAGCGCGCGTGGGTCGCCGCGGTGCAGGTCGTCGAGCGCTTCACGGGGGCAGCGCTCGACCGCGCCATCCCCCTCGGCCCGACGGGCTCCGCGGGCGCGCCACGTACCCTGGAGGCGGGGTTCCGCCCGAACCCGGCGGGGGAGCCCGTCCTTGTCGTCCAGGCCACACACGCCGACGTGAGGGCCGTCGTGGAGGCATCGCACCACTTCCCTCGGGGCGCGCTGACGGCCACCGACCGGATCGCCGACGCGCTCGCGCGCTTGATAGAAGCTCTCGACGCGTCCGAGGCGTTGTTGTGAGCGGGGAGCCCCCGAACCGGCCCGCGTACGGGGACCCGGAGATCCTGCCATGGGGGACTGTGGTGCGGCCGAGCACCGAGCGCATGCCCTTTGGCGGCTCGGGGGCGCTTCGGTCTGTGGAGCCCGCGCTCCCTGACGGGTTCCTGAGCACGCCCGACGTCGCGCACCTGCCCTGGGTGCGGCGGCGGGGCGACGAGTGGACCGACGCCACCTTCCGGGCGGCCGTGCTCGCCTGGCTCGTCGACGTCCTCGCGGCGGCAACATGGGCGAGGCGCTGGCGCGTGACCGAGCGCGCTACGGGCTCTCGGCTCGGCTCCAAGCTCGACCCCCCGGTCCTCGTCGTGACGCTCTACGACGCCGCTGGAGCCGCTTTCGAGGGGAGCTGCGGGTTCCCGGTCGCGACCCGGACGGGGCCCTCGCTCACCGATCGGCTCGCTCGAATCGAGGAGTCGATCACGGCGCTCCACGCTATCAGCTAGGGGTGGACGTGGAGAAGCGCCCCTACGTTCAGACCCGGAACCAGGGCATGATCGATCTGCTCGACCCGAAGCCGGAACAGATCGTGTTCAACACGTGTGTGCACGCGCTGACCAACATCTCTCGGTACACCGGGCACGTCGGGGGGTACTCTGTAGCGGAGCACTCGGTGCACACAGCGGCCGTGTTGGACTCGCGAGGCTTCGGGCCTGAAGTCGTAGCGGGGGCACTCCTGCACGATTTCCACGAAGCATGGTTCGGGGACATGTCGAGCCCAATGAAGGAGGCGCTCAACGTGAGGTTCGGCATCCGAGTGCAGGACTTCGAGGATCTGCACAAGCAAGTAGTGGAGGAGCGCTTCGGCGTGTGCACGTCACACCCAGCAATCGTCCAAGTGGACATGGAGCTGTGCATCACGGAAGTGGATCTGCTTCTCGGGGGACGAGTGGGCGACGGATGGCCCGACGCGCAGCCGATCGCGGCCTGGCCCC
>Ga0100403_1000719_pt1 | contig 32469 bp, 31 predicted proteins | sample CryGeymet201501t_FD_83663 | JGI IMG/M metagenome (GOLD analysis project Ga0100403, IMG submission 83663) | Groundwater microbial communities from Crystal Geyser aquifers in Utah, USA - Crystal Geyser metaG 2015-01t | ecosystem: Environmental > Aquatic > Deep subsurface > Groundwater | place... | reverse complement strand
TCCAGAAAAAGCGGCCCACCTTAGTTTCTTAGACACTGAATTTCCCAACTATGAACTTTATGATCCGCAAGGAGATAAGGTCTCAACTCATGCTCTTGTAGAGGAAATTCAATCAAAGGAAGTTTTGATTAGCTTCTGGGCAACTTGGTGTGAGCCCTGTTTGCGAGAATTACCCCTTCTGGAGCGCGCCCTCCCCATGCTTTCAAAAAAGGGAACGGACGTATTGTTGATTAATTACGATGGCGGTTTGGCAGAGAAAACCAGACGAGAGGTTATGGCATGGCTGATTTCAGAGCGAATCCGTTTCAATTCATTCTTTGATTTTGATGAACATTTATTGAGCCACTTACACGTTCACTCGCTTCCTTTTAGCGTTCGAGTTCGCGCTAAAGATAAAAAAATTCTTTGGATGAAAATGGGTGAACTCGAATGGGAAGATCTAGATTACTAAAAAGGACTTAGCGAAGAGCATCCATGGCGGCTTTGTAGTCTTTTTGATTAAAAACAGCTGATCCTGCGACGAGAATATCGACTCCAGCCTTGGCCGCAAGAGGGGCTGTTTTGGCGTTCACTCCCCCATCAATCTGAATGGAAATCTGATCTCGTTTCCCCACTTCTTTAAGCCAAGAGTTGAGCTGAGCTGTCTTTTCTAGAGCGGCGGGAATCAGGGATTGGCCTCCGAAGCCGGGGTTGACGGTCATGCAGAGCACCATGTCTAACTCATCTAAAACCCATTTTATTCCCTCAAAAGGGGTGTGTGGATTGAGGGAAACACCTGCTTTACAGCCTAAATCACGTATAGATTTGAGTGTTTTTTGAAGGTGATTGCAGGTTTCTATGTGAACTGTGATGATGTCGGCGCCAGCTTTTGCGAATTCTTCGACGCGTTCATCGGGATTGGAGACCATAAGGTGACAATCCATCACGGTTTTTACGTCTTTTCTGATGCATTTTACGATGGGTGCGCCAAGCGTCAAATTAGGAACAAAGTGCCCATCCATCACATCGACGTGGATTCCGTCCGCTCCCGATTTCTCCACATTTCTAATTTCTTCAGAAAGTTTTCCAAAATCGGCAGATAAAATTGATGGGTAAATCTTTGGCATATCGGTTTTAGAGATTATCGATTCTTAGAGCCTGGTGTCCAGCATTTGTGCTGAGATTTTTAAAATAAGAAAATGCGTCGATTGGGCCTTTTCCGGGAATTTTGATTTTCAAAATTTGAGCAAATTTATCAGAACATTTTAAAAGACATTTTTTTTCAAATAAAACAATTTCGCCCGCGCGAACATTGGAATCTTTGTGTTCCGACTGCTGGGCCTCTAGGAAAATTACAAAAGGTGGGTTTTTAAGAAGTGTTGCTGCGTTAAATACGCACGCGCGAACATTGGGCCAGGCGTTGAAAGCCCGAGTTCTATTTATAAATTCTGAAGCCTTCCAGGTCGAGGAAAAGTTTCCTTCCTCTTTATCGATCTTTTCGGCGAAGGTAACTTTGGTAGAATTTTGGGGCGTTCCGTCAATTTTCTGACGTAATTTTAGGTCTTTTAAAAATGGAATTAGAAGCTCTTTGCCCATTTTAGAGAGTCTAGAGGATAATTCGACGGCTCCTTCGCCTGTGCGAATATCGGTTTTAATTTCTGAGACAACATCTCCAGCATCTAGCTCCAAGACCATCTTTTGTAAGCTCACACCGGTTTTTAGATCTCCGGCTTCAATGGAACGTTGTATGGGGGCTGCCCCTCTCCAGCGAGGAAGAAGGCTAGCGTGAACATTCACAGCACCAAAGCGAGCAAGTTTTAGAAGCTCTTCTGGGAAAATTCTGCCGTAGGCTGTTACCACAAACAGATCTGGCTTTTCTTCGTTAATAAAATCCATAAGAGTTGAATAATCTTCACAAAGAGGTTTTTTGATCGAACGAGGAGAGAAGACCCGAATGTTTTGATCCAACGCCCATTGTTTTACTGGAGAAGGAGAAACTTGTTGTTTTCGCCCCCGAGCCTTGTCGGGCTGGCTTACAACGGCCAAGAGCTCAGCTGCCTGGTGGCAAGCTTCTGCTGAGGGGATTGCAAAATCTGGAGTGCCAAAAAAAATTATTCGCACGGGCGAAGATTACTCCTCTTTTTGAAGTTTGTTGTATTTGGCCAATATCAAGGATCTCTGCATTGCAGGAAGGTGATCTATAAAAAGGACGCCGTTGAGATGGTCGATTTCATGTTGAAGAGCAATGGCGCGAAGTCCGTCTGCTTCCATTTCGTATTCGTCACCTGTTTCATCTTGGTATCGAATGGTGATCTCTGCTGCGCGATCAACCATTCCATATACACCAGGAATGCTAAGGCAGCCTTCTTCGTATTCGGTTTCACCGGCTTTGCTCAAGATTTCCGGGTTAATGTAAACTTCGGCTTCTTCCAGAATTTTATCTTCATTTTCTTCGTCATCACCTTGGGCTTCGATATTGGCAACATCTAGAACAAGTATTCGTTTGGTAATGGCCACCTGAACTGCTGCTAAACCTATGCCTTTGGCATCACGCATTGTTTGGACCATGTTCTCCACAGTCTTTTTTAGTTCTTTATCAAAGTCAGTAACGGCGTCACTTTTCTGACGAAGAACTGTATCAGGGTGTTTAACAATTTCTAATACTGCCATGACAGTTCTATTTAATCGCTGTGCCTATTCTTGCAACCCGTTCTTTGTCGAAAGGAGTCTTAAATATGGAAACGATGAAATGGTAGGTGGCTTCGAAGAAGGGCCTTTGCATTTGCCAGCCTTCCAGAGGCACGCTTAGCCATATCCCGATGGCTCTTCCCATAATTTCAGGTCTTTCCACAAAACCGAAGAAACGGCCATCTTGGCTATCATCTCTATTGTCACCCATCACAAAATAATTTCCATCAGGCACCGTAAAAGAGCAGATGTGGTTGATTTTATAGAACTTTAGCTCATCGCTGAGGTTGTCTGATTGAAAAGGAGCACAGGGTTTGCCGAGTTGAGCCTCCAAGCCGGCCTTTCCTTCTGCGAGATAACCGAGAGCCCTTCCGTAGCGTTGCATGAGGTGTTCTTCGTATCTAGCCCCAGGAATCTTTTCCTTTAAAACATAGTTTCCATCCCAAAAATCAAAGGCTGGAATCTTCTCAATGTATTCTTTTGCGACAGGAATTTGTTCATAGGCTTTGTCGTTTAAAAAAGGCACTCCTCCGCGAACTTCAATCACATCGCCAGGCACTCCTATGATTCGTTTAATATAAAAAGCGCCATGCATTGGTCCTGGCCCTGGGAAGCGAAACACGATTACGTCGCCTCTCTTGGGGTCGGAGACTTTAAGGAGACTCTTTTTCGTGAAGGGAATACGGATGTCATATCCGGATTTAGAAACAAAAAGATGATCGCCAATTAATAAGGTCGGCTTCATGGAACCAGATGGAATCTTGAAAGGCTCCACGACGGCCCAACGAACAAACAAAATTAGGGCTAAAAGCCAGTAAAAGCTACTCGAGCTTTCCTTCTTCTTTCCGAATAAAAGCCGCTTGAAAAAAGAGCCAAGATTTTTGATAGGATTCGTGTTGCTGGAAGGGTTTTTATCAGCCATTTTCAGCTACAATAGCAGATAGTGTTTCGGTTGGGAATTTTATCTAAGTATATCGTTGAGGAGCTTCTCAAAATTCTATTTCCCGTTTGGTTTGGGCTAAGTTTTCTATTTTTTATAATGGAATGGCTCACTCAAGTCTTTAGAACTCCAGCTCCAGCGCTCATCGTGTTTAAACTTTATGGAGCTAAGATTCCTGTTTATCTGCAGCTAGTTTTTCCTGCTGCAGTGCTTATTAGTTGTTTGATCGTATTGGGTGCAATGAATCGCCATTTGGAGGTCGTAGCTCTCCAGGCAATGGGGCATAGAAGACGCTCAATTATCTTCCCTCTGTTTTTTGCAATTATTTTGGCCAGCGCTCCCTACTTTTTCGTAGCAACCTATTTAGCACCAGTTGGATTGCGGGCTCATTATACAATTCTTGATGAAGATGTATTTCATCGACCTTCGCGATTTTCGCAGTTTCGACAAGAAAAAATTTGGTATCGGAACCAAGACATTCTCTACAATGTAGGATTTTTTGATCTTGATAAAAGCGAACTCTATGACGTGACGCTTTATACGTTTGATGATGATTTTCATGTAGCTCAAACCTTGTATGCGCAACGAGCCGTTTGGCGAGATTTAAGTGATGAAAATCCCGGTTTGGATGGATACTGGAACCTTGAAGAGGGTGTTATCACCTTGACCGACAAGAGGCTTGATGTGCCGGTGATGCAAAAGTTTAAAAGAAGAAGTTCACGATTGATTGAGGGGCCCAAGAACCTAAGACAGTTTGAGTTTAATGCAGATACGATGACTCAAATTCAACTCGCCCAAAATATAAAAAAATATAAAAAATTAGGAATAAATACCGCAGAATGGGAGGCAACTTTTCATAAACGTTTAAGTTTTATGCTCATCTCGTTTGTCTTTGTTTTGTTGGCGCTGCCTAAGGCGTTGAAGTTCAACCGAGGAGGTAGTCCCATTTGGGACATTTTATTAGCGGTAGTTGTGTGCTTTGTTTATTGGATTATATTTAGTTGGGCCATTAACTTAGGTGAGCAATCAAAGATTCATCCGGCTGTCTCGGCCTGGATGCCCTCGGTTTTGTTTTTGTTGGCCATTACCTTCTATAATAGAAGAGCCGCCAAGGCTTAAAAGGGCTCAAAGGTTCTAAAAAAATGACAAAGGGGCCATATTTGTCTAGTTTAAAGGGAGAATGGCCACGTCTAAAAATTCTGGTTCCTGCACTCCAAAAGACTGTCGTGATTGCGAGACTCGACATGCCAGCGCGCTTGGTGGTTTGAATGAGGAAGCTCTCGCTATTCTTGATAAGGGCAAGAGCGCTGTTTCAGTTGCTAAAGGAGAAATTTTATTTAGAGTTGGCGACCTTGCCACAGGCTTATATTGTGTGGGCAAAGGCCTGATTAAAACCGAAGTGGAGGGAGCCTTGGGTGAGAGTAGAATTTTAAACATCTCTTCCCCCGGCGATTTCGTTGGCTACACATCTGTTTTCAATGGCGGGCACCAAAACTCAACTGCCTCGGCAAGCGAAGATAGTGAACTTTGTTTTATTCCTAGTGAAGCGTTAGAAGAGTTAATTTCTAAGCACCCAGAATTCGCCCGGTCTTTGCTTACCAAAATAGTTCATGATGTTAAGCGTGCTCAAAAGCGTCTTTTGGATCACGAAAAGAATGCCTTTCAAAGAGTGGCAGAGTCAGTGCTTTTTTTGGTTGGTAGATTTCCCAATCATAATTGGACGCGTAAAGAAATTGCCGATTGGGCGGGAACCGCTACAGAAACAGCCATTCGAGTTTTGTCTGAGTTTGCCTCTGAAGGATGGCTTCGTTTAGAGGGTAGAAAGATTTTCATAGAAAATCGAGAGCAGCTTTTGAAACTTGCAGGCGTGAGTCCAGGGCAGAAATCTAGTTTAGATTAAACTGTTGATTTAAAGCCGGTGGACGAGGGGGAGCTGTGTTTGCAGCTCCAGTGCTGGTAGGCGCTGCTCCACTAGACCCTCTATCACTAGAGCCTGGGTTTTGAAGATTGTTTGGATTGAAGGCAATGCTTCCATTGTAACTACCATTACCTTCTCCCGTTCCAGCGGTGAAGGTTGCATCGCGCCTTGGGTCACGACCAAAGAGTTCCATTTGAGTTAATCTAGAGGCATCCCATTTTGATCGGTCATATTGATTTTGAGTGTTTAAATTAACCAATCCATTTGCACCATAGGCTTTGCCGTTTTTGGAGTAGTCAGCCATTTTGTCTGCAAAGGCATTGTAGGCATCCATAGAGGCTTGCCATTGCTGTTCATAGTCAGCCCAAACTTTCGATCCAGTGTTGGCGTCAGATCCCGGTCCAAAGTCTAAGTTTTGCATAAGACGTTTCTGTTCGGCAAGCGGAGCGCGTAAGGCGCGCGCATAAGAGGAATAGACGTATTCTCTAGTGTCGTCGAACGCTGCACCAGGATCGCCTTGAACTTCACCATATAGAACGGGTTTACTCGGGTCATCAGGGTCTGGGGCTCTTCTGAATGTTTTTGTTCTTCCGTAGCACCATTTATCTCGTTCAAGGCAGGGAATAATTTTTTGTGTGTCCTCAGCAAGCTCTTGATCGTATTTATCGTTTCTTTGTTGAGCAACCTGTCGTGCTTCATCATAGAGCTGGGAAATTTGATTTGTAGGCACTACAGCTTTTAATTGATCCAGATCGATAGAGGTTACAGTCGTTGTTGCTGTTGTGTCCCAATCATCTAGTTCCTCACCATTTGATGCTCTCTTTTTCCGAAAGCCAGCGCTCTTCATTAAGCTCTCTACAGTATTGTCGGTGACGCCTCGGCTGGAAGCTAAATTTCTAAGATTGTTTTCAAATGCGTTCGGATCAGGCGCCGTGCTTCCGGATGAGGGGCATGGGCTATACTGCTTAGTCGCAGGGTCAAAAGGAGCCAGTGTTGGTTTGCCATTGTCATCAATACAGAATTGTTCATTAGCCAAAAGAGATTTCTCCGCAATTCGTTCAGCGAGTTTCTGATCTTGATCTTTGTCTCCCATAGAGTTTGAAACGAGAGAGTTAAACTCAGTGGTTTCATCACGGCCACCAAACTCTTGTGTTCTAACGCCAGCGAGTCTAGCTGCTCTGAGTGTTTTCCATGCGCGATCAGCATAATCTCTTTTTTGCTGTTCAAGCCAAGAGTATTCTGAGCGGAGCAAATCTATGTTCGGCGACTGTTGAATGGTGACTTGTTCTCCGTTTTGAGTCGTTGTAACAAAGACTCCACCGTCTTGTTCGCTAATGCTTCTGTTTACACCAACCGCTTGTGCTGCTTGTTGGGAGTCTTGACTGAATTCCTTTAAGGTTGCATCACTGATAACTTGAGTTGCGTAGTCAGCGCCGGCCTTTTCTGATTCTTTTTTAGCGTCGTCAGTTAACTCGTAAGCTCTGTGAGTGTTGATTGTATCTGGAGTGCCATCTTTATCTGTATCAATCATATTAGCACCGTGGGCAGCTCCCTTATCGACAAGAACGGGAGATAGGTTCATACATTTAATAGATTGTCCGTTGGGACCCTTCTGAACTTGAAAACCGTCTTTACATCCATTGCTTTCTTGGTCGCCAAAGCCGGTGTTGTCAGCAATAGCCTTCTGTCTTTCTGTTTCTGATCCGTTGTTCCCACCAGTGGCTACCTTATCAAGTCGCCCCTCTAGTCCGTTGGCCGGACCTGCGTGGTAGGTTGTTCCGGCGTAGTCATCGTGCATTTCTAAAATATTACTAAAGCGCCCTGCCCCGCCTATCCCCGAAGATTCGCGCCCTTTTCTGAATTCGTTGGCTTGTCGGGCAACATCGGCATCGAGTTGTTCGAGAGCTTTAACTTCGTCGGCGCTCATCCCTTTAACTTCGGCAGCATCTTCATCAACACCCTCAGAGGTTTTGTCGAAACCGTTGGATTGGGCAAAGCCGCTTTGGCCCGCTAGTAGCAGGATCAATGCCCAGAAATAGTGTCCCGGATAGTGTATTGATTTGGCCAGATAACCCCTCATAATTATAAGTATAACTCAATAAGACGCGGCGCATAATAAAGCTTTTATGAAGCCTTAAGGGCTTAATTTTTTTAAGAAAAATGCCTCCTTAACTTGTTTTTCTTAACAGACTCTTGTTAGAACAGAGGGGATTTATGAAAAAATGCGCAGTGGGGGTCGATCTCGGGGGAACCAACATCCGAGCTGTTTTAGCCGATGATGACGGAAAAATGGGGCCTCGCCTGCACGAAGAAACTTGCGCTGAAAAGGGCCCTGAACACGTTGCCAACAAAATTGCTGATCTTGTTCAACAGCTAGTGGCTCAAGCTGCTAATACTTGTGAGATTGTTGGTATCGGAATTGGAAGCCCCGGTCCTTTATCAAGAAAACGAAAAATGATTTTTCAAACTCCTAATTTACCAGGATTTGAAAACTACCCGCTTGGCCAACGAGTCGAAGACATGTGTGGAATTCCTGTTAGCTTAGATAACGATGGCAACTGCGCGGCTCATGGCGAACACATGTTTGGCGTGGCTCGCGGAGTTAAAGAATTTTTCATGCTGACGATTGGAACTGGAATTGGTGGAGGAATTTTTTCAAAAGATAAAATGATTCACGGAAAGTCCGATGGAGCGGCCGAAATTGGTCACCTCTGTTTATACCCAGGTGGAATAAAGTGTAATTGCGGTAGAACCGGTTGCTTTGAGCAATATTGTTCTGCAACGGCCATTGAGCGACGTGCAGCAAAAGCTTTAAACAAGAAAACAACTGTTCCAGAACTTTTTTGGGCTCACGAAGCAGGGAATCAAGATGCCTCTAAATGTCTTGAAGAAGTTGCCCAAGATTTTTCGATAGGCTTGGGCTCTTTGATAAATCTATTAGAGCCTGAAATGATCGTTATGGGCGGTGGCGCCTTTTCAACAGGTGGGGGGCCATTAATTCCAATGATTACTGAAAGACTGGTTGGCCAAGCTTTTCCTAGCTCTTTGGCGGACTTAAAAATTGTGTCTGGAAAGTTGCGTGGCAATAGTGGTGTGCTCGGAGCTGCGGCTTTGGCCTTTAAGCAACGAGCAAAGCTAGAAGAGCCATTGATTGCAAGTCAAAGCGTTCGATAGAATGAAGCGTCCCGAATTCATAAAACATTATTCAGAAATTCAAGATAAAGACACCGCCACTTATCCAAACAGTAAAGAACTGCTGAGCATTGGCTCAGCTTTTGGAAAAAGCTTTGGCCTTCAGCGTCTTGGTATTCACCATGAATTGCTTCCACCAGGGAGAAGAACCTCTTGGCCACATGCGGAGAGCTTAGAGGAAGAGTTTGTTTACGTTATCGAGGGAAATCCTCAAGCTTGGATTGATCGAAAGCTTTATGATTTAAGCCCAGGAGATGGAGTTGGTTTTCCTGCAGGCACAGGTATTGCTCATTGCTTTGTCAACAACTCTCAATCAGCCGTTCGTTTGTTGGTGGTTGGAGAAAGTTTTAAAAAAGAAAACAACGTGCTTCTACCCTATGCATCCTGAGCGCAATGAATTGGCGAAAAAAGAAGGTTGGTTTTGGGAAGGACATCCTAAAAATTCAATCGGCGCTGACGGTCACGAGCCCAAGAATTCTTAAAGCATTTGCATGGGGTCAACGTCGACGATTAGACGAGTTCTGTATTTGCGCTCTAGTCTTTGAGTTTGCCAGGTGTTGAAGACCCAGTGAAGAGCGTGGGTGAGAAGCACGTTGTTTTTAGTTTTTAAAAGAATTTGATAGCGGTAACGATTTCTAACTTTAAAAATAGGTGATGGGGTTGGTCCCAATACGGTAAAGCCTTGAGAGCTGGCGCGCATAAGAGCAAGACCAACGGTCTCTGCGGCTTGAGCAACCTCGTCTTCTTGCAAGCCATCAAAACGCAACATTACTAGAGAGGCTTCTGGTGGATAATTTAGTAGTGCACGAGTTTCCATTTCATTGTCCATAAACTCTTCGAGATCTTTGAGCGTTTTTTGCCTCTGAAGAAAGGTAAAGACAGGATGATCTGGAGAAAACGTTTGAATAAAGACTTGTCCGGGTTCTTTGGCTCTTCCCGCACGACCTGAAACTTGAAGAAGTAACTGCAAAGTGCGTTCTTGCGCTCTGAAGTCCGGAACACTTAGGCCCATTTCTGCTAATAGCACTCCAACGAGTGTAACGTTAGGGAAGTCGTGACCTTTGGCGACCATCTGTGTTCCTATCAGAATGTCCGCTTCACCGCATGCAAACTGTTCGATGATTCTTTCTAATTCTCCAGCCTTTGTGGCTGAATCCCTATCAAGTCTTAAGACTCTTGCTTTAGGGAACAAAGTGTCGAGGGCTTTTTCAATGGCTTGAGTTCCGATGCCCATAGAAGTGTAGCTATCGGTAGCGCTACAGCTTTGGCAATTTTTAGGAGTGGGAGTTTCAAATCCGCAGTAGTGGCAAAGAAGTTTTGTGTTGTGCGGAGTGAGCTTAATTTGGCAACTAGGACATTCTGGTTGCTCTCCGCAACTTTTGCACAAGATGTAGCTGCCAAGACCGCGCCTGTTTAAAAAGAGAATGCTTTGTTTGCCCATCTTTAAGTTGTCAAAAAGTGCTTCTTCAAGAGGAGGGCTGATGAAGAAGGTTTCTTTGGAAATCGGCTTGCTAAATTCTTGATCGTTATCGGTTGGAGGGGCCTCAGAGGGGTTTAAGTTTTTTTGAGCTTGAAAAGTTTTTAAATCAACGATGTTGAGTTCAGGAAGAGCTGCGTCGGTCACGGCTCGTTTTTCTAAAAGGTGAACAACACACTTTTCAGCCTTTACGCTGTGGTGAGCCTCTAGAGAAGGTGTTGCGGAACCTAAAACTACTTTTGCGTTATAGAGTTTAGAAAGCTCTTCGACACAGGTTTTAGTGTTGTATCGTAGGCGTTCTTCTTGCTTGTAGGAAGAGTCGTGTTCTTCGTCGACTATGATAAAGCCAAGGTTCTCTAGTGGAGCAAAAAGTGCGCTTCTTGGTCCCAAAGCAATTCTTTTTTTGCCTTCAAAAATATCGAGCCAGCTTTTTCGTAGAGCAGTTGGTTTTTGAGCACTATGGAAAACGGCCACTTCTTTTGGGAAACGTCGTTCAAATCGTGAACAAAGCAAAGGGGTAAGGGCAATTTCAGGAACTAGAATGAGGGCTGTTTTATTTTGCTTTAGTGCTTCTTCAATCAAATGAAGATAGACTTCGGTCTTCCCGGAGCCTGTTACACCCCAAAGTAAGTGCTTGTTTTGATCAGACTTTAAAATATTTTCATAGGCACTTTGTTGTTCGGAGTTTAAGGCAAGAGCCACGTCACTTTCTCGAGGCCGCTTTTCTTCTCTTTTCTTTTTTAAGGTGCGATCAGTTCCCTTTCGGATGGCGGCAGGGAGGGCCGCTTCGCAGACCTCTCCCAAGGGGTAGAAGTATTCTTGGGAAAGTTTTTCTAAAAATAACTTTCTGTTTGGAGAAATAACAGGTTGCTCAATTTTAATGGCATCCAACATTTTTAACTTTTTTATATCAATGTCGGTTTTGTCTGAAAGGGACCAAACAACACCCCAAGTCTTTTTCCCGCGAAACTTTAGATCGACTAACGAGCCTTCTCGAATGCTTTCGTGGAGTTCTGCTGGGACAACGTAATCAAAAAGCATGTCGTGTGGGTAGATTGGAATTGGAATGGCCACACGAGCAAACAACATTGGAGGCACTTCAGTGGGTTATCACTAAGAAATCAAGTAGATTTTCTCCATTGCGACTTAATCCCCCGCGTAGATTCTCTAGACTTGTTAGCCCTGAGCCGAATTGCATTTTACCGACTTCAGATGACTTTGTTTTTTCATCAACGCTTCGGTTGAGCTCGGCCCTTAGAGTGCTTTCCTTGTAGTAACGTAGTTTTTTGCTCACAATGGGCTGAAAGCGTGGATACCTTCTGCGAATGTGTAAATCGGAAGTAGCTTCAAGTTTAACAGGAGATGAGTCATGCTCAAATTTAGCCAATAAAGGAGCAAGAAAGCTTTGGTCAAATTGAATTAGAGGCAAGCCCTCACCATCTTCTTTCGTTCTAAAGGCAGGTCCCTTGATTTGTAATACGGCAGAGGGGGTTAAGCCATTGCGACCAATCTCAAGAGTCACTCTACGAGAAGCGGTTTCAGGTTGTGGTTCGCGAGAATTTGTTTCTCTGTAGATGGCATCGTTTCTGTCGTAAAACCCTGCATTCACCAGAGATGCAGGGGCCGAAACAGGGTCACCCATAAGTTCGAGTTCGGCCCAAAATTTTGCTGGAGGGCAGACAAAGCGGCTTCCACCAGCAAGAATTACGCATTGGTCATCATTGCGAAGCATTTTCCAAGTTCCAGTGGCTGTTCCCGTCATTGAAACAAAACTTGAGGGAACGTTGAGCACCCTGACTTCATAGCTCCTTGGTCCATACCATCGTAGTTCATAGGGAAGTTTTGTCCCAGATATGTTGAACAGGCCCTTCGCTAGAAAGGCTTGTCTTCTAATTTTTCTCATTTGTGGCTGGAAGCGCGCAATTTGCCCTGTATCAGGCACAAAGGCAAAAACATTGCTGAGGAAGAAGGCTTGGATGAAAGTCATTAGGATGAGCTTTTGCATATGAGAGTTATATCATAACAAAAAAAACGCCTCTTCCGGGGGAAGGAAGAGGCGCTGCGTAGAACTTCCCATTGGGGGGGGAGGGGGAGGAAAGTTCTTAGGGGACTAGTTTATAAACGGATTATGTCCAGTTCTTGGATCCAAATTTGTTGTGCGCTGACCACCTAAAAATACAGGAGTTGGCTGAGGTGTCGTTCTTACAACTGTGTTTCGGCAAGCCTGAACAGGGAACACGTTGGTTGTTTGTGCAGAAAGGCCCATGCCTAATGCTGCGATTAACTGTCCATTGCCACCTAATGAGCTTCCACCAAGATTGATGTTTACTCCGGCGTTACCGTAGCCGCCACCGTTGCCCATTCCGGCATATCCATACATGGCAGGAGGAGGAGCGTAGTATCCACCGCCTATTCCGCCGTTAGCAAGAGCGCCACCGCAAGGTATGCAAGGTCCAGATGGAAATGGCATCGGTCTTGGGTAAGCAGGAGGATGTGGCATTGGAGGTCGAGGTGCGGCAATCGGAGGTCGTGCCGCAAAAGGAGGGGGTATTGGTAGAGGTCTTGGACCAATGGGACCAACGGGGCCAGGTCCCATGCCGGGAATTCCGGGGCCATAGCCACCGCCGCCAGTAATTCCACCACCGTAATATCCACAAGCTGAGCCTATACCGTATAGGCTATTAAAGCCGGCACCGTAAGGCATAGAGGGAGCTCCAATGAAGCCGTTACCTTGGCCATAGGACATTCCAAGGTTAACTCCGTAGCCAGATCCAGAGCCGTAGGCCCCATTTGAACTGTTGTAGCCAACCCCAAGGTTAACTCCAAAGCTAGATCGTGTTTGGCTATGTCCAGTTATGCTTAAGGCTAAAACCGCCACTGCTAAAATTGTATTTCTCATATAAGCTCCTAAAATTACTTTCTTATTAGATAGATTGCATGAGGCGTGCCAAAGGCTTAAGTGCCTGTATTTGCGGAACCTAGAAATAATCGATACTTATCGGCAGCGTGTGATTTTTGAGGTATTGTATAGATTCTAGACAGAGGTGAGTGATGAGCAAGATTAATTTAATAAATGCAAGACGTTACATTTTGGCACTAAGCCTTTCCACGGCTCCATTTCTGACAAAAATTGTAAAAGCTCGTGAAATCTTACCCGATCCCATGGGCCAGCTAGGCTCTGATACCAAAGCTATGGGTTCTACAGCTGTTACTAGAGCAGGAGGCTACTCTACTCTAATAGTGAACCCTGGAGCCGCAGCCTTCGATGAAGATTACGTTTTAGGCCTAGGCTATCTAGGCTCAGCCCGAACACTGACCGCCTCTCTGGTTGACAACAAAAGCAGCTTTATTGGTGGAGGTTTGTATTACAACCGCAGAGACACCAAAAAGGGCGACATAAGTAATTCCTCCGCTGGTGATTTTAGACGAACCGAGGATCGTGTGGGCCTTTCTTTTTTTGGAAAAGCATCCGACGCGATTGGTGTTGGTGCAGGGGTTAAGTGGGCAAGAAGACAAAGCTCTGTCGTTGTTAGCAATGAAAGCAATTTAAATGGCGACATTGGAGCTTTAATTAAGCTGCAGGGTGATTTGCGCATCGGAGCTAGTATCGTGAATATTTTCGATGATGACAAAGGGCTTCACCCTAGGTCTATCCACATCGGAGTGTCGCAAACGACCATGAAGAAGCTTACGGTGAGTGCAGAAATGAGCTTCATCGAAAAGCCTGCTTTGGACTCCCAGTTTAGTTTGCTTAGTTCAAGTCGTTTTACTTGGGGTGTTGGCGGAGAATACAGACTTGATAGTTTTTCTTTTCGAGGTGGCTATCGTGATGCTCGTCCCTGGAATCAGCGCTGGGTGACCGGTGGTGTGGGGGTGAGAGCGGATAAGTTTGAAGCAAACTACGCCTTTGAAGGGCTTGTTGATGGTGTTGGCGAGAGCTTACACAACGTCAGTCTATCTGTTTACTTTTAAAGCACTCAGATTTTCGCAATTTAGACACTGTCTGACAAATTTCGTTGTTAGAGCTTCACATCGTTCACTAGCCTACGTATTTTCAGACCTTTAGAGCGCCCTTACCCTGGCATTAACATTGCACTCATACATGCGCTTATGAATTCGACGAAAATAACACTTGGTCTTATGTTCCTTATGGTTTCTCTTTTCACCTTTTCGGTTTCTGCTGCCCCTCAAAAAGCTAAATCTCGAAATTGTTCCGTTCGCTATGAGTTGCACTACAGAACAGCTGATTTTCTATATACAAATACAGTGATGTTTGGGAGCTCCGAAGAGCGAGAGGTCGTTTGCTCGCTCTTTAAGCAAGCTATTCAGTCTGCAGACTCTCTAGTTGATATTTATGGACGTGACTTCGAATGTATAGGGAGTGCAGAGAACTTGGTCGATAGAAAAACACTCCGTTCAACTGTGATTGAAACACACCTAAACGCTCTCAGTGACTCTTTAGAAGGGTTTAATAAGAAACACAGCGATGACCATAATTTCTCTCCGTGCAAATAAGAAAAGCTTGTTAATCAAGCTTTCTAAACTCCATTATCCCTTGATGGCAAATGGCAAAGTCGTATCGAACAGGGTCTTCGGGACAGATCTTTAACAAAAAAGCAGTCAATTCTTCAGACATTTTCCAAGAGATATTCTTTCTCTTGGTCGCACCATTCTTTATTGCCCATTTGTAGAGATGAGTGTCGACTGGGATAAAGAGTCTAGAAACACAAGGTCTGGGAAGTTGAGGGTTCAATAGCTCCTCAGATTGCCAAAGCCCGGTATCAATTTCATCTTTTCGAATCATCCACTTTAACCATAGCAAAAAACGTTTACAAGAACTGCCTCGTGCTGGTGAGGCCGCAAACCAACTGGCCCCTGTTCCAGGGTTCTTGCTTTTTGTCATAGGCGCTAAAGCTTCACAAAAGTTTTCAAGATGAAGCTTGGGGTTAGAATCAAATTTTCTTTGAAAGAGTTCAGCGATACTTTTGTTTGATTGAAAAATTGAATGGAGGTTTCCAAAAAGCTCAACAATATCAAAATGGGTGTTGAGTCTGTGTTTCCATCCTTTAACGACAGAGTTTAACTTCCGTTTATCAAAATCTTTTTCTAAAAATTTTCGAAGGCCAGAGCCATTTTCTTGAACGCCTAAGGCGCCAAGCCTTTGTAAAAGAAGAGTAAGCGATTTTCTGCTCTGCTCGACTCTTCCGTAGGCAAGCCCTGCGGCCAAAAGAGAAACAATTTCAAAGTCGAACGGGCAAAGGCTAGCGTCTAATAATCCGAGAGGGTCCCAGTTGAGATATTCTCTCTTGTTGTATTTAAGATATAAGGACTCAAGTGAGTTCTTTAAGCGCAATTGCTTTTGGGTAGGCTTCATTCTTCTTGGAATGAAGCCTAGTCCAAAGAGCGTTTGTCGGCAATCTTAGTTGTCGAAGCAGGTTCTGCCTTTATCAGAATCGCCATAGCTAGCGTAATACCAATTACGCTTACCGTGAGGGGACTCTGCTCCAAGGTGGATGGAGTCTCCTCCTAGACCGATTTGCATATTGAGTGAAGACTTCCAAAAGCTGCATAGCCAGTTTTGTGCTTTTCTTCGGCTGCTTTGACTCGGAAAGTCCATATCAATAGCGCGGGCTGTGATGTGATCACTAGAGCTAGCTCCACCTACCCTGGAGTTGTAGCAGGTTGGACGATACCAGTTTCTAATATAAGGGGTTGCACCTGCAACACTAGCAATCTTTTGCGCCCAAAGAGCAAGTGCAGCGCCTCTAACCCATGAGCTTTGGCTCGGAAGGAGTTGCGTTAGACCACATGCTCTAGCGGCAGACTTGTTGTAGGGTTCAATTATTTCTAAAGCTGAAAAACGGGTAACTTTTGAATCTCGCATAAAGTCTCGGAAACCATTTCCAGAATTAGAATAGTTAGAGGGGTTGACAACTTTCCCTCCGTTATCTCTCACCATCTTCTCCCATCTTCCCTGTTCAGAGTTGGCTGGTGGTTTGGATCCCATTGAAAAGGCAAAGCTAGTTGAGAAAGCGAAAGCGGCAAGTAGCAGTTTGTTGATTGAAAAAAACATATTTAGGCCTCCTGTTCTTTAGTTTTTTCGGAAGACCTATGAGATTAATTAAGAATATTAGCTCGACGAAAAATCAAAACTTTGGCGGGTTTCACTCAGCAGTGGTTAGTAGAGGCGTTGAAAGTTTTTTTACTTTGAGGGAAGGCCTTAATACTTCTGTGCACTGAAATTTGACGCAGTTACAATAAAGAGTCATTAGAGGGGAAACTGTTGATTGCGTCGAATATTATTTCAAGTGAGCAGCTTTAACTTTGTCCCAATCTTGAACTTGCTGACGATAGTAACTTAAGTCTTCAAGAGCAGCCTCTACTGCGTTCGGGTCGTCTATTTGTATTTGAGTATGGGCTTTGTCTGCGCCCATTTTCATCCACCCTTCGACTTGGGCCAAATTTATAAAAGCCTTAAAGCCTTGGGTGTTAATGGATTCTGGTCTCAAAAGAGAAGACTCCAGCTGCCGTTGCTTGCCAAATTTCATGAGTTGATTGATCCATTCTTTTTCGTCCCATGAGTTTTTTGGATTCTTCTTGAGCAAGAGCAAGGCTGTTTCTATGGTTTCTAAAATGTCGTCTATAAGGTGGCTGTAAAACGAAAAGCAAAGATTCTCGTTTAGGTCTTTAATTCGATCAAAGAACTCTTCCTTTTCGGAAAAGAAGAATTCAAACTCTAAAAAGTCGCGTAATCGAAGAATTCGACTTTTATCGATAAAGCCTGCAAGTCCAACAATGGCGGGTAGTGTGAAACAATGAATCACATTGTTCTTGTAGTAAAGAGCCTGAACTCTATTCTTGTCGGGAATTCTGATTCCTTTACTTCCATCTTGAAGCTCGTAGCTTTCGGCGACACCTTCTTCGAGAAGCTTGGCGAGAGATCTCCTTGAAGACGCAATGAAATCTTTATCCATTTCTTCGGTGAGAGGAGACCCTAAAATTTCAACATCCTTTTTTATGCGCTCGAGCCAAGCAATCAGTTCGGTTTCAGCCATTGCAGCACCTGGCTTTGCTGTTAGAACGGCGCAAACTAATCCCAGCGCTGTAATGGGAATGCTTTCGTTAATTCGGTGACAGATTTCGAAGGCCAATTTTTGGACGCCGAAGCGAGCGTCCAATTCTTCTACCTTTTCAACTCTGGCGACATCTCGAGTCCAGTCTTTTAAAGGAATGCTCTTTGCAAATCTTAGGTGAACGTGCCCAAAGCTTTTAAAAACAAAACTACTAGAGCGAATTAAGTTCGCTACGCTTTCTTTTTGTTTCTTCTCTCCTTCGAGCTCTCGTTTGTGAGCCGTTCCCTCTGTAACTTTGTCATAGGTAATAGACACGGGGACAATGCGAACATCTTCCTTGAGCTCTTTCTTAAGGTAGGCTTCAAAAACCATTTTCAGAATGCCATAACGAGGAGGCGCTAGTTTTCCCGTTCGCGACCTTCCACCTTCTATAAAAAATTCAAAAGGAATTCTTCCATTCAGAAGCGAGTTCACATAACGACGAAGAATTTCCGTATAGAGTTTGTCCCCCTTAAAGCTTCTGCGAATAAATATAGCTCCCCCACGTTTTAAGAAAGAGCCAACAGGCCAGAAGTTTAAGTTGATCCCTGCAATCACGTGCGGTGCCATGAATTGTTCTTTGTAGAGCAAGTAGCTCAGTAGAAGGAAGTCGAAGTAGCTTCGGTGGTTTGGGACAAAAATTATCGAGCCCTGCCGAGAGTCCTCTCTGAGGGCTTCTATCTGTTGACTTTTGTAGGTCACTCCTTTGTAAATCGTTTTAAAAAGGCGCCCTAGCATCCAGCTCGCTATCTCCGTGATGAAGTAGCTGTATTTGGCGGCCATTTCGTGGAGTAATTTTGTTGCTCGCTTAAGTGTGGCTTTCTCACTTTTTTCTTCTTCGGCAGCGAGTGAACGCACAAAAGTTTGGAAAGAGGTATTCCGTAAAATTTGTTCTTCAAGAAGGCTTGTGGATTTATAAGTAGGACCTAGAAGAATACGTTTTTCTGTTTGAATGGAAAGGTAGCTTTGTCGACGAATCTTTCGAGGCTCGGACTCAGAGGCTTCTATTACATCCGCAAGGCGCAACATGCTTTTTGAGTAGCCTCGAATCATTAAGATGAGCTTTCTTAAGCCTCTTGGTTTGTAGGGGTCTCCTAAAAGGAAATACCAGGGAATAGATAGAGGGGCGCTGATTGCTCGTAGAAACCAAGTGTGAATGTCTTTTGGAGTTTCTTCTCGGTAGCGTCCGGCCCGCCTCCAAACGAAAACGACAGGAACAACTAAAAGCTTCGGATGTTCCTGTCGGAGGTATGTAAGATACTTTTCACCTTTAGGCGTTTGGTCATAACTATTGAAGGAATTAAGTTTGAAGTTAATGAAGATTGGATTTCCCTTTTTTAATTCTTCAGAACATAGTTTTACGTGGGAATTACGCCTTGGAAGAAGATGAAACGCTGTGGCAACTCGAGAGAGGTTTTGAGAGAAAAAATCGAGCCAAAATCGGGAAATGCCTAATCCCATGTTGAGTTGGAAGGTGTTCCCGAAACGCTCTCGAAAAAAAAGACGCACTGCCGAAAACTCAATAAATCCAGCATCGAACAACACAAAGGCAATCGGGCGGTCGGGGGCAAAGTCGCGAAGCTGAGCGACTTGATTGACGAAGCTTTCTTCGGTTTCAAAACTTCTAAAAAGCAGTTTACTCAGAAAGCTTGGTATCTTTGGTAATAACACTTCTTCTATATACAACAAAGCGTTGTAATTTATCGACAATTGTTTGTTTAGGTTCTACGAAGGAGGGATGACGAATTTGCGTAGATTAATGCTAGTTCTTTCAATAGCTTTCGGGCTTTCCTCTCAGGCTCAACAAGTCAAAATAGGCGGACAGATTGGTGGATTCGGCAGCAACGACAGCTCTTCTATCGGTTTTGGCGCTTTAATCGATGTAAATCCTTATGATTGGATTTCTTTCCAGGCAGATGGTGCATATGGAACGGTTTCTGGAAACGACCTTTGGTATGTGAGTCCGGCTTTGGTGGTTTATCCAGTTGATTACTCTGAGTTTAAGTTGGGTTTAATTGGCGGCGCGGGTTTTTATGGTTTTCCTGAAATCTCCACTAAGTTTGGGCTAAATTTAGGAGCCACCGGTGACTTTGCTTTAACGGATAGTTTCGTGGTTGGAATGCAAACTCGCTATCATTGGGTTTTTGATTCAACGGATGACTTGTGGTCTGTTTTTATAACGGCGGCCTATCGATTTGATGTTGGCGGCGGGTGGTAGAAGATGGCTGATGTAACCTCTAATATGACAGGAACTGTTTGGAAAATTTTGGTCAACCCTGGTGATAAAGTTGCGTTAGATCAAGATGTAATAATTTTGGAAAGTATGAAAATGGAAATGATGGTTCCCTCCACTGAAGAAGGAACCGTTAAAGAGATCAAAGTTAAAATTGATGATTTTGTTCAGGAGGGACAGGTCCTTCTTACTCTTGAATAGAAAGGGCTAGATGATTCCCAGTGCTCAAATATTTGAAGTAGGTCTTAGGGATGGGCTTCAAAGTGAAAAAAGAACGTTTTCTTTGGATGAGAAAATTCGACTCTTTCAAAATCTTTTAGAAGCAGGTCTTAAGAACATAGAAATTGGCTCCTTCGTTCGTTCCGATAGAATTGCACAATTGGCAGATACGCCTGAGCTTTTGCAGAAGGCAAAAGAGCTTTTAAAGACTTCCGACAATAAGGCTAGTTTGTGGGCCTTTATTCCAAACTTAAAAGGTTTGTTGACCGCAATTCCTCTGGGGCTTGATGGCGCAAGCGTTTTTTATTCCTGCTCTGAAACCTTTGCACAAAAAAACGTGAATCGAGACAAGACAAAACTCCTAAAGGAGTTAAAGCAACTAAAAGTTGAAATTGATAAGAGTAAAGTTCAATCCCGAGCCTATCTTTCTACTATTGTGCATTGCCCATACGAGGGAGAGGTTTCAATGGACTCTGTTTCAGAGAGCGTTACTCAGCTAGTGGATTTAGGTTTTAAAAAAATCGCATTGAGTGACACAACCGGCCATGCAACGCCACTGAAAACAAAAAAATTAGTGGAGACATTGTTAAAAAAGCATCCTGCCTCTTTGTTTTCACTTCACATGCACGACACTCGCGGTCTTGCGCTAGCTAACGTTTGGGAGGGGGCTCAGCTAGGAATCACAGAGTTCGATTCATCAGTTGCCGGCTTAGGCGGCTGTCCATATGCGCCCGGTGCCTCTGGAAATTTAGCAACGGAGGACCTTGTGTATCTTTTTGAGAATACTCTCATCTCAACAGGGGTTGATTTAAAGAAGTTGGCTAAGGCGGGCTTTCTTGTTGAAAGTTGTTTGGGCCGAAAACTGTTTTCAAAAGTTCTACGAAGTTTGGAGGGCGAAAATGTCTCTTGTTCTAGTTGAAAAACGGGATACTCATGTTGAAGTTGTTTTGAATCGTGTTGATAAGCACAATGCCCTATCTATGAAGATGATTGAGGAGCTTACTTCGCTTTTTAAATCTTTAGAGAGCGATTCCAAAGGCGATAAATGGCAATCTCTTGTTATTCGTTCGGCTAGCTCCAAGGCCTTTTGTGCGGGGGCTGATTTAACTGAGAGAATCAGCATGAGCGATGATGAAGTTATTGTTGCTTTAGATTCTTTGCGTTCTTTGATGAGCGCTATTGAAAAGTTTCCTTTACCAACACTGGCCGTGTTGGAAGGTGTTGCGTTTGGTGGTGGGTTAGAGATGGCCTTGTGTTGTGATTTACGTTTTGCAGGTCCGAATGTTGAATATGGCCTAACTGAAACAATGCTTGCCATCATACCTGGTGCGGGCGGGACGCAAAGACTCGCGAGATTGTTGGGTGCAGCCAAAGCCAAGGAATTAATTTTTACCGCCCGACGGGTGAAGGCATCTTGCAAAGACTTTGCGCTTTTCAGCTATGTCGGAGACGACGCCTTAGAGCAGGCGCGAGCTGTGGCCACAGAAATCTCTAAAACAGGCCCGATTGCTTTGCGGGCGGCAAAAGAAGCCATTAGCTATGCGCAAACTCTTTCTATAGAGGAAGCTCTGGATTGGGAGCGTGAGTGCTACTTGAAGACATTAAAGACAGAAGATAGGCACGAAGCTCTACGAGCTTTTTCAGAGAAACGCTCTCCTAACTTTAAAGGAAAGTAAGAAAAGGAATTTGATAATGGGAACAAAGGAAACGATAGCTTCTTGGAACAAACTTTCAAGCGAGATTAAAAAAGGCGGAGATCAGAAGTATCACGATAAAAATAAAGAGGTCGGTAAGTTTTTTGCTCGCGATCGAATCGATTTACTTGTTGATAAAGACTCCTTTGTAGAAGAAGCGCAATTTGCCAACTGTGAGGATTCGTCTCTTCCGGCCGATGGCGTTGTAACGGGCTTTGCAAAGGTTAAAGGTCGCAATGTTGCAGTTCTTGCTAGTGATTCAACTGTTAAGGCTGGATCTTGGGGTAAGCGCACTGTTGAAAAAATGATTCGGCTTCAAGAACAAGCCGGCAAACTTCGCTTGCCTGTTTATTATCTTATGGACTCGGCTGGCGCTCGAATCACCGATCAGGTTGAAATGTTTCCAGGTCGACGTGGCGCAGGAAAGATGTTTAATCTTCAGTGCCGCATGAGTGGGTTTGTTCCACAAATTTGCATTCTCTTTGGACCAAGTGCGGCCGGCGGAGCTTATGTTCCTGCTTTTTGTGACGTTGTTATTATGGTGAAGGGCAATGCGTCTATGTATTTGGGAAGCCCTCGTATGGCAGAGTCTGTGATTGGCGAAAAGGTAACCTTGGAGCAGATGGGCGGCGCTCAAATGCATTGCTCTGTGAGCGGCGTCGGAGATGTTTTAGCTCAAAATGAAGAAGAAGCTTTAGCTTTAGGGCGAAGGTATTTGGACTATTTCCCGCAATGCTTTGATGTTGCTCCTCCAGAGCACAAGGTTCTTCCTCCAGCTATGGATTTGAAGATCGATGAGATTCTCCCCGAAAATGATTCTCAAGCCTATGACATGATGAAAGTGATTGAGGGCCTTGTGGATGAGGGCAGTTTTTTTGAAATGAAAAAGCTTTTCGCACGAGAACTTCTTACCGGCTTTGCTCGAATTGATGGCCGAACCATTGGTATCGTTGCCAATCAGCCGCGTATGAAAGGTGGGGTTTTGTTTGTCGATTCTGCTGACAAGGCAGCTCGCTTTGTCTTTTTGTGTAATGCGTTTAGAATTCCACTTTTGTTTTTGTCGGATGTTCCTGGATTTATGATTGGGTCTCAAGTTGAAAAGGCCGGAATTATTCGTCATGGAGCCAAGATGGTTTATGCCATTTCTCAGGCAACTGTGCCCAAGGTTTGTGTGGTTGTTAGAAAAGCTTATGGAGCTGGTCTGTATGCAATGTGTGGCCCCGGATTTGACCCTGATTGCACACTAGCATTGCCAACAGCGAAGATTGCTGTGATGGGACCAGACCCTGCTGTGAATGCCGTTTACTTCAATAAGATTCAGCAAATCTCAGACCCTGAGGAACGAAAGAAGTTCATTGCAGAAAAGAAAGCAGAATACGAAAAAGACGTGGATCTACAGAAGCTTGCTTCAGAGCTTGTGGTCGACCAAATTGTGGAACCCAAGTTACTACGAATTGAATTGGTGAAGCGTTTTGATTTGTATTCTTCCAAACAATTGGAATATTTTCCGCGTGTTCATGGTGTGATTCCGGTTTAGTAACCATAAGTATTTTAACTGTGCTGGATGGAGATCTGTTAAAATAGAGCCTATGAAACACGCATTTTTCGCGACGCTTTTTGTTTTTGTATCTTTTACTTCGTTTGCTCACAATAGTTATTCGCCAGAGCAAGTGGCTAGTGGGGCTCATTATTCAAGAGAAAGGGACAAGATCGAGAAGGAAGCCAAATTTGTTGTTAAAGAAGTTTGGAAAGACGCTTTCCGCTCTGAGCAGGAAAAAAGAGATCTAGTTAGTCTTTTAGAGGTGCTAGTTGGAGGCGGTTTGAATCCATCCGAGTTTTTTGCTCTTATAGAGAAGGCGGACGAACTAAGCTTGGACTTTAAGGCTCAAAAGATTGTTTCAAAACTTTTGGAAGCAATTGTTGAGCGCGACAAAGATATTTACGGAAAACAAATAGAAAATTAAAATAAAAAAAGCCCAGCTTTCTCACAGGAGAAAGCTGGGCTTTTTTTATTTTAAAGATGGTTTTATTTAACAGCTTTTAATCGCTTATTAACTTCATCCCAGTTAATGACATTCCACCAAGCGCTTACATAGTCAGGACGCTTGTTTTGGTATTTTAGATAGTAGGCATGTTCCCATACATCTAGACCTAAAATTGGAGTGCCAGCACATTCCACCAAGCCCTTCATTAGTGGGTTGTCTTGGTTAGGTGTTGAGCAAACGTTCAATTTGCCTTCGCTTGCACAAAGCCAAGCCCAGCCCGAACCAAATCGAGTTGCAGCTGCAGCGCTAAATTTTTCTTTAAAGGCATCAAAGGACCCGAAAGCAGCGTTGATTGCTGTGGCAACATCGCCGGTGGGAGCGCCGCCACCGCCTGGCTTCATAACACTCCAGAAAAGAGAATGATTATAGTGGCCGCCACCATTGTTTCTTACTGCAGGAGGAAGCTCTTTAGCGTGGGAAACAATCTCTTCAATGCTTTTTCCCTCAAAAGGGGTTCCTTTAATGGCATTGTTCAAATTAGTAACATAGCCGTTGTGGTGTTTGTTGTGATGAATCTCCATAGTTTGAGCGTCAATATGAGGCTCAAGGTCTTTGTATCCATAGGGTAGTTTTGGAAGTTCGAATGACATATTAAATTCCTCCTTAGGTTTTTACGTTGCCCACTATAGGTGATGAAGCTTGATATGCAAAGGGCTTCAAGGAAATGACGCTTGGCGATATCGCGTCAACTTTGCCTCTCATAACGTCTCTGTGGCATCTAGAAAGAAGCGATAGAATAACGGGTGTATGCAAAGACATTGGCTTTTAATTTTCTCTATTTTTTTGAACCTCTCATTAAGCGCTGGAGTCCCCATTGATATTGATCCAAAGGGTTATGAAAAGTTGCTCACTGATATTGATGCGAAATTGCAGAAACTTCCGCCGGAGTGGGAGACCTACAAGGTTGAAAACGGAAAACTAATATTAGCCTCTGGTGCAGCAATCGACGTGGCTTTAATAAAGAAGATGGCACAAATGAGTGCAGATGAGCTTATCGATTTTGTTGAGTCATCGGGTGTTGTCGTAAAAGTGCTTTGTAGTAAGCGAGATAATTTTGTTCAAAGTATAAAAAGTCATAAGTGTGTTGGCCCTGAAGCCTTTCCTAGTGATTTTCACAAAGAGCCCTTTAATGCTCAATACCTTTCTAAGTTTTCGACCCTAACTAAGGACAACACCCCTATGATGTTTTTGAGGCAAGATACCCCTCGCTACTCTATTGTTCATGAGTTTATTCATCATTTTCAAGAAACCGCTGCACCGGCCCACTATAAGGATTATCGTTTTAAAAGTTTGAGAGTCGCCCTTGGCGATAGCATGTTTGAAAAAGGTGATAAAAGAACCGACTTAGATAAACTAGTATTCCAACAGCTTCGTTTGGTTCAATGGTTGTTGGATGAAGTTGAAAATTATTCAGCTATGTTGAAATACCACAGTCTTTTTGAGTTGAGCTTTACCGACTCACACGAGTTGTTTTGGAAACTAGGAAATTATTTGAGCCGTTGTGGGAATAAGCGTTGTAAGGCAGAGTTGGCTAAAGCAGACGCTTTTTTCAAAGACCTTCAAGCTACCGAGATTAAAAGGCGAGTTTCAACACTACAAGAGTTGAAAATTAGCGACCAAATTGTTCGAGACTCATTAGCAAAAGCACCTACTTTTAAAACCTATGATCTTTGGTTTAAAAGCTTGAAAGAAAAGCTCTATGCTTCAAACAATCTTGATGATGAGCGCAAAAAAGCGGTGGCGCTTTGGGAAGAAGTGAATAAACCTAGCTTTCCTTACAAAAAGAAAGAAGAGACCTTTAATCTTGTGTTGTCTTGGATGGCTAAAAACACTCTTCTTCAGTTACAGGCTTTAAAAGTGGCGGCAGACCTTCAAAATTCGAATAAGGGACTGAGACATTTTCAGACCCAAATAGCAGCGGATATAAAATACTTTTCTAGCTATGTAGAATAGTTCATCTAAGAGAAGTTACTGAGAGGCTATAATGGGCTTTTGAGTTCTGCGCCCCTTCTTGAATTGTGGCACTTCCGCCTCTTTCGAGAGAGACGGTTGGAGTTGCAATCAACTTCTTTTCTTCTTGTCTTTTTTCGTCGGTGATTTTCAATTCAAGAACGACGGTGCGGTGTCCGTCAATTTTATCCCGGTAGAGTTTACGAGGCGTTACTTCAAATTTAATTCCGTGATCATTGTCGAAGGAAGATTTCTGATCAAATTCGAGGAATACCGTCTTTTCATATTTTTCGTTTAAATGTTGAAAGTTGAGTTCAACGGGAAGCTCTTTTGTTAAATCAAGCCCCAAGGCATTGCCCGGCTGGCTGGTTGCCGTTAGGACAAGGGCTGCTTTTAATGCCAATCTTTTCATAGTTTCTATTCTAAAGGGTCTTGGGTGCAACGGAGCGCCAAAAAGATGGGCAAAAAGGTCTTTTATTATTAATGTCTTATGGTTTTTTTTAAAAAGAACTCAAAGTTCTTGGGCTTAGTTGCCAACTCAGCCAAGCCTTGTTTTTATGTAGGTCTGTGAAAATTACCAAGGAGGTCGTATGACCCTTTCTAGACAAGAGCTTGTTGAAGAGGCTCTAAAAACCCAAAACGTAAGATTGTCCGATTCAGGCGCATTGATTGCCGAGACCGGTAGGTATACTGGGCGAGCTCCTGAGAACCGTTTCATTGCAAATCATCCCGAGATTTCTAATGATGTGGATTGGGGGGCTAACAACCAGCCCATGGAACCTCAGCTTGTTTCGGAAGTGATTAAGAAGGTCGCCGATCATGTTTCAACTCAAAGAAAATATAACTTTAGTGGTTTCTTGGGCGCATTTTCTCTACGCTTGCACTCTGTTTCGGCATGGCACACGCTTTTTGCGTTGAATATGTTTAGACGCGATAGAGGATTGGCAAAACTACCAGAAGGGAGCGAAATTGAAATTTTTCACGCTCCATTTACCTCGCCTCAACAACTTGGCATCAATGTCGAGCAAAAGGCGTTGGTTGTTTTAGACTTCGTTAATAGAAAAATAGCTATTTGTGGAACCGAGTATGCTGGAGAAATTAAAAAATCCGCATTCACGATGGCTAACTTTCTTTTCCCCGCTATGGGAATTCTTCCTATGCATGCTTCGGCAAATTGCATGCCCGATGGGTCTAACTCTTGTGTTCTATTCGGTTTGTCTGGAACGGGTAAAACCACACTTTCGGCTGACCCTGAACGCGCTTTGATTGGTGACGATGAAATTATTTGGACTGACCGTGGAATTTCAAACTTGGAGGGAGGATGCTACGCAAAGTTAATCCGCCTTTCTGAAAAAAGTGAGCCAGAAATCTATAAAGCTGTAAATCAATACGGAGCTATTGAAGAAAACGTGGTTGTCGATCCTAGAACAGGTTGTGTTGATTATGACAACGATACGATTACCGAAAACACTCGTGGTTCGTATCCGCTAGAATTTTTGTCTAGTATTTATAACGTTGACAAAGTTGCCTCTGAGCCAACTTCGATTGTTTTTTTAACAGCCGATGCCTTTGGTGCTTTGCCTGCGGTTGCGAAACTAAGCCCCGAGCAGGCGATTTATCACTTTGTGTCTGGATACACCGCTAAAGTAGCCGGAACGGAGCTTGGTGTGAAAGAGCCTAAAGCAGTTTTTAGCACATGTTTTGGAGCTCCTTTCATGCCGCGAGCGCCGATGGAATATGCAAGAATGTTAGCTCAAAAGGCTGCAAAGTCCGGGGCTTCGTTTTGGCTTCTTAACACGGGTTGGGCCAACGGTGGCTATGGCAAGGGAGATCGTTTCCCCTTATCTGTCAGTCGCGCCCTGCTTAAGGCGATTCAAAATAAGTCACTTGATCAATCAAAGACAGTAAAACACCCTGTCTTTGGTTTTGAGGTTCCAGTGAGCTGTCAAGGAGTTGACGAAAAATGGTTAAGGCCTCCAGAAGGCGATCAAGTTGGGGCGCTTCAAAAGGAATTTGAGGCAAACCCGGTTGTTAGGCGAGCGGGCCTAACTTTTTAGATCATTGCTAGCGTCAAGAATTTGTTTATTGCTGGATTAGTCTTAACCTGTAGCCAAAAGCATCCGACGAGTAAGATGTATGGCAATCTATGGATGGACTTTTTTGGGGCTGGCAATTCTTGCTTCTTGTTCTTCGAAAAAGCCTCTTGTTACCGAAGGTTCCGAAATATCAATCGTTGAACCGAGTCTTAAGAACTCTCAGCCGCTCTATTTTGAATCAGATACAGTTGTTTCAAAAGCAACTGTCGAAAAAAATCATTACATTTATGAGCGCATGAATCCTGACGACTTCCATCAAAGTCTGGTTTTGTTTTTAAGTGCTCAAGGTCTGATTGCGCGGGGTGATCTTAAGAAGGCAGAAGGCGCTGTAGAGTTGCTTCTTAAGGCCTTTCCCAAAGTAGCCGCAACCTTTGTTTTGGCCTCTGATCTTAGACGAGCTCAAGGCGAAAGTTCTCAAGCCAAAGAGTTTATGAAACAAGCAAGTCTTCTTGCTCCTTCGGACATTGCCGTTAAGCGCTCTTTGGCTGCGATGGAGGGTGTTAAATGAATTTTCGTTTGATTACCCTGTTTTCAGCCTTGATGCTTTCGCAAAGCTCATTTGCGCTTAGCCATGACAAGAAAATTCAAATCGAAGAAAAGGTTAAATCTGAAATTGTATGGAGCCTTGAGCGAAGTGAATTCGGTCTCAATTTAGTGGGAGTTTCCGTAGATTTAGTCTTTTCTGAAAAAAAGAAAGAGCAGTTAAGAGATTTTCCTTTGACCTATGCTCCACCCTATTTGGGCGAAGCATTAAACGAATCCAATGAAACTATTGATTCCATTCGAGTTAAAGTCATTTTTAATAACAACGCTTCAAACGAGGCTCGTCGTCAGATAACAGGTTTGCTAAAGGAGAGTTATGGACAATACCCGCTTCACGTAACTTTTGCAGAAAAGCCAATCAAGTTGGCTGCGTCTCGAATGGATGCTTCTAATTTTTCTGAACAGGCAACTGAACAAGAAAACAGTTCTTCGTTTTTAAGCACCGGAGCTTTTGTTTTCTTGAGTGCCTTGCTTCTGGTTGTAGGCATAGTTTTCTTTGCTTGGATTCTCAAGGGGGCTCTGTCAAAGTTGGCGGAATCAATGAGTGGCTTAAAGGGCGATTTTGTTAAAGAGCAGAGCGCTGAGCTTTCAACCCAGAAACAGATGCAAACATATAGACTGCCAGATGAGCCGACATTGGAATTTAAGGCTGAAATTCATCTTGATCCCAAAATAGAGTTCAAGCCTGAGATCCATGTTCATCCAACTATTCAGTTTTCTCCGAATATGACAGTGGCAATGCCACAACAAGTTTACAATCAGGCCTTGGAGAGCTGGGAGCAGGACAACTTTGAGTTAGCTAAACAAAAGTTTCTTTCTTTTTTAGACGCAAAGCCTGCTCTTTTGAAAAAAGTTCTGCAGGCACAAAGCTTAGAGAGCTTGAGTCTCTTCAAACATTTGTTTAAATATTTAAACCAGATTCAATCAAAGAGTTTGTTTAAATTGCTTCACAAGCAGAAGAGAGTCTTCAAGAAAGCTCATCGCGATCATGAGGACTTCCCAAAATTAGTTAGGCTAATATCCTCCGTTGTTGATGATCTATGTATGGAAGAAATTTTGTCGAAAAATCGGTGGGAAGATGTTGTTTCAGCCGACGGAATTAAGAGATTGCGCTCCATGAAGACAAGCAGTTTGGCAGCTGAGGTTTTACGTCTAAACGACTTAAGTGCATTAAGTGTGTTGTCTGATATTCTTTTGGTTGGCGAATTTCGATCGTTAGTAAATGAATTGAGCACAAGGGTAGATTTATCCGACCTGGAATATGGTGAACTAGATGATGTTGAAGGAGCTCAATTACTTTTGAGCTTGTTAAGGCCTGCATCTGCTAACCTCTCAAGAACCCAATACAAAAACAGAGAAGTCTTGGTTGAGGAACGTGCTAAAAACTTTGTAGAAAATCTAGATAACGTGACTATGGACGATGAATACTCCACGCTGGCAAAAGCAAGCCAGTATGATGTTAAATTTAGAAGTCAGATTCGAAGACTTTATTGGTCCCTAGAGGATTTAGAGGTTATTCCACAAAGTTTATTGAAAGATTGGTTCTACCATTTTGATTGCCATACCCTGGCGCTTTTTTGGAAATACAGTGCAGGAAGACATTTAAAGCTCCAACATACTTTGCACGACTTTCTGATTAGTTCTGGTAAGAAAGCAGAAGTCGTAGAGTGGGCGATTAGTATAAAGAAGTATTCCGAAAGAGCAGACGAATTGAAGTATTCTAAAGCGGTTCGTGAGCAGGTATTAAAACTTCGCGCAGGACAAATGAAAAACAAAGAACAGTTAAAGAAACTGCCAGCATCGAGCTCGGCAAAAAAAGCTTCGTAATTTTTTAGCCTTTAACGCACTGAGTGCTACTTGAATTTTCCCACTTAAGTTTTAGTATATAAATATGAAATTCAAACTGAGCGTAATATTGATGAGCCTTGTCCTTCTTACTTCTTGTAGCACCAAGGTTGGTCAAAAAATGGGTTTGTCTGAGCCCACCGATGACGAAATTAACTCTGTCGCAGTTAAAGCATACGAGGATATCAAGAAAAAAGAAAAGATTTCAAAAAACAAACGCCTTACAAAAATGGTAGAGCGCGTGGCTTTTAGAGTTGCCAAGGCAAGTGGTGAGAACTTTAACTGGGAAGTTATTCTGATCGAAAAAGACGAACCCAATGCGTGGTGTATGCCGGGTGGAAAAATGGCTGTTTATACCGGAATTCTCCCTATTCTAAAAACTGAAGGAGCTTTGGCCGCTGTTATGGGGCACGAAGTAGCCCACGCGACCAAAAAACACGGTAAGCAACGTTATGCGCGGGCGGTGCGAGGACAAATGGTGGGTATGGGCATTGGACTTGCCGCCATCGTAGGTGGGCAGTTACTTTGCAAAACTCAGAAATGTAAAATGCTTTCAGCCATTGGTGGGGTAGCAGGGGCTTTTGCCGTAACCTTCTTTGATAGAAAATTCTCTAGATCGGATGAAACCGAAGCCGATCAAGTGGGACAAATATACATGGCAAAAGCAGGATACGACCCCGCCGAAGCTCCCAAGGTTTGGGAGCGAATGGGCGCAGCCGGTGGTAAAGCCCCTCCCGAGTTTCTTTCGACCCACCCCGCGAGTGGTCGACGAAAAGAAAACCTAAGATCTTGGCTTCCAGAGGCTAATCGTTACTATCAAAATGCCCCACAGCAATATGGAACTGGCGAAAATATTTAAGAGTGTGTAGGCCATCCTTTAGATTTAGACTTTCTTAGAAAGGCTTGTCGTTAGATGTTATTATTTTCAGCGGTTTAGGTGGGCCTTACGCAAGCTCTAAATTAAATCTAAGGTTTTTCCGATAAAGTAAAATGCGAAGTAGTTTGTTTAAAAAATGGTTCGATTCGGGAACTTCCCCAACAGCCAACAGCGAGATTAACGAAAGGCCATTGAAATTAGTCTCTTCTCTAGAGGTAGAGAGCCGAGCTGAAGATTTAGAGGCTATGAACAGAAGAGTAGCTTTCTTGACAAAAAAGAATGCCCTCCTTGAAAAAGAAAATTATCGACTACGAGAAGGCTTAACAGCTATTCAAAAGAATTTAGCAGATTCCGTTGGTTCGAACACAACGGCGCTTGCTAAGTTAGGAGAGGTCAGCGCTGCATTTGATGAGATTCTTTCTGAGTCCAAAGTTGTTTTAAAGGGTGTTTCCTCTCTAAAAGAAAATGTGGATCAGACTAGTGCGCATGCAATTACTATTGATGAAGGGTCGAAAAAGATTTTAAAAGCAATTGCAGGAATCTCAGAGATTGCTTTTCAAAGTAAGCTTTTGTCTTTTAATGCATCTGTCGAAGCGGCGAGGGCGGGAGATGCTGGTAGAGGTTTTGCTGTTGTGGCCGAAGAAGTTCAAAGGCTGGCAAAGAGAACTTCTGAACTGTTAGCTCATATTGAGTTACAAACCTCTAGTTTTGAGAAAGTTTCAAGTGATTTACAAGTTTCTGCGGGTAAGTCCCAGCACAACGTGTCTCAGATTGATGAACTTATACAATCCTTAGATTCCGCTATTAATGTTTCGGTTGAAAAAAATAAGGTGTCTCTAACAAGTATTTCTTCCACCAACGATGAGATTTTTATGAGTCTTGCGAAGCTGGATCATGTCATTTGGAAGGTCAACACCTATCTTTCAGTGATAGAGAGTAAGCCTGCTTTCAAATTTGTAGATCATCACAATTGTCGCCTCGGAAAATGGTATTATGAAGGCGCCGGGAAAAGCCATTTTTCGGCTTTGTCTAGTTATAACTGTTTAGAAGGTTCCCACGCTGAAGTTCACAATGGAACAAAGGTTATTTTTGATTACTTAGAAGATGTTGAAGAGAATATAGATTTGATTTTAGAGGGTGCTGAAATAATGGAGAAAGCAAGTGACGGAGTTTTCTCATCTTTAGATGAAATTTTAGTAGAAAAAAAGAATCGCGTTAAATAGTTTTTCTGGCCTCTCTGATGCGTAATGAGTAATGCCCTCAAGGATGTTTTACTTTAAATATGTTTGCACCGTTTACCTTTACAATGACGACGACTTTTCCTTGAACTGTGGAAGACCGTCGTTGATTTCGATCCAAGAAACTTTTTCTTCTACGCTTACATGAGAGTCTGGCTTTCTATCTAGTGGGGTGCTTAGGGCGGCGACGTTAATGTAGGTGCGTCCAGGAGAGTGTCTTGTTGTTTGAAACAGGGGACTAAAGCAATGAGAGCAGTTAATCCAAAAGATGTTTTCACTCGATTCGTAGTGTCCTAAAAACTCTGGTTGATCCCGATTGAGAGTGGGTAAAGCTAAAACAGACAAGTAGGCACTTAGAGTTTTCTCTGTAATTATTGATTTGTTCAAAGAATCAGTAACTTACGAAAGGAAAACAAGAAGTGC
>Ga0100403_1000716_pt1 | contig 32500 bp, 40 predicted proteins | sample CryGeymet201501t_FD_83663 | JGI IMG/M metagenome (GOLD analysis project Ga0100403, IMG submission 83663) | Groundwater microbial communities from Crystal Geyser aquifers in Utah, USA - Crystal Geyser metaG 2015-01t | ecosystem: Environmental > Aquatic > Deep subsurface > Groundwater | place... | reverse complement strand
ATGTCAGGCTGCCGTCTTTGCGGCTGCCCAGTCTTTCAGCGTCAGGTATGCCGCCCGCTTTTTTCTGCTCTGCCACGCGCTGGCGGTAGGCCTTATACTGTGGGTTAAAGTCACGGTAAAACTTGAGCTTGAGCGCGTCATAGGCCTTGATTTTATTCTCAATGCTGGTGGCGCTGGCAATAAATTCACTGTTTTTGTTTTTAATCAGGCTGGTGTCGGCCATCTGCTCTGTAAAGCGGCGCACCGTTGCGCTCTCTGACAATGAGCCGCGCAGCACGGGATTGGTCAGAGCGTCAGGCACCTTTTTGAAAACCTGCTGCGTGCGGCCAAGGCCCTTGATTGCCTCTTGCTCTGCCGTGGTGCCCACCTGCTGTGCGCCCACAGAAGAAAGCCCCGTATTGCCTTGGTTGGTTGGCTGCGCCGGCAGGGTCAAATCCTCATCAATGCGGCCTGCCAGCTCAAGTTGCCGCTGCGGTGAAAGACCAGCCGCGGCGCCGCCCAGCAATCCATTGAGAAACGTGACGCTGGCAATATTACCCACCGACTGCTCAAGCGTGCGGGTGGCCTGCGTCTCTTGCATATAGGCCTCACGGGCTGTTTCAATGATTGCCGCCGCGCCGGCCGTTTTGGCCGCGCCCTCAAGAATACGCCCGCCTGTGCGGTAAGTACGGTATGCTGGCCCGCCCAGCGGAATCCAGCTCACGGGATCTGTCACCGCCGTCAACACAGAAGAGCCAAAGGCTTGCATGCCAGAGGCCTGCGCAATCATTTCTTTGGCTGAAAGCTCATCGTCAATGCGCTGTTTACGCCGCGCCATGTCTTCACGGCTGACGGAATGAATGAGCGAATCGGCATAACCTTCATAGCCGCCCATGTCTTCTGCCGCGTCATAATCAGGGTCGGGCGCAATATCATTAAAAGCCCAGTCGGCAATATCATTGGCCAGATTGACCACGGTGTGCTCGTCAGAAAATGTGGCCTTGAGCACATCACCCGTGCTGGCCTTGAGCGTAAGGGGCATGTCCCGCTGCTCACGGTCACTGACCACCTGCGTGTTTTGAATTGTCTCAATGCCCATTATTCAACCTCAACTCCCAAATCGGTCAGCTGCTTTGTCCGCTTTTCAATGCGCTTTTGGTCTTTGCCCATTCTGGCCATTTCAAGCTCACGGTACAGATTAAGCTGCAAGGACGCGCCGCCAAATTGCTCTTTGACCTGTTGGCGTTTTGCCGCCTTATTAACCAGCGCCGCCCGCTCTTTGTCAGGCTCAAAGAAGAAATAATTTTGCGGCCCCAGCACATCCAGCAGGCTGCCGTCTTCACTCTTGTACATGAGCTTATAGCGCGGGGCGCCTTTCTCTGCGGTGCGCGGCGTCACAAACGGGTCGGGCATGACATAAAGGTTTTTCTTGAGGTCATTGCGCCCGTATTTGTCACCGCCTGGGGATAGCCAGTTTTTCATGGCTTTCTGGGCTTCACTGATTGCCTGCTCACGCATCCAGTCATTGCCCGTGCCCAGCACTGTGTAATATTTTTCAGGCGCATAAGGCATAATCTGGTTGCCGCCATTGACGTTGGTGACGCCGTAGCGCCCTTTGACAAAATTGGTGGCATACTCTTTGGCAAGGCTCTTATCCCGCGTAATGCGGTAATGGTCTTCAAACGCCACGCGGTATGCTGCCGTCACGCCGTCAATGGTCTTGGCCTGCCCAGTCGCAGCTGTGTCAAGGCCATTTGCCATACCAAACGTAAACAGCTCTTTGAAAAAACCAGCGCTGTCAAAGGCCTGCACGGCCTGCCCGCGGTAGTCGACCTTTTTCTCTTTCAGCTCTGCCGTGGCCTCGCCTATGGTAATCTCATTGCGCGGGTCAAGCAGCTCATCGACCTTTTTAATGGCCTCTTCTTCTGTGTAGCCCTGATTGATACGCTGGTTAATCATCTGTATGCGGGCAAGGTCTTTTTGCGGTGCAATGTCAGCAATCAGGTGAGGGTTTTGGGCGCCCACACGGTCAATGAGGTCAGCCGCTTGCGCAATCTGCGCCACGTCATTGCTGCGGGCAATACGCTGAATATCGCCCGTCAGGCGGCTTGGTACCGCCTTGGCGTTGTCAATAATGGCGGTCAGCGCCATGTTGCGCTCAAACGGCTCAACCTGTGAAAGCCCAGGCTCAATGCTCTCATAATACTTGTCATAGGCGTCAACCGCCTTGCTGTCTTGGCGGTTTAGGAATCGCTGACCAGAGGCAAAGGCGCTGCCGGCTGTTATCTGCTCATAGCGCTCTTGCTCTTTTTCCAGCTTGCCAAAGACCTTTTGGCGCAGCTGGTTGCCCTTGATAATGCCCTCTGGTGTGTCGTTATACAGCGGGCTGTTTTCAATCTGCTGCAAAACCATGCCCAGCTTTTCTGCCCTGCTCAACTGGGGCAGCTGCGGGCCAACCGCGGCAGGATCTGGCGCAGGGTCATCGCGCACCGTCTCAATAGCCAGCTCAAGGTTGCTGCTGGTCACGGCGCGTTGCTGTTCAATCAGGGCGTTTTGCTCTGCAATCTGGGCTTTGGCCGCAGACTGTATAAGCTTTGCCGTTTGCGGGCTGACCGAATCGCGCACGTTGATTGTGTCAAACCCGCCCTCGCCGTTTGGCAGGTTAATGGTCAGCTCACCGTCATCAAATGATTGAAGGGCTGCCAACTTGTCAGGCTGGTTTTCAAGCCAGTCCTCTGTGGCGCTTTGCAGCGCGGTGTCTTTCATATCGACCAGCTGGTTGACGCGAACCGCAGCGTTAAACAGCGGCATGCCGTCTGGGTCGGTTGCGCCCATAATGCCCTGTGAGCGCATAAGAACCTCTTGCAGCTCTTGGCTGGCCGCCTCTGCAATGGCGTTGTCTGCGCTTAACAGGCCGCGGGAAATAGACGGCAGGCGGGCCTTGATAGTTTCAAAGGCCTGCAGATTGTCAAAACGGGCCTGCTCACCAATTAAAGCATTACGGGACGCTGTGGCGCGGGCCAGCGCTGTTTGGCCGCCCTTTTCAAGCTGAACCTCAAACCGTGCCCGCATATTGGGGTCGTTCACCTCATCCATGAATGACGTGCCGTATTCTTCAAGCGCCGCGCCCAGCGCGTCTGGGTCATTTTTGTGCTGCTGCTCAAGGCGGTCAAGGTCACGGGCCAGCACTGTGGTGCCTTTCAGATAGGCGTTTTCAATGGCCTGCTCTTGGTACTGGTCACGCCGCTGGCGCAGCTCACCTGCAATATTCTGTGACAGCTGGGCAGGCCCACGCGGCCCGCCAGTCTCTTGCACGCGGGCATTGAGGCTTATTTGTTTTTGTGTAATGGGTACTTGTCTTGCCATATTAACCTACCAATGAGGGCTTGCGTTTGGGAATCGGCACCTTGCTGACCCCGCCAGTCGGGGCTTTGACAGACTTAAAGCTGCTCAACGTGCCCACGGCGTCAAATATACCTTGCTGCTTGGCTGCGCTGGCATCTGCGCGGGCATTGGCGCCGCGCTGCTCTGCATCGAGTGCGCCCATTTCTGCATTGAAGCGGGCAACGTCAATATCCCGCGTGGCATTATTGCTGGCCGTAGTGCGTGCTGCCTCTGCGCTGCCCTCGCCCTGCAGAATACCGCGGGCAGAGAAAAGAGCGTTTTGGCTGGCAAGGTCACGGTCAAGCTGGTCTTGAATAGCCAAAGCCTGCTGCTTACCTTGCAGGCGTTCAGCGCGGGCATTAACGCCCGCTTGCCGCGCCTGAATTTTGAGCGATTCGGATTGCTGCTTGCCGGCCTGAATTGAGGAAAACGCACTTGCTGCGGTCAACCCAATGCTGGCAATCGTGCCAATGGTGGCCGCCGTCCCTGCAGACGCCCCCAAACCTGTTGCTGCCATAATTGCCAATTCTGCCATTACGTGTTTATCCTCTTTTTAATTGCCAGCACCGTCATGGGCAGTGGGTTGTTTTGCGTAATTGTTATTTGCGCATCCTCTGCCCAGCCGCGCCACCCCAGAAGACGCTTTACCCCTGTGTACCGCGTTGGCACAACATCAAACGGGCTGCCGCTGCCTGACGGGCCAAAGCCCCGAAAAGAAACGGTTTTCCCATTCACAACTATACCAGCAGTGTCTTTGAGGCGTAAGCTAATTTCTGAAATATTGACCTTTCTGCCCATCAAAGAGGCCTCACCCTGAAACTGCTGGCTGGCTGGCAGGTCTGTCACGGTGGGTATAAAGTTAAGGCCAACCTCAAGCGATTCCTCTGCATCACGGCCAATGGTAATGGCGCCGCCGCTGACCGTCTCATTGTCAAGCAGCGCATCGTCTGCAAGCACGCGGCACTCTTCACCCTCAAGGTGGTCAAGACCGCTGAAAGTGTCAGTGGGCAGGCCTGTGGTAAAGCGCGTGCTGGCGTCCATGTAGTGGTCATTATTGAAGCGCTCAAGCCAGTTGATTGTTTCACCGTCAACCTCACGCTCAACCACAAAATACATGTCGGCCACATCAACGCCGCAGGCCTTAAAATTGCCCGCCGTGGTGGCCTCAACAAAGCTTGTAATGCCCTGTGAGCGCAGAATATTAGAAACAGTCAGATTGCCGTCCTCACGCACCAGCAGCAAATAAGCGCCCTCTTCTGTAGAGGTAGCCTTGCGCAGCGCAAAGTCAGCTGGGTTTTTAATCAGGTGTGAAGACAGAAGGCTGACAAAATTGGTGTTGAAGGCCTGCACGGTTTCATCGTAAAGCAGCTCTTGTACGCTGGCGCCTTCACGCTGAATGAACATAACGCCGCCCTCAACCTCTTGCGGGCGGAATCCCTTTTCAGAGCCGATTGAGGTCTGCCGCGTCATGACAGCGCTGGTGGGCGTGATTGGCTCCCCAAAGGTCTGCGGTATAATATACTCTGCCTGTGAGGTGAAAATCATGAGATTGCGGCCTGGGTAAAAGCCCGTAATTTCATCAAAGCCGCCTGTCAGCGGGCCAATAGCCTCATCGTCAAGCGCCGTGCCAAAGTCATAATTAAAGAAGTCGTTGACATTTGAGCCGTATGCCACGCTGGGCCTGCTCTTGCCGCCGTCAACAAACAGGCGGCCCTGATAAAAGCGCCCGTGCCGCGGGTAGCCGCGTGTTACTGACCATATAAGCTCGTAGCCCGTTTCCGTCTGCCAGCTGCCAGTGGCAATACTGCCCGTGCCAGAAAGCTCTTCAACCACCGTGCCGTCAAGGCTGGTGGTGCTATTCACATCAGTGACAAAGATACGGCCAAAAGTGCTGGTGCCAATGTAATTAATATATTGGCCCTCAAGGGCGCTGGTGAAATTGGTGCCTGTGCCCGTAAGTGTCACCCTGCCTTTTGTTGCGTTGGACACAACACTACCGGCCGGCGTGGCCGTGCTGACGCCGCTAAAAGCATACACAGGTATGTTTTCCCAGCTGACAGTATTGGGCGTCCATACGTCTTCATCGCCCGTGGTGGTATCACGCAGCAAGGTGAGCGTGGCAATGTCTTCATGGAAAATAATCAGCGTGTCGGCCTGCGATTCCCAGTCAATATACGGCAGGCGGGCGCTGGTCAGGTCAGCCATGTAAACGTCAATCAGGTACGTAATGCCGCTGTATATGGCAATATTCTTGTCTGTCACCACCATTTTGTAAGTCTGGTCGACGTTAAATTCAAAATCAATGCAGCGCACGTTGCTGGTGCTGCTCTCTGTGGCCACATCAAGGCCCGTCAGGGTGATTGTGGCTGTGCCAAGGTCTGTGCTGCCAATACGCACAAAGCGCACATAGCGGTACGCGCCGTGCACGCGGCGGGTGTAATCCTTGGCGGCGGTGGTCAATTCAATGGCGCCGCCCACCGTCACCCATGCGCTGTTGTCTGTGCTGACCTGCAGGAAAAACTCATCGCTGCTGCCCGTGCTGATTGCCGCGCCGTAAAGGTACAGCGTGCCAATATTCAAGGCGCTGGCAAGGTCATAATGCACCACCACAAACGGGTTGGTCGTGCCTGGGTTGGTTGAGGTGGTCAGGCTGGTGCCCGTGTTCTGGTCAGAGGCGTTGGCCGCGGTACCGCCGTTTGGTGCCGTCTCTGTGATTGAGCCGCCCGCCACTTTGGTCAGGCTGCCGCCCAGCACGCGGTCAATATGCTCAAGACCTGGGCGCCGCTTAAAGCCGCCCTGTGGTAGTGTCAAAATGTTCTTGGCTGCAGCCAAAGCGCCATAATACTGGTCAATGTCATCGCGGGCCAGCATAGCTGGGTCAAGCTCACCCTGTGTAAAGCGCTGCTGTATGGTGCTGAAACGCGGCATTAACTGAACCTCGCATCAATAAAGGGGCTGCTGGCAATCTCTTCTGCAGGCTGCTGCAGAGCGTCAATAGAGGTGGCCACGGAAAACTTGCCGCCCTTCTCACCCTCTGACGGGTTGCCCCATGCCAGCTGGTGCATTTTCTGCGCCAGAGCGTCATCGTCTGTGACTGGCATGGCTATCAGCGCCGCAAAGGCGTGTATGGCAAAATGCGTGAAATACCCAGGCCAGTTGGATTCGGCTGTATATACGGTGTACTCACCATAAAGCACATTCTGGTTGCTGTGGATCTGCCGCTGGCCATTGGGCGCCTGCAGGGCAAACTGATTGATCGGCTTGGCCCCTACGGCAGGCGTGGCATACACCGCCCACAAACGCAGAGCCTCTGCCGGCATGATATGCGCATAGCGCCACTCATTCAGCGGTGCTGTGGTCTGGTTGAATTGGCGCTTTTTAAGGGCAAAATTCCACGGGTAGCGCGTAAGAATATCTTGCGCAAAATCGCCGTAATACAGCTTGGCAATGTCGGCCTCATTGCTGCCATCATCAAAGCTGCTTATTGTGCTTGCACGCAGCAGGCCCAGTGCCTGTGAAGCAATATCAACGTCAGAGCTAGCCATCAAGACCTCCAAAAATCTCTTGGGTTACGCCAGACATTGACCGAATCCGTGCGGCCATATCTGGAAACTGTTCTTTGAAAAGACGCATGCAGCGGTGCCACGCTTTTATCATGCGGTGCTGTTCATTCTCAAACCCTATACGCGGGTCGTCTCTGGTGCTCTTGTGCGTGTCTTCAAAGGCATACCCGCCGCCGCCCGTCATGGGGCAGCCGCAGAAAATCACAATATCATAGCCCAGCATAACCATGGCCGCTGCGGCAAAGGGCGCAGAGCCTGCCATCGTGCGCACGGGCCAGACGTGGTGCGGGTGCGGCACATGCTCTGGCTTAATGTCATTGTCACGGAAATGCAGCAAGGGCAAAGGGTGAGCGCCGCGGTGCTGGCGGTGCAGCTCAACAAAATGCTCAATCTTGTCACCATGGCACGTTGCCAAGTGGTCACAGGCCACCAGACGCGGGGCCTCATTCACGCCGCATATTGCGGCATCTGGGTAGCGCTCAAGCGCTGCGGTCACGTCTTCATCCCAGCAAGGGTGCGTGCCCACCACAAGGCAAGCCCCTCTGCGCTTTTCAGCGGGCGGTGTCGGCTCACCAAACTCAAGAGCAAAAAGCGGCTGCTCAATAAAGTTGTGGTTGGTGTTAAAGCGAGTCCATAAATCCATATCAGCCCCTTAAGAAAAAGAGGGCGGGGCAATGTGCGCCCGCCCCCTTCTGGATTGGTAAACCGTCAGGTGGCTTAGTATGTATCTGTGACAGATACGGCAGTGCCGTCAGCCACATCAACTGCGCCAGTGGTCTTGTTCACACTGTTGACATAGAACAGGCGAGGGGCAGGGGTGCCGCCAGAGCCTGCACCGCAAACAGCATAAATCAGGTCGCCGGCGTTCAAATGACGGTAAGCGTCATTGAAGTAATTGGCGGCTGATACAGTGTTCACAGCGTCAGCAGTGATGAAAGACCAGATAGACGGGGCGCCCTTGAGGGTAGCGGTGCCAAGCCCAGATACGGGCTTGGAGGTGTTACCTACAGGGGCAAAGTTAGCAATATTGAAGGTCATTTTAGTCTCCTTATATAACCTCTGTTAAAAGAAAGCAGGTGACAAATAAGCCACCCACCAGAGTTTATGCCTCGTAGGTCAGAACCTCATACACGCCCTTGTCGTCAATCACAACCGCGCCAGCGCTAAAGATAGCGTTGACCAGTGTGCTTGTCTTTTCGGCAATGTAATTGACCTCTGTACGCATATCCAAGCCCACCGCAAGACCAACTGCGTCTTGGTGCCAGGCAAAGTTTTTGCGTATATTGGCAGCTACAGCAAGCCCGCCCTCATCACGACTTTCAATGACGTGAATTTTGAAGCCAGAAATGTCTGTAATTTCGCCCTTCATCAACGGCATAAGCAGGTTGTAGTCTGCACTGGCAATTTCTGCCTCCTGCAGGCCCTGCTCAACCGCGTATGCGGACACAGCCATGTGACGGCGGCCATCATTGGGCACACCTTGATCGTCCATAAGGCGCTTGGCCCGCAGGATTTTCTCAATGTTCAGCCCAGAGTTGATACCGCCCAAGTCATCGCTGACCTGTGTAGAGTTTGCGCCAGCGTCCATTGCATCAAGGATAAGCTGGTCAAGACGGCGGCCAATGGCCATCGTGGCAGTGTCAACCAGCTCTTGACGCTCATCAAAATTGAGCTTGGACAGGTCATACACGTCAGAGTAATCTGCCGCATTCCAGTCCTCAAGCGTGGCGGTTGCCTTGCCGTGTTGCACGTTCATGGGTGTTACGTCAGTCTGCGCAATACGCGGAGTCGCAATACCCTTGTTAATTAGCGGAAATTCGTGCGTGGAGCCTTTGACCCCAGTTTTGACACGAACCGCGCCGCGAAGCTTCATTTTGCCCTGATACTGCTTTTTAACCAGCGTATCAAATGACGTAATGAAGTTGGTAGAAGCATATACAGTCATGCTTAATCTCCATCAGTTGGTTAAGGTTGTCATTGATTTTGCTGCGATAGGGCCATTTGCTTGGTGTGAGGGCCGCAGGGAAGCGGTAGAGCCTCAAGCGCACGGGTCGCGTACCTTGATATAATGCCAAAAAAAACGGGGCTACGCAAGCCCCGCTTTCTTGTATTAGTACACAGTGTGTACAAAACTAAAATTGCAGCTTTTCAGGTCTGCCGGCCGCACGGCGTTTATCAAGCATCTGCTCTGCCTTGCGGATCTTCACAGCGTCTTTGCTTTCATAGGCCTTGTCAATCATGTCAGCAATCTCACTGTCAGGCGGCAGGCCATCGTCAATGGTATCCATCGGCACAGAAGATCCGCCCATACGTGAGCGCAGGCGGTTGAACATCTGCACCATTTTGGCGCTGGTCAGGCCTTCATTCACCATGGTGTCAACGTCATCCTCATTGAAAACACCATCTGCTTTCAGCTCATTGGCCCAACTCTGAACCGCACGCAGCACCTGCGGCCCATTGGGGCCTATGGCTTTAATCTGCTCTTGAATGTAAGCCTTGCGGGCCTCTTCATTGGCGGGGCTGCTTTCATCACCCATTTGCGCGGCAATGTCGACCATGCTGTCAGAAATTTCAGCCATAAAGCCCTCATACTGCTGCTGTGACAGGCCATGTTTGTGGGCTATCTTCTGCGCGGCAGCAACCAGCGGGTCGCCGTCTTTAATGTGCTCCGCTGCCTTTTCAGAAGGCTTGAAGCTGTATTGTTCTGGTTTTTCAGGTGGCTTATGTGAGCCTTTGCCCATCTTTGCCCGCAGGTCTTTGGCAATCTTTTCCTGCTTTTGGACGGCCTCAAAGAGCGCCTGGGCATTAGGGCCTTTTGCCTCTGCGTCCCAGTATTCATCGGGGAATCCTTCTGGCTTTTCCCCAGTGCTAAAATCAAATGCGGTGCCCTCACCGTCTTCAAGGGCGTCAAGAAGCGATTCGCTGTCTTTCTTTTTGCCCTTGTCTGCGGCGCCATCATCACCGCCGCCGTCACCTGATTCGTCACCACCGTCTTGGCTGCCGTTATCGGCGCCATTGTCTTGGTTTTCTGCGCCGTCTGTGCCTGATTCGCTGCCGTCAGCGTCACCGCCGTCAGAGCCGCCAGAGCCGCCACCACCGCCGCCATTTTCATCTGCCGGCGCATAGCACATACGGGCACCGCCCATGAGAAATTTTTCTAAAAACGTCATTTTTTACCTCTTCAAAGTTGGTTGACAGTACCGAATTGGTTAATCATAGCACAAAAATCCTCAAGTGTCTTGCACTTGTGGGCTATTTCTATGCACAGCTCAATGTCACGCACAAAGGCGTTTTGACCCTCACGGGCGTAGGCATGGGCGTTGGCCGCCTCAAGGGTTGTCTGCTGGGCCAGTGACGGCATCCAGCATGCGCTCTCAATGGTATTTTGGCGCCAGACCTTCAGCACGTCTTTGCCGTCAGAGCCTTTGAATATCTTGGCCATTTTCACGCAGTATTCATACCGCTTGCGGGCGGCCTCAAGAAAGACCTCCTGCTGCGCGTCAGTCATTTTGCCATCACCTGACGGCGCAATGCCAAGCGGATTTTGGTATGCCGAATCCCACATAGTTAAGCCCCCGTCTGCGCTACGTCAGCGGGTGCACCGCCTGCGGCCAGCTGTGCCTGCGCAAAGCCGAGCAGCGCCTGTTTCAGTTCTTCTGCATCAATGTCACGCAGCAGGGCGGCAGGTGCGCCCGTCTTGTCTGTTACCCATTGCGGGAATTTTTCAATTTCAAACGCCATGAGCGCCAGCTGCGGGTTGAGGCCTGCCGTCATTTGGAAAGCTTGCATAAACTTTTGCACGTCTTCAATGGCCTGCGTCTGGGCAATCGGGCTGACCACCTGCACCTGCACAAAGAAGTTATCAATCTCAAAGCCCTCTGGCAGCTGTATCAAGCCTTTGCGTGATAGAATTGCAATGATACGGCGGAAAAGCGGCTGCACAAACTCAAACATGGCGCGGCCATAAGCAGAGCCAATGTCCTGCTGAAACTCTTTAATGCGCTGGGCAATCTCAAAAGCGCTGGGCGGGGTGGCCTGCTGGTCTGGCAGACGGGTGTCAAGCATGGTCTTGCGTATCGAGTCCTTGAGGTCTTGCAGCATAAATTCTGCAATGTCAAAGCTGCCCGTGCGCTCAAGCGGCTGAATGGACGGCCCGCTTGGCCCGCCGTTACGCTCAACGGGTATGAAGGCATTGGGCTGGATCTTGGCCATATTGGGGTTAAAGCCGCCATTGCTGGCCACCGTGTACACGCCAAACACAGACAGCGCCGCGTTGCGAAGCATGTATTCTTTCATCTTGTTCAGCGTTTTAATATCTGCCATAGCCAGCACAAAGGGGCCAATGCCAAGGCTGTGGCCTGGTACCTTCATCCAGCGCGGGGTAAAGCAAATTTCCTCTGTGAAGGCACGCTCAACCAGCCTGTGCTTTGAGCCTTCATAAATGACCTCATAGCGCCAGACAAATTCGTCATAGTCGTAATAACTGGCTTCAACCAGCTCAACCTCTTCATCGGGCCTGTCACGCACAATGTCAGACAGCTCTGCGTCAAGCTTCACGTTTTCATTGGGCCACGTGGGCTTAATCAGGCGGGCCTTGATTTTGTACTTGCGGAATCGGCCATCAACCGTGCCAAAGCGCCCCTCGACCAGACCCATTTCACTCATGGGCGTTGCTATGAAGTTGAGCGGCTGCTGCTGGTCGCCTTCATGCAGCCAGAGCGCACCCGTGCCCACGCCCCAGTCAAAGTACATTTCGGCAGAAGCCGTGGCAAAATTGCTGGCGTTGAGGTAGGTGAAAATGACGTCCGTGAGCTTTTCAAGCTCTTTGTTGTATTTGCCGCGCTGCTTTTCTGGCACGCCTGGGCCTGCTTTCAGCTCTGCCCAGCGGGTAAAAGGCGGCGTGAAATTGGCCTGCATGGTGTTGACAAAATTGCTGGCGGCGTTCATGGCCGTGCTGTCATATTGCACCGTGGGCTTGTTGTGGGTCTGCTGGCTGTTTTTGTCAAAGGTATTGCGGTAAGGCAGCATAAACTCATAGCTGTCCTCAAAAAGCGTGCGGTTAAGGTCACGCTCTGTGAAGCCCTTTTCTGCCCGCGCCAGTACCTTGTCAACGTCAAGTTTAGCCATGTGTCACCCTCACTGCTCTGGCCTCAAACCGCATGGGCCGGCCAGTGTCTTTGAATGTCAGTTCAAAGCCCAGAGGGCGGTATGCCTCAATGAGCTTTGCCTCCCACCAGACCTGATCGCGCTGCAAAATGTGCGCGGCCCGCCCGTCAGGCAGCTTGTGCCCACAGTCGCCCGTATGCACCACAAAATACGCGCAGAGCTTTGTCAGGCTGGCAATATGGGCCAGCACGTTCTCAATCAGCTCTGGCTCAATGTGCTCAAGCACGTCAGTGCATATGACAAAATCACAAGGCAGCGGCTCTTTGGCAAATTGTTCAATGCCTGGGTCATATAGGCAAATGGGCAGGGCAGGGTATTTTGCATGCAGCTCTTGCGCCAAAGCGCCCTTGCCGCAGCCGTAATCCAGCGCATGCCGCGGCTGGTGCTCATCGATCATGGCGCTCACCTGCGCCAAAAAGCGTGGGCCAGACTTTGCCCAGCCTGTGTGCTGTGCGTGCATGGCCTGCAATGTGGTCTGATAGTCTTGGCTGATTAACTTATCCAAGTGTGCCCCGCGTTTCTTCATCACCACCCACACCGACCTCAAGGCCTGACAGCAGTGAGCGTGCGCCGCGCTGGCCTTGTCGGGCCTGCAGCTGGGCTTTTTTCTTGCGAGCCTCTTCTTCATTGCGAGCTTTTTCTTCTGCCGCCAGCTTTTTCTCTTGGCTGGCAAGTCGCGCCTCCTGCTCTCTTAAAGCGCTTGTATCAGGCTTACCGCCCCCAAAAATCTTTTTAATCTTGCCCATCGGTGTCTCCTGTTGTCATGACCAAAAACGCACTGTGCGGCAATTCCTTGAATCCCTGCCGGCGCAGCAGCGCGTTGTATGCGCGGGCGTTTCTGCCATCATCATCAAACCCCGCTGTGCTGGATGAGTATAAAAGCCGCGCACCCATATCTTTGCACAAGTTTACTGCAAAATCCAGCATGTGCTTGGCCATACTGCTCTTTCTGCATTGCGGTCTGACATAGAAAAGTATCTCAATGCCCAGCTTTTCCACAGTCCACGGGTTTTCAAGGCCCCAGAAAGTAAAGCCGCCCACATCACCGTTGTCGTCATAAGCCACCACAATCAGGCTGTCAGGGTCTTCAAGCATATGCAGCAGCGTGCTGTAAATATTTTCTGTTGATAAAGTCAGCAGGCCAAGCCAGTTGGATTCGGTCATAAACTCACGGCAAGCATGGGCAATGTATGGCAGGTCGTGATCTTCTGCAATTTTGATAATCATTCTCTCACCATGCTGTAAAGGTCATATGTCTCACCCTCAAACCCGTAACGAACCATGCCTTGGGGTGTTTCAAGCGTAAAGCCCAGCAGCTCAACCCAGCGCCGGCCGGCATCATAATCATGGCGCACCAGCGTCTCAAGGCGGGGCGGCATGTCAAACATGGTCAGGTATGTGCGCACGCAGCGCGTGAGGTAGCGCAGGCGCGGGCCAGAGAGCTTTGACAGCAATGCCCAAGCGCGGCCAATGTGCGGGGCGTGCATGAATACCCCGCCGCAGCCCAGTATATGGCCGTCTGCCAGCGCGGTGTACGGCTGCCCCTGCATGAGCAGCTGCACGTATTCAGAGCGTTTGAACAGGGCGGCAGCGTGCTGCTGTGCCTGTGTCAGCTCAATGTGGCGCAAGTGCACGGGGTTGAATGGCACCAGCTCAATCATGAAAACGGACTCCAGTCTGCGGTTGGCGCCACGTATGTCTCAAGCAGCTTGCGCCCCTGATTGGTGTGGGCAATCGGCTTGGCAAAGGTCAGCAGGAATGCGTCAGCATCATCTGGCGAAAAGCCGTACTCTTTCTTAAATTCTTTCTTGCTCTGCATCTTGAGCAGGCGGTTGCGCACCCAGTCATGCGGGCGTGCTGACAGCTGTGATTGAATGGCCTGCGCATCTTTCTGGGCCAGCATGGCCATAGAGCACGGCGTGTCCTCAAGCCACTCACGGGCGTATCTGAACATCTGGGCTGTCATGTCAGCATTGTTTTCTGGGTCAAGCGCTGCGCCGCCAAAGTCAACGGCATTGACGATATGGCCATAACCAGCGCCCACCAGATTGTCATACAGGCCTACGCCCAGACCGCCCACGTCAATATTGACCAGCATGGGCTTGTATTTTTCAATGTCTTGAATGAGGCGCGTGGTCGCTTGGTCAAGGCGCATGGGCAGCAGGCGCTCATGCTTGACGGAATTGCGGCCCTTGCGGTGGTGGATCTTGAATTTATCACCGCCAAGACGGGCAGGGTCAACGCCAAAAATGAGCGGGGCCTGCGCGGCCTGCACGGGCTGTGTCTGAATGGCGCGGCGCACAAGCAGCGGCTTGATATACGAATCGGCACCAGAGGCCTCGAATGCCTCTTCTGGCGTGAAGGGGTACTCACGCATAAAGCGCTCTTTGTCACCCTGAAAGTCATCCCGTATTTTTTTGCGGCGCCATGCCAGGTGCTCAAGGGTCAGGCCATCATCTTTGAACAGGTCATAATATTCTTGCTCTGACGCAAAGTCCTGATCGGCAATAGGCTGCTCAAGCTCAAACTTTTCAGGCAGGTCACGCTTGTACTCATCCTGCCAATACCACGGTATGAAGACCGGCTCAAAGTCGCCCGTGTTTTCTTCACTCATGGCCTGCATGCAGGCGCGGTGGAAATAATTGCCTTGGCCGTTGGCGGTGGATTCCAGAATAATCTCGGTGTCGTCAGCGTCTGCCACGGTCTGCAGAATACCCGCGGCATGGTCGTCACAGTTTGGGCTGTAGGCTACCTCTGACCAGTGAATTTGCTGAAACGTCTTTGAGCGGCCCATGCCCTTGGTGCCAGCCGTGCCCACCTTGTAGCCGCTGCGCAGATTGGGGAAAAGCAGCTCTTTGGCGTTTGAGGTGCCCAGCACAGGCCTGAATAAAGGGTCGGTGCTGCACTCGTAATATGTCTTGACCATGCCATAAAGGCTGCTTGAGGCCTCTGCGTCATGGGCAAAAATGAAGGTGAGCAGCGCCGTGCGCGTCACGGTCTTGTGGTAAAAGCGGGCGGCAACGTATGTGCTGCAGCCCTGCTGGCGGCCTTTGAGAATAATGGCCCGCACGCGGCCTGTGCGCTTGAGCTGGTCTTCAAGGCGCTCATGCAGATAGTGCTGCGCCCTGTTCATCTTAAAGGGTATCAGCGGCCCTTCTTTGGGCTTAATCAGCAGCTGGTTTTCAGCATACAGGGGCAGGTTGGCAAGCAGCTCTTCTGCGGTGGTATTCATGAGCGCCCCCTAATGTAGCGTAATAAGCTTTTTCACCTTCTGCTGCGCCTCAATCTCTTTGAGCGCGTCAGAGAAAGCGCCCCTGAACATATAGGCGTGCTGGTCTTCTGTGAAGTCATCCAGAAAGTTAATACAATCATACATCTGGCCATAAATCATGGCGCTGCAGATAAGGCCCCAGCTCTTCACGTCTTCAAGCCACATGACGCGCAGCTTGAAGGTGTTGCTCTTGAGACGGCGGGCCACCTCAAAGACCTTTTTCTTGCGGGCCATATCAAGTTTGGGCAGCTGCTCTTCTGGTTCTGTGCCGTTAATTATTTGTGTATCTGTCATGATTGCAGTGCCTTCTTTGCTTTTTCAAATGTTACCACTTTGCCATATAGAGCGCTAGACAGCTTCTTTGCTACGTGGCGTAGAGCCTGCCGGCGTGTCTGCCGTGACGGGTGGCGCTCACAAATGCTGGCATATTCTGCCTTGTGGGCCAGAAGCTCCTCATTGTAGCAAAACTCTGCATTGGTCAGGTATTGCTGCCACCAGCCCTGCACGCCCTCTGGGTGCTTGAGCTGACGCACGCAGTGCACCATTTCATGGGCCAGTATCTCTGGCGGCAAATCTTGCCCGCTGGGGTTATAGATTGCCTCACCGTATGAAAAAATAACGCCGTGCATGGTCTTGGCCATGGGGTACACGGCGGCAACCTCATCAATGTTTGGCGGGTAATCTTGAATTATCTGGCTGGTTTTAAGGTGGTCTGGCAGGCGCTCACACTGCACTTTGGCAATGCGCTCACAGGCTGCATCAAAGTAATCGCGCTCAATCTCAATGCCATAGGGCGGGTCGCTGACCACGGCCATGTCGTCAAAATCAATGTCTTGGTGCTGCAGGCTCATAATGGCTTGGGCGCCGGCGCCCCACTGGGTATTGTCACCCAGCAGCAAAAGAGCGCGGCCAATGCGCACTACCTCAAAGCAAAACTTCATATCTTCACGCCTCTGTGGGTGCATTGCGGGCCTCCCTGCGCTGGCGCTCAACGCGCTCAACCAGCGATTCGTAATCATTATTTACATTCTGGGTGCGCTCAATGAACATGCCCAGCGCTTTTGCAAGGTTTTCAAGGGCCTTGTTCTTATCATGGAATTTGACCTCGACCCCGTTGCTGGTGGTCTTAATGCTCTGTATGCAGCTGCGCAGGTGCTGGGGTATCTCTGACATATCACGCACCATGATGATCGGCCCCACTATATTCAGCGCCTCTGTAATGTCTGCCATGGCCATCTTGTGCCACTCTTTTATGACAAAATCGGCCAGCTCTTCATGGCTTTCACGGCGTTTGGCCATTTCTATGTCAATAGCTGCCATAACCTTGACATTTTTCAATAACCGCGAGGCCATCTGCGCAATGCTGGCATAGTCGTCTATGTCTTCATGCCCATAGGCTACAGCGTAAGCGCGGGTGCCGTTGAAGTTATAATCAGGGCGGCAATAAAGCACCACAAACTCTTGCTGTCTGGCGGTCAGGCCAAGGCCCTCAAACTGCGGGTATATGGCCTTAGTCAGCTCTGCCTCTTGTTCATATAAGGGACGGGGTGCGCTGCCGTTCTGGCCCGCTTCCCCGTTTGGTGGCTGGGGCGTCCCCAATACAGCCGCCTCATGCTGTGGCTCGGCCTTCTGCTTTGCCTTTCTGCGGGTATTCTTATATGGTGTCTTTGTGGTCTTCTTGGCCATTGCGGCAGGATTCCTTGCTTAGTTTCTTTTTACGGTCAGGCACAACGCGCTTGCGGTACTTTGGTGTCCGCAGGTCACGCGCTATGGGGCAGGGCTTTTTTAACTTCTTCATAAATATCAGCAATAACCTTCTGTAAATAACCCTCTGGGCATGTCACAGGCTTAAAGCCCTCCATACCAGCATAAATTTCACGTATGGCCTCAAGGCCTGTTTTCATGCGGGCGTGCTCTGCCTCAAGCCTGATAATATCATAATTTTCAGCAGGTTTCACGGTGGCGCGGCCCATATTGGGGTGCCAGTGGTGCACATGCACATAGACAAAGGCTTTGCGCTTGTAGCGGGTGAGGCGCTTTTCCTTGGTCTTGACCACGTTGCCGGCCAGCTCAAGCTCCCGCAGGCGGGCTGCTATGGTGCTACATGGCGTGTCAAAGATGATGGACAGGTCGTCAGCGGTCAGGCCCGTGCGGTAATCACCAAGGCGCTCAAGCACTTTGCCGCGCAAGGTTGAGGCGTCAAGCGGCTCACCCGATTCGTACTTTCTGACAATACGGCGGCCATTGTGGTATGTGACTATCTTGCCGCTGACCACCGCACGCTGATTGTTTGGGATCTTTGCCATACCTCACCCCGCTGGCGTTGGCGGGCACACCTCACGCCCGTAATGCTTGTTAATGGCTGGCCCGTAATGCTTGCAATTATGCTCTTGTACGGCCTCTTGGCGGCGCAGCTCACGCTTAAAGCCCTCCGCCATGCACAGGGGGAAAACCACAAAGAAAAAGATTGCGGCCATCACCCCTATGACGATTTTACCTGCGCGGGTCATGGGCTTGGGGTCAGTCAGCTTTTCATTGGCGCTTTTTTCATTGGGCCAGTCATCGAGGCCGCCGCCGTCTTTTTTCTCACCGACCCATACGGTCTTTTCAAGAAACTCTGTGACCTCATCGGTGCGGTCAACATCAATGACATATTCGTCCTCAATGCCAGTGCACTCATATTCATGAAACGGCTGCAGGGCCGCCTCAAGCTCTTCTGCTGTGTCAGTTACAACCAGCACGGTAAAATGTGACATTTTTTAATCTCCTTTGGTTAAAGTTTTCAGTGCCTGTTTAATTTGTACTATGGCGTTGTCGCCATTGCAAGCGAATTATTTTCTATTTTATTCACAGCCGCCTCATGCCCGTCAATCACCTCAATCTCAATTTCAACACGCGGCTTTTTGGGATCTGGCGGCATGCGCGTCACACTGCCATCATCAATGAAAAGGTCATCCAGCATAAAGCCCATATCGACCAGAAAATCTGACAGCTGCTTTTCAAAATTAAAAATGTCACGCACGGCGCTGCTGGCAAAATAATAGCGGTACCGCACCCTGTATGACAGCTCTGGAAAATCAGCCTGCAGGTCAGCCAGGTCATAAGATTTTTTGGCAAAATTCCAATAGAGGGCACGGGTGTTGATATTGTGATTGCAGATTTTCTGATAATTACGCACAAAGGGCAGGGCAAATACCTGCGCCTCACGGTACCAGCTTTTTGCCCGCTGCGTCTTTGAGCGCCCGCCCTTTCCGTTATTTTTTGCATTGTTGTTATGGGTCAGCTTGTTGACACTGACTGGCACGGGTAAAAAAAGCTCAATTTTCATGGTGCGCCTCAAGAATTGCTAGGCCAAGAATGTACGATATATGCGGGTCAACGGCGTTTCCTAGCCCTTTAAGTCTGTCCACCCTATTGGGTACCCCATCAGCCACTCGACCCATTCTGGGTTCAACGGCCCGCCTGCCACAGCGTTCAAAGGCGGGGTGTTTCTCAAGCTCTGTGAAGGGCCACCATTGTTTTTGGCGTCCTGCACCGTTGGCGTTGGATACAGCGCCACTGCCGTCTGCAGGCTTATGCTCTTGCCCCGCGTGATCGCCGCAAAGTCTGGGCCGGCCGCAGAGGCTCCTCACCTGGCTCAAGATTATAAGGCCAAAGCAGCACGTGCGCCTCTGCGGCCTCACGCACCTGCCCAACGTTAGGGAACCAAATCTGCTTTGGGTCGTTGACAATATCGAGGACGCCAAGCGTCAGGGCGTACTCTGGTAAACCGTAAAGCATGGCGGCCATATCAGCATAGAGCAGCTGGCGCTTGTGTTGGTCGTCAATGATATGCTTTTTGTGCACCTCAAGGTAACGCATTATCAGGTCAATAATGCGGTCTTTGGGGCAGGCCAGCCTATTTTGCTCAATCAGGTTGGCCTCTTCTGCGGTGGTTTCAGGCGTTTCCCAGCGGTAAATGCGGTAATACCGCACATCGCCTTCCGATTCGTCACGCCTCATCCGCTCTGCGTAGCATTTCTTTGGCTTTTTCACCCGCATCAATGACTTGAGCAAGGCCGCCTGCTCTTTCACGTGATTGATTGCCCTGCTGTGGTCTATGAGCGGCTGCGCTGATTGCATAATCATTTTGCCACTCTGCGTCCCGTGCCCAGCGGTAAGCATCTTTGTTAAGCTCTCCTGTAGCGTTGCAATATTCTGCATAGCGGGCAACGCCTGCCCTAATTTCTTCATGGTCAGTCCCTTTCTTTAGTGCTTTTTTAACGTAATCAAAAAACTTGCCTTTGTGCCCCTTCCCGCGGCCCACAGAGGGGTACAGCTGCCAAAGCTCTTCACAATACCCATCTGGTGACAAAAATCGTCCGTCACGCATTAGCAGTGAGCTGGGCAGGGTGTCAGGTAAACCTGACGACTCCATATCTTTAGATATGGATACTTCTGTGGTTGTGGTTGTGGTTGTAGAGTGCATTTGCTGTCCACTTGCATGTGCATGTGCTGGTGCATTTGCTGACTTTTTTTTGCGCTTTTCTTCACGGGCGGCCCGCATGGCTTCATTGGCTGCGCGGCGCTTTTCGCTTATTTCCTGCCGCTTTTCAAGCTCTTGGTCTATGCGGTCATGGTGGTATTTGCCGTCCCGCAGGTCAAAAAAATCATCAATGACCGAGTCGACTGCCTCTTGCTCTTCTTGTGTCACGGCCCTACAAACGCGGTACAAACGCTTGTTACGTGCAAGTGCAAGTGTTGGTGCATTTGCATCTGCATGTGCTGACAACGGCTCACCCGTGCCATAATAATAATCCATGAGCAGGGTATAGGCCCCGTGCTCAAGCATGGTCAGGTGCGCTGTGTCACGCGCATAATCACCTGGGTAACGGGCATACCATTGCAGTGCCATTCTACACCCCCAACTCTTTGAGCCAGCCTTCAACCTTTTCAATATTCTCTGGCTCTGGCTCTTTCTTGCCCTTGATCCATTCAGACAGCTGGCTTTCAGACTGGCCGAATTGCTCACAAAAGGCCTTCTGGGTGCCGCAGGCTTTGACAATGCGCCAACGCCATGCCTTTATTTTTCTGTGTGTGCTTTTGTGCATAACCGCCTCATTTTATGTAATAGAAAAATATTCTCTTGACCTCTTGAATATAATTCGCTTAATGTTAGATTGTCAATAGGCACTGACACAAAAAGAAAGGTAAAAACACATGACACAGATTTTTTGGGAATATGAGTATGACGGTGAGCTGTCGGACGGTGAGTACGCCAGCAAAGAAGCCGCGCAGGCCGCTGCCGATGAATGGTGGTCGGAGCGCTGCCAAGACAATGAGGGCATGCGCAATGGCGATTCGTACGATGAAGACATTGAGCTGGTGCGCTTTGAGGTTGGTGACGATGACCCCGTTGAGGTTGAGCGCATCAAAAGCACTGTTGAATATGAGCATTACCACGGCGACCTTGCAGAGCACGGCACGTGGCACCGCGGCGCTGGGGGTGTGTTATGACCATAACACCCATTAAAAACGATGAGCAGTGGCACGCCCTGCGCAATAAAACCATAGGCGCCAGTGACGTGGGCATTGTTCTGGGCTGCAGCCCGTATGGCACGCTCAATGAGCTTTACCACGTGAAACGCGGCAACTATCAGCCAAACTTTGAAAGCAAGCTCATGGAGTGGGGCAAGGCCATGGAGCCTGTGATTGCCACCATGATAAGCGGCGAAATGTACTGGACTTTGCAGCATTGCCGTGATTATCACGCCCACCCAGAGCACCCTTTTCTTGGCGCAACGCTGGATTATTACGTCATTGAAAGTGAGCACGGCCCAGGCATCCTTGAGATTAAAAACGTCAGCACCTTCTCGCCTGACTGGGGCCAGAACAGGGCGCCGGCGCATGTTGAGCTGCAGGTGCAGCACCAGTTTCTGGTGGTCAATGCGGCGCGGCGGGCCGCGGGGCTTGATACGTTCAAATGGGGCGCTATTGGCTCACTGCACGCTGGGAATCCAGAGGACGTGCGCATCATGTACCGCAAGCCCGACCCAAAGGTGCACAAGCATATTATTGAGAAATGCGGCGCTTTCTGGGCTGACGTGGTGGCAGGCAATGAGCCTGACCTGATCGGCGGGCACCGTGAGCTTGACCATATTGTCGCCATGTACAGCCAAGCAGAAGAGGCGCCAGAAGACGTGGCGCTTGAAGACCACCGCGGTGACGCCGTGCTTGATAATCTGATTGCAGAGCATGAGCAGGCGAAATATGAGGCCAGCAACGCCAAACGCAGGCAGGATGAGTTTAAGGCCAAAATCCTGCACCGCCTCATCGCCATTGACAATGAAGGCGTAACGCGGCGCATGGCGGCCCGCACTGACAATTATGGGGTTGAAACAAAGCTCATAACGGTCAACCGCAAGCCGCAGCCAGCCAAACAATCACAGCAGCTGCGCTTTACGATTCGCGCCGCGGAGGGTTTGTAATGGAAATACATTGCTGTGCTTGTGAAAAAAAAGTTAATGCCAGATTGACTGACGGGGCAGAGATATACCCGCATCGCGCCGATCTGTCAGGCCTGCCTTTTTGGCGCTGTGATAATTGCGGCAATTTTGTTGGTTGCCATCACAAAACAAAAGACAGGACACGCCCTCTGGGCTGCATACCAACTCCTGAAATTAAGGCGGCGCGGCAGCACATTCATCGTATCCTTGACCCTCTTTGGCAAAAAAATGGGTATCACAGGGCGCGGCTTTACAAAAAAATATATGACCACGTTGGCTGGAAATACCACACCGCCCAAATCAGAAGCGTTGAAGAGGCAAGAAAAATATATGCCTTTATTGTGCAACTCAAAAAGGAGGAAAACATATGCTGACCAACCCAAGGCATAAGGCCATTTTGTACTGGGTCACAGCCATTCTGGTTGTGCTTGCAATCAGAGCTATGATATAGTACACAAATAATACAGGCGCTGTTTAACCATTAACCAAGGAGGCCATTATGGCACTACCACCAAGCGTGCAGCGGCACGAAAATAATCTGCAGAAATGTCTGCCGAAATTTGCCCCCGTGCTGGCGGGCACTGGCTTAAGCCCTGAAAAGCTCAAGCAGACAATCATTAACAGCCTCATGGCAAACAACTATCTGGCCAACTGCTCACCTGAAAGCGTCATGCAATCAGCCATGACCGCAGCGGTGCTGGGGCTTGAGGTTGATAACGTCACGGGTCAGGGCTACCTCACGCCGTTCAAAGGGCGCTGCCAGTTCATACCTGGCTATAAGGGCTATATTACGCTGGCCCGCAACTCTGGCTTTGTTGTCGAGGGTGACGTGGTGCGTGAAAAAGACCACTTCCGCTATGAGCGCGGGCTTAACCCAAAACTTGAGCACGTGCCGGCAGAAGGCAGCCCCACAGAGCGCGGCGCCATCACGCACGCCTATGCCGTGGCGCACCACAATACCCTGCCCTCAATCTTCACCGTGGTGCACGTTGAGGACGTAAATAAAATCCGTGACAGGTCAGAGGGCTACAAAGCCTTTATGGCGGGCAAGATTAAAAGCACACCATGGGCCACAGACTACCCTGCCATGGCACAGAAAACGGCGATTCGCGCACTGGCATCAAAGCTGCCGCTGAATGTGCAGAAAGCCGCCGCCATTGAGGGTGAATATGACCGCGGCAAAAGCGCTTACATTGACGAGCGCGGTGACGTGAAGGTGTACACCGAATCGCAAAGCGATGATAAGGGCGGCAGCTCTGACCAGCCTGACCTGACCAGTGAGCTGGGCCTTGAGGGTGATATATGCGGCACCTGCGGCGGGCGCGGCATTATTGAGAATGATGAGGGCAAAGGCCCTTGTCCTGATTGCGTAAACTAGGCACTGTTTTAACCGCTCACCAAAGGAGATTATGACCATGAGCAATGACCTTATACCTTTAAACAACATCAACCCGATTGAGGTTTTCAGCAAAGAGGGCGGGCTTGACCCGATCATCCAGAAAATTAAAGAGCAGGCACGCGCAGAAGTGCTTGACATATCAACCCCAGAAGGCCGTCAGCGAGTAGGCTCTTTGGCCAAGAGAATTGGCAGCGCCAAAGTCACGCTGCAAAACATGGCGCTTGAGCTGACAGAAGACTGGCGCCAAAAAACAGCCGCTGTAAACGCTGAAAAAAAGCGCGTCACAGAAGAGCTGGACGCCTTGCGGGATGAGATTAAAGCCCCCCTTGACGAATACAAAGCCCGTGAGCAGGCCCGTGTTGATACGCATGAAAAAGCGCTTGCGGATCTGCATGCCGCTGTCACGTTTGAAACGGCTGACCCAGACGCCGCGCAAATCTCTGACCGTTTGCAGCAAGTTGAGGCTATTCATGCCCGTGAGTGGGAAGAATTTGCCAAACGGGCAGAAGAGGCCCACGCCGCCAGCAAAACCCGCCTTGAGGAAATGCTTGAAGCCCGCAAAAAGCGTGACGCTGAACAGGTCGAGCTTGAGCGCCTGCGCCGTGAAGAAGAAGAGCGCAAGCGCAAAGAGCGTGAAGGACAGCTGCAGCGTGAAGCGGCTGACAAAGCCCGCCGTGAGGCAGAAGAGAAAGCGGCCCGTGAAAAGGCGGAAGCCGAGGCCAAATCCAAGGCAGAGCGTGAGCGTCTTGAAGCTGAAAAGCGTGAGGCCGCAGAGCGGGCAGAGGCTTCTGAAAAGGCGCGAATCGCCGCAGAGGAAAAGGCCAAGCGTGACGCAGAAGAGGCTGCCAAAAAAGCCGCCGCCGACAAAGAAGCGGCTTTGAAAGCGGAGCGTGATAGGGTTGAGGCTGAAAAGCGTGCAGAAGCTGACGCCGCCGCCAAGCGTGAGGCTGACAAACAGCACAAGGCCAAAATCAACAATGAGGCCGTGGCGGCTCTCATCAAGCACGCGGCGCTCGATGAGGTGCAGGCCCAGGCGGTGGTCACAGCGATTGCCAAGGGCGAAATTTCAAACGTAAAAATCTTTTATTGAGAAAGGGCATATAATGAAAACCTCATTTTTTCTGACCGTCAACAAAGACGGTACTGTGCCAAAGGTCACAAAGCAGCGGCCATATTGCGCCCCCAACCAAGCGGTGGTGGCCATGACCGTTGAAGTGCCTGACAGCTATTTTTTACGGCCAGCTATAAATGCCTGCGTCAAGGTGCCAGACCCGAAAACCCCCGAACAACTTGACGCTGACATTGTGGGCCAGATTGAGGAGGCGGTGCAGGCCGCCACTGGTCTGGATCTGAACATAACAATTTCTTACCCGAAGGAGGAAAACACCAATGACTGACACAGCAAATGACGAATCCGCTCTGGCCGCAGCGGCCGGCGCTGGTCACAACTCTGGCGCCGCTGACGTGGGCGGCGTATCAGGCCAACGGCTCAAGGTCTTCATCGAGCGCATTGAGCGGCTTGAAGAGGAAAAGGCAGGGCTGGCAGAAGACATTAAAGAGGTCTATGCCGAGGCCAAGGGCACAGGCTTTGACGTGCCCACCATCCGCAAAATTGTTGCAGAGCGCAAAAAAGACACAGAAAAACGGCGTGAGCAGTATGAGCTGTTTGAGCTGTATAAATCTGCAATCGGTATGGTATAGAAAGGAACCCAATCACCATGACTGAATTTGACCCCAAACACTACGCACGCGGCCTGCTGGCCTCAATGCGCACCCTCTCTGATAAATTCAGCAAGCCCGTGCCTGTTGACCGCCTGCGGGCGTTGTGCCATGCCGTGCTGAATGAAGAGCAAGAGGTTAAAAGGCCGCCGCTCACAGACGTTGAGACAAGCGTACTGGCCGCCATCAAAGGTGACATTGCACAGGGCATACAGCCCACCGTGCGCAGCGTGCAGGCACGTCTGGGCTATGAAAGCCCAAACTCTGCCCGCGTGGTGATTGATCGCCTCATAAAACATGGCTATGTGAAAAGAGACGGTAGCCGCAACCAGATTGTTGTGGTGAGCGGGCGCAATTAACGCTACACTTTAACCTGTCCTCCTTTTGGGTGTGACAGTGCCGGCAGAGGCCATATGCGCAAGCGTGTGGCCTCTGCTTTTTCGGGCAATAAAAAAGCCCCGCTTAAGGGGCTTTAATACACGGTCAGACCAACGGCGCCAGTAATGCCTGCGCAGCGGGCTGTTATTTCTTTTTGCCATTTTCTTTGGCTGGGGCTGGTTTCTTGGTGCCCTTGCCTTTGGCTGGGGCGTCTACCCCAAATTGCTGGTTGAAAGCTGCAATGCCCACATTGCTCTGGGCTGTCTTCTCTTTACTCTTTGCCATGTCAGTCTCCTTTTTGGTCTATGGTCTGCAGTGTCTCAAGGTTGGCCACGCACGCCTTGTACGCGCTGTGCCCGCGGGTAATATACTTTGCCACACCGCTCTGCATTTGTAAATTGACAGCAGGCGGCCATGCCGGCGCCGTGTACAGCGCCTCTGATTTTTGCGCCTGGGTGTTACCGCAGGCGGTTAATAGCATCAAGCAAAACAGGAGCGGTGCGCCCATCATGCTCTTGCGGTGCAGCGTCAATTTCATCAATCAGCTTTCCTTCTGTCTCACGGATCTGGGTGTGCTTTTTGGCCACCTCATCCAGCGCCGTTATGGTCTTGTTTGCGTTTTCCAGCGCCGTGGTAAGCTTGTCGTTTTGCGCCTCTAAATACACCATGCGCCAGTACAGCCCACCTGCAGCGGTCAGAATGGCCAGAAACAATACAATTTGCGCCCACCTCATAGCGGCACCGTCAACTCTGCCACACACAGGCGCTTTTCAGAGGCCCTGCGGTTGGCCAGCCCGCGCACGTAGGTGCGGCCCACATAGACCCACTTGTCCAGCTCTTGGCAAGCCCCATGAAGGTCGCCGCGGTTAATCTTTTTCAGCAAGGTTGAGCGGGCAAACGCATCAATACCCACGTTATAGGCAAATGACGTGACGGCAGCCTGCATGGTCACAGGCAAATCTTTCTCAACCAGCGCCATAACTTCTGCGTGAAACTCCATGACACGGCTTTGCAGCATCATGTGGCACTGCTCTGGTGTGTACTCACGGCGCTCAACGCCCTGCGTCTCACCGTAACAGACCGTCAGCACGCCGCCTATGTCATAGTACGGCTTGGTGCGCAGGCCTTCCCAGCCTGCCACAAACGGTGTGGTAATAGCGCCAACCGCAATGGTGGCCGCGGCGCCAATGCCAAGAGCTTTAGTCCGCAGGCTCATGCTTTTTCTTTCTGTCTTGCAGCGCCCAGTAATGCTTGTGCAGCAGGATTCCCGCCTGCAGCAGAATGTATATGAGCGTTGCCAGCGCCACCCACTCATTGAGTGTGAGCGTTGAATAAACCGTCCCTGCTATGGCTGGCGCCGCTTTGACGGTTTCTATTGCCGTTTCTTGTTTCAAATCGTGTGCCCCCATAGTCTCACCTCATTACATTAGCATAATTAAAAATCATTTTCTGCCCAAAAGTACACCAGCCACAGCACCCCAAAGCACTGCGCCCGTTAGCAATTCACCGCCCTCTGTGCCCATCTTAAAGAATTTTGCCACGGCGTATGCGGGGCCTTTGATTGCCCCAGAAAGCGCAAGCCATAAATTCATGGTGGCAATACCGGCCGGTGCCGTCACGGCCAGACCTGTCACAGAAAGCAGCAGCATGTCATACCAGAAAAGCGGCAGGCGGTCTTTCAGCCAACGCACAATAAACTCAAGGGTTTCAGGCTCACCTTTGTCAGTGTCACCCAAATCCATGCCGCGCCCGTGCCCAGTCAGCGTGCCCAGCGTGCTCATAACCCAGACCAGCAGCGCGGGCAGCACTGCTACCCAGCCAATGACAGGCCACCAGAAAAGCAGCGCCACCGCCGCAAACGGGCTGGCGAAAACAATCTGGTTAAAGGGCCGCGGAAAATATTTCTTGTAAGGGTGCGCGGCACCCCGCCACCTGTACAACCATGCGCCCAGCAGTATCAGTAATGCCTCAAACATTAACGGCCTCCTGCTGAATTATAACCCATTTTTTGTTTTTTTCATCCCATTCATGGCGTTTTCCGTCTTTAGGTCTTTCAATAGGGGCATCCCATTGGCAGGTTTCTTCATTCAAACTCCACGAATCATACACTTTTGGCGGTATAAAAGCATCGCGCTGGGCATCATATTTATGGCCAACACCAGCAAAATTCTTGCGCTTTCTGAAATTGTAAGAGGTCTGCACCCATGTGCCGCCGCCGAAAAACTCTTCACACCACCGTATGCAGCGCTCCTCGCTTTCCTGCCCGTTCTCAAGCAGGTGCTGGTCGTCAACCACAACAACCCGTACAACAATCCCGTTTTCATCAAGTTCTGCAAAATGTGCCATGCTTCACCTACTTGTATTTGTACCTGATTATGACCACACCAGACCCGCCATTACCACCAGCATAGGCTGTGGAGTTGTCAGATACACCACCAGCACCGCCGCCGCCTAGATTGTCTGTCCCTGCTGCGCCCACACCTGCGCTGTCTGGGGCATCTCCACCACCGCCAGCACCGCCATTACCGCCTGCTGCCCATGCGCCGCCTGTCCACCCGCCGCCGCCGCCACCACCAGCATAAGTAACTGACAATCCCGTTATGCTAGAAGAGCCGCCAGCGCCGCCATTACCGCCGCCAGTGGCTGACGCATTTGATCCCGCCGCGCTTTTACCACCACCACCGCCAGCTGCAAGGGAACCAACGGAAAATTCCTGTCCGCCTGCGCTGCCCTGACCAGCAACGCCCGTACCTGCTTGGTTTCCATCATTCCCCGCGTCACCACCTCCAGACCCGCCATTCTGGCCGCTGCTTGCCGGCTTGTTGTTTCCTGATATACCGCCACCGCCTGCTGTACAGCGCACAATATCGCCGCTTTTGGCAATCACGCTATCATTTCCTTTTGCGCCTGGGTTTAGGCCTGCAGAGCCACCAGCACCGCCCGCACCCACGGTAATCGTATAGGTGCCAAGCTCAAGAAAAGCGCCAGCGCTTTCAATCATGCCGCCCGCACCACCGCCGCCGCCGCCGTAATCAAATGCACCCGCACCGCCGCCGCCGCCACCCCCAGCCACAACCAAGGAATCGTAGGTGTCATCGTCACCGAGTTGTGTAACCTCAAGGCTGCCAGAGCTGTCAAAGGTATGGATTTTATAATTGCCGTCTGTGGTGATTGTGCCACCAGTGGCTATGGTGAACACGGAAAAATCAACACCTGTGACCTTGCCAATACTGCTTACGCCGTCAACCTTGCCAATACTGCTTACACCTGTGACTTTTCCGACAGTCATTTAACTCACCTCACCTCAACCCAACCGCTTTCGGGCAAGAAATAAATAATATCTGCGGTCACGGCATAACCGATAACCCGCACAATATCAGCACTAACACTTGGCGGTGTGCCCGTTATCGCGCCTGGTGTGGTGCTCACGTAAAGCTCTTGGCCGACTGTCCAGTTCCATGTATCATCGCGCACAAAAGACCCAGGCAATGCAACCTTCATGGGGTTGCCGTCTGTGCCAGCCTCAAGGGCAATGGCCAGCATAACGCCGCCCGCCGTAGCCTCTGCATCTGCATCTGCAAGAGCAAACTCACCATCGCTGGCAAGATAGCATAGATTAAGGGCAGATATTGTAGCGCCGGCATTTATGGTGCTTGTCGTGTGGCCATTGGCCGTTTGGTCTGTGTCTGGGGTTGCATCAATGCGCAGCTCATGAATATCTGTGATATTTTTGCCATTGGCATCAAGGTCGCCGCCCAACTGCGGTGTGGTGTCTTGCACAATCTCGTTTAATAGCCCTTGATCGCCAGTGCGGGTGAATGTCAAATAAAGCGTGTCTGCGTTGCTGAACGAGCCAGCGCTGTCAACATGGGTGACTGTAATCTGCAGCCATCCTGTATTGTCTGTAAGCGCGGTAATCTCAAATATTGCAAAATTCTCTGGTGCGCCGCCCTTAGAGAACCGAAGGAATCCTTTCGAGGCGCTGGTGCTGTCATCCCATGTGGCTATAAAATCAGACAGGTCAGGGTTGCCCGTTTGCGCCGTCAGCGCGTCAATGGCCACTGCCGTGACGCTGGCAAAGGCGGCATTGTTAAAGCGCACGTCCCCCGTGCCTGGGTCTGCCATTGTGGTGCTGCTGTCAAACGTAAAGGCCAGTGCGCTGGCTACAGCTTCTGCTGCCTGCACAATGGTTGAAATATTGGCCGCCGCAATGACCACGCTTGAAATGCTGGCAGCAACGTCTGTAATTGCGTCAGTGGCTGTGGTGCCGTCCTGAATATCTGCCAGCAGCTGAATGTCTGCGCTATCGCTAGAAACCTGCTGTATATCAAGGCTGTCAGTGGCCGCCTGCGTCACGTCTGCAGCAATCGCCGCAACGGCACCAATGTTATCAGAGCCAAGAAGGCCTGCGCCAACGGCATTAATATTTGCGATACTTGCCGTAATAGTTGCGCCGTATGTCTCAATATTTTCAAGGCTGGCGGTGGTGTTGCGAATTGCACCAGCCGTGCCATTCCATACAAAGCCATACCCGTCTTGTGGATCTGGCATGGTCAGTGTGGTCAGCGTGGTGTCAACGGGAGCCAACGGCGCACGCGCCAAGTCACGGCGCAGCTGCTGTATTTGCTGGGTGATAAGGTCAAGCTCTTTGTTGAGCGTATCGGCAAAGAAGTCACCCGCCTGATTAAAGTCCGTGGTGCGGCTTTCTGGAGCGTTCTGGTACACGGTAAAGACGTGCCCAGCTGTGGCGCCGCTTGGGTACTGCGTGCCGTCCAAATCAATGGTACCGCCTGCCTGCACGCCCACACTGCCCGCAGGCACGGTGTAATCTGTGTCCTTGACCAGCAGCGTAATATCACCTGCCGTGTCTGTCTCATAAACAGCAAGGTGCGTGGCCGCAAAAATCGGAAAATCAAAATCAATTTCCGTTTCCCCGCCTGTCATAACATTGCGGGTTTTGCCGTCATTCTGGTTGATTTTTATAGCTGCTGTCATTACTGGACTCCCAATGCCTGATTAACGCCGTTTTCCATCTGGTCAAACAGGCTCCGCAAATATATCACGTTTTGATACGGCAATAAACGCCTCATGGCATGGGTATCTGATTCCTGCCAGTCACGTGAAAAAGCCGCGCCCGTAAGCCTGAAAAAGTCTTCACTCAAGCCCAGCGTGGGGCCAAGAATGGAATCGGTGACATTGCGGCTGGCGTAACGGCTCATCTGTGGCCCGCCGATCAACGCATTAACGCCCACCGTGCCGCGTGTGGCCTTTTCTGTAATGTTATTCACATCAAAAAACCAGCCAGTTATACCGCTGCGGTCAATGCCTTCTGTCAGCCAGACACGCGGGTCGTCACTTAACTCGCGCCCCGCCAGCGCCGTCTTGGCGCCGTACACCATAGCGCCCATGCCGATCATCATCATCACCCCGCCCAGCGCCGCGGCGTCACCTTGCTGGATTCCCGCCATGGTTACGCGCTGCATGGACGCAAAAGCAAACGACCTGAATTGACCAACTAAGCGCCAGCCTGGGCGGCTCATCCACAAGGGGCGGTCAAGCCCAGGCGTTACGATTGTTTCATCAACCTGCTTGCGCACGGCGGCCCTGAATGTATTGGCTGCCACAGCGTCATCCCATGCGCGGGCGTTTGGCACCAGCACGCGCTGGCGGCGCTCACCATGCTGGGAAAACTGCTTGGCAATGCGCTGCGCCATATCACGGTCAATGCCGTGGCTGGCCAGATTTTCAATTTCTTTTGTGGGTATCTTTTTACCCTTACCCACTTCCTGAATGGCCCGCATCATGCGTGTTTGCGTCATGACGCCGGCAAAGGTTTTTTGCGCAGTGTTCCACTGGTTCATGAGCGTGACATTGCCAAAATTCTGGGCAATGGTCTGGCTCACAGCATCAACGCGGCCAGAGACGGGCGTCCACTCGTCCATATTGGCACGGGCGCGGGCGGTTGTGCTCAAAGCCATATCAAGGCCAATGCTGGCCTCGCGTACATCTTCAACGGCGTATTTCCAGCCCTTAAAGTCACTTATCATGGCGGCAAGGCCATCATTCATGGTGCGCTGCATACCGTGTACCATAACGTGGCGGCCCATATCAGGCACCGCTAAAAGTGTCATGCCGCCCAAAAGACGGGCGTAATTCCATGCCAGAAAGGCCCGCTCTGCCACATGCTGCGGCGCGGCGTAATCATCTGGCTGGGCGTACATGCCGCGCAGCTTGTCCCACATGGCCTGCAGGTCAGATATATCTTTGCGCTTGGCCTTCTCAAGGGCGCTCTGTTTCTTGCTGTCACCCTTTGCGCGGGCCAGCAGCTGCTCATAATCCTCCTGCACCTGCCGCTTGATAATATCAAAATCAAGGCCGCCAAACGTCTCTTGCAGCTCTGCGTCTGCTGCCGTGGTGCGGGTATGGCTCTCAACAATAGCGTGCACGTCATTGACCAGAAAATCCTCAACGTACTCATCGGGTATGTCATAAACACGCCGTTTGGCAGAGCCGCGGGCGCCCACCTTTTTGGGGCCTTTGCTCTTTGGCTCAAGGGTAATGTCATAGCCCAAGCGGCCACCTGGCAGGCCTGCAATGCGGTCAATCAGCTGGTTGGCCACACTGTCAAGATAATCTGCGTCCCGCTCTGCGCTGATAACACGGGCATCAAGCTCTTCAAGGCGCTTGCTGGTTTCAGCATCTTTTGCCTTAATCAGGTCGGCATTGCGGGCTTTGAAGTCTTGAAACTCACGCAGCGCCCGCTCATTTTTACTGCGCAGCCACTCAAGGTTTATGGCCTTAAAGCGCTCACGGTCAGCCAGAATTTTATCCCGATTCCACATGCGGCGCACCCAGCTGTCAGCCGTCTTTATTTCAATATCAACGTCATCGAGCAGGCCCGTATCAACCATGCGCTGCTTGAGCGGGTCATATACGTTGCGGCGCACGCTCTTGGCGGTGGTGGCAACCTCTGGAATAATATGCTCATCGTTACGCCGGCCGGCACGTGTTACCTGCTCTGAAAATTCCCGCCATGTCAGGCTGCCGTCTTTGCGGCTGCCCAGTCTTTCAGCGTCAGGTATGCCGCCCGCTTTTTTCTGCTCTGCCACGCGCTGGCGGTAGGCCTTATACTGTGGGTTAAAGTCACGGTAAAACT
>Ga0100403_1000711_pt1 | contig 32658 bp, 39 predicted proteins | sample CryGeymet201501t_FD_83663 | JGI IMG/M metagenome (GOLD analysis project Ga0100403, IMG submission 83663) | Groundwater microbial communities from Crystal Geyser aquifers in Utah, USA - Crystal Geyser metaG 2015-01t | ecosystem: Environmental > Aquatic > Deep subsurface > Groundwater | place... | reverse complement strand
GAATTTGACCCATACTGCTCTCTCATACAGAGAGTTAAACTTCTTGAGTCCGTAGTCACAAACTTTTCCAATCGTGCAACCTGGCCATACTGCCACCAACGTACCAAATTCCGGAATTGGAAAATCTGCAGACCATTCAACTTTACCTTGATTAATTTTTGACTTAGTCGATGTGCACTGTACCCAATCTACTAGAATTCTAGATTGATCTTCTACATTGACTAAATCATCTCTAATATCTCTTTGCTCTTGGTCAATCATATTATTATAATACCATATGATCGACTAAATGTATACTCAATTTACCATCTTTTGACTATTAAAAAGAAGCGTACGGCATAAAAAATAATCATTATTGGCCATAAAAATATAAAACTGCAAATTAAAAAATAATGTTTCTTCTGCAAATGGTCAGGCAAAAATAAAGATAAAGAAAATCCAAGAACCAATCCTACTAAAATGCATCCCATAACTACAATAATCGCGTCAATCATTCTTTTTTTCCTTGTAAGTAATCCCTTATAAGTATCTTGATTCTTACGTCTATATTATCTCTAATTATAGAGCAGTCATCAAGAAGATCAAAGAATAAATGCTTATTTGATTTTATATCTAAAACCTTATCAACTTCATAAAAACCATTTCTTAGAATTGCTTTAACTACAAATTTTCTATCAACTGTAAGGTATACATCAAATGCTGTATTTAAAGAAGTATCTCCAAAGTATAGCCGCAAAGATCTTCCTGTTAAAACTTTCCATTCAGGAATGTAATAACTTAATAAATCTGCGACAGTAACTCCGTCGTAATCATAATCTTTCTTTACTTGGTATCCAGTAGGACTGATTTTAGGTGGTTGCTTCATCGTCTAGACATGGAATGCTATCATCTAAATAGCGATCTTCAAATTTGTAAGGCATCATGCCTTCACTAATTAATGTCTCTTCAATCTTCTCCCAATTGATAGAAACAACTTTGTCACTTTCTTTAAAAAAACTCTCTCCCATAATTTATTATATTACAATATTATGGGAGAGAGTACAATTTTTAGAAGTCTAGATTACCATGCATACTGATACGAATATGAATCAATATCAAATTGACGACGGCGTGGACAATATGGTCCTACGATCTTTCTAACTACATGATACTTGCCAGTAGTATTATCTTGTTCACAGTAACGTTCTAGCACACCAACCCTATCGCGAGTTCCAAAAAGCGTTGCTCCCCAAACTCCGCGATCTCTGGTGCTATCATAGGTTTCATTTCCAAACCCGTACTGCATATCAAGAACAAATTGCACCATTTCCCCAAATGTCATTCCGCCAGTGTGTCGCATCTCTCTTAGTAGTCGTTCTGTTTTTGTCATTATCCTTAACCTTTCTTTAGTTCTTATCAGAGTTTTTCTTATCAATATTAGTATTAATATTAAATCCTATGTAATCATTTCTTGTTTCACAATCCTCTTCAGTAAAAGTATATTCTTTGCCCATCTTACTTTGATCAGTAATGATATCAATATTATTATAATCTTGTTTATCTTTAAAGATGCCTCTTAACATTTTCATTTTAAAACGATAATCACCAAATTTAATACCTGCAATAAATACTAAAGCAAATCCTATAATCAACATTGTGACCATTATAATAATATCACCACTGATCATGTCGCTGTTCATTCTTTTTTGTATAGCAGTCTAATCTTTCTTCTGCTTTTTCAACTGTGCAGTCAAAATATAGATCATCACTTACTAAATCATTTACTTGTTGTACGAATTGCTCCCAACAGTTAACGCGAATATCACAAAGCTCTTCTCCTCTATTCCATGGTCTATCCATGCAGATCGATATGCCTTTAAACGATGACAAATTATGTATACCATCATCAAACAATACATCACCAGCGAGTAAATCTTTACGATGCATATCAGAAAAGTTATTCAAGTCAAAAAATGGAAGATGCTTTCTAATCCAATTCTTCTTTTCTTCATTGGCAATTCGAGAACTTCTTGGTGTAGCAGTTGCAATAATAACATCATGACCCATATCTATAAGCTTTTTCATTCCGTCTATAGCTCCACTAATAGGAACCATATTGAGAAAGAAATTCTCTTGATTAAGATAGTTGTACATTTTTGTATTACATTCAGGCTTCACCCATAAGTGAGCATTCCATCCTCGTATATCTTCCTTAGTAAGGAAGTCATTGTAATCATGATTATAAAGCTTAAGCCAAATCTCAAATGTATCTGCTAAAACTTCATCCATGTCAACTACAATAGTTAGTTTTTTACACACTGTCGTTCTTAGCATTACGTTCTTCTTTAACTAACTTATACGCAAGAAGAGAGTATACAATATTATCAAGCAATTTCTCTTCGATAGGTTCACCTTTAAGCTCAACACCTCGAACCCACTTTTTGATTGATCTAATATGTTTATTCATATATACACCAAGTGCTTGACGCATTGTCAACTCACAATCTTTTGCTGTCTCTCTAATCTCAGCAAGTCGATCGCCAGCTTCTGCATAATCAACGGCTTTAGTTTTCATAATACGTAAACACTTATCAAGTAATTCATCAAAGTCTTTATCACCAGTAAAATTTCCACTTGTTCCGCTCATCGCATCTCCTAAACTAAAGTCAACTTAACTTTATTAACGGCAACTAATCCGTTGAACCTCATGCTATTATATATTGATTCCAAATAAGAATCATTTCTGATAGACACAGGATCCCAAGACTTGGCTTTTAGAACTGCGCTATCAATTGCACTTATTAATCTTTTTTTAAAGGGCCACATGAAATAATAGTTTTCACCTATAAAATTGTTTATGATAAAATTTCTACTTTCATCAGTATACTTACCCTTCCAAACTTCAATCATAGCTGACAGACAATATGCTTCAAGTTCAAACTTCATTCTAAAGTATGCGGGTAATGGAAGTAAAAGAACTGCAGCAGGAATTAGTAACCACAAACTGAATATAAAAGATAGCGCTACGAATAATGGAGCTAAAATTTGCGGCAACAGATATGCTAGTCCAAATAACAATCTTGTATACTTCTTGGCTTGAATCGCATGAAGACCTTCATGGTATATTACTTCGTAACTGGCTTCTATTCCGATTGGTGTCGCAGCAGTATATCCAATTGTAGTATAAAAGTTTTTCATATACCCAGGATTAAAGAACATAATCTTTCCTATGGTTCTATGAAGTAAAGAATCTTCTTTAGACACAACTTTAAACTTTGGACAATAAAGTCTGACTATGGATATTGCTTCATCAAGATAACTCATCTGTTAACCTCTAAATTTATTATTCGTTTTCCTGTTGCTGCATTGGAAAATATAGTTCCATCATCTAATTCTAATTTTCCATAACGACCATGAATATGACCAAAACAAAATAATCTTGGCATTATAGTTCCATCATACTGCTTAGAATTTATCCAAGAACCAAGAGCTTTAATTCCTAAATGCTCATTATTATAACCATCAAGAAATCCCCAAGGTGGTGCATGAGTTACTACAACATCTAAATCATTAGGCAACCTATCCACCTGATCGTCGAAGTAAGGGTCTTCGAACTCATCACACCATTCTCTAATAAGCGTAGGAACACCACGGAATCCACCAAACTTTAATCCGCAGTACTCTACTGCCGCTGAAGAATCAAACCCTATTTCGAATACTTCACCACCAAACATTGGTCCAAGATCAGTGAATTCATGATTGCCACGAACAACTACAACTGGATTATGTTTACAATTCTTAGGAAAGAAATGTCGAAGTCCAAGTGGTCTTCCCCTATCTGTAAATCTTTTCTTAAACCATTGTTCTTGGCAATTCTTTTCTTTTTCATGGTCGATGGTTCTAGAATATTGTAATCCAAAACTACCAAAAACAGCTACGGCTCCTGCATTACGTTTAAGAATTGGATAGTTGTCTAGCATATCTCCAGTACAGACATACACATCTGCTTCTGGCAAATTATTAAACTGCGCGTGCCAATCACTGAAATGACATATACGCACCATGGTTACACAGTACCACGCATTATTATAAATGTATACTTATTATGGAGATTTTTGCATATCATTTTTAGCTCTTAACTTTAATCGTATTCGGCGCTTTTCTTTTTTAGATTTCTTTGTTTTCTTTTTTTGTTTATTAACTACTAGTTCTAATCTATTAAAGCAATTTAATTTTAAGCTAAAGCCATTTCTACTGAACAATATAGTTTTCTCCCATAAACCTATTCATCCCATGTAAGATCTAAGTGTTCCTGAACTTCTTCAGGTGATGCTTCAAACTGTGATATGTTCTTGACTGATGCATACCATTCACTAAATGTTGGTCGTCTTCCAAGTTGTTTAACTCTTCTATTGCTTAATGTTGAGCGTGTACGTGTTGCAGTTCCATCTTCTGCTTTTACATTAATAGTCGATGTATCAGTATCTTCTTCATACTGAAGATTCTTTTTATGCATCTTCCATTCGCTACAGAATTTCTTATATGCAGATTTTGCCATCTGTCTTTTCATTTTATTAGTATTCATATTATTCTTCCATGCCATTTACAAAATAAAGTAAGCTGATGCCAGTAACCTATGTCACCACAACTTAAACAGCGCCCTTCTTGTTTCCATTTATCTTTGCTATCAAAATCTGAAACATTTGTAATAAACTTTTCATCTAGTATAAAGAATAAGCTCGAGCATCCATTAAATCCACCCCATTCAAATGTAACAGTTTTCATATTGATAACATTACATTGTAAAGAAAAGTATTCAGTAGCTTCTTCAAACTTATCTTTATTCATGTTCTGCTCAATCACGTCACAAACAAAAAGATTCTTAGCTTTGTTAAAGAAAATATTAGCTGAACTTTCTGTTGAAAGCTTTCCTAATATTCGCACTTGATAATCTCCATTACCTAAGTTAGCGGATGCAGTATTACCAAACTTAATTGGCTTCTTTAAGTTTAACTTTAGTTTTTTCTTTAACATAATGCTTTAAAAATTCTTTCTTTTCATTACGACAAATTTGCTTAGGGTCGCTAGAATATTTATACATTATACATGATTGTTGTTTAACATGGTGAAGCCCAAGAGCATGACCAACTTCATGTCTTATTATTGTTTTTTTAGTATCATCATCTTCAAGGAAGTAGCTTCTCCAAAGCATAATTTTACTTGAAATAATATAGCCATCTTCGCGGTGTCTCCAACATGTACCATATGAATTTTTTCTATTTTCGGGATTAGGTTTAAAATATGAATAAACAATTATCATATTCTCATCTTCCCAATCTGTTACAGAATTAAAACAACCTTTTACTTCAACGAATAATTGGTAATCAACAAGATCATCCCAGTATTTAAAAGCACTTCTCACTTCATCTTTATAAAAGTAATCAGGAAAATTGCAACTAAACTTATATCTTATTGGAGTCTCGCTCCACTCCCAAGTACTAATTTTTGCATTTTCGTATATGTTGTTACTCGCATTATTAATTTTAGTTGAACGACTCGTACTACAATTTAAACATGTAATTGCTGTGATTGCAATTACTATTGTTTTCAAAAACGTACCTCGAAATCGATATCAGATTTTTGTTTTTTAATCTCAGTTTCATCTTCAAATGGATCTTCTAACTGGATTTCTAATTGAATAAACAAATCATTATTTTTTTTATGATCTTTTTTTCTCAGCTCTTCTATTAGAAAGTTGTCCATGCATTTTATCCTCCATCTTCTTCTAAGTTTTCAATTTCACTTAGAATTTTTTCCTGCTCTCTTGTAGACCAACTTACGTTTTTCTTATTAACAGTATTAAGAGTTTTATGTTCTTTTGCAATATCTCTTATATGCTTGTCTCCTTCTAAATAAGCGAGAATGCATGACTCTACCAAACATTGAATGTTTATTCCGTCTAAAGATACTTTTGATTTCAATACCTTATGATCATTCACATGTAGTCTAAAAGGAATTTGCTGTATATTACGTTTTTTTTCAGATAATTTATCACTCATCTTTTTTTCTTTCTTTAGATATGATATCAAGACGATCAAATACTTCTTCTGATGTATAGTAATACTTCATCTTTATTTGTGCATCACCTACGCATAATCTCCAATGAAGACTGCTATACGACATACCACCAAAATTATCATGACAACCTTTTCTATACTTTAAACCACGTATTGAATAGCCTACCCATTTAAACGGAATAGATATATAATGTCTCATCCGCCATAATCTAGTATACCATGGTTGAAATTGATATCTGTCGTCCATAAGCTCTCTCTATCACTCAGGTAGATACATCTTCATTTAGAATCCGTTTCCCCTTAGTCTTACTTTCAGTCTTACTTGAAGGCTTCTGGTTCTTCTCAAGCTCAGCCAACTCAGCCAACTCCTCAGGAGTACCTTCAACTTCAACAGTACCATCAGATAAATATCTTTTTTTAATCATAATTGATTCCTATGTACTATGGGATAATTATATCATCATGATAAACTATTTCCACTGAATTTTTTCTCAGAAGATCAAGGATCAAAAGAAATAATATCATCATATTTTAAAACCTCAACACCAGCTTCTCTTAGTATTCTAATACCTTGAACTGATCTGTAAGCTCTTCCATAGATAACTTTTGAAATTCCTTTGTTTATTAAAACTTTAGCACAATCATAACATGGTGCAATTGTTACAAATAATATGCACCCTTCTGTATCTTCCTTTGCTTTCACTAAGGAGTTTATTTCTGAATGTACACAATGGCATTTTCCTGGTTCAAGAGAGTCACATTGATTTTCTCCACCAGAGTAATTTCCATTATATCCTAAGCACAATGCTCTCTGCATATCAGATGTCACAATAACTGATCCTACTTTATTTCTCAAGCAAGTAGACCTTCTTTCTAAGAGAAACACAAACTGCATCCACATATAATAAAGAGATGGTCTATGAAATGTTCCATAATCATTTTGATAATCTTCTAAATGAACCTCTATACGATGTTCAAAATCATCGAGATTAATCATTCTGTATGTAATTCCCAAATCAAACAATAGTTTTTCTGCAGCTATAGCCTTCCTTAATGAATTTTCATTAATGAACCCCTTTACTTCTTCAACAACAATTTTTCCAGTTTTATAAATTATTTCAAAATCTGGATTGTAGTAATGATCTTTTCCTTCATTATCAGTCCATTGAATCTTTCGATTACATCGAGTCCAGCTTTGTACAGAATCAGAATAATCCAGTTCTTTCATTCTTCTTAATTCCCAAGAAGAGTCATACCATACTTCACAACCATCTTTTTTCTTGTAATAGCCTTTTTTGTGTTTTTTACCAAAATTTTTGCTATCAAATGATTGTTTATAACAATCTCTAGAACAAAATTTGTCATTAATAGTTTTTATTCCGCAAATCTGACAATCATTATTATCTTTTCTATGAAAAGAAAGGTAGCAATCTCGATCACAAAAATGCTTACTTTGCTCTTTAAATTGAGATTTGTAGATAGAAAATTCAGAACCGCACTGATCACAATGAACATCAATGGCAGAGTCTTCTTTTCTCTTTCCTTTTGTATATTTACTATAGCATTTTCTATTACAAAATTTAACAGAATCATGACACTTCAATTTTATAAAAGTTTGATTGCAATAGTTACATGTTAATTCAACACGTTTAGATTGAAGGAAACATTGTCGAGAACAAAAACTTTTATTTCCTTCCACTTCATTTTTATTACAATTAATACATTTCATATTACGGTTCGAAGCTTACTTCAGTACTAGTAAGTGGTACAACCATTACTACTGTATCACCACGCTCGAACATCATATCTTCAAGAGCTTCAAGCTCAGCTTGTACCTGTTGACCTGGCATTACTACGTCACTTGCATTGACAACCTTTACTGTCTTTTGAAAGTGACCAACAATAAGCACAGGACAATCAAATTTAACCTGTGTTGAAACAGGAATAGTTTGACCCTTTCTAATCGTTAGAGGCATTGGAGTTCTTAGACATACTAATCCTCCAACTAATCTTGGCTCAGGTGTATCTGCATAATTACATTTTACTACATTTTTCTTTGACATTTTCTATATTACCTTTCCTTATCTAAAATATGCGGTCTTGATTCTTTAATCGCATTAGAAGTTACTTTAACGAACTGAGTGTTTTCATAGAACTCTTGAAGATTATATGCTCCTGCATACGTAAGTGATGATCGAAGGCCGCCTACTAACTTATTCAACTCCATCTCTACAAGACCTTTCATTGGTATCAATGTAGAAATTCCTTCAGCTACTGTTCCATTTTTAAGTCCGCCCTTCCAATCTACTTGAGCATCTAATGATGACATACCTCTGAATTCTTTTACTCCACGATATGGATCATATTCACCAGGTGATTCGACAGTGCCTGCAAAAAGAGATCCAACCATTACAAGATGTGCACCAGCAGCAATTGCTTTTGCTATATCATTGCTACCACGAATTCCACCATCAGCAACTATATGGATAAACTTTCCATTAGGGTGATCGTCTACAGCTTTTCTTACTTCCATGATTGCAGTTATATTTGGAACTCCAAATCCAGTAACTGTACGTGTTGAGCATACTGAACCACCACCAATTCCAACTTTAAGAATATCAGCACCAGCATCAATAAATTCAAATGCTGATTCACGAGTTACAATATTACCTATCATAATCAAAGTGTTACTACTTAATGAATCATGTAGCTTCTTAACAAACTCTAATACATCGTCATGATGTGCATGAGCTACGTCAACAGCAAGTATTTCAGCAACTTCAGATAAATCTATACAGTCTTCAATCGAATCTTGTAACCCAACAGCAATACCAATTGGCCTGTTAGCTCCTGCAATGATAGCCTCACCTCTTCTAGCATCAGCTGATTGGAACCTATGAATAATTCCCATTGCTCCTATACTTGCGAGCGCACCGGCCATCACACCATTTGTTACAGTATCCATTGCTGCCGACATAATAGGATATTTCAAATGAACTTCAGAAGATAGTGTCGTAGATAAATCTACTTCTGTTCTAGATCGAACAGAGGATTTTTCAGGAACAAGTAGTACGTCATCATACGTTAAGCAAAAATCCTTATACCGAAACTTATCATCTACCATGTATTACTTTCTCAACTTCATTAATAAAATTTTTAACATCCATAAATCTAATTTTTTCTACGTTCTGTTTTCTAATATCATCTCTTTCTCTAAGATCTACACTTGATAAGTAATCAATAATATCTATCATATCATCAGAGTCTCTCGCTGTAAACAAAGTATAGTCATCAACTCCAAGATGTCCTTCTAATCCAATTGGAATTGTGCCAAACATTAATGCCTCCCAAGGTCTAGGAGTTATGAAACCAGAACTAAGGTAAGATTTTTTACCTAACAGTGGACACGCTACGGCATTACCGTATACTTCTCTGAAGTCACTCATGGTCACACGTTTATTATACGAAATATATGGCCACATCTCACGACATTCAGTAAGGATTGGCTCTCTTGTCCAGTTTCCCCAGAACTCTACTTGAAATGGATACTCTTCACTTACTGGTTTTATCCATTCTTCTATTACATCATCACGCTCATATCTAGATCCAATGTATACAAGCTTTCTTTTTCTATTGACAGGAAGAGTTTCGAATTGAAGTAATTCGTCTATAACAATTGGAGGCTCAACACGAATTCTTTTTCTGCTTAACTCTAATGGTTGAGCTGATGTTTCAAATATTGCATCAGGTTTCCACTTCCACTCATCTTTAGCTGTCAACTTATGGTCTAGATCCCAGATTATAATCTTCGTATTAGTACCTTTGTAGTGATTGAGAATTTCTAATTGTCTATCTAAATCAGGTTGGTAGTTTGGATCATCTTTACTTACATCTATATTTCTACCTGGAATTGGAAAACGCCATTCAAGAAGTAGCACATCTAACTTAGGAAATTCATCATATACATTTTCAACATTGTTCCATGCTGATAATCTTTTAACACTTGAAAAACAATCAAATGGATTGTAAGTATTATAAATATACTCAGAGTCTCTATCTTTTTGTAAGAGATAAGTTTTCCATGATCGACGCTGGGCTTCCCATAATATACTCCAAGAATATGCAGCATTCCCATCAGGAGTAGAAACTTCTCTTCCTCCTTCAAATTTTCTGTCTGCAGTAAACCCCCAGAAACTATATCCAAATTTCATAATCAGATTCTTTCAATTAACCATGGTAGCTGCTTTTCAATATCATTATCAAAATCATCTACGAATATCTCAACAACTTTACATGCAGTCCATTTTGCAAATTGATTATAGATAGCATCTAATTCTTCTAACATAGAATTTTCAACTAGTTCATCTGTTACATGAGAATAATCACGACGTCTACAAAGTATTATTGTAGTACCAAAACTAGCAAACCTACGATCAACTTCGTATAATACTCTTTCGTTAGTATGTCTTTCGTATGCTAATGAATACACCCACTCACTTGGCCAAGCTCTATCAATTGTACAGCTTAAACCAGTTTGCTCAAGAAACTGACTAATATACGATTGGTCAAATTCCAGTGCTTCTTTAAATTTGTTACTACGCCAAAAGTCATGTTCAGATGTTACTTTAAAATATGGTGCATTAACGGCCTTACTGAGTGCTTTACCTATCTCAGTTTTTCCACTTCCATCTGGGCCTTCTACAATTAATACATTTTGCATATTAAGTCTTTGCTCCAAATAACGCGGCCCATAAAATCATTGCCCACCCTAACTTCCTAAAGTATTCTTCATACTCAGGAAAATCTTTAAAGTTTTTAATATGTTCACCAAGTTGATGATAACAGTTTTCTACTGTCATATCACTATAACCTTTAAACATATCTACATGCATCCAAAATACTTCATTAACTTCTAATCCATTAGCTTCTTTTTTAAGATTAGTAAATGGATTAGATGCACGCTCATGTCTAATATACGGCATACCAGTTGCAACTGAATGTCCAAGTATATCAGCACACCTTTTCATAAGAATGCCACACCAGATATCTCCAAACCTGTCAAATGGAAGCTTACTAATATCAGCAGGATCACTAGGAATAGTATTAACTTCTTGTCCCATAAGAAGATGATACATAAGAACTGTATACTTTGCTTTCCACATTACATTCATTCCACAAAATGGAAAGTATGAACCTCTTGGTACTAACCGATTGTCATATGAAAATTTTTCCTCAATAGGATTAACGAGTTGAGTTGGTGCATCATAATCTAATACGTTTGTCCACAATCCGTGATTAACAATTACGTCAGTTCTTTTTCCTAGCTCGTAAAAAGGTATACCACGAGGCTTAACATTGTTAAGAGTATTAAACCATCTTGTCTTTCCAGTCAACTGTTTCTTATGCTCATTAACAAAGTCAGCACCTGTCGCGTACTGTAGTCCATCGACTTCAAGCGTTGGTGGATAACAGTCGTCATCAAGCGTCATAATGAATTGATAGCCATCTTTCCATGCCTTATAGTACGCGTAACTTCTTACTGTGTCTGAACGACGAGGAATGATCCATTCATTATCACCCAATTCTTTTTTAATATTAAGCCAAGTAAATCTTTTCTTTACTATAGGTGGAAGATTATCTAAATCAAACTCTGGTTCAGAATGATCTTCCATAAGATATAAATCAACTACATCGAATAATCCAATGTCGTTCCATCTATCAATAAAATCTTTAATACAGTTCTCTCGAATTGTTGGAACTACAAGACATACTTCTTTAATTGGTTCTTTATATGTACCAACTCTAGTCATCTGTTATCTCCATCACCACTAATCATATTACGATCACTTCTATCAAATAACTTATTCAAATTCATTTCAGCTACTTCAGTTAAGGAATATCCGAGTTCATTTGCCATTGCTGAAATATACCATAACACATCGCCAACTTCCATTGCAATTGCTAGACGACGTTCTTTAGATAAAATTCCACCAGCATCACGTAAAACTTTCTTAACCTTATCTGCTACTTCACCAGCTTCACCAGCTAATCCAAGTGCAGGATAAACTATATTGTTTCCAACATCAGGATATTTTCTGAGTGTCAGCATCTTTTCTTCGTAATCATTAAACGTCATCTGATTCTTGTTCTACAATCTTTTCAGGAGTTTCAACAACAAATCCAAGATGTTTTAATACATCAACAAATAGTGGTAGCCAATGTTGTTCAAGACCACCGGCAATTTGTTTTTGCTTGCCATCTTTCTCTTTATATATAAAGTAACAATTATCGTCAAGGTGTATTTTAATGTTGAGACCTTTCTCTTTTATATCAATTAGATCTTGTATTTTCATGCTCCCTCAACCTTTACTCCATAAGAGTTTATCATACTAAAAAGAAGATCCATTGGATGAGAGTCGTAACTTCCACCAACTTTTTCATCATTAGCATAGATGAAATACCAGTCGCTATCTACAACGACCTTCACATTATCTTCACCGTACTTATCAATAATCTTTTCAAGTTCTTTAGCATACTTCATTTTATATCATCCACGTTAATCATATAACCAGGTGCACTATATTCAGTATGAGCAAATCCTGACTTACCAACTATAAGATTTCTTGGATCATCAAGTTTTCTGTTTACAGTTACTAAATAAACATTACCCTTTACAGTCTTCTTATTAATCCATCTCCATATTGTTGCAAAGCATGGAGCTTCAAATTCAATTCCGTTTCTATCTCCAAATTTAATCCATGCCATCATGCCGCCGCGGCGCTGGGCCCGTTCATTATAACCTTTAACAATTACTGGTAGAACTCCTTCAGTCTGTTCTGACTCAATGAACTCATCATAATCAGAAATAATACCCTCACGATGGAGTATACTAATTTGTTGGCCTCTATCAAATAATTCAAAGGGTGATCCAATTAAGTTAAACCCGAGCAATTCATTCTCATATTCAATGAGTTTTTCTAGTGGATGTTCGTTATCAAATTTGATATCAAAATATTTCTCCTCAAAATCAGGACGAAATTTTTTCGTTTTAAGTTTAGGATTGTCAACCCACAGTTCATAGCGAGCTTCTGTCTCTGCTACATTACTGCTAAGACTTCTAAACGCACCAACCTTTATAAGCGGAAGCGTTGCAGTCTTTGATCCACCAGTTTTATACAGGTAGTCCATAAAATCATCGTATGGTTGCTGCTTAACAATTTTCTTAGCTGCAGATTCACCAACACCTAGTACTGAACCAAGTGCCAGACGTATTGATTTTCCTTCAATAGTATGAACTTCTTTAGATTGATTAATATCTACAGGAAGAATTTCGAACCCCTGTCTTTTAATGTCATCAACATATGATTGCAGATCATCTGCTTTTCCCTCAGTTAATAATGCACAGTAAAATTCAAGAGGATAATACGTTCTCAGATAAGCTGTCTGCATCGAAATCATTCCGTAGGACTTGGCATGTGCGGCATTAAATCCGTACCCACCGAAGGCTTCCAGCATTTCCCAGAGAGTAATGGCCTTACTTTTCTCCAACCCATTCTCTTTACAGCCGGTAACAAACTTGTCTATCAGTTCTTTCTTTTCTGCTTGAAGATAATCATCCTTTTTAGATTTGTCTTTCTTAAGAAGAAGTTTACGAAGTCGGTTAGTATCTTTCATAGACAACTTACCAACCTGTGTACCAATATTAAGCATCTGCTCCTGATACACAAGACAACCATGAGTCTCTTTTAATATGTCTTCCATCAATGGATGGAGCCACTCTACGAGTTCAGGGTTATGTTTATAGTCTGCATACAACTTATCCATGTTAGACTTCAATGGACCAGGACGATACAGTGCTCCAATTGCTGACACATCATTAAAACAGTCAGGCTTGATTCTCATTGAAACTTTGCGAATACCTTTATTCGTGAACTGAAATATACCTGTAAAGTTTCCATCAACAAATACAGTCTTAATAACTTCGGGATCATTAATGTCCATAAATGTTGGATCAATTAATTTATACGCCTCATCATACTCCATGTCATGACGAGAGCCAATAAGTTTAAGACAACGATCAATCACAGACAAAGTTGAAAGTGAGAGTAAATCAAACTTAATAAACCCCATCTCCTCTACGTTCTTATTAATAATTCCTTGAGTAAATGATGTCTGCAAAATTCCTTTTGATGTGAATAGAGCCATCTCTCGCTTAAGATTATCACCGATGACAACCCCACATGCATGTCGACCAACGTGACGGTTTCGTCCATATAATTTCTTGATATTCTTACCCAGCTCGGGAAACTTTTCGACAAGACCTCTGTAAGTTGGAGAGACTCTTTCGATATCTTCGTGATTAATAACGATAGTTGATTTATCTTGATCGGCGTATAAGACTCTAAGTTCTGCTTCAATCTTTTTGTTTGCTTGATTGATCTCACTATTATTGAGATCATATACCCTACCTAAGTCTTTAAGTAATCCTTTGATATTAAACGTGTTGTAGGTAGAGATGCATGCAACATTATCTTCGCCAAACATTTCTCGTAGCATCTCTCGTGCTTCTTCAGAGTCCTGAAAGTCTGTATCAATATCAGGAAGCTCCAATCTATCAGGGTTAATAAATCGTTCGAATAATAAATTATGTTTAATAGGATCGAGATCAGTAATACCATTAAGGTAACACACAAGAGAACTTGCAGCTGACCCTCGACCGGGGCCCACAAGCATCTGTTTCTTTGCTTTCCTAATGATGGCACGCATAATGAGAAAATACTCTGCAAAGCCTTTATCCCTTATCAGTTTCATCTCATGGAGGAAACGTTCTTTATATTGTTTGTTCGAATCTAAACCAAGCTCTTTCATTCTCTTAATTGCTAACTCACCCAGCTTTTTATATGGACTCTCATAATCAAGAGTTGGAAGTCTTTGATGAGTATCTGGTTCAAAGTCTGAGATCATGCTATCAATAAGAAGTGTGTTATCAAAAGCCTGTCTTACAATACTCTCATCAGCATTACCACCATACAACTTGTATGCTTCCCACATCTCATCAGCTGATTTAATATAAAGCTGCTTAATATTGAAATCCCAAGAATCTCCTCGTGTCTTTACTGTTTTATTTCCACGAAGCATATAAAGAATCTCTTGAGCTTCCCAATCATCAGGATTAATGTAGTGCGCATCTGATGTCACATCAAGAGGAATACCAGTCTCTCTATGGATCTTAATGATACACTCATTGATATACCTTTGACTATCAGATTCATTAAACTGAAGCTCTAGAAAGAATCTATCATTGAATATACTACGAAACTCTTCAGCTTCTTTAACAACATCTTTCCACTCAATGTCACCATTCTTAAGGGCCCAACACTTATTTGCGATAACTCCGCCCATGCATGCTGAAGATGCAACAATGCCTTCGCCCAATTCACCTAGCATCTTCTTATCAATGCGAGGTTTCATATACATACCATCCTTATGAGCACGATGAGTTAGCTCATAAAGATTCTCAAGTCCTTGCTGATTTTGTGCTAGAAGAACAAGATGTCCTTTTCGATATAGTTCTCTTCGTTTGCCGTCAATATTTAAATTGGTAGCATCATCATCTATTGAATCTTCTGCCTTAATACGTTTTCTATCATCAGCATATGCAGCATGAGCTTCAACCCATTGCTCTAAACTATCAATACAATATGCTTCAACACCATAGATTGTTTTTACGTCATGCTTCTTACCATGAAGATAAAAGTCTGCTGTGCCATGCATATGACCATGATCAGTTAGCGCTATAGACTTAAGACCCTTTTCCTTTGCAGTGAGTACCATTTCTTCAGGACGAGACAAACCATCCATTAAAGAGTAGTGTGAATGATTGTGAATACTACTAAACTCTTTAGGTGAGCTCGACATTACTCTTGAGATTTCTTTGATTGCGATTGTGACACAGATTTTGATACTGTTGTAGTTTGTTCTTCAGTTAATAATTTCTTAGGAGAAGAAGATGTTGACCCTAATCCTTTAAGAAGCAAAACCCTCACAATATTTTCTTGTGCTTCTTGAGTATTACACTGATCCCACTTTTCACCACCAAGGGAATCAATTGATTTCTTCTCAGAAACTACATGATAAAATTCTCCGTACCCACTATTTAAAATCCATTTTGCTGCATGAATTGCTGGCTTCTCAGTTGTAGTTTTAAGTGCAACAAATCTGTACTCACCATCTTGAAACAATACTACTGGTAATTTCATTTTAATATCCATCCTTAAATCTTTTCTTTACTACTTCGTTTTTTCTACAATATTCTTTATACAATTCATCATATGAAATGTCTGACATAATACAGACTTCCATAAAGTATGCTAGCACATCACCGAGTTCTTCAACATAATGATCTCTATTAAACTCAGTATCGTTTGTTAGTCTATGAGTTTTATTCTTAAGAGTATATGTTGCTTCCCATAATTCACTATGAAGTTCATGGGCAAGTTCTTTAATCATTCGTTGACCACTCTTAGTTGTAAGATCAACTGGCCATGGTGGAAGCTTGTCTGCAGACTCAAGCATCTCCATAAACTCAAGCTGTCGCTTAAACATTTCTTCTAGTTTATCCAAGCTTGTTACCATCTTGAACCTTTTACTTTCATAACAAGACAGTCACCAATATTAGATTTAAGATCCCAACATTCACCTTGAGGATACCAATAAGCTTCTATATCAGATGCAGTTTCCTCTCTCAACTCTGCGTTATCTGACATAAGAACCATAACATCTTCACTCATAGATGCTGCAGTATTAAGTTGATTGGAGAGATTTGTATTCGTAGGATCAAGTCCTTCCTCAGAGAAGATGACCTTTTGAAAATGATTCTCTTTAATAAACTTTCTTTTAAGATTTGAAAGCTTTTCAACTGCCACAACATCTTTTACATATTTTTTAATAAAAGAAAGATTTGGGCAGCCAATTAGTAAAACTTTGTCAGAACGTTTAAAATTAATTACATTAACTATATCACTCATATTACTTCTTTTCTTTGTTACGTTTAATTTTATGCTCAAGTAGTTGATCAGCCATCCAACCAACTGTTCCAGTAAAATTATGTTTTTCTACTGTGTTACCTTCGCGTAATTGTTTTTCAAATACCATTAAATTATTTATGTCATCGATACTCTCTAGTGGATCCATTGGTTCAATAAAGCGTGTCTTATCCCAATCTTTTCTCCATGTAGTTAGCATACGTCTATATTCATTAATCATTTCCTTTGTTAGATCATAGTGATGAGAATAAATGTGAAGTGATCCTGCAGTATGAAAGTATCTACCAAGCTCAAGCTTTGGATAATATTCTTTAAGTTCAAGCAGCATGCATTCCTGAAAGAGAGTGAATGAAAACAAATCATATGTCAAACCCCAATGCACATCATTTGATCTCATATGAGCATGACAATGTAGTTTGTTCTCTCTTATAAAGAACTGAAGTGATAGTGTACATGGTACATCTTTTGATCCATTTTCATTGGCATGCCATTGATGAACAGGCTGATGAATTTGAAGTATTGCTCTTCTTGAATCACTATCGTTCTTTAATGTATTAACACATATACTCCACTGATCATAAATCAATGCACTATTAACATGACTAACAATCAATGTTCTATTATTAATCTGATTCTCAGCGGCTTTACCTTTAACAATATAACCATATGCAGAATTGATAGTAAGTCCGTCATCAGAGAATCCAGACATTCTTTTATTATAATATGATATATCTTCAAGAGAATTTGAACCTCTCCAGTACCAGAGAAATTCTCCAACAGCAAAACCATAATTCGCTTTACGCTTTATATTTGTTAAGAGTCTACTTCTTGGAGAAGATAGACAAAGACGAGGAAGTATTATTTCTTTTACTTCGCTACCTCTAGGATTACAGACAAAGTCAGGATGATCGAAGTCAACGAGTACATTATACAATAACTCATCGAACGAATCTCTAACCAAAGAACTACCAATAATATCTCTCATAGTGTTCCTTAAGGATGAATAACTTCAAGTATTTCTTCTATAGTTTTATTATCAATAGGGTGACCAGCTGAACGAGCATGACCACCACCACTATATTTAGCACAAAATTCAGCAGCGTCAAACGTATCTTTTGATCTTACGCTTACCATACCTGTGCCATCTAATTTAATTCCAATCGCACAATCAACATCATAAACTTCAATAATTCTGTTTAGGACGTCAGACTGATGATTGCTTATCAATACTGTTCCGTATTTAATACCATCTCTTTCAGAGAGACGTGTGTCTTTAATTCTGCTTTCGATGTACTTATCTTTCTTTTCAGCAAGAATTTCTAGCAATTCATGTTCATGATCTTTCCATGGCTTCATAAAAAAGTCTTCCATTGCTCGTTCAACATATCTTTCTAATCCAAGAAAATCCATCATTAAGGACATCTCATTAGATTTTCTGTGTTGCTTAAGCCACATGTCACGATCATTTGTTAGAATTGCGAATGTGTGCAGTGATGCTTTCATTAAGGGAGCTTCACCAATAACTGGTTCAGCTGGATCAAACTTGCCAAACAAGTAATCAAATAGAAGATATGTACCACACCTTTCCATGTCAATGTTGCACCAATCTCTTCCATATAAGAAGTTAGCAGACTTATGATGATCTATACAATAAACATGTGAGAATTCCTTCTCGATCTTTTCTGCAGTCTTCTCATTAGGAGCAACATCAGCTAAAAGAATTTTATCAAAGCTATTAATAAAATCACTATTCTTTTTAAAGAATGTTTCTACACCTCTACCTGCTGGAACAAACTTAATATTTTCTTTTAATCCACCAGCAGCACGAAATATTACTGCGCAACCACAACCGTCAGGACAATCTTTATGGGTTACTAAAAGGGTTTTCTTTATATTTGTTGTTATAGACATGATTTATCTGTGATTATTATATAACAGTCTCAAATTAAAATACAATTAAATCTCACACATTCCATCTTTACATGAATCTATTGCAGTAGATTCTGATTTTGCTTCATTGGCATATACAACAGCATCTTCTAACGATATTGGTGTAAGCGGTTGATTTTCCCTACTGCCTTCAGGATAAATTGTTACACCCTTAAGCTCTGGAAAATATTCCATATAAAGATCTGAAAGTTCTTCCTCTAAAGTTCCTTGAGGCACATTGATAGTTTTAGAAACTGCATTGTCTACATGCTTCTGACATATTCTCTGCATCTCGAAGTGATCACGTAAAGATATATCATGTGAACCTTGAAAGTGAGAGACATCTTTTTTCTCATTTATAAATTTTTTAAATAGTGGATGAACTACAATCTCAGTTTTTCTTTCATCATTCTCAAAATATCTACGTTCATATGCTGGAGCAAACATTGGTTCAAGACCTGATGTGACTCCACAAACAAGTGAAGTAGTTCCTGTTGGTGCGATTGTAAGAAGAGCGCAATTACGTATACCCTTTTCTAAAATCTTCTTCCGTATGGTTGGTCTTAAAGTTTTAACGAAATTAGATTTCAAGAACTTCTCCGCATCGAATATAGGAAAGCTTCCCTTCTCTTCAGCAAGCTGAACAGACGCTTCGTATGCGTAGTTTTTAATGTTGTTCATAAGTTTATCAACAAGCTCTAATCCTTCAGGACTGTTGTAACTCATTCCGTTAAGTAATAAAACATCATGCAAACCCATCACACCAAGACCAATACGTCTTTCATTTTTACATGTCTCTGCAATCTGCTTAAGAGGATAATTATTTATTGTTAAAACATTATCTAAAAACCTAACAGACTTTTTAACAGTATCTTTTAGTAGATCCCATTCAATTCCACGACCAGTAACAAACCGTGGTAATACTAAAGCTCCTAAATCACAGCAGGCGTACTCTGGTAAAAAAACTTCCCCACAATTCTTAACACATATACCAGAAGAAGTCACATAATTTTTATCATTACTTGAAGTTATAACATGATAGTTGTGATTATCATCAACGGTAATGTTGTATACATCTTCATAGCAATCAAATTCTACAGATACAACTTTATGATTATTAGAAATTTGATTTTTAAAATTAGTAAATTTTCCAAATCTAAAATTATTGCCTAAGGATTGCGGCAATTTATTTTCTTTAGCATACTCTATCCATAATTCTTGAGTAACCTTACCCTTCTGATTAAATAATTTTCTTCCGTGCTCTAATAATTGTTTGTTTGTAATTCCTGAATATCGACCATTAGATTCTCCTGGATGTGATGCAAACATTTTTTTCCATCTGCTAGTCATTCTGTGATAAGGATTTAATTTTCCTATGATTCTGTCTGCATGCAATCTTGTATGATCTTCTTTTTTCATGCATACAAGATTACTAACTGAATCGTTTAGTTTATTATAATCAGCATGATGAATATGAAACTGCTTAGCATCAACCGGACCATTAAAATATTCATGAATTAATCTATACTGTCTCCTATTTCTTCTAGCCCCTCCCGACATTTTTTTTCCAGTATTTGTCACTTGTCTGTAACCATTTGAATCAAATGAATTAAATGGAAATATGCTATCTCCTTGTTGTAAATCTTTAAGTTCTACATACTGAAGATCTCGTTTCATTATCTTGTGAATTGGAGTTGCTCTTAAAATAGTTCCATTATCTAATGTTAATTTCCAAACTTCTCTATTACTGCCAGTTTTTCTGGGATTTCTACCCATCTTTATTTCAACTTTACCTGTTTCGGTATTCGTCGAATATACGGGAATATCTTTTCCTTCTTTAGCTAACTGTTTAATAGACACTGCATTTCTACCATCTGCAGTAGCTATCATAGTATCTCCAGTAATACAGGGATTTGTACTAATTAGTGGTTTCCAATACCACACATTGCTCATTTTGTTAGCATAATGCATATTAAGTAAACCTGGTTCACCACCTTGCAATGCATTTTTAATTATTTTATTCCAAACTTCTCTTGCAGGAATTTCAGATATAACTTTATTACGAAAAGTAAACTGAAACATTCCGTTATTTTTTACCTTCTCAAAAAACTCTTCGGGGCTTCTATCAAATACAACTGAAACATTTGCATTATTAAGTTTATTTAAATCAAGCTTCTTATCAAGAAACTCTAACAGATCACCATGCGAAAGATTAAGACATAGCATTAACGCAGTTCGTCTTCCACCACCAGCTTTAATAACTGTTCCTGCAGCATCTATAATTTCCATAAGAGATACTGCACCAGTGGCAGTACCACCTGATCCGTTAATAGCAGAACCTCTAGGTCTGATAGGTGAGCAATTAATTCCTACACCACCTCCAACACCAGATATAACAATGCAATCACTTACAGTTTGTCCCCAGCCTTCTCTCGAGTCTTCCGTGGGCACAACAAAACAATTAAGTAATTGTCCCTTGGCACGACCTGCTCCATACCATATTCTGCCGCCTGGCATAAAAAGATTTTTCTTAAGAATTTCATTTGTTTCTTCTCTAAATCTTATTATGTTTTCTCCATTCTCGGCAGTAGAAACATGATTGGAAACTCTTTCACACGCTTCATCCCATTCTTCATTTTCATGAAGTGCATAACGCATTTTAAAAATTTTATTAGCAAAATCGCTTGGTGCATAGTCTTCCAATTGACAATATCTCCTATTAATCTTTTTCTACTTTTTTACTCATAAGTTGATCAAATCTATTCTTAAGAGTTTCTTTAGCTTGTTCTTTACTCCTAGAAAAAATATCCTCAACCTCTTCAGTTTGATCTAATATTCTTACTTTAACTTTTGCAGGATCCATTAAGAACGGATAAACAATACCATCAGGACCTAAACGAGATTTAGCTATAAACAATCTACCTGAATTTGTTTTCTTATCTTCAACTTTTCTGCTGATTGTCAAAATCAAATCGCATACTGTAGCTTTAGCATATGATTCAGCGATTGCTTCAAGAGTTATAATCTCTGCGTTAAGACCACTTCTATTTGTTTGGTCTGCAGTAATCACAACAAGATTCATTTCTTGAGCAAGACCACGTAGTTCTTCATAAACACTTTCAAGATCATGACGACGTTCACCATATGTTTTAGCTGATCTTAAAAGATCTGCATAGTCAATAACAACTATATCTGGTACAAAGTTATTCATTGCTTTCAAACGATTAAGATATGTTCTGATCGTTTGAACAGATGCCATCTTTGTTGGAAATTCTTTAATGAAAAGTCTTCCCTTAACTTTAGACTCAGCTTCCTTTTGAACTCTCTCTGTTTCATCTGGAATATGACCAATGTTGATACCAGAAAAATATGCATCATGTCTAATACCAATTTTATAATCTGCGATTTCCATAGAAATGTAGCATACGTTATGTCCCATCTCAATTCCGCCAGCAGAAACGTTACAAAGGAAGTGTGTCTTACCTGCACCGGTTGGAGCAATGAATGTAGAGAGTGTCTTGCGTTCCCAGCCACCACCAAATATTTTATTGAGTACTGGCCACGGAGTTGCAACTGGAGCTCTGATACTCTTCTCAGAGCGTCTGGCAAAGCCCTGCATATAATCATGTCCCATGTCCCGTGATGCACCCTTAACTACAGAGTCCATGATAATCTTTACGATGCTATCAAAGTTATTATCTGCTAAAGCATCAAGCGCATGCATCATACCTTCTTTAATAGACATCTTTCTACAGAAGTCAATAGAAGTATCTCTAATGTAACCAGCATCACCGTTCAACGGATGCTGCTTTATTTTAGCAATAAACGCATTAGTCTGTGATTCAATCAACTCATTTGTTGTTTTTCTTTTAATTATATCTTGAAGTATTTCTATAGAAGGAAATGAATTGTACTTCTGTCTATAATTAAACAAATGTGAAACTATCTCTTTAAGATAATCCTGACTAAAAAAATCAGGGTGAAGAACATCACACATCTGATCAGCATACTCGTGATCAACCAGTAATGATTGAACAACTTTCTCTTGATAATTACCATCACCAATAATATCAGTTACATGATTTACGTCTTCAGTACTCATTTATTTTCCCTGCAGAATTGATTTCTTGTTACTAAAATCTTTAAAGTTAACAAAGAAATCTGCTACATTCAATTGAATTCCATCACGAGTCAATTGTATTCTCATAGCAGTAGGTTTGTATTGTGTATCTTTTTTAAGAGCTTTCTGTCTTATTATCTTAGCAAAAAGCGGATTCATCGATTGGCTCGATAGCTGCATAATACTCACGTTATTGATAATTATTTCCCTCTGACTAATGATGCTTTTGTATTTGATATTCTTGTCTTTATTTTCATCAGCATGATTAAAGATATCTTTTAATTCGCATATTTTTTCAGATAAAAATGGAAATAATTTTATTACAGTTTTCTCTCCAATACCTTTGATACCTTTTACGTTGTCACTATTGTCTCCCATGAGAGCTTTCATGAGTATAAAATTCTCAGGCAATATATTCACCGTATCTTTTAATTCTTTTATTGTGATATACTTTTTCTTTGTTGGAACATATATTGTAACGTTGTTTGACAACAATTGGTAGAAATCTTTGTCGGTTGAAACTATAATTTTTTGATCTTCGTTATCAAGAACAAGATTACAAAGATATGCAATCACATCATCAGCTTCAAGACCATTTATTTTTATAGCTGTTACAGGTAAATAATCAAGATACTCATTAAGCATATTGATCTGATGCGCAAAACTTACAATCTGTTCATCGACATTTTCAAAATCGTATTGTCTGTTGAGCTTTGGCTTTCTACCAGCCTTGTAATCTTTGTACATCGATCTACGCTTTAGCGAGCCACCTTCTCCATCCCATATGACGAGCACATCAGTAGGATTGTTTTCTCTTATAAGTTTGTTAAGACCCATAAGAAAACCAAGAAATCCACCGATGTGAGCTCCATTAACATCCATAGTTGGATTAACTGTGAATGAACGAATGAAGAAATTCAATCCATCAATTATGATATAACGTTTCATTATCCACCAAACAGCGGCTTAAATCCTGTAGAAGGAGCTTGAACATCTTTTGCATCAATGATTTGTATACCTGTCATTTTTTGTGGAAAATAAGTCCTATAGACATTTTTGTTTCTAATAAATGGTTTAATTAATTGATTATAAAAACCAACTGGATTTTCAATAAGTGTAGACGGATCCATCCTAGTAAGAATATCATTAATGAGAGGAAATCTGTGAGTCTTACCTTTAGCTTTAGGATCCATCACTGTCTTTAAAACTTCTCTTTCAGCAACAGTTAGCAGCTTCATATCGATTGCATGGACTTTTCCTTGCCAATTGTTATGTATTACAAATGCTTCCTTAAATTTATTAGTGCTACTTGAAATATAAGTAAATCGAATTATGTCACCTGCAGTATATAACATTACTCGTCTATAGCTCCTTCAACTTCAAGCAACGAATTTTCATCAAAATCATAATCAGGAACATCTTCATCATCATATGTTACAACCATAAACTTTTCAAGCTTATCAAGAACATAATCATACACTGTTTTATCTTTCATCAGTGATGCCCACTCATTTTCTCTGAACTTTAACTCTTTACCGTCTGGCCCTGGCATTTTCATCCAGCCTCCAGCCTTCACAATAAATCCACGTTTCTCCCACAAATAATCTCTGATACTGCTCAAGTCATCAACACCAGATGAAAACAAAATATTAAACGACGCTGCTCTCTTAGGTGGACCAAGTCTAGACTTAAAGACAGTTGCTTTAGACATAACGCCTACATGCTCTTTAAGTTTTGCAGATTCACCTTCTTCTACTGGTTTACCTTTAACCAACTTAATTCTAATGGAAGCATGATATGGTACGGCCTTACCTCCTGGTGTAGTCATTGGATCTCCATACATTACACCAATTTTAACTTTAAGCTGATTACAAAATACCAATGTTACTTTATCATAACCAATAGATTTAGTTAACATTCTGAGACCCTTAGCGTGAGCCTTAGCTGCTAAGCCAATTCGGGAGTTAGGATCGTAATCACTTGTCTCAAGTTCAACTCTAGGCGGAGTTGCTGCAGTTGAATCCCAAACAATTGTAACAGGACACTCAGTATCTTTTGCTCGAGCAGCTGTTATTATTTTTTCAATTGTTTCATAACAATCTTCGATACAGCCAGGCTGCATATAAACAAGCTTCGCTGCATCAAGGCCAACACGCTTCATAAAATCTGGATTAGCAGCATTCTCAGTATCAAATAAAACTGCGATGCCACCTTTTTTCTGTGTGTTCGCGAGTATCTGAGTAGCGAGAAGAGATTTGCCAGATGCTTCTTCACCTACAATCTCAGTTAATTTACCTGCAGGTATACCACCGTTTCTTCTATTGGCAATACAGTAATCAAGAGTAGTACATCCTGTCGAAATAAAATCTTTTACTTCAGTAGGATTAGATTCATTCAAACTAAATGCTATAGGAAGATCATGACCCTTATTCATTTCTTTAATAAGGAGTTTAGTTATTGCTTCTTGTTCATTAAGCTTTGCCATTTATTCATACCTTGCGAGATCGAATACAAGATTATCCCAATCGTAGAGTGCATTCGTTTGAATGTATCTTAAAAAATCTTTAGCTGACATCAGCTTTTCGTAGTCCATAAAATTGTGTGAGTAGATTGCATTACTTCCATTACGTACTTTAACATTAAGAGACTTCTCATATAGCACCCATACAAGCTGAATACTTCCTTTATTCAATCTACCATCATATACAAACTTTCCAAATGGATTGTCAGTCAGCTGTTCGCTATCAACTTCTTCATACTCAACAAGATTTTTCGCAGTTACATATAAGCAACCATCTTCTATTGGTAATGAATAAGAATCGAATAGAGTATGCTTCATATGAATTCTACTGATGGAAATTAAATTCTCTTCTTCTTCATCAAGATTATGAATCATATTTTCTTCATCACCATTGACAATCAGTCCATCAAATGGCTCACCAACTTTTTTAATCTTATAACATTTCATATTGTCCTCGCTTGATATAAAAAGGGAGGCACATGGTGTACCTCCCTTTAATCAGATACATTTAAGTTTATAAATTATCAAATGCCTCATCAATTGATTGACCACCCTCAACAGGCTTCTCTGCAGTGTTTGCACTATACTCGGTACCAGAGTCTTTAACTATGACATCTCTTTTAACTCCAGAGTTTACAAAGCTTGTAAAAATTTTCTTTGCTTCATTTGAAGAAACTTTTGTGTATACTGTATATATATCAGGAATCTTTGCAAGAAGTTCTTCAACATCGCTATCTGATTTAAGAAGTTTTGATGGTCGCTTCTTTTCTTTTACTTCAGTAATAGGCCAAGGTTTATTATTTCCCTTACCATCTTCATTCTTTTTCTTTTGAAGATTAATAGATAGATCAAATGCTGACTTTGGATTTGTAAGAACACCAGCGCCTTCAGTACCAGTAATTGTATTGTTTTCTTCATCAACACAAATTTCAAGTAGAGCTTTATAAATTGTTGGACTAAAAGACCAAAACTTCGGTGTAAGAGATTCATCAGCACGATCTAATACAGGAACGAAATACCTTTCTTTAACATGTATGTTCCTAAACAATTCGAAATCAGCCTGTCTTACTGCTTGTGGCTTTTCATTTCCATCTGCATCATTCCAGCTTCTCAAGCTATCTGCCAAATCGCAGATGGCACAATCATCTCCAAAGTTAAACTTTGGACATAACAATGATTTTACTGCACCAAGTTCATAGTGAAATCCTAGTTCAATGAATGGTTCATCACCATGCGGATATGGAAGACATCTAACAGTATGCTCATCAGTTGGTTTCCAAAGATCATTTTTCTTTTGTGTTTTGTTTTTAAGGACAGCCAATTTATCTCTAATTTGTTGTAGGTTCATATAATTTTTCCTTGTTAATTGTGGTTGTTATTGTTAATTAATTTTACTATTTCGTTTTATACTTCTTTAATTTTTATTATAGCGGCTCCTTACTTTTTATATTCTCTAAGTTGTTAAGATGTTTTTCAAATATGTTGATTACTTCAAAATGTGTGTATGGTATATCTGCGAACAAAGTATCTCTACTTTCTTTTTTTATATAGAAGCTTTCAAATGCCATTGCAAAAAATTCAGATGGTTCTCTGTTAATATCTGGATGATAGTTGCCGCGGCATCATACTTCTTATTAAATGCTATATGAATGTTACCATCCCAATCATAGTCACCTTCAAGACCACGCTTTAGATAAGTAAAATATATGCTTTCCAATCCCTCAGTAAAGAAAAATGGAAAGTGAATCTCTTTTAAACGATTAAAAAGATTATCAATCTCTTTTAAATCTATTCCACGATGTTTCTTTATAACAGTTTTCGATTTGTTATCAAGAAATAAATCATTGTTATCTTGATAATAGCTCCAGTGATACACGGAACTTACACTTTCTTCTTAAAAGCTTTAGCGATTTTTAAATCACCCTTTGAAAATCCAGTCCATCTAATTTGTTGACCAAGCAATTCCTTGTCAACAAGCTGCCAACCTTTAGTCTCATCAACAAGTGCTATATAATCTGCTGAATTAAAAAGTTCGTACCACAAATCTTTTCCTGATTCCCATACAGTTTTTAATTCTTCGGGATTATCAAATACGGGATCATGAAATTTTGAATACACAACATCTAGTATATTTTCGCCACCATCAGATTTCATATTTAAAATATCTAGTATTTTTAGATGTTGTCTTTTTGTTATATTTATGATCTCATCATTTACCAAAATATCAATTTTTTTATTGCCACTATCTTCTTTATACTTTTCGTGTTGATAATAAATAGCTCTAATAATCTGTAATAATCCTACATCAGTTTTAGAATGTTTAGAAACTTCTTTACCAGTTAAGATTCCAACACCTATTGATTTATGAATTTCGTTTGCAATGATTTTTGCTTTATCTAAAAGTTCTTTAAAATTAGGATCTAATTCAATCAATTTTGAGCTATCAACAGAAGACAGTCCTTTATCAAGCTCGAGAGCTATTTTTTCTATTCTTCTTTTTAAATCAAGTGCTTTGCCAAATTCTATAGTTTTTCTAAAATTACCATATTTCTTTACTTCAATTTTTTCCCCTGATGGACCTTGTATATCATAGGTGTTATCAGTGCTCTTCCACTTTTCAGGATCACTATCTTTTCCATGAAACTCAAAATATAATTTCTTTTCACCAGGGCCTGTGTCAGCTTTATCTATTCCAAATGGAACGTCACTACTCTTTTCTGTCCATTTATTCCATTCACCCAAAGGTAGTGACGTTTTAATAGCTGGACTATCTTCAGCCTCATTCATGTAATCATCCTCAAAAGGAAGTTCATCATCGACATATGGCTTTCTAAATTTAGATGCGGAAGACCAGGCAGATGATTGAGCAGAACCTTGAGCAGCATGATGACCTAATCCGCCACCAATAGTACCACCACTACCAAATTCTTTTATAACACTTTCAGTCATTGACCTAAGCAAGTTTTCAAATACTGGAGGATCACCGCCTTGAGATTTTGACATACCCAAATCGTTAATAACATATTCGCTACCACGCTTCATAACATTGCCCTCATGGTAATCTGCAAACTGGATATTAGATTTTCTTAAATCAGATATCATGCCATGAATATTATATTTCTTTAATTTCCCGACAATTGCTGCGTGCTTGTTTGCTGCAACTTTTCTTATCTTATTTTCGCCAGCTGGAGACTTTGGATCAACACCAAGTTCTTTTGTAACATCATCTTCAATTTCACTGTATAGCTTATTAACAAACTGATCCCATGTTTCAGTGGCAATTGATGTTAAAAGTTTACTAGACGCATCTATAAAATTAAATAATTCAACAATCTCTTTTTGCTCAGTTGAACTAAGTGGCGCTAGTTTTTCCTGCACGATTCCGTATAGTGTATCATTAGACTTTACTTTACCAAATTTAAATACATCAAAAATCTTTACAACGTTGTTCAGTGTATCACCTGTAATACTATGACTTGCTTGAGCTTCTGTATGATCTGAAGTAACCTTAAGAACTTTACCACCACCTACATCGTATGCTATTCCTTTTGTACCAGCACCAAGTTTTCGTAACTTGCTCACATCAATAGATTTTAATTTCTGCAAGTTCTCTTGATTTGCTTTAAGAGTTGCATCAAACGCATCATCACCACCTGCTTTATCAAGACTAGTAGCTTCATTTATATCTGTTACTTTTGATAACTCATCTCTAAGAGAGACATATAGATGATCGAACTCTTGAGCATTCGAAACTATATGAGGATCTAACATCTTGCTTACTGCTACTTTATCATTTTTTACTAGAGCATCACGTATTTGAGTTGCTGAAATTCTACCTGAATCATCTATATCTCCAGTGACGCCAGGCAATTTCTCGACGTTATATAATGATGGATTAAACTCTGGAATCTTATCTTTATATTTCTCAGCACCATCGATCTGCGTTTTAAACGTATCGTATCTATCTGGTCCAACAAGAATATTGACTGCAGAATCTTGTTTGATCGAAGACTTACTATTCGATATAATATTAGAAATTACTCCAGGAAGAAACCCGGAAGATCGTCCATCCCATTCTGCCCTATACGTTTCAATTTTATTAGCAACATCAGGCAAAGACTTTTTCATCATGTCAAGTCTTGTCTCATATGAAAATGGATTCTTCTTATCTTGTTTATTTCCTGCAACTAGAATAATAACTTTTGTAAACTGTGATGCAAGCTTTCTTATAATTTCTGCATGTCCCAAATGAAATGGTTGAAATCTTCCTATTGTAACACCAATAGTATCTGCAGGATTTAAACTTTTCTTTGTTTTAGCTTCATTAAAAAGTGTTGATACAGTTTCCCTAATGATTCTTTCCAGGACACCAGGCTCCTGCCCACCAGTTACGTTCGAGAGTCCTATGTCAATAAGAACATATTCCCCACCACGTTTCATTAAATTGTCACCTTGAAAGTCGTAAAAGGATATTCCTTTTGCTTTCAGTTCTTCCCACATCTTTTTCATATTGAACTTCTGTTCAAGGGAATCAATGATCTTATCAGCTTTGCTAATGGCTTCTTTAGAAGTATCAGACTTTACATCGCCATCACCACGTTTCTTTACAACGAACTTAAATGTTTCATCAACAGCTTCATCCCATGTGTTGGCGTGCTTAAGCCATAAAGGAATTGCTGTAAAGACAAGCATCTCGTTATATTCTTTCTTTTCGCTTGCAGAAAGAGGATCTAACTTTTCCTGTACAATTCCGTATACTTCTTCTTCCTTTAACTTAAAGACATCAAATATCTTTGCGACAGATTCCATTGCTGAACCTAGAAGTTTATTACTAGCAATTGCTTCTTTCTTATCTTTAGTTAGCTTGAGAACTTTATCACCACCAATATCGAATGCAGTTCCTTGAGTTCCAGTACCAAGAACTTTTGCAGAAAGAATGTTAATCTTCTTTTTCCCTGCAAGCAATTTTGAATATTTTGTAAGAAGCTGTTGGGCATCTTTTGCATTAGCAGGATCTAACTGAGATGCTGACTGAGAATTATCTGCAGCACCCTGGTCCTGTGGAAGACTGTCTTTCTTTCCAAACAGATCACCAGCTTCGTTGGTTGATCCAATACTTTGCTCAAGTTTTTCCACTCTGTTATCTCCCATCATAAGCTTAACTAGAGCAACTCTTTTAGTATCATCATCGAATGAACTTATTTTATTCATTGCTTGATGCATACCAGAAAAGAATTCATTCATGTCTTTCATCGCATCATCTGTTCTACCAATGATAAGGTTATCCATCTTAACTTTCTTAATTGGTTTACCTTCATCATCCTTTACTGTATAATGTTGTGGCTTTTTCTTTTTATCTTCCCACTCTGATTTAAGAATGTTAAACTGTTCTTCAGCTTTATCTACAGCATTTTCAAATCTAGATGCAAAATCACCTGCCATGAATCCATTATCTTTAATGTATATGTGAAGAAGATGATCTGCTTTCTTTTGTTTTGTATCAGCATCATTTGGCCACTTAAGTCCTTGCGAATACTTTATTAGTGTACCTGAGAAGCTTGGAGTCTTTGCTACAGGAGCTCCCATAACATCATCAGCAATCATGTTACGAAGAGATTGAATAACACCTGGCTTCCATTCATCACCAATCTTAGCACCCTTACTTAGCATCTCTCTGTAGAACCATAAGAACTTATTGAGCTTAGAAAAGTATTCTTTATCAACGAGCTTTACAAGGAAGTCATCTTCAAGATCTCTAAATACTACGCCCTCAACATCTCCACCTTCAGGACCATACACAGATTTCATTCCGCGGAGCTGACCAACAAGTTTCTTTTTAACTGCTGCTTGAATATTCTTAAAGTTTTCTAGATGACCTTTGTATATTGGCTTACCATCTTTCTTTAGTTTATCTGGTAAAGACTTTACTAAATCATCATACACACTTTTAATGTCATCAAATTCCTTTTTGACATCTATCATTACATCTTCACCTGAGATTACAGGTTTATACTCAAATTGCCAGTCATCTCCCAGTGCACTAAGTTTTCCACCGGTAGGTTTGATAATGGTTTCAGCAGCTATTTTTGAATCATTTGGTTGTATAGATTCTCCACCAGCTGCTTCAACACCATGAATCATTATAATATTCTTACCATACTCTATCGAGTTGGGAATTTTAGTGTACAGCACCTCGCTGGAGACACTCTCAATCCCCTTTGGCCACGCTTTGGTAATGGCATCAGCCTTAGTTTCGAGAGCAGCATGAGCCTTCCTAAGAGCTCTGAACATCGGCTTCTCTCCCCATGCCGATGACCTATACATCTTACCACCATTCTTAGACTTTGCCCATAATCCCTGTTGATCAACTCCAAAATCCATCTTTGCAGAACCATCAACCTTTTCAGAAACTTCAAGCTTTCCATTGAACTTAATATCTTTATACTTCTCAAGCCACTTCATAAAATCTTGAGGATTAAGATCCTCAAGATGCGGTATACCTTTTGGCTTTGCTTTCTTTTCGTCGGCTTCTAAAACGTCAACGGCACCGGCTGGCGCTTCAGATATACCAAGGTCGATAACGACTATGTCGCTACCTCTTCTCATGATATTACCAGGATTATAGTCATGAAACTTAACATTAGCTCCTAATAACTCATCCATTATATCATATAACTGATATTTGTTAAACGTATTATCAACTAATTTAAAGTCTTCTGGGCTTAATTCTTCTTGAGCAATTACTTTAAACGCTTTACTTCCATGATGAAATGGCGTCTTCTTAATTTTAAGCATGACTATTTTGTCAAATGCATCTTCTAAGTCAGACTTAATAGACTCAGGTAGCGGATCCATCTTCTCTTGGATAAGACCAAACACATCTTCATTAGAGAATTGAAACACATCATATATTCTTACAACATGCTTAAGATTTTTACCAACCATGTGAGCTGATGTTGCTGCTTCTTTCTTATCTGTAGTGACCTT
>Ga0100403_1000709_pt1 | contig 32701 bp, 50 predicted proteins | sample CryGeymet201501t_FD_83663 | JGI IMG/M metagenome (GOLD analysis project Ga0100403, IMG submission 83663) | Groundwater microbial communities from Crystal Geyser aquifers in Utah, USA - Crystal Geyser metaG 2015-01t | ecosystem: Environmental > Aquatic > Deep subsurface > Groundwater | place... | reverse complement strand
AGCAAAGCCGAGCGCAGCACAGCACAGCTCAGCAAAGCTTAGCATAGCTTAGCGCAGCTTAGCTTAGCAAAGCACAGCACAGCACAGAGTTATGGGGGAATAATCCCCCATAACACAAAATAGTATAAGTAATACTATAACTTCAGTTTAAAAAATATTCATCTCCTATAAGTTCTGTGAGGTCTTCAATGTTATCCTGATAGAATGTTTCCCCTCTTTCCGTCATGGTAGCATCGCCTTCTTTAATAGTACTAACATCAATAAAACCGTCTTCATATAATTTCTTGACCGAATCGTTAATGCTCCCGACACTTACATAATTCTCAATACCCTTCCGTGCAAGATGTTTTTTAAGTATTGATTGTGATATGGGCTGACCTTCGTTCTTCTGCTGTAAGTTCCTGACGGTATATAAAACAATGAGATAGTTCTTGGGCTTTCCTATTATTTCGGCAACCGCCCTTTTCTGTGATTCTGATATGTCCTTTTTAACTCTCTCTTTGCTCTTTCTGGAGCTTTCCGACCATTCAGTAAAGAGCTTGTTGATAACGGGTCTTGTCTGATACCAGTCATTTGAATCGGGATAAAGATTGTTAAGTATATCCATTTCGTTCATGCCCCTTTCAAGATGTCCTGTAAAATTATACCTGACACTATAAGGGAATATGTTAATTCTGTGCATCATATGCCTGTCTATCAATCCGATGGGACACGATATAAAGAAATGATAGTGCGGTAACTGTGGTATTTGTTTTATGTTCCTGTTAGAAATAAGTTCCATGCCCCTGAACTCATCCACAAGGTTTTTCTGTTTCATATTATGCCTGAAAATGAGCCTCAATTCGCACTGCTGTAGCAAATCCGAAGGAACATCTGACGGTATCTGAGTATCAAGTATAAGGTGGCAGTTAGCTTTCCTTGCATCCTTTGAAAAATCCGTTGCCATCTTTGCCAGTATTTTCCTGTATCTTTGCTCAGACTCGGTATCTGAGGGGAATATTATCCTTGCTTCAGGGACTACAATATAGACTGTAAGGTTGGGAATATCATAAGCTATCTTTTGTATCCGCATAAGCAGGTCGGAATACAAAGCCGCTTTAATTTTGTCATCTCCGTTAAACCATCTGCATGAGAAATCGGTTATTGTCATATTATCAAGCAATATTTTTTTCAGTTTTGCATCGGACATGACAATAGACTCATTATCATAAGTAAAATCCTGTGATGAGAATATTCCGTAATCCATCATTTTCAGGAATATCCTTGAAATTGAATCTATTGACTTCTTAGTATCAGACGGAAACCACGTTTTGCCCTGCACATCCTCGCTCCCGAAGTCCTTTTCAATGAAATTCATTTTTGACGATTTTATTATTGACGGTGCTATGTCCGTCATTGTCTCATTTTTTTTCATTTTGCCTATAAAATTAACAATCTTGCTCGTGCTTCCGTCAGAAAGCGAATCATTAGTAAGAATACGGATAATATTATCATTAGAAAAGAACTTCATTGACATTGTATATAGCTTAACACATTTGGGTAACATCACGGGCAAATCCTTAGACTTAACAAGGGGATGATATATTTCAAGCCGGAATCCATTGAGAAAACCGCTTTTTTTTAATTTCTCATAGACGGGGACATCATCAACGGTAAGATTTTTCAGATTCTTAACAAATTCAGGAATATTGGGTGGTATAGCGAAGCCCACACTTTCAAGAAAATTGGAAACACCGAATATTATTATCTTATATTTTTGCTTGCCGTATTTGCGGTTCTTCATATACATTAAATTGGTTATATATTCCAGAGCGGTTGTTTTTCCTGCCCCTGATTGACCTGATATCAGTATATGCGTTATGGTATCGTGATTAGGAAGCATATCAGGATGATTTTCATTCATAACATTAATTAAGAAGCATATTTTAAATATATTAAACAACATATATAATCATGGATTTAGTTGACAGGAAAAAAATTAATCCGGAAGATATTATAAACCCCGAAGCCCTGAAAATCACATCAAAGAATCTCGGTGTTGATATATCAATATTGCTTACATGGCGTAAGGAATACATAATGGCAAAGTTCCTTAACAATGAAAGCTCTTTAATCAATCTTGCCCGTTCTCTTTCGGTTCGTTTTGATAACAGTGACATGGATAAAAGGTTGGACGATTTAATAAAAGTAAAAAACAAAATTAAAATGATAGAGGATATGCTAAACCCCACATATTTTGGTTATATAGGCGAAAGGAGATATGAATTAATGGAGGAGTTATCCGATTTGATGTCTGATAGGGAAATAATCTCATCAAAGATTATAGCAGACATTGACGGTATATTCAACAACAAGCACATACTTGGTAAAAAGGAGATAACATTCCTTCAGATAGCAAACTCGAAGACTGTAGTGGGCTTCGCTAATTCTTATTACGATTACGAAGACGACACCAAAGAGGACGCAGACCTTGAGGATGAAGGCTAAAAGATACGGCTGATTTGAATATAAGTGATGAAAGGAAAATACTTGCAAAAATTAGGGTTGCAAAGAAAAACCTTTCTTACGCATCTGTTCATTTTTAAATACATACAAACAATAATATATCATGAAATCCCATCATATACTAACGATAATAGTGCTTTCGTGGTTACTATTGTCTGCGGCTGAGTTCATGCAGGATAGTGGTATTGGCGGAGACAATGTAATGGAAACTGTTGAAGCCAGAGTAAAAGAAAACGACTTAAATTTTATCGCACACATGGGAGTAGCCGCTTATTCTTTTCAGGTCATAACGCCTGTAATGCCTCTTGACGATATACCCGATTTCATGTTAGGGATATTCCCGACAATAATATACCGTGAATATGCAAGACTATTCCTTCCTGATGGTTATATTGCGATACCCGCCGCAGAAAGCATAATATACATTCTGTTAATGCTCCTTTTGGGAAGCCTTATAGCAATTTCATGGAAGAGAAGACGAAAAGAAGTATATACACCTATATGGATTATCATAATAACAGTATTACTCATAATATTCATGTATCCGTTATGGAACGCACTTAACATTTACCTTTTTGAATGGTCGTATTCGGCAATTATGGACGTGACAATGGAAGAAGCGAAGGTTGTTTATACAGGATTCGCAACAGCAACAACGGGATTCTCAATGTATTATCCACTTGCAACTGTCATCGGGATAATAGGATTATGGAAAATGATAAGCTGGAGCAAGGTTGGGTGGAAGGGATGAACGCAACATTATATATTCCGTTCTTAACTCCATATTTTGAATCATTCGGCAATGCAACATTCACAGAATCGGTTGGGAGAGTATCTAATGACGCTTATTCAATGGTAAGACCCATAATGGATTTTCTTGCATATATTGTGGAATCCAACCCACAGATAGCTGTAGTGATAATAGCAGTATCTCTCTTAGGTGCATTTTTCCTTCACAAAAACAGTGTTTTAAGCGGTTCAATGTCAGGGATAATAGCTTTCATGGTAATAGCGTTGTTACTGTTTATGATAATTTATGTGATGGGATTCTAATCTTTATATGGGGATTATTTAAAAAACACCTTGTAATTAAAAGGCGAGTCATATCTTAAACAAATAACCTTAAAGTCCTTGTATATATCACTCCCTTTCAGAATTGATGCGAGCTTCTTGTCATTGATATAGTATTTATTTGTATCCGTATCAGGCTCTAAAGCATCCATCTCAATCAATTTATCAATTAGGGGATAATTATCTGACCGCATAATACCGCATATTTTAAGAAGCTCATATTTAGTGAACGGCTCAATTTCTATATACTGATAAAATCTTTTATCAGATACAATCTTAATGTAGTATGCCAATAGTCTTGCGACAAGACAATAATAGAACCTATAATCTGAATCCATACTATACATTTTGTCTATATCATTTATAAATGATTTTAGAAAATAGATATTCAATTAGTAAAAATTAAATTATGGAGGAATATATTATGAAAAAGAAAAGAGACCCAATCTGGACGGTTGCAGGTATTCTGATAATAGCTGTTCTTGGAATATCGCTATTTTCAATGCTTGGATTCATTCAGGTCGGGGATGTAGACTGGTCAGTAGCACCACCCAAAGACAAGGAAACAGGATTACCGTCCACATGTCCAACGACTGGCTCAACGACATTAACACTTACAGTCCAGAACACATTGAATACGACTGGTTCTGAATCGTTTGATGTTGCAGGTAAACTAAATACACAGACAGTAGCCGATACCACAGCAGGTTCTTATACACTTAACTGTGGAGAGGAACAGACACTTAAACTTATTGCAGGCGATGCAGACGGTGGAGACAACAGCAAGACTCTGAGTGTTCTTTCGTATTCAGGCATGACAGCACCTGAAGTCACTTCTGACGGATTCGTTAAATTCACACCAACATCTGCAACCGGAACACTCATTGTAGGCGGTTATCAGCACGGAACAATGGAATCCAGATGGTACGACAAGGATGCGGCAGGATGGATATACAACGCAGCACCATTTGACAATGATGCAACAGACTATGAAGCAACAGGTGTATCATTCCAGTCAACCACAAATGCAACAGCAAAGGTTGTCGGTGAGAACGGCGAGATTAATTACAGAGGCGATATAAGAGCAGATTCAGTAGACGAGGAATTTTGCGATTATTACTGCCTTTTCGCCATTGAAGCTCCCGTTGCGACATGGAATATTCCTGTCCTGAAGGCAGACGGAACACAGCTTACAGATGTTAAGGGTTCGCTTACCACATACGAAGAGAAAGCATTATCATCCTATGAATACATATACAAATACACGGGTGGTATTGACTATTACGGTATAAGCGTTGACCTGACTCTTAGGGCATTAAGCGGAGTAAACCCATCGGTTGCCCCTGAGCTTGACACCTTTTCGGCAGGTAACTATCTTAGTCTAAACGGTGTTGACATTAAGAACGGTGCGGCAGACGACACATCAAGTGTATCGGCTGTATTCACAAAACACGACATATTATTTGATATATCATAAGATAGTCAGGAAAACAATAGAATTTAACCCCTTTCCTTTTTTTATTTTTAAATCTTTGTGTATAATAATAGTTATGAATGAGAAAATGTTTTTATTGGTAGTATCAATAATAGCAGTCTTGCTGTTAGTAACAACATTTTATTATTACAACGAATCAGGAAACTGCATAAAAAACCCATACGACCTTCCGGATGAAAATGGCGATACCATATTAAGATGGGCTATACACAAAAACGAGCCTTTATTCATGCAGTTTCTTGTAGAGAACGGTGCTGATGTCAATTACAGGAATAACTGGAACTGGACTCCTTTATTCTGGGCGGTTCACTATAACAACACGGACATGGTTAAGTACCTGTTAGAGAACGGTGCTGATGTCACAATAAAGGATTATGAGAATGATACTGTAATAGATTACGCAACTTTTTTGATAAAGCAGGGCAAAGAAACGAACAGGACAATAATAGACGGACAGATACTTTCAATCCTTAAAGAATATAAATAACCTAACACATATATTCAACCATGAAAATGTATTGTGTAAAATGTAAAGGTAATGTTGATTCAAAAAAAACATCCAATGTCAGATTCAGAAACGGAAGACACGCAATAAAAGGAAAATGTCCCGACTGCGGAACATTCCTTTACGAAATAACCGGTTGATTTATTTTTAAATACATACATACAATAATATATCATGGAAAATGTAAAAAAGGAATCCTCATTATTCAGTTACCTGATTGTTCTGGCTATTTTAGTTCTATCATTGATGACCTTTTTTAATATAACAAACAACCCCGAATACAGGCAGTTGGGCTATCTCACAGTAACAGGATATACCTGTATAATATTGCTCTTAATAAGCCTTTCAGCAACATGGATAATAAGAAAAAAGATAAGTACGAATACCATAACGGTCTATTTCATGCTTATTTTATTTCAGTCAATAATGATTTACTTCCTTCCTCTTGGAGTATCCGCCAGTCGTCTTGAATACTATTTTTTCCTGTCACTTCTGACGAATATAGCCATACTTGCATCAGTAATAGGAAACGTGCTTGGATATGAAAAAAAAGAAGGTAGCGGTTTTAATCTGTATATTCACGATGAAGATTCTGTTTTAAACAAGATGCCTCTGATTGGAAGTAAGGGTGGTGTTGTTTTTGCATGGCTTGGGACATTTTTATTGATGTTCGCACTCATAGCGACAAGCGGAAGCGTATTCATTGCATATCCGTCATTCGGGATAGTTGACGGTCTCACCGACCCGATTTTAAGCTCCTTCGGTGTTGGTGACTGGGAAAACATATCACTGATATTCCTTCCGGCTGAACTGATGATGATGATTTTGGCTCTTATTATTCCAAGAATGGGGAAGGAGCATTCAAAAAGCATACCCGAAACGATAATAGGAACGATTATCGGCTCTTTGGTGTTCTTATCGGCACACTCTCATGTTTACGGTCTTAACTTTCAGGCACAGATTGTTGTATTCTTTTTCGCAGTAATGACAATGATAATATATTTCGCCACAAAGTCAATAGTCATACCATCAGCCATGCACATCGGAAACAATTTCTGGGGAAACTATTTTAATGCAAGGGTATTCGGTATGTCCGCAGAAGCTCTTACAGGCACGGGAACAATATTAAACTCAATAATTCCAATGATAGCATTAGCTATTATAGTTATATCAATTTATATATATTCAGGGCGTAAGAAATGATAGGAACAGGTTTATTCATTGTAAAAAGCAGGATTGAGGGGATATTATTTTCAATGATAATGGGTTTTTCAACAATAATATATATATTACCAAACATATTTTTCACAGGAATAAACCCTGACATAGCCCGTTTCGTCATAATAAGTTCCATGAGTTTAATAGCGTCAATAAAATTAAGGTCATACATAAAATACGAAAGAAATAAGAAAGTATTGAATCCGTTAATATAGGGAGATAAAATGAAATTGATTTTGGGATTGTTCATAGCCATGTTTTTAGTTATAGGGACAGTATCGGGTGCAACAGAAACAGAAATAGACGAATGTATGAACATAACAACCGGAGGTGTTTATGACCTCAACCAATCATTAAACTTAATATCTTACCAATGTTTAAGCATAAATTCTGATGATGTCTTTATAGATTGTAAGGGTAACACTATTAATTCTTCATTCAGCACGGAAAATAAGTTAATATCGATAGATTTATATGAGGGCTGGAACATGATAAGCATACCTCTTGAGCAGAACAACTGGAGTGTTCCAGTCGTGTTGAGCTCAATTGATGGTCAGTATTCAGAAGTCAGAGCACATGATGCACAGACAGATACATATCTGTTATACTTGCCAGGTCTCGACCCAATCTTTAGTACACTGACTGAGCTTGACAAAGAACATGGTTATTATGTTAATATGACAGAGAACGCAACACTCACAATAAATGGGACAATGAACAGTTCATCCATAACTCTTTACTCTGACTGGAATTTAATATCATTTCAGGGATTAAAGAACGAAAGCATATCCGAAGCACTGTCATCTATAAGCGGAAAATACAATGAAGTTCAGTTATATGATGCAGTAACCGGAGACACTTTTGTATATCTGCCAAATAATCAGACATTCAGTACATTTACTATTTTAGAACCTCTTAAAGGATATTGGATAAAAATGCAAGAAGCCGCCACGCTTAACTATTTCAGTTCAACTTACGGGTTTAAAATAAATTATGGGAGCAACATAACAATAGACAACTGCACCATACAGGATTTAAGTTATGGGGTGCATACTAACGGAAATACTACAATAAAAAACACCAATATTAACAACGGGAGATATGGCGTGTTTTCTCTTGACGGGGATAATATAAACATCTCTTACAGCACCATAACCAATTCCAGCACATACTCTGCCTACATATTCGGCTCAACAGAGAAAATATCAAACACAACAATAGAACATAACACTTTCCAGACTAATGGTATAAGTTCGCTGGGTCTTATCAGGCTTGACGGGAATACAGATTATTTTCCTGATTCTTTCAATATAAAATATAATAACTTCACCATTGATTCAACCTATTCATCATATTATGCACTAACACTTGTAAGCTCTGACATAAACAGCAATGTAACAGAAAACAGGATGACAAGCGGTTATGCTACAATGTATATGAACGACGGTAATGCAACAATATGGAATAACTTTTTTAATGGAAGTGTGATTGGTTACGGAAACTCAGACTGGAATATAACAAAACAGGCAGGGACTCCTATTTACGGTATAGGAAGTGAAATTGGTGGAAATTTTTATACAAATTCAGGTTCAACGGGTCATTCGGACACCTGCCTAAATGATAACTCTGATGGATTTTGTTCTCAGTATGAAATATCATCGGGTAATATTGACTTTCTGCCCTTAACACTTAAACAGGATTCATTGACGACATTATACCTTAATGGGAGCTTATCGGAAATAGGTGCTTTCATTAACAACACAATAAACATTACAGTATGCTCAAATATAACAGGCATGAATAAGACAATATACTGGAACGGCACATTAGAGAATTATTCAACTGATTCAAATTGCTTATATTACATGAAAGATACCACAGGCAAATCTGAAGGAACATACAACATAACTGTTTACTCTCTTGACGATACTTATCATTACGCATCCGAAGACACTCTTGACCTTCAGCTTTACGAATCAGAAACTCCTATATATTCAGACATAAAACCGTCTTCATCGGTATTCAAGCCATCAGAATCATACATACTTAACTGCACTTGGGGCTGGGACTTGACAGAGCTTGATACAGTCATACTTAACTTTAACGGTACAAATTACACCATAACCGACAATGCAACAGTAACAGCAAAATCACTTCAGTTCTATTCAGATGACATAAAAGCAATAAATGCCGGAACATACTCTTTATACTGGTGGGCGAATAACACTGGCGGAGCAGGTACACAAACACCGTCACAATCGTTCACTATAACTAAGATAACACCATCAGTAAGCCTTGATGCAACCTTATGGAGTGTTGCTGTCGGTCAGACGACAAATATAACAGGAACAGAAACAAACGATGGCGATGACGATGTTGTTTATTACCTTAATTTATCGGGTGCGACTGTTACAAATCCATACAGCTACACGCCAACAGCGGTAGGAAATTATCTTGCAATCTATTACACTTCAGGCGGAACTAACTACACATCAACATCAATATCCGCTTACATCAGCGTGGGGTCAGGCGGTGGCGGTGGAAGCCCGACAGAGCCGACAATAAGCGGTAACTGGTCGTTTTATCCCTCAACGAAAGATACAGGTCAGTTCATAGTATCATCAGGTTCGGCTTTCGTCTTTGAAATACCCATAAGAAACAACATGGAAGAAAAGATGCAGATAATAGTAGTGGATTGTATTCCCTCAAGCAAAGGAACAAACATCTGCCCTTACATAACATATCCGAATGAATTATACAGAGTGGGCGGAAAGATAACAATAGACATAGAAGACATCAACATAGGAAAAACAGGAAGCACTTTCGTGGTAATTAACCTCACAAAAGAGCATCTTGACACAAACTCGTTAATAGAGCTTGACAAGGGGAGCTATGAATTTTCATTATTGTATGATTATAAGGGAAAGATAAACACTTTCCTTGCATTTGTGACAGTCGGAGGTATAAAAGAATTTCAGGACTTGCTTTCTTGGCTGTCAATGACAACCGATTTGGGCGGTGGTTTAACATTAACTAATTCCAATATAGCGATAATAGGTCTTGCGTTAATGATAGTAGTGATAACATTAATATCATCATTGGCAAGACGCAAAAAAAGAAGATTTATAAAACTGAGGTAAATTATGTGGGAAGACGAAGAATTTTAAAAAAGATTTAAAGAAGCATCATATATGTTATTAAGGAGGAGAAATGATTTGAAAGCCTATACTAAAATCGGAATTATAATAATTTGTGCTGTGTTTATTTTTAGCTTTGCTTATGTTATGAACATGATTAATGCCGAAGAAAAGAAAGGAGAATTAGAATTAGAACCGATATACAAAGAAGGCGACATTTACAAAGAGCTCATAACTTCTTACGCAGACTTAACTTATGGAATAGCAGAATTTACCGTTGTTTTCCCTGATACAGTCGAAGACAGCAAAACGATGAAGAAAAAAGATTACGATTATGACGACATACTTAGTTTTGAATTTCTTAACGGAGAGAGACCATTTAATGTGGACAGCTATGAGATTTTTGTCAAAGAAAACAAGTCAAAATTAGTCCCGACTTATGACAGGCGACTTATAGAGCAAACCTGCATATACGATAAGGATTATTTCTGTTATTATGAAAATTGCACACTCACGAAAGAACAGGAGGAATTAATCGGCAAGGAGTATGATTGTTCTTATAACGAAACATACGAAAACGGCACGAGAATTGTTTATTATAATGAGTTAGTTTCAATTAAAGGATACGAATTCAAGCCGAATGCCAAATACACAATAGTCATGAAAGCCTATTGGAAGCCACAATTAGGGGAGAGGTCTACTGACTGGATTGCAGAGACAAAGCTCAAAAAAGAATATATAGGCAAAGCAACCGATGAATTGGTCAGGTCAGAAAAATGGACATGGTGGAACACATCATGGGGAGCTTGCAGGAATATTACAATCCCAGCAAATGCAGATTTAACAGACTTTCCGTTTCTTTTGGTTCTCAATTCGACCAGAATAAATTACACGAAAACTCAAGATTCCGGTCAGGATTTAAGGATAGTGAGTGCAGGGTGTGACATGGATGGAAGCCAACTTCCCCACGAAATAGAGTTTTGGAATGAAACGGGAAGCTCCTTTGTCTGGTTCAAAGGGAATATGTCAAGCGGTTCAGCAACAACTTATTCTTACTATTACGACAATTCCGGAGCCAGTGACGGTCAGAACGCAACAAATGTATGGGATGCCAATTATGTGGTGGTTCATCACATGAACGATTTAAACGGTTCAACAAGCCATAAAAACGATATTGTTAATTCAAACACTGTTCAAGTGCAGAGTAACATAGACGGGGCTTATAACTTCACAAGTGGTCAATATATGTATGTGCCTTGGAACGCTTCAAGCCTAGTTTTATATAATATGACTTATGAGGTTGTGATTAATTTCAATGTAGTAGGGACGGATGCATTTAAGATAATTATGCAAAAACTATATAGTGGGTCAGATGATTATATTGCTATTGACACTTATCCAAGCCCTTACACTAAATTAAGAACTGCTGTAAGGGTGACGGGAACGAATGTCATAGAAGCAAGAAGTACAACCGCATTATCCGCTGGAAATATGTATCATTTCGCTGGACAAAGGGACGGATTAAATATTAAATCTTATATGAACGGTGCATTGGAAGCAACACAGAGCGGTTCATCAACAACACCTGCTGATGACGATGCTCCTTATCGACTTAGTTACCCTGACGCCGCACAACAGATAAAAGCACAAATAACCGAGTTCAGAATTTCGAACATAGCCAGAAGCACAATTTGGTTAAACCAGACAAACAACGCATTAAGAGACACTCTAATAACATACGTCACTGAGCAGACATCATCAAGTAACACCGCCCCCACAGTAACATTAAGCAGTCCGGTAGACAATTACAACACCAGTGACACCACACCAGACTTTACTTTCAGTTTTATTGACGCACAGCAAACAACTGCCAACTGTTCATTATATGCAAATTCAACACTTAGAGGATACAACGCTACTACGAATAATAACACAGCCACGACTATTACAAGCTCAACACTTACTGGAGGCAATCAATGGTATGTAAGCTGTAATGACGGAACAGATACGGGAACAAGTACAAACAGGACGATAACTATAGATGCAAGCCCCCCCCAATACAACAACTCCACAGCAAGCCAGAACACCACTTACGGTGGCTGGACATTATTAAGCCTGCTATGGAGTGATAATTATGATTTAGACGATTATTTGTTTTCAATCGATAATGCTACGGGTTCATATACCAATCAATCATGGACAGACTTTGAAGCCACTACAAGCGGACACTCTAATAGGACTTTCTATTTGAATAATACAGTCGGTCAGGAAGTATGCTGGAAAGTATATGCTAATGACACGGTAAACAACTTTAACACAAGTGAGGAATACTGTTTCACAATTACAAGCAGTGATTCAACACCACCTTACTTCATAACAATACCAGCAGACGATACTAAGGTTTACGGCACTTTATGGGCTGGGGTATATTTCAACGCCACCGATGAAACAGAATTTGGGAGTTACTCAGTAAACGATACAACCAATTTCGTTATCAATTCAACAGGATTCCTTAACTGGACAAATTACCTAAGCGTAGGTAACTATTATGTCAATGTCACTATTAATGATACAAATGGAAATGAAAACTCAACCATATACAACCTTAACATAACTAAGAAGGACTTAAATGTAACAGCCGATGACAAGAACAAGGCATACGGTGAAGCCGACCCTGCACTTACAGCAAGTTATTCGGGATTCGTATTGAGCGAAGATGAAGGATATTTAGGCGGTTCATTAAGCTTAGTCAGGAACACGGGAGAAACAGTGGGTACATACGACATAGTTCCAAGCGGTTACACATCGGACAATTACAATATAACATTCATAAACGGGACATTCACAATAACCAAAAGCTCTGATAACTGTAATGTGTTATTCAACGATACAAGCCCTGTAACTTACGGGGAAACATTCAATGTCTCAACCGATTGCACAAGTGCATACACACTTTATAGGAACGGAACAGAAATAAGCAATAATTCACTCCAGCATCTCGCAGTGGGCGATTACAATTTCACCGTCATGCGAACAGACACGGCAAATTACACAAACATATATGACGAAGAGATATTCACCGTCAATAAGGATACGGCAGTTGTTCATGCTTACATTAACAATACAATAAGTGACTTTACCGCAGGAGCAAGTCAGGCAGAAAACATTTACCTTAACGGAACTCTGATAGTTGGCGAAGGCGATATAAAACTTTATCTTAATGGTTCATTAATTAATGAAGGAGCAAGCCCGTTATATAACATATCAAACCTTACAATAGGTGAATATTATTTCAATGTAACTTACGATGCGACAGAGAATTATACAGCCACTTATGAAGCGTGGTTTATTAACATAACCGATGATATATATCCTTTAATATCGTGGTCGGCAAACTCCACAGCATCAGGCTTATACAACCAATTTTACATATATTTTTGTGCGGACATAACCGAAGACAATATAGATATGGTGGGTTATTCATGGAACGGAACAAACTCAACATCATGGACAGGCAATTACTGTGAGAACAAAACAGAATTAACCGAAGGTGAATATGTCATTTATCTGTGGGTAAACGACACCGCAGGGAATTACAACGAAACGACATCCAGAACAATAATACTTGACAGGACATCTCCTGAACCTGTAATAACTTTCCCGACTGACAATTACAATACAACCGATACAGCATTAAACATAAGCTGGGAGTATGGCAGCCCTGAGCCGAATGAAGATATTTGCTGGTGGTCATCGGATGAATGGATTACAAACACTACGGTAACGTGTGAAGAAAACATAACATCCACATGGTCAGAAGGAAGCAATCATGTAATAATATGTGCGAATGATACAGCTGGCAATATGGGTTGCACTGACATAAGCTTTAATCTTGACACCACATATCCCTTAATTTCAATCTCAAGCCCCGCAAACTCTACATTATACAGTTTATCATGGTTTAACATAACGGGTACTGCAACCGATTCTAATGGAGATTCAGTAGTAATAAACTGCACAGAATTTGGAAGCAACTTAGGGACATTCTCATCATGGAACTTTACAAACACATCATTAAGTGACGGCAATTATTCATGCCTTGTAACAGCGAATGATACTCTTGGTCATAACACTTCAAGCGAGATTCATTTCAGGATAGATAACACTGCTCCTGTAATAACGATAACATACCCTGCCGATAATTCAACAAACACTACAACGACATCCTTAAACATCACGGGAACTATAACGGAAATAAACTCTGACACGCTTTCAATAAACTGTTCTTTCATGGGAACGAATGTGGGCACATACTCGGCTTTCAATTATACCAATACGTCATTAAATGATGGCTCTTATACCTGTACATTAATAGCTAACGATACCGCCGGAAACACAGGAACAAACGAAGTAAGTTTCAAGATTGACATCACCGCTCCCATAATATCGGGGTTCACTACAAACACCACCGAAAATTCAGCCGATGTAAGCTACTCATTCACAGCAACCGATGCACTTAACGATATTTCTATGTGCCTTATAGAAGACAATCAGACAGGAACATTAACAAATTCCTCATGGTATTCATATCCGTTCACTTACAACACCACGAACAACGAAACGAATAATACATTAATAATAGTCAATATTTACTGCAACGATTCATTAGGCAACTTGAGATTAAGCGAAAACAATTTCACAATAGAGGATACATCAGAAGACCCTGAAACATCATGCTCATTAACAATAAACAGCCCTCTTAACACAATCTATACAACCAATTATATCATCTTGGATACATCTTCAAACTGCACAATAACAACATGGTATTATGACATCGGAAGCGGAAACTGGTCTTTCACTCCCGTAACAAGCATAACAGGATTATCGTCAAGGGTTTACATTCTGACTGTATGGGGTTATGACGGAACAGACTGGTACACAGCTACAAGGACATTCACTATTGATTTGAGCCATACGGGGAGCGGTGGAAGCGACACGGTTCCGTTTATATGCTATCCTAACTGGAAATGTACTCAATGGTCTTCATGCCTAAACTATGAACAGATAAGAATATGCACCGATGAGAACGATTGCGGAGTCTCAACAGGAAAACCGGCAGAATCAAGAGAATGTTCAATGACCATTGACATACCACAGATAATAGAAGACGCTTATACAGGCTCTGCCCTTGAGAACACATACAACCACATACAGAATGGCGACTATATAACAGCTTCCCTTTTATCAATGGGCGTTTTATTTGAGAATTACGCAACACCGGACAGTCTTAACGGGATAACAGAGACAGCAGAATCTCTTAACCTTTCATGGCTTTTAAATATATTCACAAAGAAGCTCATATTATTTTTATTGGGATTGGCAATAATAGCACTGTTAATAGAGAAGCTCATTAAACCAAAAAATGTTTACATTAAAACACTGTTATATCTTATACTGATAGCGATTTTATGGGCGATGCTTTTAATCTGGAAACCAGCTTAACCAAAAAATCTTTTTAAATACATACATACAATATTTATACATGGCAAAAAGATTAGTATGTCAGAGATGCGGTAAGATATGGACATATAAGGGTAAGAGTGATTATATCACTTCATGCCCTCGCTGTCGGACTTCGGTTATGGTAAATAAAAAGAGGCGTAGAAAATGAGGCGAAAGAAATCAGAGAAAGGTTTATTAATTCTTGTTATTTTAGTTTTAGGTTTGTTATCAGCAATTTATATTTTTTCTGGGGGAGATTTTGTAAGCTATACTACAATGCTATCGGCATACGAACCAGCAGGAACACAGATAACACTTAAAGACGGCTCTAAATGTTTGCTTGTTGAAGGAACAAAGCTCACACCATTAATGGGTTTCTATCAGTGCGAAGTCATAGATAATAACGCAAGACGAACATTTTATATATCCAATTCGCCTGAAGACGATGTAATAACATTTAGTTCTGCTAATCTTTTGCGTTGCGGTCAGGATGTTTACACGGATAAATGCACTTATGAAATAAAATCGCCTGCAAAGGAAACATGGGCGTTTGCTTTCTGGTCAGGCAACAAAAAAACACGATTAAAATGGCTCATAGACGATAATAAGCCAGTGGGGTATGGTTACGGAGGGAAAACATGGAATTATGTTAATGATATCCAAAACATTCCCGAAGGCGGAATACTTATAAGAGAATACGCACAGCCAAGTCAATATGCAAGATTCGTTTATCAATATGAAGAATGCGACTGGTTAGGAATGAACTGTGTATGGAAAAATATAGACAACGCACAGATAAAAATTGTTGAAGAAGTTAATAAATTCGGTCTTGTTCAATACGGTGCAACATCAGGAAGAAATGTAGTAAGCACGACAGGATGCAATGTCAATAGTAACCTGCGTTTATGTACCGAAGGCAAAGACTGCGAATATACATGGGATAAAAAGGGCGTATTAGACTTCTATCAGTCAACCAATTACCTTCAGGACTGGGCATATAGCCCGTCAGATTTTAGTGTGCATACATACAACAACGAAAAGGTATACTGTTCGGGCTCTAAATTATACAGCTTTGATTACATGAAACTTTCAAATAACAAATGTTACGCATATCCAAGCACCTTTAAAGCTAATATTGAATGTTGCCCGAATGCAGTAGCTGGAAGTGCAGTATGCGGAAGCGACTTTAAATGGAAAACACAGGAAGAGGCACAAAAAGACGGCATACAGTGTATATCTGATATTCAGTGCGGTGGCGGTGCGTGGCAACCAGATTACGGAGATACTACATACCAAACAATCACACGGGGCAAATGCATAAACAAAGTATGCGTCTTTGAAACCAAAAAGACCGAATGTTCAACCGACAGAGCATGTCCGCAGGGCGAGGTATGCGTTCTTGACAAAATTACAGGAATAGGCACTTGCACAGTTCAGGAATCTTCAACAGATGTTATTCCAAGAGAAGAAACCGTAATAAACAAGACTGGAGGAGAACCAGCACCCGAATCCCCCAACATAGACTGGAATCTTATAGGTCTTGCAGTTCTTATAGGCGGAATAGCTGTATCAGGATTATACATATTCAAATCAAGAACAAATAGAAAAAGAAGGAGGTATTAAATATGGGTAAAAAAAGCGGTATAGCATCAGTATTCACATTAGGCAATTTCCTTAGAGGGCTTTTTGTCGGGATACTTGGCGGAATCTCAACAGTTCTTGCTATGATACCTATTGCACTTATAATCATGCTCATATCAGCTATAACGGGAAATCCGTTCTTAGTTGTATATACAAACTGGGCAATGGTCGCATGGGGGCTTTCATTGTTACTGTCATTCTCAATATTCGGATGGCTTGTAATGAAGTTCATAAACACTATTAAGGGATTTTAACATGCTAATGAAAGAAGCTCTGCATTATATCATACTGGTATTCGTGGGCGTTTTTGTAGCTCACGAAGTATCGGGGATAACTGGTATAGAATCTTGGGCTATCAATAACGGAATCATGGGTATGCTGGGCTTGTTCGTTTATTACCTTGCATGGATTGTAGTAACGGACTTGGCTCTGCACAAATATTTATTAAAAGAAAAGAGGAAATGGTGATAAAGTATGGAAGTAGATATTGACAAAAAATTAGCAATAAGAAAAATTAAAAAAAAATTTAAGCATAAAGTAACAAAAATAAAATTTGGTAAAGAAAGAAAAGACGGAACAATGGGCGTCTCTTTTTATATTGACGGTCAAAAACATTCTTATAGCTATCTGACAGATATATGAATAAGAGGTGAAAGACTATGGCATGGAAAATAGATAAGGGTAATGAAAGATATTTTAATGCCATTGGTAAAAATGATAATTATATTGATTGTTTTATACATGGTTCTGGAAAATGGTTTATGATAATACAATATAAAAGGATTTTTTACGAAGGAAATTTTTTTGAAACAAAAAAAGAAGCCCTCGCTTACGCAAAGAAATGGATGAAAGCACATCCGAATGGATAGGTGAAATATGTCAGGAAGAAATGTAGTCTATGTAGAAACGAGAAGAAAGGCTGAAAACATAGTAAGCTCTTTCCTTATGACACCCGCAGGTCTCATAACGACAATCGTTCTCATAGCCGTTCTTTTAGGTGCATCAATATTGTTTGCTTCATGGGCGTTGCCTAAATTCCTTGAATTGTTAATGATGCCTGTTGTATGGGGAATAGGAATATTCATCGGTCTTTTAAGCGTGGCGTCAAGACAGCCCGCACTGACATTAGGTTTAAGCCTTCTTGCAGGTTTTGCTTTTTGGGTTGTTCCCACTTATGAGAGTCTTCAGGGTATTCAGCAATCATGGTGGTCTCAACTGCCATTAATCGGTGGATTATTCGCAACAGGTGCAACAGCGATAAGCCTTCCGTTCATTATAATATCATTCGTGATATTCTTTTTGGCGTTCTTCGTCACATCATACGCATCAGCGTTTATATTAGGGAGCTTAACGAAATAGAGAATGTCAATATTATAGGAGGGGTAAAAATGGCAAAGAAAAAAATAAAGCCTAAGAAATAAAATCATTATGGGGAGGCTCTGAACTCCCCGCTTTATAATTATTGATGGTGAGATTAATGCCATGCGGAAAAAAACGCAAGCGTCAGAAAATCAAGACGCACAAACTAAGAAAGAAAAGAAGAAAGATGAAGAGCAGGAAACGGTGAGATAATGAAATATCATAAGCACTGGGTATTCACAAAAGAAAACGCAGAAAACAGGTCACATCCAATAAGTCAAAAACATAAGAACACAGAATCACAAATAAGGCACGACCTTGAAACGGGGAAATTGAGAAGATGGCTCAAGAAAAACAACTTACCATTAGTAGATAGTAGTTATGCAAGATATGAAAGAGAGGTCCTAAATAAAGTGAAGTAATATGTCAAAAAAGCAAAATCAGAATTATCAGAGTTGGTTGCTTCTTATAGCCCCGATTGCCATAATACTTTTTGTTATATTCATTGCCAGAGACAAGCTTAACTTACCCGAAGGCGGTCAGATATGAGAAGAAAATCAAAGAACAGAAGAAGTATAGTCGGTATCGGATTAATAGTAGCATTGGCTGTTTTTGCTTATGTCTATTCAACGGGAACATTAGAATTTGCTGTTATAGGAGCATCAATGCCCAACTGTATCATGGTTTCTGAAAAGGGATGTATATCAAGCAGTGACAGTGGTGGTTTTGAGAATGTAGCCAAGAACGGCAATATAATAATAATACCGGATAGCGGAGATTATCAGGCTATAAGCACCTCAACCGAGAAAGCCACACTCTATAAAACGATAGGAAAGAGAGGATATTATGTATGGAAACCAAAACCCTGCTGGTCTTCTAATAATACACAATACACTTATGTAACACTATGGTCATCCCAATTAAGTACAGAAGGAGGAGACTATCCAATGGACGAGAACGATATTTATGTCGGGGTAGTAAACACCGTTCCACAAGAATCGATACAGTCATATTGTTTCATCGAAGCACCTAAAATAAACTATGAAAAATCAAAATGTACAGTAAAGGGTATTGTTCGTGTTGAATATGACCAATGTCCTCAAATAAAGATTGAGGTCTCCGAAACGGGGAATGTTATAAATTATAATAACAAGCTTGCATGCAGTCTTCCTGACGGTATGAAGAATGTAATGGTAAGGGCGGTCTGCGGTTCAAAGATTCATACAGATAAACTTAGCAAGTTCACGGTTAGGTATTTTCCACGGGAGGGAGATTATTATACAGTGAATTTTGATATATCAACAGAGCCGGAAAAGGAACCAGACGAACCTGCCCCATCAGAACCCGAAGAAGAAGAGCCACCCGATACAATAACCTGCGAAACATACGGTTACACCACGACAGCACCATCATGCACATCAGGAACACCACTGAAAATAAAAATAGACAATCTTCAGTGTTATGACGGCTGTTCTATTATAATAGAACCGCAGAAAGCCAACTGCGGAGATTACGGTTACACATTGGAAGCTCCGTTTTGCTTATATGGAATAAAGACAGTTCAGGTCGGAAGCATTGTATGTTATGACGGTTGCAAGCCCGCACCCACAAGCGGATGGACACCGAGTACAGAATCAGTAACAATGGATTATGACTATACATGGCTTATAATCTTAGGAATAGTAGTATTCTTTGCGGTGATAGGCATTTTTGCCTTAAAACCAAAAAGAAGTTATGCTCCAAAAAGGAGAAGATAATCCCGCTTTTTAGGGATATTGGAGGCGATAAAAAATGAAATACAAAGGAAAAGCAAAATACAAAAAAATAAAAACAAACGTAACAGCACATAGACGTGGAGTTTATCGAAGGAAAAAGAGATAGGAGGAATAGACATGAGAAAGTCATTGATAGCAGACAAAGACAGAAAGATGTTAGCAAACGTAACATCAATGCTCATGGGCTTAATCGTAGCAATAGGTTTTTTCGGGGGTCTATTAGGATTCTCACTTGTTGCGGTTGGCGTACCGTTAGCATTGCTCACTGCAATACTATTCTTTGTCCTGTACTACTCAATAACCGAATTTAAAATGACATTAATGAATATTATGTTCTTAATGGTCATTTTAGTTGGGTTTGGCTTCCTTATCGGCGGATTTGAAATTGTAAATCCAATGGTAACAGCTAATATTGAGCCAATGGGACAGGGAGTAATAGGTGCAGGTTTAATCGGCATCTTAATGTCATTAGCAAACGCAAGATTCGGAAAGGGCAAATAAACCCTTTCCCTTTTTTAATTTTTTAAAGTGGCATGATGAAAAACAAAAAATTAAAAAATCTGGGATACATTTTTTTGTTTATAGTTATAATACTTTTTTTACATCAATTTTATCTGCATGGTGTTCTTGGTGAATGGGAAGACATTAACAACCATGAGACTATTGCATTGTTCTTTTTAGGGCTATCATTGCCGTTGCTCCTTCTAAAACGAAAATAAGAGGCTATGTTTCCTTCGTTTAGGGTACCCTATAAGCTCTTTTTATGCCCTTCTATTTTAGCCATAACAAAACAATTAAATATATATATTCAAAAACTAATTATTCAATATGTATAATAATAAAGTAATGAGGGTAATAAAAAACAGGACACTTTCGGGCAGAGGAACTTATCCTGACCACCTGATAAGGGAACTCAGAGAAAATGAATCTGATATAATAATTGGTCTTAAAGAAGCACATAGAAAAGGCAAAATAAGATTAACCTCCGGCGGATGGGTCGCTGTCTAAGAAGAGAATATATTAATTCTTGATAGATATATCTATATATGATGACAATAGAAGAAGAAACAAAATTAAAGGCTTTCATGCGTTTTTGTTCGAATTGTGGGAATGATAATATCAATGTAATACCCAAAAAACTCTTATGCAGAACAGACGAAGGATACTATATATATTATGCCGTCTGTCCTATATGCCATAGACCGTTCTCTATTACGGGGAACGGTCATAGGGTCACTATCGGGGGCAAGGAATACGAACTCCCAACAAATTCGGTTATATTCGCCTCAGAAAAGTTAAAATAAAAGGAGATGGATTTCGACAAAAAAGGTCAGAAGTATGAACTCAAAAAGAAAAGGCAAGGACGGAGAGCTTGAATGGGCTAATTTCCTTAAAGAGCATGGCATAGAAGCAAGGAGAGGTCAGCAGTTTAGGGGAACAAAGGACTCCCCCGATGTCATAAGCTCATTAGATTACGTCCATTTCGAGGTAAAAAGAGTTGAAAACTTAAACATACACAAGGCAATGGATAAAGCATTAACGGAATCTCAGGATAAGATACCTGTGGTTGCACACAGAAAAAACAGGACAGAATGGCTCATAACAATAAGAGCCGAAGACTGGGTTAAGACCATAAAACAGAAAGAGAAGAACTTATCAGGCTCTGGCTTACTTCAGGGCTGATTATATTTTCTATTTTTTTAGTTGTATTTATACTGTTTTTGGCAGTGTTAAATATATAAATATTCATATTAATAATTAATCATGTATATAACAAGCAGTCATCCTTACATCAAAGAAATAGACGTATTCGTGCATGACATCCCAAAACCAGTGGGATGTATAGGAATCTGGAACAAGACCAAAGCTCTGATATTATATAGGCGACCGGAACATTATTTTATCAAGTATCAGGGCTTTGGGATTGATTTGGGTTTGCTGAATAACATAATAGCAAACACGGACTGCGAACTAATCATAATCAGATACGACGGGGTTAAGGGTCTAAAATATTACGAATCTAATCTTGACGACTGGATAGGGGGGGAACATGTTGAATACATGAGACCCGACGGCACAAGTCATGGAAAACAGGTCGTAATAGGAACAAAAAATATGAAAGTATATGAATATAAAGGGTGGTAAAATGCCAAGAAATAAAGGAGACACAGAATATAAAGAAGAAGCGGAGAGTATAGTTCTTAGCTTGCTTAGTGATAAACCGATAACAAGGTCGGCACTGACGAATAAATTGAATGAACTCCCGAAATACCATAACATACATTATTACACGGTCGGGCGTATTCTGAAAAGGCTTGAAGCGAAAAACAAAGCGAAAGAAATAAGCATGGGAAGAATAAAGATATGGGTTAGGGCTTGATTTCGACCAAATAAGAGACGAAAACGAAGCGGACGATATAATCAACAAGCTGGTGTAAAATGAAGGATTTAGTTCTCTCTGTGCAACAATTAAGGATTCTGGCTGAAGGAATAAACACGAACAGCAAAATAACAGCAGGAACTGCCGAGAGGATTTATTCCTCTGCCGAATCAGCGAGAAGTGCATTGATGAGTCTCGAGAGCTGGGGCTATATAGTCCGTGATGAGAGAACCTGCGGTGTATTCGTAGTGGTTAAAGCCCCTGAGGAAGCATTCGAAATGGCAAGAAACATGAAGGAAGCCAGAGAGAAAATGAAAGACATACAAAACAGAATAGCCAGCCCTGAGATAGAGGTGGGTGAAGAAATAGCCTAAATATATGTAATAAAATAGGTAATTTGACCCTATTATATACTAAAATATATATATTGAACATAGTTTAAAACCGATAAGTTTATAAATCTTATATACAATTATTAATCCTAATTAATCATAAAGATTAATTACAAAAATCGGAGGTGACTAAGATGGAAATTGAAAAGAAAGAAATCATTTCGGCAAAATTCGAAAGGACATTTGAGGGCAATTTTATTGTCTTCAAAAGAGACCCAAGATTTGAGAAAGTCTTGGAAAGGCTGAATATCGAAGACCGTAAATACGGGGACGTTGATTTTAAATTCTACGCCCTTTATAACGGGTCTGGGAGTAGCGGAGTTCTTGAAACAGAATTTAGGAACTTCTTTGGGAGATTTACAAATAAAATACCTCCCGTAGCTAAATACCCTTTGGTTTATGATGGAAATTCTAATTTTGGCTTGTTCCGTCTAAAAACTGACGGTAATGAGGTCGAAATACCCTGTGGAATCATAAGCAATGAAAATGGAAAGGCATGGGTTAAACAATTTATTGACTTTCATAGGGATTTCTTCATTAATTACCTCAAGAAAACCGTCATTGAGCAATCGCTTATTGTCAGGGAGGTGGTTGCATGAAACAAAAACTTTCAATCTTCAAACTGATAAACAAAATCGGCTTTGAATGGGAGGCTGGAGTGAACACAAGGATGAACTCTGACCTTCCTGATAGGTTCGTTTTTGCGTATGACAGCTCGATACACAGAAACAATTACAGGCTTCATGCACTTGAGATAGTTTCGCCCCCCCTCGAACCGAAAGAAATAAAAGAAAAGATTAAATTATGCAAACAAGTCGTAAAGGAAACAAACACATCAATGGGTTTCCATGTTCATGTGAGCGTGAACGCCCCCTACGAACTGTTTGCTAATGAGAAATTCATTAAATTTGCAAAAGATAAAATTAAGGAGTTCGCTGACGGATACAAAGATACAAAACTCAGGGATAGATTCGACAACCATTACTGTAACATAAACAAGAAAATACAAATTGAAAGACAATCAGACAACCTAAACAAAGGAAGTGCAAGATACAGGTTTATTAACTTCTGTTATGGTCTGCATACAACTATTGAATTCAGAATATTCCCAAGTGTGAACAATTATTATAAACTATGCAGCTACATCACATTGGTTCAAAGCATAATTCAAAGGTTTTATCTTGATGAGAAGTTCAAATATGAAACAAAAAACAACTTCGAGGATTCAGACGAGAGTGAAATAATAAAAAACGTGGTTGAAATACCATTAGGAATTGGAGGTGACAGAAATGTGTGAAATACTTTATTTGGAAGGAAAAATAAGCAACCACAGGGACGCAATAATTGAAAGCGTAAATGATATGTTCCAGAGGAACTCTGACGGGGTTGGTTTTATAGCTGACAGGTCAAGATTCGGGAAGTCAAACAAATTAGCCGATGTAATAGAGCAAATAGACCACGAAATAGGCAAGTCTAGTGAGTTGATTATACATACCAGACTCAAAACCCACGGGGACAGTTCAATGATGAATATACATCCAGTAAAGTCAGGGAGATGGGCTGTAATCCATAACGGGATTATGCACACCAAAGAAGAGGTCAATAGCCATAAAAAAGCCAGCGACACAAAGAAATTCACGGACTTGCTCGAAATTAACAGTAATATAGATGAGGCATTTAAAAAACACTCGGGTTCATGGTCAATGTTCATACTCGACAAGTTAGAAAATAGGCTCTATTATACAAAACATTCTGCAAATTTCGAGTTTGTTTATATGGTTAATGATGGCTTGGTAGTTGGAGCAACAAAACTTAGCCTAATTTTAACTAACTTTAAGCAAAAACGGGTATTTAAGAAGTGCTTTGTCAGGGATAAACCCTTAACCATAGCCAAGTTCAGAATGAAAGAAAACGTCATATATGAAATTGTAGATGGGTCTCCGACAGCCAAATCAGAATACAAAGTTAAAGAGAGCCACGTTTACAATAGTTATGTCCCGTCTAAATATTGGTACGGCGAAGAAAAGAATGGAGAAAGCATTTGGTGGTAATATGATAGCGAGGGTCGACGGATGGCAGGTAGGTGGTATATTCATTGGTGGTTGTGTTGCTCGTGGTGAGGGTTCATCATTCAGAGCCAAAGCCCATGCCCACAACTGCCCAAAGGACAAACATTTTGGCTGGATATGTGTCAGAAGCATGAAAAGGCTGGGTGAATTTGTATGCAACGAAGACAGTCTTATAATCATAACCAAACCATCAAGAACAATGTGGCATGAATACGCTCACATACTTACACCTAATCACGGACATGATGATGTTTGGAGAGCGAAAATGAGGGAATTGGGGCAACCAATACCAAAGAGATACAAAAAATATCATAGACTCATATCTTCCCTCAACAAAGTGGTGGGCGATTGATATAGAGAAGAGGTGTGGTAAATGGAGGAGACAATTCTAACCCTCGCAAAAAAATGCGGGGAGAAACTCCCAGACTTGAGGGAGCTTGAACAAAAAAACGAAGAAATCAAGAAGGCAATGGGAGAACTGGGTATCCCAGTTCTCAAAACCGAGTCAATGCAAAAACAAAAACAATACTGCGAAAAGAAAGGATTACCCTTACTTTGCCCAGATGACGGGATTTGTTTTTTTTGCCGGAAGAAAATAACAGACAGAAGGGATAAGATAATTACATGCTGTGAGCATTGTAATTATAGTTTTTGTGATTAGGAGGTTGAATATGTTCGAGATAACAGGAGGGAAGGGGTTTAAGATAACCTTCCAGAATGGAGTAACGGTCTCTGTTCAGTCTGGCAGTATGAATTACTGCCTGAATTACTGCCAAAATAGAGCAAAAAAAATTGAAATGCCGTTGAGTGAATTTGAGGGCGGTACTAAATCGGTAGATGCCGAAATAGCCATGTTTAAAGATGGCGAAATTATAAGCCAAAAATGCCCATTCATACCAAGTGGAGATGATGTTCTTGGTTGGGTAAGCCCAGAGGAAGTATTGAAAATACTTAACTGGGCGGCTAATTATAAAGGGTGAATAAGTATAAAGGTATTAACAGATAAAAGGTGATTAGATGGACGAAGAAACGAAGAAATATTTAGGAAAGAAAATTGAATCGGTGTCGGGCATTGAGGGGGATGTTGCGAAAGATATAACTTTAGCAAGCGAAGGCATAAACCAGTTATTTTTCGCAGGGAAAAAAACGGTAGAGATACTCGGCGAGGATACATTGCAGTTCTATCACTTACTCATTATCGGGACAATAGTCCCGTTGCTAATCAACAACACGGACACAATGGACGAAGCGATAGAACTGAGCAGAAGAATAACAGAAGAACTCAGCAAAATGGATAGCAGAGTAAGGAGGGATTGATATGTCAAGCAGAAATATATGCGGAGAAGTAAAAACCAGTAAAGGCGTTAAATTCGTTGAACTGACTGGAACAGAGGAACAAAACGCCCTAATCAGAACAATAGAGGACAATATCAACATACATGATATGATAGCAAAAAAACTCAATGAAGACCTGAGCAATCCGTTAGTTATGGCTCTGTTCAACAGATGCAGTACAACACTCGAAACAGAGAGAAAAATAGAGCTAAAACACAAAAAGGAAAAAATAAAAAACGAGGTGGAAGCATGACAGAAACGCAAGACGACAAACCAATAAACCCGTTCAGGAACGCTCCAAAACAAATGTCGAAACTGGCTAAATGGGCAGAGCCGAAAATAACAGAATTAAAATACGGAAGAGACTGTGAATTCGTCTTAGAGTTCGTTGAGACTATGACATACAAGATAAGCATAGACGAAGACAACTCGGCAATATTCAGAACTATGACCGTAAAAAACGAAGGGCTAATCAGGTTCAAAACTTACGAAGACCAGAAAAACTGGGAAAAACTAAAAGCCGAAGAAATGGAAGACAACAGAAAATCCGGAATAGAACAGGTCATAAAGATAATCAAGTCATATGAAGTCGTTGAGGGCGTCCCGAAGAAAGTGCAGAAATTCGGGGAACTCGGCAGACAGTTAATGACAACCAAGTTTAGAGGCTCGAAATAGCCTAAATATAGGTAATTTGTTCCTTAGGCTCATGACAAGAAAAGAGCTTGACCATGAAGGGTGGGACGACAGGCTCGACAGAAAATAAGCTGGAACGGAAACATATATAAATATAAAAGTCAATTAAATATAGGTGACAAAATGTTGAAAGGTGACATAGATTGCATACGTTTAATAGTAGCAGAGAAGGTATTACTTACCCCAATAGCAGAACTTGAAAGAAAGGAGTGGAAATAAGCCCCACAGGAAACCTCCAGCGGATAAAGAAACTAATTTCTACTGTAGTAGATAAGCGTTCATGTCCCCAAGCATTGAACACTTTTATCCGCTCATGGCTTGTCATGGGGCGGTGGAGGAATAGTATGGAATTGAAAATAGAATTTGTAGCGAAATCGTCCCGTCCATTTGAGGATTATTTTACAAGGGGCGTTAATTGTGGCGGAAAATGGTATAATGTAGAGGATAGCATTGAATCAAACATAAACAGTCTTTTCCGTGACGACCTTCTCGCCAGAGGCAATATCATAGAAGCCGATGTAGTTGAGAACGGCAATAGGTCAATAATAAAAAATATCAAACTCGTAAAAAAAAGTGAACCGAGACAATCATTCAAAGGAAATTACAGAAAAACCGAAATAACCAAAGAAGAGGCTTTCGGTACTATGGAAGAGTGCGTCAAGAAAGCAAATGAAATATCAAACAAATACATCGTGACACCGTCAAGCGAAGACATTAGAACCCTCGCAAACACGCTCTTCATCAGAATAACCGATAAATAAGGTGTTTGAATGAAAATTAAAGTCATTGATGACCTGATAACAGATTTAGAGGTTTACCCCTCTACTATCTGGGCGACCTGCATAAGCAGGTCAGGGAAGCCGAGAAGGGTTCATTATGACAGGGTAAAAGATACTTTCAACTGCGAGGACTGTATTGGCTTCCAGACACGGCTTAAATGCCGTCATTGCGATGCACTAAAAAGAACATTGATTGAAAAGGAGTTGATAATTGTAAAAACCGACTGGAAGAAAATAAACGGCACACTAAGGAAACACGATATAGACATATCCCAGAGGAAAAACATTAACCATTTTATTTTCTTTCATGTAGAGAGCAAAGCCCACAGACGGGCAAAATTCAATAAATGCGAAGAACTGTTTGACTCCGGTCATAATTTCATATATGAAGCCCTCAGCAGTAAAAACAAAAGACGATACGACCTGATTGACCTCACAGATGACATAATTTACGAATTTGAAACTGTCAAGAATGTCAAAAAGAAAGGAGCTAAGACAGTATCCGTAAACATCCATGAGACGACAGCCGAGCAGGAGCAATGAGGCTAACCTTATCCCTCGAAAGAAACTATCTGATATGGCTCATGGGTGGCGGTAAGTATGAAAACAAAAAAAGCCGGCATTGGTTATAGGAGGTGATTAGTTACATGATAACGGAACTTACAAAGAAACAAGAAGAGGATATAATCAGATGCAGAGACGAATATTTGTCTATATTTAATTCGTTGAAATTCGATGAAAAGAAAGCAAGAGAAATGGTAAAAATATTATATAGATGGAGTGAAAACAAGAATCCGGTTATATATATAATGGATAGTCCGTTGGGATGCCAAATAGCATCTAATATTGAACCTAAAATCAAGGACAACATCACCGACAGCATCAGGAACAGCATCAGGAACAGCATCAGGAGCAACATCAGTAACAACATCAAGGACAACATCACCGACAGCATCACCAACAACATCAATAAAAACATCACCGACAACATCACCGACAACATCACCGACAGCATCAGGAACAGCATCAGGAGCAACATCAGTAAAAACATCACCGACAACATCAGTGACAACATCAGTGACAACATCTGGAGCATAATATATAATTATTTTGCTTATTGTGGTGATTGTTGGCATTTATCATGGTTGGCATATTATGATTATTTCATCAGGAATGGTCTGATATCGGGAGATTTTAGATTATTCAATAAATACAAAGAAGCAGCAAAAGGAAACATTTTTATGTTGATAACTATGGAGAATGAGTGTTTCATATCAAAACCGCCAATCGTACTAAATAGGAACGAAAGAGGGCAGATGCATTGTCTTGACGAACCTGCCATTAAGTTTGCCGATGGATACGAAGAATATTATGTTGATGGTATTCATTTTGACAGGAAAACATATGAAAGAGCTTTCATCCTTAAAAATATGAGTGGAAAAGATATAATGGCATTGAAAAATGCCGAACAAAGAGCTTGTATAATCAAGTATGTGGGAATTGAATCTCTTGTAAGCGAGATGGAAGGTAAAAATATTGATTCGTATATACACGAATATGAAAGTAATAAATACGAGTATATCCTATGGGACTTCGGATTGCCTATAAGGTATGTTCAGTGCCCAGATTATTCTACTAAGAGAGTATTTTTTCTTGGGGTTCCGATAGAAATGGATAACGTCAAGAAAGCAGTAGCGTGGACGTATGAAGAAGACGAACAATCTTATTGGATTGATATGAAAATGAGGACATGAGGTGATGAAATGAGAATATATCAGGGAGATATACAATTTAGATTAGTGGATGAAATTCCACCCGAATGTATCGAAAAGGATAAAATAGTAGCATATGGTGAGGTAACAGGACATATGCATCAGGTAGTCGGGAACGCCAAAGTTATGGCGGATAAAAATGGTCGGCAGTTCATAATATCGAATGGATGTGAAGTTGTCCATGAAGAACATGGAAAGGTGACGATACCGAAAGGAATATTCGCTGTCAGGATGCAAAGAGAAGCAGATATAGTTGAGGGAACACGGCAGGTATTGGATTAGGGAGAGATGGAAAAAAAGATTAACCGATATGCGTAAAATCAATAACGGTTATATTAAAATTATGAGACTCAAATAATGAGTTAAATGGTCTGATGAGAGCGAGGTGTAAGTATGTATTTGAACGATAAAAATAACGGGAAAACAGTCAAAATAGAGGTTGATGAGCATGATGTTTTAATCAACGAAATCAGACTGGACAGAAAATGGCTGTGGCTGAAAGCAAAATAATTGAAAATGTATGGAGTGAGGAATGATGGGACTAATCTGGCGGGCTTGGTATTATTTCAGGCGTGGTCACGGAAACTACTTATCCTTCTTTATGAGCTTCGGGACTTTCGTTGTGGTTGCTTACCAGCTCGCATTAAAAAATATTCCGTTCCTCGAAGGGATATTCAGTAATATGTTATTCTTCGCCTTTTTTTTCGGTTTTGTGTATTCAGTACTTGCTGTGATTATCGGCTACAAAGACATAAAAAAGGGGAGCTACAATGCAGAATCAAGAATAGTATTCGATAACAACCCACGATATTCGGAACTGCTTGAAACAGTTAAAAGGATAGAGGAGAAATTAAAGGTTTGATTATGAAAGATTCAGACTGTCTATTAGGTTATTGATATGATAAAAACAAGAATATCGCATTTATTCCAGCTACAAGAAATAGAAAGAACTGGATTAAAGAAAGTAACAGAAGTAGGTATAGGTGACGGGCATTTGAACGTATATCTGAAAGCTCTTGGTTATGATGTCCTCACAGTAGATTATGATAAGAAATTAAACCCTGATATTGTTTGCGATGTCAGGGAGTATGATTTTCAGAAAACTGATGTAATAGCTATGTTTGAGATACTGGAGCATATTGAATACAAAGAAGCTCTGAAAGTCCTTGATATAATAAAAGACAAAGCAAGGTATGTTATAATATCAGTCCCGCAGGGCAGATTGTATTTTGACATATCAATAACATTCTCAGGGATTAAAAGGTTCTTCGGGAAGCATATAATCTCGTTACATCTGAATATCCCATTAAGGAAACCCGCAAGCGGTGAACATAAATGGGAATTAAACAGGTGTGTGAGACTAAAAGATTTCAGAAATGAACTAAAAAGAACTATGAGATAGTCAATGATTACAAAGTCCCGCTTAACTCTTATCATAGAATATTTATGTTATCGTCTCGTTGAACTCAACAAAATAATAAAGTATTTAAATATCTAATACAATATATAATTAAATAATTAATTAAATTGGAGGGATTAAAAATGTCAGAATACAGATGTAAAAGATGCGGGACAAAACTAAAAAGCAAATATTCAGCTAAACTCGCAAAGACAACCCGTGCTTTAAGAGAAATGGGATTTTCATCAGGCGATAGATTATATTGGTGTCCTAAGTGTCATCCTAAGAGAAAGATTAATGGTGATTCAAAAAGATAAGACAAATAAGAAAAGTTAGGTTTAAAGCTGGAAATAAATACAGTTTCAGGCATGACATTACCCTGCCGAAGGCGTTAATGGTAGAGAACGGGTGGGATAATGATATAGTTGACATATGCGGAAAAAAAAATAAAAAATATCATAGTCGAAATAGGACACAAATCAATATGTGGAGATTGTTGGATGAAAAGGAAGGTGAAGAAATGAATACAAGAGATTGGAAAATAAAGGATTATATAGGTGTCGCCATATTATCGGTTTTGTTTATACCGTTATTCATATTGATGCTATTTGATGAGATTTATAAGGGTAGAAAGCATATGACAGAATACGATGAATAGTTAGACGCAATAGCAAAGGACAGGGAAAAATACAACAAGCCAGTTTATATTGCTCTTGCGTTGATAGCATTGACAATTATATGGGGGATTGTTATTCTATTGTGCTTAGGGAATATGTAGATGTTTAAGTTCGATAGAGGTGTTTAAATGAACATAGTAACAGAAAAGGACGGGAGCAAATGGATTGAATTGGAAGGACTAATCAAAGCGATTAAAGAGCTTAAAAACCCTTACCCACCCGACATATTCAGCCACACAAGCAAAAATAAATTAGACATAACAATAGGCAGGTTCAATGAACATTGTTACAACCAAATTGAATGGACTAAAAAGAAAATAATTGAAATGATAGAGGATGAATTATGATGCCGAAAGAATACGAAAACCCATTCCACAGAAGCGGACACAAAAAGGAACTGATAGAGAGAATAGGAAGACATATCCATGAACATATAAGAGATACTGCTTTCTGGCAGTATGATAACGGTGAAATTGACTGGGGTCATGTTAAGTTTATGACCAGAAAATGGGAAGAGCTGACCGAATCTGAGAAAGACGTAAACAGAAACTGGGCGGTAAGGACAATGGACAGTATATTTTGTGGTGGTGAAGAATGAACTTAGACGTTGATTATAATTAGCACGTTGGTTATATGGAAGGTGATAAAATAAAGCAATATAAATTGGTCGAGATTGAATGGAGTGACCCTGCAAGTCTGGATGTTGGTCTTGTGTTTCCCGACGATGTTGAATGGACAATGCCTAAATGCAAGTTGGCAGGCTACCTCATTAAAGAGACGCCGAAGTTCTATGTCATAGCTAAAGAAGTTTGGGAAACGGGTCAATCAAAATATCATCATGTAATCCCGAAAAATTTAATTCCGAAACTAAAAGTGATAAAATGAAATGCTATAATTGTTCAAAGACGGATATAGAGATGGAGCATGACCCGAACTGGTATAAATGCCCTAAATGTGGCTTTACAATAAAGAAAAACAACAAATTAGAGCCTTT
>Ga0100403_1000705_pt1 | contig 32754 bp, 37 predicted proteins | sample CryGeymet201501t_FD_83663 | JGI IMG/M metagenome (GOLD analysis project Ga0100403, IMG submission 83663) | Groundwater microbial communities from Crystal Geyser aquifers in Utah, USA - Crystal Geyser metaG 2015-01t | ecosystem: Environmental > Aquatic > Deep subsurface > Groundwater | place... | reverse complement strand
CCGCTAGCGGGGCTAGAAAAACTCTCCATCTCAAGCTTATCAAACTGATGCATACGCATAATCCCCTCAGTATCTTTTCCATAAGTTCCGGCCTCACGGCGAAAACTTGTAGCGTAACCTAGGTATCTAATCGGTAAATCAGCTTCCGAAAAAGTCTCGCCAGCATGCATACTACCAAGAACATGTTCAGCGCTACCCTGAAGCCAAAGATCGTCGTTTTCAAGCTTATATCGATCGTCCTGCGGCTCAAGTCTATCCATAGCATCATATACTTCAGTACGTATCATTAATGGCGGAAGAACCGGAGTAAATGGCTTGGTAGAAACATCTAGCCCAGCACCAACAACTATCTCCTTGATTGTCGACTCATCACTGAGTTTGTTAATAACAAATTGAACAATTGCCATCTGTAGCTTAACGAGGTCACCTTTGATATATGCGAATCTACTGCCCGACACCTTTGAGGCACGCTCTTTGTCTAACCAGCCGCGCTCAACTGCTAGATCAGCATGGCTTTGTGGCTCAAAATCAAATTTAGTTGGCTCACCTACCGTCCTTACAATAATGTTATCTTCTTCACTTGCTCCAAGGGGAACATCAACAGATGACATATTAGGAATTTTTTTATGTAAATCGCTAGTTTTTGTCTCGGAATCCTTCAGCTGAACCTCAAGACCAGACAATTCCTCTTTTATGAGTTTGGACTTTTCAATCGACTCATCAGAGGGCCTGCCACCCTTCATCTCACTTGATATTTGATTTCGCTGTTCACGTAATATATCAACTTTTTGTTGAAGCTCTTTTCGCTTATCATCAAGCACTATTAAGTCACTTATTGAGACACTGTAGCCTTTATTTTTGGCATTTTCCTGCACAAGGTCTGGGTTTTCGCGTATAAATCGGATATCTAACATAGAATTATTGTATCAAAATATTCATTATTCTGTACGTAAGGCCTCTATTGGATCTAGTTTTGCGGCCTTTCGAGCCGGGAAGTAACCAGCCAACATAGCGATTACCATCAACACTAATACTAATACTGCAATAGGTATTACCTGGAATATAAGTAGGTTGTTACCTTCCCCAAGACTCAAAGTATCAGTAATCCACGGGTTTAGCGAAAGCCCTAGTATCACGGCAATCACTGCACCTAGTACTCCACCGATAAAACCTATCCAGGCTGCCTCTAGTTGGAATAAACGACTCACATGCTTACCCCTCATACCCAAAGCTTTCATCAAACCTATCTCCCTCGTCCTCTCTAGAACTGAAATATATTGAGTGTTTATGATACCAAACACGCTAGTTATAAGCGCAAGTACACCAAAACCTATAACTATACCCTGAAGCGTATCAACAATCGTAAATAACAAACCTTGTAAATCCTTAGCAGTCTGTACTCCATAGCCTTCATCAACAAGTTCTTTTTTGACCTCTGCAGGATCGATACCCTCTTTTACACTAGCCGTAGCTATAGTATACTTTTGGTAGCTATCTGTCCCTTCTGTACTAAAATCTGACATCTCTTTAGATGCATTATTGTTAATCTGCACATTAGATGAAGCAGCCAAAGATGTCGCCGAACGACCGACTATAGCTACAATTTCAAATTCATAATCTTTTTTCTGAACCTCCGTTAGTTGCGAAATAGACGAAGTATCACTCCCTGCTAGTAATTGCTCTATCTGATCTTGTGAAATAGTCGGGGTCCTCTCAAGACGGATACTTACTGTCTCTCCTATCGAGGATTCAGCGTCCTTGAAGCCAAACAATGAAACATAGGCTTCTGGTAAAGCGATCTGATCATCTTTAATACTTGTCTGTAAACCAGGCAAAGAACCGGCGATTACTTCCTGAGTCACCCCTGCATCATAAGTATCAATTTGTAGAGTATATTTTTTTGCATCTATAGCAGTTATATACTTTGGATTAATTACATAGGAAGGTGTAACACTTGAAATATCAGATCTTTTCGCAATTTTATCTATATCATTCTGATCAAGCTGCTTAACGCTACCACCGTTTGATCGAGTCAAAACACTAACGTCGGGATTATATTCCTGTGGACCTGTCTGTCCACCCTCGAAAAAACTTTTGTCTTTTGTAATTGCTAGAACTTGCGGGTCAACATTAGTGCTCAGTAATGTTTCGGTATATTGCTTTGCACCTTCTCCGGCGGCAAGAGCAATAGTAAGCGTAAAAGCACCTACCGCTATAGCTAAACTGGTAAGTATAGTTCTAGCCTTGGCGTGCTTAAGACTCCTAGCTGCTCTTCGAATCAAATCAATCAATTTCATTATTTTTTACCACCTATTATTTTTTCAATCTTACCGTCTTTGATAAATATCTTGATATCACACTTATTTGCTAGCTCCTGATCATGGGTCACGATAATTAACGTGCTCCCAGCTTTTTTATTGAGATCAAATAATAACTTCTCGATAGTTGCGCCAGTTACTGTATCTAGGTTTCCGGTTGGTTCATCTGCGAAGATTATGCTTGGACTGTTTACAATAGCCCTAGCAATAGCGAGTCGCTGTTTTTGCCCACCAGACAGATTCTTGGCTTTCTGTTTTTCTTTATCATCAAGACCAACTACTTTAAGAGCAGACTGAACCATTTTTTTGCGCTTATTAAGACTCATTCCATAAATTTCTAGAGGAAGAGCTACATTCTCATAAGCAGATTCATTTGCCTGAACGAAAAAGGCTTGGAATATAAAACCAATCTGCTCAGAACGAAACTTATCAATAACCTTTTGTTTGAGCTTGGATATATCAACACCATCTATAACTACTTTTCCCGAAGTTGCACGATCTAGTCCGCTTATCACGTGCATCAATGTCGACTTTCCTGATCCACTTTTTCCAACGATAGCTACGCTTGCACCATCTGGAATCGTAAAGCTAACATCATCTAGGGCCTGAAATACGCTCTGTTTTTTGCCATAAATTTTACTCACATTCTCAACAGAAATCATCTCTACCCACTTTCTTATAGATTAATTATACTATAGTTTTATGTCTGGATACAGTTCACGAGTGGTTTCATCGACTTCACTTCGAAGCTGCGGAAAAGGCACACCCTCACGAGCAGTAACACCTTCTAATGACCAAAAAATACGCTCTGAAAAGCCAAAGCCGCAGGCTGGTGGCATAGCATACTCCAGCGCCTCCACGTAATCAATATCCATCATTTGAGCCTCATTATCGCCACTATCTCGCATCGTCTGTTGCTCAAGAAATCGATTATACTGGTCGACTGGATCATTTAGCTCTGAAAATGCTTTACACATTTCGCTTCCACCGAATACTAGGTTAAACTGTTCTGTTAACTCGCGATTTTCAGGCTGAACCTTGGCGAGTGGCTGCATAAATGTTGGCATATCAACCAAAAAAACAGGGCTAGCAAGGTTTTTTCGATATTTTTTCCATAATTTATCAAGACTACGCTGACGATTATCTTGCTTCTCTACTTCTAAGCCTTCTGATTTTAATTTAGTGGCAATATCTTCAATTGATGAACTAAACACATCTATGCCATATTCACTTTTTAAAACATCCACAAAGCTGATTTGCGGAAAATGTTCGCCATCAGACCCAAAATCTACCTCACTGCCGTCGGCAAGTGTGAATTTTCTAGTCCCCCACGTATTATCAACAATAAAACGAATCATGTCCTCGGTCATACTCATTCCATCTCGCCAATCCGCATAAGCCCAGTACCACTCCATGGCAACATGCTCAGGAAGATGCTCGTCGCTGTAATTTTCGTTTCTAAATCTAGCACCAATATCAAAAACTTTTTCGTATCCAGCTACCAATAATCTCTTTAGCGGTAGTTCGTGACTTATGCGTAGGAAAAAATCCTGGTCAAGGGCGTCCATATGAGTAATAAACGGAGTAGCATCTGCACCACCGGCCGTAACTTCAAGTACTGGAATATTTATTTCTGTAAAATTATTATTATTCAGAAAGTTACGTGTCGCCTGCCAAAACTTACTCCGACGAACAAATCTTTCTCGAACATCCTGATTTACGTTCATATCAACGTAACGTCTTCGGAAACGCTCTTCCTTATTAGTAAGTTCAGTTGGAATCGGACGAAGAGCTTTTGTAAGTAATCTTAAAGTCTCAGAGGCAATTGAAATCTCGCCAGTTTTACTTTTGATGATTTCTCCAGTTGACTCAATAAAGTCACCCGTGTCTAGAAGCGAGATTTCATTTAATCCTAAATGTCCTTTTGTGGCTTCAAGTTGACCTATCTTGCCATCTTGTAAGAACAGTTGAATATCACCAGATATATCCCTTAACACGATAAAGGCTAATTTTCCAAATTTACGGATTCCAACAATGCGTCCAGCGACAGTCGCCATTTGACCCTCTAATTCATCGAATTTAGTGACAACATCTCCCGCATTATGAGTCCTGTGTGAATCTGCAGGATAAGGATCAACTCCTAATTCCTTTAGCTCTTTTAATTTTCTTAGTCTTTCGTCGCGATAATCTTTTAGTGTAGCCATAATTATTTACAAGTATAACATAAAAATAGACCCGCCATATCAGTTATGGGAGTCTATTTTAAAGAGAATATTTTTTAGCCGATACTAGCTATTGTATATTTTGTGGTAATTTTTGGAGTAATTATTTCAACTTCATCACCAACTTTTTTACCAAATATAGAAGCGCCTATAGGAGATTCGTTACTGATTCTTCCAGCTACTGGATTGGCTTCAACGGGACCAACGATTGTATATGTAACTTCATTTTTATTATTTTTTAAAGTAACTTTACTTCCAAGTGATACCTTACTTTTACTACCTGACTTCATAACATCTGCATTGAGTAGGATATCCTCAATCTCGGCAATTCGACTTTCTAGAAGACCCTGTGCTTCACGAGCAGCATCATACTCAGCGTTTTCGCTCAAGTCACCATAATCTCGTGCTTCAGCTATCTTCTCGGCAACTGCCCCACGGCCCGCCTTTAATTCACTTAGCTCTTTTTCTAGCTCTTTTTTACCGTCAATTGTTATTTGATATAGTTTTTTCATAATACTTCCTTAATTTCACATCATAATAGTGCCTCTATATACACTATACACGCTATATGTAGCGTATTAGTCCAGCCAACCTACGATTCAATTAAGTTTATCAAGCAGTTCTTCGCGTGTCAATATGTTTGTTTCATTTGTTGAACGATTAGTGATTTCAAATGTATTATCTGCTACCAATCTACTGCTTACAGTTACGCGATAAGGTATACCCATAAGCTCAGCGTCAGCAAATTTTGCACCTGGACGCTCGTCGCGATCATCGTACAAAACTTCAACACCATTTTGTATCAACGTTTCATAAAGAGAGTCAGCCTGGTCTTTTATATCTCCGATACTAACTAGATACACTTTATAAGGAGCTACACTCTCTGGCCATATTAAACCTTTTTCATCAGACATTTTTTCGGCGATAACCCCCATAACCCTAGTAACGCCTATGCCGTATGAGCCAATGTGTAGCGATTTTTGATCACCATTACTATCTACATAATAAAGACCCATTTCATCTGTCTTTTGAGTTCCAAAATTAAAGATATTACCGACTTCAGCTGTCTTAACAATTTCAAGCTCATCTTTATCGATACCAAGCTCTTTAATGGCTTCATCTATCACCTCTTCGTTAATCGCAATATTCTTTTCACGATGTAGGTAGATTATATCCTCACCGGCATCACAAATTGTCTGGAACTCATGACTGAACTTCGTAAAAGCCCCACCGCTCGCAAAAGTCACATATGTATCATCACCAATGCCTAGTCTTTCGTATACACGCTTATATGCCTCTATAGTGCGGTTGTAGTACTCTTCAAGTCCCTCTTTGCTGTCATGAAGTGAATACATATCTTTCATAACAAATTCTCTACCGCGCATTATGCCACTCTTAGCGCGAAGCTCGTTACGCATCTTTGTTTGGAACTGGTACATACTCACCGGTAAGTCTCGATAGCTATGTATATAACCCTTGAGCATCTCTATTATTGGCTCCTCGTGACTCCAACCAAGCCCAACCTCGGTATCGTCTTTTAGCCGAGTCTTAAACCATACATCAACAACATCGTCATCCCACCTAGTCGTTTTTTCCCATATATCTTTACGCTGAAGGGTCGTCATAATCAGTTCGTTACTATCGATTGATTCCATCTCTTCGCGCACAATAGTTTTTATTTTTTCGACGACTCTAAGACCCAACGGCAAATATGCATATGCACCAGCCATTTCTTTGTATACGAAACCGGCTCGTATCAATAGTTGGGCGTTCTTTGAAACCTCATCTGAAGGAGCGTTTTTTGTCGTCTTGGTAAATAGTTTTGATACTCTCATAATTAAATCTATTGTACCAGTAATGAGGTGTTAATAAAAAGTATATAAAACGCTATAGCATTTTTTGTCATATGTATAAGTATCGGAGTCCAGAGACTACCTGTTCTTACGCGCATAACTGACAACACGACACTAAGTGCAAATGTATCAAAAGCCAGGTTCCAGGCTCCGTGCACAAAACCAAATAGTAAGCTAGTAGCCAAGATAGCAACCCAAACGGACACAAACTTAACTAGCTTACCTAACAGATAACCTCGAAATAGTATCTCCTCCGCAACAGGAGCAATTATAACCAGAGTTATAAAAGCTAGTACATATTCGTATCCGAAGTTTAAACCACTGAAGCCTACGTCTTGAGCTTGGTTTGAATCAAACCAAGGCAAAAAGGCAGTTGCCGCCATAGATATAATTACAGAAATTATTAAGTAAATTATAAAACCAGCAGGCGCAAGAACAATGTCCATCCATGTCGGCATCCTATCAAGACCAAGTGTAGATAAACTAACTTTGGTTCTACGCACCAGTTTTGGAACGCCAAGCACCAAAAACATAGTTAACATATAGACAAAAGCTGCCAGTATAGTCTGCAGTAACGCCTCGTTTAATGATCTAAGGGGTATACCAACCAAATCAGTGAAGTATATAACCGGAAAAATTAAGTACTGAGCCAAAACGAAACACACATAAACCCAAGACATATGACCAAAAACTATAAGTGGTTTATTGTTTTTTATTGAATTTGGTAGACTAAATGCTTTTTTCATATCCTACTCTAGAAAAATTTTGATACGTCAGTTATCGTCACCATTATTATCAATGCCATAAGTATGATAAACCCAGTTGCCTGTATTTTCTCTTCTATGTCTTTCGTGAGTGGTTTTCTAATCAATCTAAAAATCGCCATAGTAAACCACCTACCACCATCAAGTGCTGGTATAGGCAGTATATTCATAACCGCAAGTGTCAAAGATATAATAGCCGTCAAAAACATAAACTGCACAGGTCCCGCCTGCTCCGCTTGAGGAAAAATAGTTCCAAGTATACCCACAGGCCCGGCTACTCCTTGTCCTATGTTTTTTATACTCTCTCCGCCAGCATCACGTACAGATTGATTAGGACTAAATTGGGAGAACAAACCACCAAATAAATTAGCTACCATGTCTCCAAGCCCTTGTAGTGTTAAACCGGTCAGTTGAGCAGTTGTGGCTATCCCAACAATAGGAGAAGACCAGGTAGACCTAATGGTCTCTCTCTGCGACAGCCCTGCACCAAAGACGGCATCTTCACTATCACGTAATTCAACGTTTGTTTTTGTAGTACTGCCGTCCCTCACATAAGTCAGTGATACAGTTTGTCCTTTTAGTGATTTAGTCAGTTCTATAAATTCACTTACCGAAGTTGTGCTTTGTCCATCTATAGATAATATTTGATCATTGGCTTTAACTCCAGCTAGCATTGCTGGATAATCCTGTGTAACGCTAGATATCTCTATAGGTTTTTTATCAACTATCGTGTCGCTAGGAACCGTAAATTGATTATCTATAACTTTTGGCATGCCTATAAATGCCAGAATAGTAAGAATAAAAGCTGCTGCTAACCAGTTAACTGCTACACCAGCAAACAATATCTTTGTTTTATTCCAAAATGCTGTTGAGCCATAGTCACCTTTTTTATCAGCAGCATCATGCTCGCCTTGTAGCTTAACAAAGCCTCCAAGCGGCAACCAATTAATACTGAACAAAACGCCATTTTTTAACTTGCGACCCAAGGCTCTCGGTGGAAATCCTATACCGAATTCCTCCACTACTACACCGTTACGTTTTGCAACCATAGCGTGACCAAGCTCGTGTATTACAACCAAAAATACAAGTGCCAGTAAGCCCAATACTATACCAAAAATTAAGTCCATTTATCCTCCAAATCGCCTATGGCGTCTATTGTATTCATTTATTATATCTTTAACGTCTGACTTTCCCATATCGGGCCATGTTTTGTCTATAAACATAAACTCACTATAAGCAGCACGCCACAACATGAAATTACTAATACGCATATCACCACCAGTTCGTACGATTATATCTACCGGTGGAACCTCTGGCGCATATATGCTGCTACTCAATAAATCTATTGATACATCTTCACTCTTTGTTCCAGATTGAACAATTTTTTTAACCGCATCTACGATCTCGAGTTGTCCGCCATAATTAAAACATATAGCTATAGTTCCAGACGTATTATCTGCCGTTTGAGCCTCGGCTTCTTTGATGGCTTCGAGTATTGATTTATCGACTTTTTCTGGCGAGCCGAGCACCAAAAGTTTGATATTATTTTCTTTAAAAATATGAAGATCAGATTTCAAAAGCCTCAAAACGAGACCCATTAACTTATTGACCTCGCCCTCGCTACGCTTCCAATTCTCAGTACTAAATATATATGCAGACACATATTTAACACCGGCATCAAAAGAAGCTTTGGCGACTTCATGTATAGCGTTATAGCCCGCAAGATGACCCTCATAAGTAGGAATACCGTGCTTTTTAGCCCAGCGTCTATTGCCGTCAACAATATAACCTATGTGTTCCGGTATTTTCTTGTCAGTCATTAGACGGTAAGTATATCCTTTTCTTTGAGCCTAAAAATCTCATCAATTTTGGAGTTATAGTTTACCATGTCGTCATCGATACCTTTTTCGACACGCTTTACGTCATCTTCAGACAACTCTTTAGCTTCTTTTTTGCGCTTTGCTTCTTTTAGTGCATCCTGACGAATACTCCTTAGGGCGATTCTAGCTTCTTCGACTTTTTCAGCGACCTGTCTTACGAGTAACTTACGACGATCTTCTGTAAGCGCCGGAACGGGCACTCGAACAATTCGTCCGTCATCGCTGGGATTAAATCCCTGGCTCTGATCAGCGCGAATAGCGGCCGATATAGCTTGTATATTACTTGGGTCAAATGGCGTAACTTGAAGTAACTGCGCTTCAGGGGCTGTAATATTTGACACTTGGTTGAGTGGCATCATACTTCCGTAGACCTCTACCTTAATACCGTCTAATTGACCGGGATGAGCTCGCCCAGTTCGGATTTTTTTTAATTCATCTTCAAAATGATCTAAAGCTAGTTCAAATTTTTCTTCATAAGGTTTCGTGTCAAACATATTCCTCTTTTCTTGTATGTTTCAATTATAACAAAAATCACCCTACTTTAGGGTGATTTTATGATTTTTTGTCTATAGACTATTCGGTTACACCTAGCTCAATACGCTTGAATTGGCGAATAACAATATTCTCACCGATTATTGCTACATTTTCTTTCAAGAAATCAGCAACAGTTTGCTTATCATTCTTGATGTAGGTTTGACTAAGTAATACTTTTTCTTCAAAGTGTTTCTTAACTTGACCTTCTACGATCTTATCGATCATATCGGCAGGTTTACCATCGGCAATAGCTTTTTCGCTAATCTCCTTTTTAACACGTTCGAGTTCATCAGCTGGTATATCAGCTTCAGAAACATAAACAGGTGACATAGCCGCAATTTGAAGAGCAATTTCATGAGCAAATGTCTTGAAATTATCTAGACGAGCCACAAAGTCTGTCTCACAATTTACTTCTACGATTACACCTATACGGCCACCGTGTACATAGCTATCTATGACACCCTCACGAGCTTCACGGTCACCTTTTTTCTCGGCTTTTGTTAGACCCTTTTTACGAAGCGCAGCAAGAGCCTTATCAAAATCACCACCAGCTTCAACAAGAGCTGCCTTGGCGTCAGTTAAACCAATACCTGATAGTTCTTTTAGTTTCTTAATGTCATCAATCGAAATTGCCATAATCTACTCCTTTGTTTCAACAGGTTTTTTTGCAGCTAGACCATCACGAACAGCAGCCGCAACGTAATCTAGTAATAGTTGTATACCCTTGATAGCGTCGTCGTTACCAGGTATTACATAGTCGATCAAAGATGGATCGGCATTAGTATCTACAACAGCAACCACTGGAATACCGAGAGTTTTAGCTTCTTTGATGGCGTTTATATCACCGATGACATCGATAACAAATAGCACACCTGGCTGACCACTCATGTCTTTAATACCACTATATTTAGCGTTTAGTTCATCGATTTCCTCTTGAAAACGCTGTACTTCAAGTTTGTTGTAGCGTTTTTCTAGGTCACCACTTACCATTTTCTTTTCAAGGTCTTTTAATTTCTTGACCTGCTGACCAACAGTTGTAATGTTTGTCAAAATGCCACCTAGCCATCGTTCAGTTACATATGGCTGACCTACAGATTCGGCCATAGATTTTACGATATCTTTGGTATGCTTCTTAGTACCAACAAAAAGTACTTGCTTGCCGCTAGCAACAACCTTAGTAATATAAGGTAATGCAACTTCAAGGCCTTCAACTGTTTTCTCTAAGTTGATAATATGGCTATCTTGCCTTTTGCTGTGAATGTATGGCGCCATTTTTGGGTGCCAACGACTAGTTTTGTGTCCGAAATGGACGCCAGACTCAAATAGAGTCTTGATATCTACAGATACCGTCATTTGTTTACTCCTTTTTCCTCGCTTACACTCCCAAGGTTTGGGAATTTATCGTGTAAGCTGTGTCATTAATAATTGTTACTGACGAATTATAACAAATTACATCTGTTGTGTCTAGTAAGGCTACTCAATTTTGAATTTCAAATTATTTGAAAACTTATGATATTTCCAACGAAGACCATTAACCCTATCTTCTAATTCACTATAGTCGCTCAAATACTCAAGTGTTTGCATAATAGCATTAGAAAGCATAATCTTATTTCTTACCCTTTTATCTCGCTCCATTAACACTTCTGCTATAGAGAAGGGGTTCCCATGCACAAGCATATGGAGAAAACCGAGCAAACTCTTACTTTTTGGATTTTTATCATAAAAAGAAAACCTATTACTCGACTTATAGTATTCATTATTAAGAGTTGAGATTAAGCTCTTATAAAGCCTATCGGAGAATTCAACAGAATAATCTCTATCGATCAATTCCATATTTAACATTCTTTCATCTATTTCAGTTAACTTATAGTTGTCATTTTTTAAGTAATTATCAATATCATAATCAAAAGATTTTATATATTTAGATGATCCAATCAAAAGTAAAGACTTGTATCTTTGAAAATGCTTCTTCTTTACATGACTTGATAATGATAAAAACACCCATGTGGTCGTGTACTCGTAAATAGTCCTTTGGGGGAAACTTGCTACTTTCAAGTTGGCGCTGTCAAGTTCTAAATCAGCTAATCCAGCTAATTGATTCAATATCATACTTATAAAATCTAAATCGTATGTCGGTTTCGTATTTACCTGGGTCGTGCAATTTTTTAGAAAGTCTATAGAGTCACTCAAGAAAGTATCTAGTTGGCTTTCTTTAGTTTCGCTTATTATCATTTCATTTATTATAATAACACTTTACAAAAAGCATAAAAACAGATACAATACATCAGATATGAAAACAAATTTACACCCAACCGATTACCGTCCCGTCGTATTTAGCGATGACGTGGCTGGGTTTGCATTTTTGACGCAGTCAACAGCGCAGACCAACGAAACTATTAAATGGGAAGATGGCAACGAGTATCCACTCGTAAAAATGCACATCTCTTCCGCTTCTCACCCATTCTTTACGGGCGAAGAGAAGATAATTGACACCGAAGGTCGTGTCGACCGCTTTAAAGCGAAATTCGCAGCAGCTGAAGAGCGCAAAACTGCTCTTGCCAACAAGGCAAAAAAATCAAACGCTCTTAAAGCAAAAAAAGCGGCTGAATCTAAATAGCTACCAATATATGAGAGACTACCTCGCGTAGTCTCTTTTTATATGTAATAATAAGGAGTGAAATGCCAAAAATTAGCCTAAACATCGAAGACCTACAATCCGAGAAAAAACAGCTCGGTGAATTTTTGGCGCGCCCTGACGCTTATTCTGACACAGATTACACTTCTAAAAACAAAAGATTTACAGAGCTAGATGCAATTCTAGAAAAAGCCACATTGCGTAATACCTTGGAGTTACAACTACTTGAAGCGAAGGAGTTATCAAACGGAAACGATGAGTTAGCAGAAGTCGCTAAGCTTGAAGTAAGCGATATAGGAAACCGACTAGAAGAACTAGAGAATCAATTATTTATCATGTTAGCTCCAAAGGACCCAAACGATGAGAAAAACGTAATCGTAGAAATTCGCGCCGGCGCTGGTGGAGACGAAGCTAGCCTATTCGCATCAGAACTGTATCGTATGTACTTACGCTACTGCGAAAACCATAGTCTACGCACGGAACTTATAAGTGAAAGTGCAAATGACACAGGTGGATACAAAGAAGTTATATTTAGTATCAAAGGCGAATCTCCATATGCTCAGCTAAAGTTTGAATCTGGTGTCCACCGCGTACAACGCGTACCATCAACCGAATCACAAGGCCGTATTCACACCAGTACAGTAACAGTTGCTGTTCTACCCGAAGCCGCGGAGACAGATGTGGAAATAGCTGCAAACGAATTAAAAATTGATGTCTACCGAGCCGGAGGTCATGGTGGCCAATCCGTAAACACCACAGACAGCGCCGTACGCATAACTCACCTTCCAACCGGATTAGTTGTAACCAACCAGGATGAAAAATCTCAGATAAAAAACAAGGATAAGGCCATGAGTGTGCTTCGCAGTCGACTATTACAAATAAAGATCGACGAAGAACGCTCCAAGCTTGATGCCGAGCGCCGAGACCTCATAGGCAGTGGTGATCGTAGCGAAAAAATACGCACATATAACTTCCCGCAAGACCGAATCACCGATCACCGCATTGGATATAGCCGAAGCAACATCCCACAAGCCATGAACGGCTCTATAGAAGACATAATCGAGCACTTACAGGCCTATGAACGTGAACTCGCAGCCGCAAACGCCAGCAATTAAAGATTGGGTTGCAAAAGCATCCAATCAGCTAAAAGATATTGGTATAGCTAGCCATGCTCTTGATGTGGAAATAATCCTGGCACACACTCTACGCAAAAATCGCACATATTTACATTCTCACCAAGACGATATTCTTGACCCAAAAAACTTAGAGATAGCAAATGCAAGGCTCGAACTCCGACTAGATAGAGTCCCGATAGCCTACATAATTGGCCACAAAGAATTTTACGGACGCAGATTTAATGTAACTCCATCAACCCTAATACCCCGCCCTGAAACAGAAAATATAATAGATATCGTCAAAGAACTGGTATCTCAAAGGTCGTTATTAACCGATAAAATAAACCTTGTAGATGTCGGAACCGGAAGTGGCTGTATAGGTATAACCATAAAACTCGAATGTCCAGAAATTGACGTCACACTCCTAGATATCAGTCAACCAGCTATAAATATAGCAACAAAAAACTCAAAACTTCTTAAATCAGACGTAAAGATTATCAAAAGCGATCTACTTACTAACTACCCACTAAAGGCAAATATAATAGTCGCTAATCTCCCATATGTTGACTCGTCTTGGGGCTTCCTATCGCCAGAATTACTACATGAACCATCGATTGCACTATACGCCGAGGAACAAGGCTTAGACTTAATATTCAAGCTCTTAGATCAATCAATAAACACCCTTCATGACTCCGGATATATTATCCTTGAGGCCGAGCCACTGCAACATAGTCAAATAATTAAATACGCTAAAAAATATAAATTGCTAAAATATAAGTCAGATAACTACTGTTTAGTACTACAAAAGATTTAAATACCTAAAGCCACACTAAAGCCTAAAAGGTTCAACACGAGTGGAAGTACGATGATAATACCAAATGCGAAAAGTAACGGCATAATAATGTCATTACCTCTAATCTTTTGGTTGTGATGGTATGAGTCATATGCCTTTAGCGTCACAAAACCTATACAGAGTACCGTTAGCGCAAACCTAGGAACCAACAAACCAATAGACCCAAGAAGAGGATATGCTACGGTCCAGTGAAACGCCAACCAACCCAACTCGGCCATCAAAAGACCCCAAACTTGACTCATAAACAAGACATGCGTCTCTTCACTATAAGAAGATAAAGCATGTCTAGCTGTCGAATATCCGATTAACCACATGATTAACACCACAACCGACGCTGGCAAGGCGTATGAGTACATGTATAGTGCAGCCGTTCCGGTAAACAGAGCAATCCCAGCTTGAGCAACGACAAAAGATCTTTTTGAGCGTGGCTTGATATAGAGTAACCAGCCTATATATAAAAGCATTAATATTACAGCCACGGCAACCTCACCTGAAGTTGGACTTCCGCTATATATAGAATACAAGAAGACTGCCAAGCTAATACTTACTATGAAGTCCACTAAGTTGCTCTGTATGTTCACGAACCAATAACGAGGACGAACCCCAAAAACACGCCATTTACTCAAAAACACTAGGCCGATAGCAGGCCATGGCGATTGAGTAGCACGCACTAAAACAACGATTGATATAGCCAAAGCTATATTCAGCAAGATATATATGACCTCACTAAGAAAAGATTTTTTTCGAACGTTTTTCAGGAATTCCATATTTAACTAATTATATCATGCAATAGTTAGTTATTGTTAGCTGTAGCAATATCCGGCCCCACGACTAAAATAAAGCTACTTGTACTATCTGACAGATTAGCTGGTATATCGACACTTACTTTCGCCGTTGGATATAGCTCTTTTAGCTTATCAAGAGTTAGTATTTTTGTAGTATCTACTACGTATATAGTAGAAACATTAGCGTCGTCACCGGGTGCGTTACCTATATCTGCAATTTTTAATTTAGCAGCCTCTATTTTTTCAGCAGCTGCTTGAGCGGCACCCGTGACGCTAGAACCATTCAAAACAATTACATTAGCAGACTCCAGCACTAACGGATCACTTGATAATTTTTTATTTATATAATCCTGGATTTCGCTATAATCAAATATCCCCGCACTAGGCATAACTACACTGGCACCATTGTAATTACCGGTCTTTACTACCCTATTTTCATCGTCGAATAGGCTCAAAGTTTTGATACTTTCCGTTTTAACTTCTTGAGCAACTGACATAATTGTGCGTATTTCTTTGACCTCTATGTTCGTCCTCAGGTTTTTGCCAAGTGCATCTATAAGTCCGGTAATCTTACCCAGGTTCGTCAAAGTTCCAGTAGATGCCGCTTTGTCTTTCAGCGCAATTATGATCTTCTGCTGATTCTTCTCTCTGTCAAAATTAGAGTTAGATAGTCCATACGTAGGAGCTATATCACCTCTTGCCATAGCAAGAAATAATGCGTGCTCACCATCTAAGTGGTGCACGCCGTTATCGTATTTGACCAAGTAACAATTGTAGTTACATCGCCAGTCGAAGTTACGATCTAGTATACCGGAGTCGCCGTTGCTTCCTTGTATATCAACATCTACCCCATCAACCGCATCAACAGCGTCTTTTATGACTGTGTTGTTTACATGAACACCATATTGTATATCTAGACCAAATATCTCACCAACAAATGCCTGAGTTTTAGATAATCTCTCTTCTTCGGCTTCATCAGATGTATAGTCGTCACTCACACAGTTAAAATACTCATTGATTTTACCAGAATAACCACTATTACAAGCCATGCCGTACTCGACATACAAATCACGCGGGATACTAAACATATAAACATTCTTCTTGTTTTGATCAACACTAACTACCATCATTGAATCGGTCAAATAAGCTCCACCATGCCCAGGGTCATCTTCTGATGTTCCAAGTATCAAGAAATTACTACGTCCGTTCTCATCCTGTTTTAGAGGTTGATTATTGATTATATCCAGTATGTTTCCATTAAATATGTTTCCACCAGCCATGATGAACTTATAGCCCATGTATCCACCAGCTGCTAGACCAGCTAACAGGATAAAGATTAGTATGTATTTGATTATCTTTTTGAATCTACCAGCTGGTCGTTTTACTTTTACGCCTATGGATTTTCTATCTAGATGAGTCCTAGTGGTTGTTGACTGGCCATCATCAATCTCCCTTAGAGATTCGTCTATGTCGATTCTACCGATACTCTTTTCAATCCTTGGTATACCTAAAGGAGTAGCTGACTGCGAATTAGTATGTAAAGACCTGTCGATAGGTCTAACCCTAGAATCGGCACCTTTTTGATGCTGATCGCCTAAATTACTGCCAGATTTTCGCGGCACAAAACCGTCGACTGTTGATCTTTTTTTATTCATAAATGCTCATACTACTATACCTAATTTTTTGTTAGTTTAAAACCTTAAACTGCTATCGTTTATGAATTATTACGTGTATAGTAGAAAAAGCATGAAAGCTTCTTACGTCGATAGACATCCAATATTTAAAGATATGATAAACATATCTATATTCGTTGTTTTAGTGCTTATAGGCACCCTACTTATAAATACTTTTATATTCAGAAGCTTTAGTGTGGTTGGCCCGAGCATGGAACCAACTTTGCATACAAGCGACAGGCTAGTTGTCAATCGACTACCCGTCACCTGGGCGCATCTACAAAATAAATCTTATGTCCCTGAACGTGGTCAGATTATTGTATTTAAAAATCCTTTATTTAGCGCAACTATGAACGATGAATACATCGTCAAGCGAGTTATAGCTTTTTCTGGTGAAAGAGTACTATTAAAAGACGGTAAATATACAGTATTTAATAGTGATAACCCAGATGGTTTTAATCCCGATGACAGTAATCATAACGAACCGGGAATACCAACTACCGGAAAAGTAGATGAGATCGTGCCCGAAGGAGAGCTATTCGTCTCAGGCGATCACAGACAGGGTACTTTTTCTTTAGATTCTCGCAATGGACTAGGCACTATTCCTCTATATGACGTCATAGGACCAGTTAGTTTTAGATTATTTCCGTTCGATAAGATTCGAACCTTCTAGTTCAGTATTTTATTTATTCTCTGAAATTCATCACCGTCTTTGAAACGTATTATGATCTGCCCCGATCCACTATTACTAGACTTGATGCGAATATCTGTGTTGAATTTTTTTGACAATTGCTCGATTTGTTTAGTATAGGTAGGCTTATCATTTTTTGTTGTATTTTTATCTACAGCAGTATTATTGCCATCCTTTAACAGAGATATATAGTTTTCTGTTTGACGCGAGGTCCAGCCTTCATTGATAATTTTTGGTATTATTTTCTCGATAAGTTTAGCGTCCAATCCAATCAATGGCCTGACTTGGCCTTCAGTAACTTTTCCCTCAGATAAAGCAACGATGGCTATCTTGGGAAGCTTCAAAAGTCGAATAGTGTTACTGACAGCACTTACCGATCTTTTACCAACACGCTTCCCTATCTGCTCTAAAGTTAGATTAAACTGATCCCTAAGTTTTAGATAAGCAGTTGCTGTCTCGATTATGTTTAGGTCCTGCCGTTGTATATTCTCAATCAACGAAAGCTCTAGCCTATGCTGTCCACTAAGTGTTCTGACTAGTGCCGGTATTTTAGTCAAATTTGCCATCTTAGACGCCCTATATCGACGCTCGCCGGCTACAATCTGATAACCACCGCGTAAAGGCGTGACAACTATCGGCTGCAGTATACCGTGCTCTCTTATCGACTCCGCTAAGTCTTCGAGTGTCGCGTCATCAAAATACCGTCGAGGCTGTTCAGGATCTACGACAATTTCGCTGATTTTTATCTGTCTCAGCTCGCTGATTTGTTCATCCTGACTCGCTGTTGGATCAAAAGATTCATCTAGCAGTTCTATTGGTATTAATGACTCGAAACCTCTTCCGAGACCTTTCTTAGATGCTGACACGATCGATAACCTCCTTGGCTAAATTCTTGTATGCTCTGGCGCCTTTTGAAAATTTGTCATATACACCAACTGGTAACCCGTGACTTGGTGCCTCAGCGAGTCGAATGTTGCGTGGAATTGTGGACTTAAATACCTTGCCCGGAAAATGCTTCTTTATTTCATCATGAACTTGACCACTAAGAGTAGTCCGTGAATCTACCATAGTAGGTAAAACACCGATTAGCTCAAGTGCTGGATTCATAGCTTTGCGAACCAACTTCATAGTCTCCAGTAATTGACCTAGGCCCTCAAGTGCATAAAACTCAACCTGCACAGGTAATAATACGTAATTAGCAGCAATCAACCCATTAACCGTAAGTAGGCTTAGGCTTGGCGGACTGTCTATAAGTACCATATCGTAATCAGTTGATACAGAATCTATTGCGACTTTTAACTTGGAAAATTTCTTATCTGCTTGAGCTAGTTGGACCTCTGTGTTTGCCAGCATAGGCGTAGCTGGTGCAACATGAAGATTCTTGTATTTTGTCTCTTGGATAACCTGTTTTAGGGTCGCCTTCTCGAGTACAACATCAGCCATAGTATATTTGAGAGTTTGCTTATCTATACCGATGCCACTAGAAGCGTTGCCCTGAGGATCGAAGTCTATAAGTAGAGTTCTCTTACCCATTTTAGAAAGATAATAGGCCAAATTGACAGCTGTTGTTGTCTTGCCTACTCCCCCTTTTTGATTTGTCACTGAAATTACAATAGCCACGTGTTAGTTTCCCTCATCTCTTTTGCCCCATTATACCATGAGCATATATAAAAATCTCCGCGCTTGGCGGAGATTTTTATATTATTTGATAGAAGTTATTTCTATCTTTGAATACTTCTGGCGATGGCCATTTTCTTTGTGAACGCGCTTCTTGGATTTGTAGCGAATTATACGAAGTTTTTCACCCTTTACTAGATCTTCAACGACCTTAGCTTTTACTACTACACCTTTGACGGTTGGCGTTCCGATAGCAACATTGTCACCATCAATAACCAACAGTGCGTCTAGAGTGAGCTCTTTAGTTCCTTCCGGGAGGAGGTCCACCAGGAGGGTCTCTTTTTCGGTAACAATAAATTGTTTGCCACCGATCTTAACGACTGCTTTTGACATTATGATTCCTTTTTTTATTAATCAGTTTTCAATTGTAACAGATGTAGATGTATGAAGCAATAGCCTGAGTAGCTATTAAGATTTGGCTACTGACTACTGACTGTATTTAGCGGCTATGTTCCAATAGCCATCTTCTTTTTGCTAACCTAGATTTGCCCGCCACCAACTGAAACTATAATCGCGATTATGACAGCCCCGGTGCCCACTAACTTATAAGCACCGTGGTGAACCTTCCAACTCTTTTGAATCTTCTTTGGTAGTAGATACCTATAATGGTGCGCTATTGCAGCTACAACAGCTACAACCGTCAATATAGCCAAAGTACCAAGCGTAGCTGGGTTCATAGACTGCAAGGCACTACCAAAGTATGTCACTGGACTACCTATACTATCGCCAACGGTGCTTAATTGATACGATGCTGGCCTGTTAGTGCTTCCAGCCACAGCCAAGTTTTCAGTAGCAGGTAAGCCATAAAAAGCAACCACAAGTGTAGTATTTTTACCCTGAAGTACTCCATCTAACACCGCAAAACCAACTTGTGTGTATTTTTCATTGAGGATGTTAGCTCTATGTGACGGCGAAGCCATCCAGGCATCTACGGTGCTGATATCATCAGGAAAATTCTTCGCCAGGTTCTCACCCGCTATATCATAACTATAACCAACTTTAGCCAACCAGCTCCAGGGTGTAGCGCCACTTGGAGATTCATGAGCCCAATAATTATTCGCGAACATATCAGTAGCCTTATTGTAGGCGGCTTGATTTAATTTATCTGAAATCTTCAGATCACCAAGCCCAGACTTCAGCCTTTCATTGTTTGTATCTTTTAATAGTCCGCCGACCGTAACGTTTGATTCACGACCAAGTATCTCAAGTTTTCCAGTTGTAGCAAAATTATAGCCAAGTTGTACAACAATGACAAAAATAAACACCGACAATAAACCGGTCCACCTTATAAGATGAGGTCTGTACTGGTTACCTTTATGGGGTACAAGTATACGCTTCGCATGATGACGAATAGTTTTATGTACTGGTGTTTTCTTTTTTTGTTTTACTGTTGCCACGATAGGCATATTATATCACTTATGTTTTAAAAAGTACCCCGGATAACTCCAGAGGACTTTTTTTGTTTTGTTGTACTATATTTCTACTCTATGTTGACTTTTATACAACATTATCGTATTAGTTCAAATTATTATTTAGACTGAATCGAATCAATATCATCGTGGTTCAACCCATAAAAATGCGCGATCTCGTGCCAAAGAGTTCGTTTAATCTGCTCATAAAGTTGCTCTGGAGTGTGGCTAACCGCTAAAATTGCATGTTTAAACAAAGTAATCTTATCTGGCAACACAAAGGTATACCCCGCTCCCCGCTTAGTCATAGGTATTCCTTCATACAACCCCAGCAATAGCCCGCCTGGATGCAGGTTCGCTTTCTTGCGCTGATGTTCATCTGGCTCGTCGGCATAAACAATAACTACGTTGTTTAGACCACGAATATATTTTTGAGGCAGTTCATCCATAGCTCGACTGATCAGATTATCGAATTCTTCGTCGGTTAAATACATACACTCATTATACCTACATCCACAAAATTAAATACGACAGACGTTTGCCTGCCGTATCTAATCTTGTGAATATTTTTACTATTCTTCTTCTTTTCGCACTAGTGGTACAATGCTGTAAAGTGCAGCTAAACCAACAAGAACATAAACTGTTCTAGCTAGAGCCGAACCCTCTCCTAAGAGTGAGTCAACCAAGTTGTAGTCGAACAATCCGACTAATCCCCAGTTAAGACCTCCAATAATTATTAGTACTAATGCTGTTGTGCTTAATGCTTTCACTACATCCTCCTTTATTGGTTGTGACTACATTATACCACTCTAAGCCAATAATAAGTATTATTTTTCGGCAAAATTAAACCACTCGGGGTCATTTTGAATATCTTTTTCAACCTGACTCCAAAAAGCTTCCAAGCTATCTTCATCTACATCTTGAGTCAAATCCAAGTCTTGGTGAACTTTGTGATTCTCATCAATCTCATCCCTATCTGATTTAGGGTCGATTGGTTGAAATTGGATATATTTTAATACTGACATTTTTATTTTTTAACCTTATACTTCTATTTTAGCACAAAGTTAATATTTTGTCAATTCTTGGCCTTTTCAAGCGACAGTTTAAGGTTCTCACCCTCTATCTTTGATTCTGCGACATGCGAATACTCTTTATCACTCATCTCTAGGGCTAAAGTTTCGCGCATTATCTCTTCACGATGCTCTTCAATCGCACGTTTCAAATCACCTTCATCAGTAACTAGACTCAGCTTTATCCTGTCGTCAACGTTCAACTCAGCCAATTTACGCGCATTTTGCACTGTTCGAATAACTTCTCGCATCAAACCTTCGCGCTTGAGTTCTGGCGTAAGCTCTAGATCTAGCGCGAATTCTTCACCAACATTAACTTTCTTCACATTAAGTTCTTCGGTTAATATCGATTCGAAATCGACAAATTCGCCCAGCTTTGGAATTGTCAAAGTAGCTAGTGGTTGACGAACCTTTACTCTGGCCTTCGCACGGATACTAAGCCCTTGATTGACATATTCACGTACCAATTCCATATCATTCATCACCAGCTCGTCTACTTCGTAGTTGGTCGGCCAGTCAAGTAAATGTACCGATTCGTTACCGCCACCTAGTTTTTGATACAGCTCCTCTGCAAGAAATGGCGTAAATGGTGCTAATATTACCGAAAGCTTCAAGAGTACGTAGTGTAATGTACGATACGCATCTGCTTTGTCGCTATCATCCCCACTTTTCCAAAAACGTCGCCTTGAGCGTCGTACGTACCAGTTAGAGGCGTCTTCTATAAATGGCAAGATCGGACTTAGCGCATTTGGAATATTGTAAGCATCCATGTGTTCGGAAACTTCATGATTTAGTTGATGAAGTCGCGAGATAATCCATTTATCAAGAGGATTAGCGACGTCACTTGTCACTAGGGTAAGCGGTTTGTCAGAATCAAACCCCCAGTCATCTACTTCGGCATACATAGTAAAGAAGTCATACATATTCCAAATCATCGTTAGTTTCCTGGCAACGTCCCCTACGTCTTTATCAAGCAATGTAAAATCCTCACCATTAAGTAGTGGCGACTGAAGCAACAAGAAGCGCAAGCTATCGGCGCTAAACCTATCCATCAACTCATTTGGATCAGTGTAGTTACCGTAGCTTTTACTCATCTTTCGGCCATCACTACCGGAGATATTTCCAGTTACGATAACGTTTTTGAACGAGTTCTCGCCAAACAAGGCTACGCTCATAGCGTGCATATAATAAAACCACGCACGGACCTGTCCGATATACTCCACGATGAAATCCCCGGGGAAGTTTGCTTCAAACTTCTCTTTGTTTTCGAATGGATAATGAAACTGCGCAAACGGCATACTACCAGCCTCAAACCAACTATCCATAACTTTATCGATACGAGTATATTTGACTCCGTCAATCTCAAAAGTCACGTCATCAATCCATGGGCGATGATAATCCTCAAGCTCGACACCACTAAGCTCTTTGAGCTCAGCATAACTACCGACAACTTTTACGTATTCATTACCTTCACTGTCTGTACCTTTCCAGACTGGCATCGCAGTTGCCCAGAAACGATCTCGAGAGATGTTCCAATCAGGTGCTTGCTCGACCGTCTTCTCGAAACGACCATGTTTCACATGCTCAGGAAACCAATTAATATCACCGTTTTGCTCAAGCATTTTCTCACGTTGACCCTCGATATCCATGAACCAACTCGGGTGCGCACGGTACATCAATTTAGTACCACAGCGATGACAGTGTGGGTAACTGTGCGTTATGTACGTAATCTTCCAAACAGACCCATCTTTTTTCAAAGCTTTGGCTAGATCTTTATTACTTTCCCAAACATTGAGAGGCGCATTTGCATCACGCCATGGCATAAGAGCATATAGTTTTTCGGCCATCGGCTCATAATAAAAACCATTTTCATCTACCACGTGTATACCAGGAATATTATTTCGCTTGGCAAGTTCATAATCTTCTTCGCCATAAGTTGGCGCAATGTGTACTATACCTGTACCCGCTTGTGTTTCGACATAGTCAGCAGCATGAATTGTATACATGTCCGAAACAAGTGCTGCATTTTGTTGCAACTCATCCCCTACTTTTGTGTCTTTCTTACCAATTGAGGTATAGACAATGATGCCATCGGGAATTGTAATAAGTGGCTCATAACTTAAGCCGACAAGCTCTTTACCCTTAAACTTATCTCCGACTACACGCAAATTCTCATCTTCGGAAATTGAAATGACTGCCTCGGATAAGTCAAAAGCTACGATATAACGCTCGCCGTCTGATGATTCCAGATCGATATAGTCAACATCAGGATTTACTGCGAGTGCAGTATTTGCCGGTAGCGTCCATGGTGTTGTTGTCCAGGCAAGCACATAACGTCCATCGTTGAGCTTAAACTTAACATACACACTCGGATCAGTCACATCTTGATACGCTCCGGCATCCATAGTAACTTCAGCTTTAGAAAGCGGTGTAGCATCCAGCGTACAGTACATCAGTACCTTTTCGCCTTCATAGATCTTTCCTTTTTCGTAAAGCGTCTTAAACGCCCACCAGATACTTTCCATGTAATCTTTGTCCATGGTTTTATAGGCACCTTTAAAATCTACCCAGCGACCTATACGATCGACCGTGTCTTCCCAGGCTCCACTTGTCTCGAGCATATTATCACGAGTTGCTAAGATATATTTTTCGATACCATACTCAATCACTTCTTGACGCGAATTGATACCTAGCTTCTTCTCGGTATAACGCTCTGCTGGTAATCCATGGGCATCCCAACCCCAAACACGCTCAACCCTTCGACCTTTCATAGTCTGATAGCGCGGAACGGCGTCTTTTACGATAGAACTAAGGAGAGTGCCATGATGTGGTACGCCAGAAATAAACGGAGGACCGTCATAGAAAACATACGCGTTATCGGCTAAACGATTTTCTACAGATTTTTCAAAAGTCTTATTGGTTTTCCAATACTGAACTAAATCTTTTTCGTATTCGAGCGCTCTTCGACGACTATTTGCTTTAAATTTCATACTTCTCCTTAAATTAATAAAAATCACTTCTTCTAGACGCCAGAGTCCTTGTCGGACGGTTCCATCTGGCTTCCAAAAGAAGTGATTCTTTTTGGCTCTTAATTGTTTGGTCTTATCGCGCCAATCTCGTCGGTTCTAATTTTGCACAGTAGCAATTTCTTCCGAACAACTTCGTGATTGATAGTCACTCATCCGCGTATGCGAAGCGTCAATATAATTTTACTCTATAAGGTGTTATATTGCAAAACTATGAATAATAACTAACTTCACTAATAGTCGGTAACGGAAGTCCACGCCAGGTATTTTGCATAACCCCACTGTCAGAAATAGCAATAACTGTTGGATATTCGACTATATCATACGCCCTGCAGAACATTTCACCCTGCAAATCATCGGGGTCTTTGGTCTCAAGCTTTCGACCAGTTTGATGCTCAAAGTCTCTCAAAAAGGTCAAAACATCCCGAGCGTAATCGGTATTATCCCTAAATACAACCACCACCCTCATAAGCTAGTCCTCTTGTCGACTTTTACGTTTCTGCTCAAGTATCTTAACAAAATCATCAAGTGTTTTAAATTCGTGATAAACACTGGCGAAACGTACATACGCCACTTCGTTTCTTGAAGCAAGTTCATCCAAAACTTTATCGCCAATCTGCTTTGAAGTGATTTCACTATCACCTATGCTATACAGAGCATCTTCGATAACGCTAATCATTTCTTCTACTTCAACCTCTGATGAGAAAAATTTTCCTACAGAGCGCTTGATAGCAGTTGCTAGTTTATCGCGATCAAATAACTCACGTTTGCCGTCTTTTTTTATGACTGCAAGATTTGGTTTTTCAATTCTTTCATATGTTGTAAATCTCACACCGTCTGGTGATTCACGACGACGGCGAATAGTAACGCCATCACCTACTTCACGAGATTCAATTACTCGACTATCACCAATATTGATTTGTGTCATAGACTAAGATTCCTTGTCGTTTGATTTCTTGTTCTTCTTGCGACGCCTCAAGAATGCAGGCGTATCAGACTCATCTTCTTTTTCGTCAGGCTGATTCCATATATCATTTGTGTCTTCAGAGTTAAACTCATCATGGGCACTAGTTTGGTCTAAATTAAGATCAATATCTTTAACGCTAGCCTCACTAAAGCTTGGTGATTCTTCGCTGACTACTGGTTCCTCTTGATGGAAATACGCAGAGTCAAAACCGGTTGCAATAACTGTAATAATCAACTCGTCTTCAAGATCTGGTTTTAGAGTTGCACCAAAGATAATGTTAGCATCTGGAGAGACCGCACTGGTAATTATCTCGGCAGCTTCTTGAATCTCGCTCATACTCATATCGTAACCACCCGTAACATTGAACAGTACGCCCTTGGCTCCATCTATCGAAACTTCGATTAATGGAGACTCGATAGCTTGCTGAGCAGCCTGGGCTGCACGGTTATCGCCACTAGCACGACCAATCCCCATAAGGGCCGATCCTGCATTGCTCATAATCGCCTTAACGTCGGCAAAGTCCAAGTTGATCAAACCATGTTCTGTAATTAACTCAGATATACCCTGCACACCTTGACGTAATACGTCATCGGCTATCTTGAATGTTTCAAGAAGTGGCGTTCGACGATCAATAGTCTGTAGTAAGCGGTCATTTGGAATAGTGATCAATGTATCAACGTTTCGTCCTAAATGTGCAATAGCCCATTCAGCATTTTGACGACGTTTTTCGCCCTCAAAGCTAAATGGTTTTGTAGCAACACCGACAACTAATATGCCTAGTTCTCGGGCAATTTCAGCCACCACATATCCGGCACCACTTCCAGTACCACCACCGGCACCGATAGTTACAAAAATCATATCTGCGCCTTCTATAGCTTCACGGATTGCATCGCGTGACTCATTGGCAGCTGATTCACCTACGCTTGGATTGGCACCAGCACCAAGGCCACCAGTAACAGAATGTCCTAGATGGATTTTTAGATCTGCTTTTGAATTATGAAGCGCCTGAGCATCAGTGTTCATTGCGATAAACTGAACTCCAGTTAGACCGGCTTCTTTCATACGATTAACTGCCGAACCTCCGGCACCACCGACTCCCACTACTTTAATACTAGCGAAAGTCTGTATATCAGTTGGTATTACTTCTGGCATTATCTGTTATCTCCCAATGTTGTATTCAATAGTTAGTATAACACTTCTACAAATAAAAATACTATGCCTTGAAACGATTAATAAATTTATTCATTAGACCACCGGTCTTGTTGAGCGTATCAGACATTTTATTCTTTGAAGCTTTATTTAAGTTTTTTGATTCAGAATCTATCAGCATCAATCCAACAACTGTTGCAAACTCTGGCTGCTTAATATTGTCCACTACTCCACCATAGCCACTAGTTTTTCCGACTCTAGCCGCAAGCCCCAGTGCACTTTTTGCATACTCTGCAATATCTTTTAGATTAGCTGTTCCACCAGTTATAACGACGCCTCCGGGCAACTTACCCGCCCTACCGGCTCGTTTAAATTCATTTTGTATAGCCTCAAATATCTCTTCAAGTCGAGCTTCGACAATCTCATCGATTTCATTCGTCTCAAAGCTCAATATTTCATCATCATTTTTTAGACTAACTCCAGAGTTTTGATGTCGATGGACCGCCGTAGCATGCTCAATCTTCACTCGTTCAGCTATCTCTGGATCAGTTTTGAGCCCAATAGCAAGATCATTTGTAATATTTATGCCACCATAAGGCAAGACGGCCGCATACTGCAAATCACCTTCTTCATAGATAGCGACATTTGTAGTAGCGCCACCTATATCTATAAGAGCTACACCGTTTTCAAGTTGCTGTTCGGTTAGCACCGCCCTAGCAGCTGCTATCCCAGAAACAACGATTCCTTTTGGCATAACTTTTGCCGTCTCAGCAGACTTCTGAAGATTAGCTAAATGCGGAACTAGAGCTGACACCACATGAGCGCTGACCTCAAGCCTTGTGCCGGTCATGCCAATCGGATCTTTGATATTATCTTGACCGTCTAATCTGTAAACATGAGGCACTACATCTAATATCTCTCTGTTTGCGGGTACTTTACCTGTCGTTGCTACTTCTTCTATTCTCTGAAGATCGTCGTATGAAATACTATGGTCGGCAGAACCCACAGCAATCATTCCGTCAGCATTACTGCACACAATATGTGTACCATTTATACTAATCGTTGCTTCGTTAACTTGATAGCCGCTCATTCGCTCCGCTTCGCCTAATGCGTCGTCGATTGCCTGAGCTGGGCCATTTAGGTTTACTACTGTACCTTTGCGCATACCTGTATTTGGAGCGCTACCTGAACCTACTATTGTTAAACCGCCAGTACTAGAATCAACATGGGCAACTAAACATCTAACTATTGTTGTACCTACGTCAATACCTACGGCATATCGAGAATTTTCTTGCATGTTATTAGTATATAGCTTATGCCAATTGTTGCAAAGTGTTCATTTGTATTTATAGTTGAGTTAAGATCTCTACGCCGTCATCAGTAACTAGTACTGTGTGCTCAAAATGAGCCGACAAACTACCATCACGGGTACTAATAGTCCAGCCATCGTCGTCGGTTTTAACTCTTTCTCCACCAAGAGTAGCCATTGGTTCAATAGCGATGGTATCACCAGAATTCAACAATATACCACTACCTTTTTTACCCCAATTTGGGACCTCGGGCGCCTGGTGCATTTCATGGCCAACTCCGTGACCAACTAGTTCTCTTACTATGCCAAGCTTACCGTCTGTCAATATTTTTTCAACAGCAGCACCTATATCACCCGTGTAAGTTCCTTTTCCTTTTATTGCATCTATACCAGCAAATAAACTTCGCTCAGTCATTTTCATTAGATGCTTGACAGCTCCAGATGGCTCACCACCAACCACCATCGAAAATGCACTATCGGTTTTCATATTTTTATAGGCTATAACAAGATCAAAACTGACCAAATCACCCTTCTGTAAAACATAGTCTGTAGGTATACTGTGCACTATTTGATCGTTAACAGATATACAGATGTTACCCGGGAAATTAACTTCACTAGTCTTATAGGTAGCAACTGCTCCGTGAGCTTTTATTTGTTCTCCTACCCATTTATCAATCTCTTGTTCACTTATTCCGGGTTGAACAAAATTTTTTAAATCATTCAGAATAGTAGCTAATTTTTTACCGCAATCACGCATCGCCTGCAGCTCAGCACCTGTTTTCACCTGCTGGCTCATAATACCCCGATCTCACCTAGTTTCATCATGATATTGTCATGTATCTCACCAACAGAACCAGAACCATCCATGTTTATAATCTTGACGCCCTGGTTTTTAAAATATTCCAATATAGGGTCAGTTTCCTGTTTATATATCTCGAGGCGACTCTCGATAGCATCTGCTCGGTCGTCTGCTCTACCGCGAAGAGAAAGCCTTTTCATAAGTATATCTTTATCTACTTCAAGAACGATTACGGCGCTTATCGATCGACCATGCTCCGGCTGAGAGTCGATCAACCACGTAGCCTGCTCTATCATTCGAGGAAAACCATCTAAAACTACTTTGTTGATATCACGAGCATTTATCAGAGCTTCGCGAACAATATTATTGACGATAGTCGGCTCAATAAGTTCGCCTCTATGCATGATTGCTGTCAATTCTGGATCATGGGCATCGCGAAGTAGCTGTCCAGCACTCAACCATCGCCAACCCTCACGAGCTGCCAATATTTGGCCTTGCAGACTTTTCCCAGAACCAGCTGGTCCAAAGAATATGATCATATGAAATCTCCTTTTTGTTTTATTGTAACGCGTTTTTTACGAGTCTTGCTACAATTGAGCCGTCAGCTGAATTACCAAGTTTTGATTTTACAGCCCCAATCACCTGACCCATAGATGACATACCTTCAGCTCCAAGCTGTTTAATGGCGTCGTCAATCGCCTTTTGAATATCTTCTTCGCTGGCTTGGGCTGGTAAATATTCACTCAATATTTTAGCTTCAGCGCGTTCATTTTCGGAAAGCTCAGGACGACTAGCGCCATCATATATATTAGCGCTTTCGTTTCGCTTCTTTACTTCGCGGGCTATAACTTGCTCGATAGCAGCGTCATCTAGTCCGACCTCACGAAGACCCTTTGCTACTTCTTCATTCAAGACTGCAGCCTTTAGGCCTCTTAACACTTCACCACGAAAACGATTACCGCCCAATAGAGCGGTTTTTAAATCGTTATCGATTGTCTCTTTTAGAGACATCTATCGAAGTCCTAGTCGAGTTTTATCTAGCTTGTCAGCTTTTCGTGCTTTGCGAATAATAGCTTTCTTACGACGTTCAGTCTTGCTAATTGGTTTCTCAAAACGCATAACGGCCTTAGCTTCAGCTAATACGCCACTTTGTAGAACCTTACGGTTAAAACGACGAATTAAATTCTCGTTTGCTTCTCTTTCATCTTTACGTGTTACTTGTACCATATGCACCTGATTGTAACAGATATATCAGCAACTATCAACACTATAAATTACTACATCACCCTTTATTGACTTTTTATCCCACTTATGCTATAATTTAAACATGACATTCGACAAAAACCCAAATATTGAAGCCATTCGCCCAACTCGACAAGTCTTGGATGAATCTCACATTAAAGAATTAACTATGCGCGCGGGTTCACGAGGTAATAAATTAAATGGCTATAACAGCCAAGCTACTCCTGGTAAAAATCAAAATTGGAACAAAGATTCTAGAGAACGCGAAGCCGATGTGAGTCAAAAAGCCCAAACACCGCTTAGGCCTAGAGAGGTCGAGGCCCCTATACAAAGCTACGCCCTGGACCCAAACGAGTCTATAGAAATACCCTTACTGGAACCAGAGTCATCTATAGATAACGACGCTCCTGTACGAGTAACGCTTGGTGCTGTAGCCATCGAGGCACCAAATAGTTCAGCGGTACCACCAAATGCTCGACAAATAATCCAAAACGCTTATAATCGCTAGTTAGTCTCGAGACGCTTCAGCCAACCCTCGACTTTTTTTGATCCATTCCACTCGTTGAGTGTCGGCTGATACCAGACATCGACAATATCTCCGACCGATGCAATAAATTGCTGTGATGCATTAAAAGCAACAAGATCGATAAAATTACGCTCCGAATCACGTAAACTATATTTTACGTGTTGACCATCCGAACCCATCACCCGCCTAGCCGCCACCACTAGATTATTAGTGCGGAGTATCGGATCGGGATTGCCATTACCAAACGGTTCTAATTTTTTTATATTTTCTATCAAATCTAAATCTACTTCTAAAAGATTAGCCTCTGTGTCTTCTGTCGGCAACAACAAAGCAACCTGATTTTTAAGATTTTTAGATTTATAAAATTCATTCAAGCGAATTCGAAATTTATCTATATTCTCGGTCTTCATAGTAACGCCAGCAGCCAATTTATGACCACCTCCTTTTAATATAATATCGTCGGCAGACCTGATAGCCTCAACAGCGCTAAAATCGCCGTAACTTCTAGCCGAGCCTTTTGAGGACTCGCCCATCTCCTCCAGTACAAAAGTTGGCTTCTTGTACTTCTCGAGAAGATTAGCAGCAACAATACCTATAATTCCATGGTTCCAACCCTTACCGCTAACAACCAATACTGGGTCGTTTTTAAATTTATCAGCCTGGATGATAGCTTCTTTTACTATCTCTTTTTGTTGAGACCGGCGATCTTGATTCATTTCATCTAATTTTTGAGCCAAATCTAAAGCTTGCTCGGGATTATCTGTAGTTAACATATCTAAAGCGTACTGAGCAGTCTCAAGTCGACCCGAAGCGTTCATACGCGGACCAAGTGCAAAACCAAGCGAACGTGAATCTAGATTGTTTTTATCAACACGCGAAACTGCCATGAGCGCCCTTAATCCTGGGCGTCTTGTCTTCTTCAAAACCTCTAAGCCCCAATAAACATTTGTTCTGTTCTCATCAACCAGCGTCACGACATCACATACAGTGCCGAGCGCAACTAAGTCTAGCAACCATTTTTCAGCGCCTAGATCTAATCCGTTGAGCCGTGTCTGTAAAGCCTGAACTAATTTGAAGGCTACGCCCACACCAGCTAAATCTATAAACGGATACTTATGATCATCTCTCTTTGGATTGATCACAGCTATTGCTTCGGGGTGAACATCACTGACATTATGGTGATCTGTAACAATAACATCAACGCCAAGCTCATTCGCTCGCTTTACTTCTCCATGGCTCAAGCTACCACAATCAACAGTCAAGATTAGGTTTGCTCCAGTCTCCGCTATAGCCTCGATCGCATCGACCGTAAGCCCATAGCCTTCGACAAACCTATTTGGAATAAAAGCTTTCACATCTATAAAACCGAAAGATTTCAAAGAGTCCAATAACAAAGCGGTTGCCGTCAGGCCATCGATATCATAATCACCATAGATAGTTATTTTATCGTTATTTTTTAATGCTAACTCTATTCGATCTACGGCTTTTTTCATGTCAGGCAACAAAAAAGGATCATGCCTTTTGTCATAATCCGGATGCAAAAACTCTTCCATACTTCCATGAGGTATACCTCGACTGGCTAATATCCTATCTATCAACGAAGACATATCTATAGGTCTGATGCAGAACGCTTGGTACGACCTGCGTGCTGCTGAGATTTGATAACTATACTTTGAAGCTCTTTAAATATAGCAAACTGCTTATTTGTTGCGTAAATCTTGGTGTTTCCTTGTTTCTCACTTGTTAGAAATCCTACTTTTTCTAGTCGCTTCAGTTCGCGCTGTATATTACCCGGGTCTTCTTTGATTAGTTTAGCTAGACCACGAACATGAGTTTTAAAGTCAGGATACTTGGCATACACAACAACAATTTTTCTTCGCACCCGTGATGTAATAAAAACGTCTAACATGTATTCCCTTTAGTTAATTCCTGTCTCACTTGTTGCTTTTTATTCTACACTTTTTATGGACGTTTGGTCAACGCCAATTAAGTACAATTTGATTAATTTTTGCAATAGTATCTTCATGCGAAGGGACAACGTTGTCTGTGTAATAATGATCCACACCCATAAAATTATCTTTTACGTCTAAGATATGTAGCTCATCTGCCAGTACATGAAGTCTGTCCACCGCCTGAACACTAGACACGGGCGTAGCAACAACCAATTTCTTGATTCTTATCGGCTTCATGAAATCTATAGCCACATCTATAGAGGCTCCGTTATCGAGACCATCAGACACAAGTATAACTACATGGT
>Ga0100403_1000702_pt1 | contig 32862 bp, 59 predicted proteins | sample CryGeymet201501t_FD_83663 | JGI IMG/M metagenome (GOLD analysis project Ga0100403, IMG submission 83663) | Groundwater microbial communities from Crystal Geyser aquifers in Utah, USA - Crystal Geyser metaG 2015-01t | ecosystem: Environmental > Aquatic > Deep subsurface > Groundwater | place... | reverse complement strand
GTTCGTTTCGTGCCTTACGGCACTCACGGGGCGACCGAATATAGGCCTTCGGTAGGCCTGTAGGATCAACAGAGTACCGGTTCCGATGTAGTTACAGGGCGACCAAATGCTACAGGGCCAACAAAGCTTAGGCTCCGTAGGAAGCCACAGGTTCAACCAGGCCACAGGGCCACCAGCGTACAGGCTCCGAGCGAAGATATAGGGTCAACGAAGCTACAGGGTCGACAAGGTCCCGGCTCCGAGCGGAGATACAGGGTAGGCAAAGCCATACGCCTGACGGCGCAAAACCTTTGTCTGCGATTATTCATAAGCTGCTCTGTGAACGCTTCAGAATGCAGCAGAGCCGGTATAGTGACAACCGGGTCTACTTGTGTGCGGTGATACTGCGAAGTGTGGCTACGCCTGTAATTGCGTGAGGGTTTGAAATGCAGTACTATGAAAGCCACCCCTGAATTCAGAGATGGCTTGCTTTCTACTATAGATCGCCAGGTACTCGCCTTCTCTTCACAACCTGACCATCGTTCCTTACAATGATCACGGATTACCAAACACTGGTAAGCGATGATCTTATCTACGAGCCATCTTTCAAGTGACTCTCAATCCCACCGGGTACCTGCTGGTGCTTCGCTTTCCATAGGTTCTTAAATCTTTGGTGTGAAACACTTCCGGGTACCTGCCAACTTCTAATCAAATAACCTACTTCCTTTCAAACACAGTACTCATGTAGGGTAGCACAGGTGCCCTATAAAAGTCAAGGTTATCTTGATTAAAAATGGCATAAATCAGCCTGAATTGGTATTATTCTTAATATCGTAGGGTAAACGTAGGGCAATCGTAGGGCAATCGTAGGTTAAGGGCACCGTGTTGAGTGAAAATGTGTGTGTGTGTGATGGACAAATGTGCACCATGATAGTATGGCAACACTAGATGTAGTGGTTACGTGAATAATGCAACTAGATGTAGTGATAATGCGTGTGCGTGATGGGGGTGTGTGCATCTCCCTATCTAATTCCCCCATCATAGACATCGCTTTAACGTCAAACTCTTCTCATCAATCACCAATCGCCTGGAGTATAATTATGAGCAAGCGAAAACTATTGGGATGGTACGTCAGCAACAAGGCAGTGTGGTTTGACATGGGTAACGGCTGGAAAACTTCGGCGAAAAAGTTCCAGCACCGAAAGCACGCATTTCGATACGCAATGAAGATGGGATCGGGAACTAAGGTAGAAAAACACATGCGCAAGAATAACGGCAAGAGAAGTATCAAGACGTGGGAAGTTCTGTAACTTCATCTGAGAATTGCCACATCCATCCCAACTATCCCAACTATCCAATCGCTATCCCAAAGGAGAATCACCCATGAAGAACTTTACCATAGCACAGACGTTGGATAGTAGTTTCGTAGAAAAATGGGCAGCTTCATCGTGAAGTGGCAACATTGAGAAGGGCCGCAAAAAGGCCAAACGCTTGCAAGATACAGTCAGACATGCGATAAACGTGTTAGATGTTACTCCAATTGGGGAGAGTATCATCTTTGAGGACAGTTGTCCTTCCGGCACCACCTACGAAGGCAAAACGATGTGGGATGGAACAAACGAGTGCCGAGGACGCATCGGTCACAAGGCGTACAGCTTGACCGATATTGCAACCATCCGCCGAGAAGGTGATGTTCGCAATGGCATCTTCCATGCAAAGATGCGAACAGGGAGATAGACCTACTACCCGCCTCAACCCAACCAACCAACCAACCACACAAGAAGGCAGAAACGTGAGCAAACAACACAACCGCATAACCAAGAAATTTCAGGAGCAAGGCCGGGCCTGGTCGGTTCGCACCGACAAGTACATCGACCCCAACGACGAGTTCGGGGCCAAGCCCACCTACCACATCCACCCCAATGTCAGCTATCCGCACCAGGCAGACATCTGCCGCTTTGACAGCCTGAACGAAATCGAGGAATGGCTGGCCGAGTAGCCACCCACGTTAGGGCATCCCCGAACCCAGACACACCGAGTAAAAGAAGAAAAGAATAATGATCAGCAAAATCAAATATAGGCATAATGGACAAATTATTTCATTTCTTCTCGAAAGCGGAACGGGAGAAGAAGTGAAACTAGTAAAAGTGATCGATCGGTATATGCCGATCGTAGTAGCATTTTTCCGCAACGCAGATGATGCCAATGCTAATATGCACAAGATTCGTGAAGCGCTCGGAAAGTAAGCGTAGCCATTTACCCACCTAGAAAGGGTATACGCCATGAGTATCTTCTTGAATATCAAAAAGAATGACAGCGCAACAGCCATGGCTATTGTTGAAACAGCAATTGCCAACCCGGAAACCGTCATCTGCCTCAATAGCATGACAATTTCGTACCACGCCAACGACAAGGACGAATGTGGCCGAGAGACGAAAATGACCTATCAGTACAACGCCTAACACTATTCCCGGAAAGGATAGACAATGCCGGACCAAATCGTAGTCATCACCGAAGAAGAAGACCTTGAGGCGTATTGGGCAGAATTCTGGCCCAGTAGCGCACAGGAAATAGCCGATATTGCAGCCATGAGTCAAAGTTACGTACTACGTCCAGAGCAAGTACCCGTCCAGTATCAACTACAAGAAGATGACGAGTACTTGCGGGATGATTGTACTCTGCCAGGTGAAGGCTCATCCTACGAGGCAATCCGCTACACGTACCCAAACGACAAGAGGCCATTCGACTTCCGTGAAGATGGCCACGAAGGATGCGTAACAAGCAAATTTCCATTCCAGCACCACAGACTGACAAAGTTCCGGGGGAACCAGTGTGGGTTGGAATAAGTAGTATCAGTAATCGCCGCAATAGCTCACGGAGAGCACACCAGGTCATCGTTGGGTGTGGGTTCGACTCCCACTTGCGGCTCTAGTAGATCAATGTAGGTACTTGAAGTTCTCTCATGCAAAGGAGAGCTAAAATGATTCGCTACGCAAGAGTTCGCAGCAACAACGAAGGTATCTATGTGGGCAGGAAGTGCGCTGGATACTCACAGTCTCCTCTAGCCAATCCGTACAAGGCCACGGAGATACCAGGCGCTACCTTGCCCGCATACAAGGCGTGGCTTTGGGGCCAGATGAAGGATGCAAATTCACCAGCCAGCAGAGAAATTACAAGATTGGCGAAGAAGGTAAAGAGTGGAGAAGACATCGTGCTATCGTGTTGGTGTACAGACCATACCACGTGTCATTCTTCGGTCATCAAGGCCGCAGTGGAATGGACGATTCGAAAGTAGATAATCCTGGAAAGGATAGACAATGCCAGAGCTAATCGATAGTTTTCACGACCAGTACGAATTCCTGTCTAACTTCTACCATTCCCCCATCACCACCATCTGGTCAGCGTTCGACAAAAGTCCAACGGTTATCCCGACCGTAGAACATGCGTACCAGATGGAGAAGACCAAGTACACGCTGTCCTGGGATTCGGAACATGACTCGCTGACTCAATGGCCTAGCGGGGCAGCAGAGATTCTGGCAGCAGCCACACCTGGCAAGGCTAAACGTCTTGGACGCAAGGTAAAAATGACTCAAGAAAATCTTATCCAGTTTAATCGTGACCGAGTAGCCATCATGGGACGCCTGCTACGACTCAAATTCGAGTACGGCTCGGAATTGGCAGACAAACTACTCGCTACCCAAAACGCCTACTTGGTAGAAGGCAACAATTGGGGTGATATGTTCTGGGGTATGTGCTGGGATGGCCTTAGTTTTGAAGGAGAGAATCACCTGGGCAGATTGCTCATGGAGATTCGTGCCGAGTTGGTTAAAGAGGATGAATTCAATCCAAGTCATGCAACAGACAAGTACATGGCAAATGCAGCAAGTCGAATGGGATAGAACAAGGAATAAAGTAAATCGGGATGACCGGCTCAGATCCTGCCAGTCATCCCGAAGTCCCGGAAAGGATCTATAGTGTACCACACTCTCCTGGAAAGGGTGAAAAGAGCCTATGTCTATCAAGACCGTACTACGCAAGTATGTCAACGAAGATGGCACCACCGTCAGCCGTACGCCCCTGGTTCAATTGGTGGAAAAAGGCTACGCCACCATCATCATTGCCGATGTGAACAGTGGCATCACCATCAGCGGCAATGGCAAGAAGAATCCGATGACTGCGCAGCCCACAGGCTATCAGTTCTACGATAATCTCGTCGGGTACTTGGGGTTGGTCGAACTACACAGTATCAAGATTTGTGATGACACTAACAAGAAAGGCGCTGCCGCCAACGCCTACATCAAGGGCAACCTTGAGAACTCTTTCTACCAATTCGCATGGGTCAAGAACGATAAGGTCGTCTTTGTGCATGCTGACAGCCTGATCGAGCCAATCACCAATGCCGCCAAGCTGCACATGCAAGCCAATGGCTCCACCAAACTAGAGGCCTGGAATGCAGTAAAGGAAACCGTATTCCAAGAGGCAATCGAGATTGAAGCCACGCTCACCAAGGGTGGACATAAGGCTGGCAAGCGTCTATCGGGAGATGAGGGTACGCCCTGGCTAGCCGGTCACACCTATCGCAGCGATACCGTTCGCATTCTATGGGCTGACTGGCTGGACACAGATGGTGCCGAAGACGGTGGCGGCATCATTATGTCCAAGTTCGCAGACAACATCATTAACCAGGTCAACGTGAATGCGCCCGACTGGAAGGCGGCAGACCACAAGGCTCGATTGGAACACGCAGGTAGCTTTGAGGCAAGAATGCGGATACCTGCTTCTGTCTCAGAAGACGCCTTTGGCACCAAGTGGAAGGGCGACCTGATTCGTCGTTCCGTGGTAGAAGGGCCGAACGGCAAGATTTACACCAGCAAAGACGCCGACCTCATCTTGCCGTCCGGCAGCGCTAAAACGGAGGTGAAATACACTGGCGAAAGCTTCTGGATTGGCTTGCGTCCTCGCCACTGGAAGAACACCTGCTGGCTGGACATTCAATCCACCATTGACCTTCACCAAATCATCCCGAACGAGTATATTCTTTCGGAAGTAAAGGCATATGCCACCGAGTACTTGGTGAAGCTCCGCAATGGAGAAATCACCCCTGACCCCCTTGACAACATCCACACGGAAGAGCAGTTCGATAAGCTCTCCAACTGGGTGCAGGGTGAATACTTTGCCAGTGGTGGCAAGACCATGTGGTTCGCTGGCATGGTACGACGTGTTGCCAACGCCTTCCTACTCCACCTGACCAACACGGTCAGCGAGAAATTCAGCTTGCCCGTCAAGGGTGGCCGTTTCTACATGTGCAGCGACCGTCTCCACGGTAAGAAAGTGGAGGTTGGTCAGATTTATCTGGATGTGAAATCCAGTCGTGCCGTCATCTCCCACGAACAGATCGTGGAAGTGTTCGCCGTCATGGGTGGCGGTGACAGCGACGACTCGCTGCAATTACCCATGTACATCGACAGCATCACCGGCAAGGTCATGGTGATTGCCCATCGACAGCCAAATCAGTACGGAGAGCGTATCCTCTTCGAGTTGGCCGAAGGATCCTGGCAGGCAGAGAATCTACCCACCTGGGACAGCGCTTTGGCTCCTACCCGCATCGACAAGCAGGGTCGTGATTTCCTGACCCTCAAGCCAGACGAAGAAGACGCCAAGCTAGACGTACCGAACGAGTACTCGCTTCCGAATCTTCTGCCTTACATCAACCGCAGTATCGGCAATGTAGGCATCCTGGGTAGCTGCGTACTGGCTATGGAAGAAGAAGTCTCCAATGAGCTGACGCCCACATTCCCCTACCCAATGGAAGAGATCGTAGATGGGCCTGTGCAATGGGGCTGGAACGCTCAACCTGCCAAAGAAGCGGAAGAGAGGCTGAACGAGGAGCTCATGGACACGTACACGTCCATGTACTTCGCCAAGCGCAAGGCGTATCCCAAGCTGTCTGCTTTGGTCCGCCTGAATCGCATTTCACGTGAAGCAGCTTACGCCATCATGGAAGAAGGGCGGGAAGCCGTCACTGCCGTGGTGCTAGAGCACAGCCGTATCCAGGCCGACCACTGGCTGGACAACCTGATGGCTGGCGTCCGAGACATTGCCGAGATGTTCAAGAACACCATCCCCATGGTGGCATCTCTGGCTTCTCCCCCCCTCGCTATGTACCTGGCTGGTGCCAAGTATACGGAAGAGGGTTCCAATCTGCGTCGCCAGTTCGGGCGCATCATCAACAACCATAAGGTTGATGGCGAGAACATCCCCGAAGAGTCTTGGGATGTCATCATCGAAGAGATGGACGCCTTCATGGACCAGTACGACACAGAGACCCAGCGCAAGATGCTACTGGGTGCTGCCCGCAATGCCTACACGGACTCAGGCAACAGTGAAGGATACGCCAGCGATGGCGTGCTCTTCATCGGCAACAACGGCACCAAGTTCATTGAGGCGCTACGCACCGTGCCCATGGGCAATGGCACCATGCTCAAGCGCTTGACATGGCAGAACGGCGCTGTCGTGTCCGAAGAGGGCATGACTGTCGACACTGCGGAAGTCGAAGAGGCCCACACGTTGCCCATCGCCATGACAATGGCCTGGTACAAGGTTGGGGTCAGCGCTGGCGAATTGCCCGACAATCCCAGCAACGTCACGAAAGCACAACGTGTAGACTGGCACAAGCGGATCGAGGCTTCTGCTCACCGCCTGGTTGGACAGATGGCTACGGTCGTGATGGTGGAAGACCGCAGCGAAATCGTACTGGCCAATGGTACGTGCATTGGCAACGTCGCACCGAAGCGACGTCCTATGTTCCCGGCAGGTACCAGTTTCACCATTGGCGACATTTCTGCCAATGGTGGCAACTTCTACGCTGTCGCAGTAATGTGATAGGCAAATGGGACATCCCCCGTCCCGATGCTATAATATCCGCTCCACCCACTCAACCAACCAATCACCCACCACGATCGAGGTCATATTCGACACAGTCGGATATGACGAAAATGGAAAACCCGTCCAAATGAAGCAGGGGCAAATCGGTTTTCTTTTGGATTTTGCCGCATCTCATGGGATCGAAGACGGCGTGATTTTGGTCGTCAACGCCCCCACCGAAGCCGAAGCCAATATCCTGGTCCCCGCATGGGCTATAGATAAGGTTGATCGGCTCGATTGACACCCCACGCCGAGGACCATCCCCCTCCCCCGGCAGTGTCTCCCGGTCGTCTTGACCGGGGACACCACCACCAAAGGAGACAGAAAAATGGAGATAAAATATTGGGCAGTGTCGGGGTACCTTTCTCAATCCCTGCCGATGAAGGCGTGTCAACGGTCGTGGGCGGGAGGACTATCCGTCTCCTTCAGATGGGATACACCCCCTCGGTTCACCCGTATTGGGATATCAGAGGGACGTGATATTTATGAAGCGTTTCAGGCCGACGAGGACCTGATCGCTTATACCGATAATGGCAACGGCGAGCGGATTCTCACCGCTCAAAAGGGTGACATCATCCATCTCTATCCATTTAAATTCGGCGGGAAGTGGACGTTACACCCCGCACCGCCACTGGGGAAGTTGAGATACAGCCGGGTCGATGATGGCCGATGATGTTGCCACCTAATCCCACCGATTGGTTCCGGTGGGATTAGGTGGCAACAAGCAGGAGCACAGGACATACCAACCACTACGGCAAGGATGGAGAAACTACTGGGGGACACGCTTGCGGATTCCCAAATCATGGACCTACAAGACATGGCCCGTGAAGTACTTTCTTGCATCTCTTGAAAAACGATGTTAGTATTCAAATCCTTCCCCTAAACTTTATTCAGTTTTGACAACAACCTGCCCCTGACGGGGTTAAAATCTAAAGCGAAGTATCTGTAGTTCAACATAGCCACTTGAGCAGTATCTTTCAACACAAGGAGTATTACCATGTACCAGCAAATCACTTTGATCGGCAATCTGGGCAGCGACCCCGTAATGCGCATGACCACTAATGGCACACCCGTCACCTCTTTCAGCCTGGCCGTCAACAAGACGTGGACCCAGAATGGCGAGAAGCACGACAAAACCACCTGGTTCCGCATTACCTGCTGGCGCAAGCTGGCTGAAACTGTGCAGACCTATCTACGCAAAGGCAGTCAGGTCTGTGTCATCGGCGAAGTCGAGACCCCGAAAGTCTACACCAACAGAGCTGGTGAATCCGCCACCGGCTTGGAAGTCACCGCCAACCTGGTCAAGTTTCTGGGTGGGCGTGGCAACAGTGCCGACATGTCTACCGAGTTCCTGGCTATCAGCGACGACGACGAAGACGTGCCGTTCTAGGCCACACACATAACTAAATAGCCCCAAGGACGGGTACACACACACGTACCAGTCCTTGGGGAACAGTACCGTTATCTTGCCAGTGATGAGCCCTGAAGGTTTCCAGGACCTTCAGGGCTCATCACTGCCTAGATGGCATGTGTCATCTGCCGGAAAGGGCAGTAATACTACTTTTTTTGTACCAGCGAAGTTTACCAGGCAACCCAAGAGAACCCTGAGGCCACTAAACCAAAACACCTATAGAACAATCCAAGAGGAGCTTTACCCGGCCATGCCAAACCTATACAATTTCTTCATAAACCTACTGGATAAGCTACCCATCTACCGTTGTGCACGCTGCGGCAGATGGGTCAACGCTGACAACATTCATGCCGTACAACACAGCGTTGCAGGAAACACCAACATCTGTACCGAATGTGCAGATAGCCTGTACGGAAAGCGAGTGCAGCGAGCATGAGCCACCCCCTACGCAAAATGCGAACAGTCAGACAGTCACCAACAAGGTGATTGCCGACCTGTTAGCCAAGTCAAATGCGGGTACTCGCAAGTATGGTACTCCTCTTATGACGTACAACGGCAGAGATGCCCTGGTAGATGTGTACCAAGAATGCTTAGACCAAGCTCAGTACCTCAAGCAAGCCATCATGGAGGATGAAGATGCAAGGAACCCCTGACGCAGAGGACATACGGGAATTCGAGATGAAAACAGGGTTAAACTGGGCAAATTACTTTCACCCAGTTACTCACTTCGACATCGTCAAGCTAGACATCGACATGAACACGCCTGACGGCGTATCAATTCGGCAAGAAGTAGAAAGACGATGGGGCAAAGAAATAGCTGAAATCGTTCGCAAGTACCTGTAATAGAAGCACGGGATACCACAAGCCGTGTGCCAGCGATAGTGCCTGCCGTAGCCCGGAGGACAAAGGGCGTGGTTCGTATAATGAACCAGCACTTCGTGGGTTCAAATCCCACCGGTAGGAAAAGCATCGTAAGATGCCGATGAAGAGGGAAAAGGCGAGTATCTTCTCAGAGACACTGCTCGTACATCCGGTGCCCAGAAGAGCTAATGCAAGGTGTGGGCGAGAAGAATATATCCGTGGTTTGGACTGATCATCCAAGTAAATCCACGAACCCATGATAACGGACATCACCTTTTCATGCACAACGCTTCCGGTAACTCACTGGTAGAGTGACCAAACCAAATGGTATGACCAGGTTCGATTCCTGGCCGGAAGCCCATGTCCTAAATACAATGGACAGTAGTTGGCCAGCGTCTAGCTAGCCCCACGGATGTGTTTGGAAGTATGCGGGTTCGATTCCCGCACACATCAAAAGTAGTACTGGCTATTGAGATAACGGCCAAGATTAAGTCCCTACAGTATAAGCCCGAAGAATCTCAAAATCTCTGCCCTCTTAGCTCAGGGGATAGAGCGGAATGTTTCTACCATTCTGGTCGGGAGTTCGAATCTCTCAGAGGGTACTAGCTCGCCTACCACATGTAGAAGGAGCAACGAATTCGGAGACAAATTTAGCGGGAACGAAGACCAAGTAGCCGGAATAGAAGCCAGAAATGGCAAAGGAATAACCAACATGACAGACCCGGTACAGTTTTTATATATTAAGACAGATACCTGCATTTATTTCACCGAACGAGGACTTACCTCTTGGAACAATTTCTCTACCGGGAAATATCTCTTCGACGGTGAGCCAGCATTGACCACGTATCGCAAAGACTTCCTGGAGCTAGAGAAAATTCCGAGAGTCGTGACAAAGGCATCCCCGGACGTAAAGTACGTAAACCAACGATGGGAACTCAGGAATGTACCCGAAGGTGTGGACCCCAAGGCGTTCCCGGAAACAATCCAGTGGACAGAAGAAACGTTCTACTGCCACGCAGAGGAATACAATGTACACATGGACGAGAAGTACCACAGCATCAAGGGGTTCTACGAATTTACGTACGACGACAAGTACCACGAGTACGAGCCTGTTGAGTTTGAATTCCTAATGCTGGCTGATTCTCCCGGTTACAAGATGAGAATCAACAAGTACTCGCCGATCTATACCATCGAAGACCAAATCGCCAATCATCCGGCATTGCTTCAGGATAAGCCGTGCGAATTGGACAGCCAACAATCCTACGCCATTATCAGAAGCTACGTTAAGATGAACATCAACCCGCTGGTCTCCCAAATTACATCCGACTACGACTTCTGTTTCACGGTAAAGAAAATCATCGAGCTTGACGTGCCAAAAGCCTACACGGTTGACATAAATAACAACAACTGGGGCCAGAAGCGCAAACGTAAACCGAAGATAGTCACAAGATATCGGACAAGCCGTGAGGTCACGGTTTTCGAATGTGCGCCTAGAATCAATGGTTCCGTGCATGGCAGCTACACCGAGTGCGTCAAGTTTTCTGGTGAGAACATGGAAGACCTGGAAAACAACATCTCCACGTACCTGCTAGCCCTGATCGCCGACATCAACGAGCCAATCAAAGATTGTCCACACTGCAAAGGTATGGGCGTCATTATCAAGGAGGCATAACATGCTCACCCGTATTCAGCAGGTAGCTAGAATTGTCAGATTCTCCGGCAGATTCAGCTACCAAGCGACGAGCGACAACACGTACATCTTGGGCTACAACTTCAAAGGAACCAAGTACGCATTCGTCTACAAGAAGGATGACCCACGCAGTTTGCGCCCGATGATGATGAATAAGTGGCGCATCGACAGCGATCGACCGATTCATAAGGTATATTTTGCAGTATAGCATCATGCGGCGGTGTGGAAAGCAGACACGCAGACTTCTTCGACTAATCGCACCAGCGGCTTACTGTGCGACTGTCCGGTACTGGAAAAAGGAAAATGTGGACGTGCCGTGTTACCGCAACGGCTGGCAACCACAAGGCGTGTTCCAAGACACACAGAACTTGGCAATAGCATCTAGCCAACCTAGCGACTGGCCCGCATGAGTAGTATCCTGCACGACACAGTGGGAATAGTACCTATAACTGTTCGACTGCTAATAAACTGACAACCGGCCCAATGGAGTCTATGTAATGCAGTGGCTCTTTGTGTTCGCATTGGATCTCAGCAGTACCGGCGAGGGCGCCCTTGCCAAAGAGTGGACGTATTTCACGAGCGTCTTAAAATAATTCTGTGGGGGGTTGGCCACACCCCTGATCCTAATTGTGGCAATATGTCGTGATAGCTCAGTTGGTAGAGCGCTTGACGTTCCCTAATACGGGTCCCGAGGTCATGGGTTCAAATCCCATTCACGGCAACTAATAAGTAACATCAATAATCAAGTAGGGGAAAAGAAATGGAAACCATAGATGCTGGCGAATACATCCGAGAATTGATTCGCAGAATTGAAGAGCGGGTCAACCAACTTGAAATCGAAATAGACACCACGGACGAGTGGGATCTGATTACCATTGCATCGCTCAGAGTCAGATCTCGTGAACTAAACTGGATCAAGAATGAAGCAAGAAGTTTACGCAGTTCCATGCAGATGGAAAAATGGTGAAGACTATGCAACGTAAATGGACATGCACGATACCTGGTAAGAAATACGGGTACAAGCAGAGACTCACGCTGACCGCTACAGCTAAGCTAGAAAAAGGTGGCAACGAATACCCGTATTTCTCTATCACCGGTGACATTACCACAAAGAACGATGTCTATGTCTCCAGTGGCCAAATCACAGATGAAATCTACCAATATATCCCCGAACTTCGACCTTACATGAAGTGGCATCTTACCTCAACCCAGCAGCCAATGCACTACATCGGAAACGCAAGCTATTGGGCCATGTTCACCGAGCCTTGGGTGCCACGAGAAACGCCACTGGAGAAAAGGATCGAGTACCTGCACAAGGCTATTGTCTACGGGGCACTTGAGAGTGACAAGAACGTCGTCCCCGAAGAACTGGGCGACAAAGAACTCGTGAAATGGCTCAACTGGCGTCTGCCCAACCTGATGAACGCATTCAACGAGGACATGGGCAAGTTATTCAACCTGGAGTAGTGCAATGCAAACGATAATCATTCTCGGTGTCTGCATACTCTGCATGTGGTACATCGAATGGGAGAAAAACAATGCAGACCGTACATGAAGTAATAGAGACGCTCGCCAAGTACTCGTCTGGAGACATCTGCTATGTCAGCGGGGAATCCCTCATGGTCATAGATGGCGAAGAATTCAGTGAAGACTTGTCGGAGATCATTCTGGAAGAAGTGGCGCTTCCGTTCGATTGCATCCCCTACGCCCACGAGTACATGGAGGTATTCGCATGAAATTCATAATTATCAAGAATCGTGAAGTCGAACAATTCCAGAGGGTTCAGGAAATGTTTCGGCAAGCTGAGTACGATGATTGCGTCAATTGAAGAAGTGCACGACCTCTTCAACTGGTTGGCCTGGTGCGACGTCTGTGATGCTAAAGAGGCCATGGAAGTTCAAGAAGCATTTGATGCCGTTGGGATAGACGAATGAGAATCACGGAAGAAGTCGCAAAGTCCTGGCTTGGTTCGTTGCGCTGGGCATGCTTAAAGATGCCAGCAAACGCAAGAGAGGGGGTTAGCGCAAAAGTTTGCGAACTGATGGCTGGCGTTGGCATATTAAACGACGAAGCCATCGACATCGCAATAAAATCAATCGACAAAGTGCTTAGTAAGGACGCTATCAAGCCATTGGATGTTGCCAACATCCTCAAATGGCTCGGCCTGAAAGCGCCGGAAATCATCTTTACTGCAAACATATACTTACCGTCGAATTACAAAAGGATTGGCGATACAGATGAAACAATATCTAGCTTGTACATGATGACGGTGACGGGCTGGTCGAAGCCTCACCCGCTCAGCCATGTGTCAAAAAGTTAACAAGGAGAAAATCGCATGACGACCTTGGGGATTCTGGCTGCGATCTATCCGCAGGAGCGTGGAACATTCATGGCGAACGGATTTGCAGGTCACTGGATCCTCTCAGATCGATACCAATTCCACCTGCACCATCATATTCTATCCGTGGGCGGGTATCGCTACCGTGTGTCAACGAACGGCGCTTATTTCAGGAACGACAGCGACGCAGCCTACTCGCCGATCAGCATGGGCAGCAAGTTCGAGACCATGGTCTTCATGGAGAATTCCGATGGACAAATGGATGGCTACGAGATTCGTACCATTCGTTCGGATGACAGCCTGGCCGCCACTCGTGCCCACTACGCATTGGTAGAGGAGTTTACAAAATGAGCAAGCACTACGACGAGCAGTATCGGCTCACCGACCAGTGCATCCGCACGATCAGGGAGTTAGTTGACTTGACCTGTACGTATGGATGGTCTGGCGAAGAATATAGAGCAGAGCGTACAAAGCGCCTGGCCAGGAATAGATTCGCCCGCCTCACCCAGGCCAACCAGAGCTACGTGCTCGGTTTCGAGAGAGCCCTCCACCCACTCTACCGAATGCACGAGCTCTTCGAGTTCAAGTTTTGTGTAGATGGCGTATGGCAGACCACGAAGGGCTGGAATGGCGAGATGCACATCCGTGTAGCAACAGCCAAGCCAGACTTCCCCACTGCGTTCTTCTGGAAAGGAACGGATAAGCAATGGTGATGACAAGGGATGACTTCGAGAAGAACCATGGATACTTGTGCCCTAATTGCCGCAGTGAAAACATAATTTCCTATGGTGATTCGGAGCATAACGTGCGATGCAAAGACTACAAATCGACATGGTACGAGTTGGTTAACGTTGTTGATTATTTCAATTTGATAATCCCGGATGGAAACGAGGTCAAAGATGAGTCGAATGAGTGAACTATCCAAACAGGAAGAGGCGCTTGCCTGCATGGAAAAGCTATCCGATGCCACCTGCGATCTTTACTTCGCCAAGAAGTACCTATGTGAAGCCCTCCGGCTGTTCGGCAACGGTACCGATGGCTTTAACCTCTACCCTGATGAAGCCAAGTGGAAGCGAAACGTACTTGAATTGTTAGGAGATAACTGATGGCCTATGGATACACACGGAACGATCTGCAAAACGACATCAACCACACGAACAAATGGTTGAAGATCGAAAACATTGACTAGACCTACCGCATCGGCCATATTGGTAACGGGTACGTGACCGTCGTGCAGGACGGCGAAGGGCTAGTCGGCATGAACGTCTACGCCGGTACACCACGAGAATGCCACCGGGAGATGCGCCTGAACGCCTACACAATGGTGGTCGCCAAGCTACAAGGCAAGCTGTCTAGATCCTATTGATCGGATTCATCCGATTGAAAACGAATGACTAGGAGTAAATATGCCTCAAAAAATATTCGAGAAGCTGATACTGATGTTATCCATTTTGGTTATGCTGGCGCTCTTTGGTACGTCAGCAGATGCCAGTACGGAGACGTTGAGTCAGCTTCCCGTCACTGGATTGGCTACATACTATAACCCGGGAATCATGGAGAGAGCGGCTTACCTCCAGTCGCTCAACCATGGGTTCGACCTTGACCCAGATGCAATTGGCTATGTGGCCATGCTGGAAGTCCGGGACATGGGCAGGATCATCTGCATCACGGCCAACGGTATCACGATTGGCCCGTTGCAGGTGGCAGACGTAGCAGGAAGGGATGTCAGAGAGAGGCTACGAGAGAAAGGCTGGGTCGTCGATATCGATTGGCCCCAATGGGAGACCCTGGGTCTTCCCAGGCGTCCACGGACCGTTACGTTGCACGAGTGCGTAACAGAAATGCGGATACCTGTGCGCAAAAAGCGCAAGCATGAACCAATCTAAGGAAATGGATAATGAAGACGACAAGCGTATCTTACGTTTATGACGATAGCTTCTTTGGAACAGAAGATAGGCCATGGGAAGAGTGGGTACGATTTTGCGATGCGGGTGATGGATTGATTGATGTCACGTGCGGTAACAATCGTACCCAAACAACATCAACCATTCCAACGGACCTGATCGTGGACTTCGTCAGGCAAATCACGAACAATCTTTAAGGATAAGATGATGGTAAATGCACAAAAGGCAAAAGCGAAGCCCATCGGCACCACGCAAGTGAAGATGAATGCGATGGGCAAGATGAAGACATACGAGGTAAACACGTATTACACGGCAGGGGACTATGCCGTCACGGAGACAACGTTAAACGTAGACCTGCCGTATACGATAACTCACGTGCCTACCAGCAGACTGGTAGGGCATTCGAGAACACTGGCGAACGCAAAACTCTTCGCTGACGCAATTTCACAGCTGCCCAATTCGGCCAAGTACAACGGCACTGGATGGACGTCCCCACTAAAAGATGAGAGCGATCCCATCCGGCAATGTATTGCAAAGTACGGGGACGTGGCAGTTCGTGCGCTCAGGAAACACATGGGACTAGTGGCCCTGGAAGATGCCCGATAACATTACATGAATAACGAAAAGGGAATCTTCATGGCAAGAATGAGGCGGGCTGGGTATCACTCGCTCGCCTGGAGAGTGGACCTAGCGTGGAAGAAAGGCGAGCCGTTCGATACCAGCATCATCGACGATGATCTCGCCCCCAAGTACCCGCAGCGAAACATTGACAAGATCGAGGAGTTCAACGAGGAGTACAGAAGGGGCTATGTACAAGATTAAACTTACAGAAAACAAGCCTGGTGGCCACGAATGCGATCTCTTCGTCAATGAGCACACCTACGCAAACCTAGAGGATGTCGAGTTCGCCGGTGGATTCAGGCGATTTAATATCGACATCTTTGATTCGTGCGAAGGTGAATTTGACCGAAGACGCCTTGAAAAATTTCTACATGCAATCGGACTAGGCGTCATTGCAGATTCAATAGTATTCGAATAATCCGCACTCAATAATCAAATGGAGAGAAGTCATGTCTCAAAAAGAAGAAGATGCCGTGCAGGAAGAGAAACGGCAACGAGCAGAGCGCATTGCCAAAGAACGTCGTCGCCGGGAAGAAGAAAAGAAGAACAAGTAGGATGGTAGTCTGCCTCCTTAATTCAGTGGACAGAAAGCCTGGGTCCTAACCAGGAAGTCGGGAGTTCAAATCTCTCAGGAGGTACAAGGTGCTCTGCTGCATGCAAAATTCGGGTCCACCCGTGTGAACCTTCGGGGTTCCTATACATGTGGTGGGGCACCTGCAAAGAAGGTATATCATGCGGAGGCGTGGAAAGCAGGCACGCTGGGACGACAGCAAGCCTCGATGGAGTTGAAAGCGCAACATCCGTCAAAAGCAGGTGTCGAAAGGTTCAGACTGCGGCTTACTTGAATGCGTCCAGGTACAGATTCCTGGAGTCGTGATTTTTCACGACCTCTGGTCAGGGACTCTTGTCGTTAAATGAGGCATGGCCATGGTAGCGCATGGCCCACACGGTATACCTTAAATACTGGCAAGTACTCGTTTTTGTTCAATTTCAAAAGGAGAGATCGCATGTACGCAAAAGATGACGGTGAATGTAACGGTACGGGTAGTGGCGGATGTGACTGTCCGCCCGACAACGAGAACGACTAAGATGGATTTTGGCAGTATAGCTCAGAGGTAAGAGCGCCGCTCGTCCGGGGCGGAAGTGGATGGTTCGAGTCCTTCTGCTGCCAACTGAAAGAAGCGGATAGATTCACTTGTTGCCGGTGGCCGTATAACTCGGAGGCAACGTTGGGGCGTCTACCCAGCCCGGACTCAGATAGCATAGTTTAAGAGGCAAAAACACTCCAGTGGCGACCAAATTGGCGCCAGGAGGATGCGGGTTCGACTCCCGTTGCTATCGTTAGTAATGATTGTATGATTGTAATGATTGTATCGGCTAAGGAGGCTGAAGATGAATGAGGTTAAGTTTTACACAGGCCAGGTGGTCGGTACACCTGGTGCACTAAAGGCAATCCAGGATGCTGGAGACTCGATGCAGAAATATCTGGTTCGGCATCAGAGTGGCGACTGGGGAGACCTGGACGAAGAAGACAAGAAGATGAACGACGAGGGGCTCAAACCGCTCTGCGAGGATCGGCTGCTGTCTGCCTATGTTCTCAGTACCGGCGTTAAGATTTGGATAATTACGGAGTGGGACCGTAGCGCCACCACGATTCTGCTTCCCAGCGAGTACTAGCATACTTTTTAACACCTATCACACTGACCCCGATGGCAATGTAGATTCCATCAAGGTCAAAAAGCACGCATACAAGAAGGAGCATCTCAACATTACCGTCGAGACAAACGAACCATTTGATAAATGGACCGAGAGCGGCAACATAGTTCTCTACAAGGTGGAAGTCAAGAAACTCATAGCAGCCATGCAAGCTTGGCTCGTAGAAATCGGAGAAGGATAACATGGCAAGAGCAACGGTAGAGGTAAACCACCCAGACAGTTATGGGTGCGGCAGAAATGGATTGTCCAAGGTCAGTGCAATTGATCTGTGGACGGGTGGAACGCTGGAAGAGCCGGATGTGTATCTGGACATCATCACAAGCAAGAACACAGTTCTGTCAGGTGCTGGGTTTAAGATCCCTGCTACCGACATGGACACATTGGCAAACAATTGGCTAATCGCCAGGGGCATCCTAGAAACTAACGAAGAGGAGAACGAAGATGAATAATGATGGAATGTACGAACTGGAAGTGACCGTACGCTTCGGCAAGCGGTATAGCTATGGGTTGCATGGCAATTCCAAGGCCATGGTTGAAGGCATCGATAGCTTTGATGCCCTCGATGCGAAGACGATTGCGTCCTTCGCCGGTCTGGTCCCCATGTTGGTGAAAAACGCCATCAGCGACCACATCGCCCTGGCCAAAGAGCAAAAAGAATTGTCAGAGAAGGCCATTCCGGAAGCAAAAGAAAATGCGTAAGTAACAGAACGGCAGACACGCTCTACAAATGGGCCTGATCGTCGTCTTCGGCATTGCGCTGAATGTGACGGATCGTCTGCTCACGGCTGGAACTGTTGTAGATTCGGTCATCGTGGGCCTGGCTCTCGGCTTGACTGTACCCGTATGACTTTTTGCCCTGTCGGTGCATTTCACACATCGGGGCAAGCTATTCGGCTGACGCCGAAATATCCCCTATTGGTATTACTCCTTTCCGGAAGAAGTGTCGTGTAGTGCCATGACAGGTATTACACGACACTTTTTTTTTACTTAGACCAAGGACAAATCCATGCACTACCAGAGCTTGGCAGCACTGCTAAAAGCAGAGGGATGCGAGATTCAAGACAACAAGGTCTGCTTGAATCCATCTGCCACCAGCCGGGCCAACATGTATATCAACGAATCCCTGTCTCGAGACGCCTGGAATGAATGGGAGCCAGTCTATCGGGCTTCCGCAGAGATAGGTTACGTACCGAAAGAACGGATGTACGCTGACTTGAGAATTGGTCTACTTGACCTGGCACGATATGACGACGAGTGGCGTACGCAATACCAGACCAAGCTGTACTATTGGCATCAACTGCGGCCAACCAGAGAAGCCGCATGGCACATATCAACGAAGGACGAATGGTCCTATGTACCCAGCGGACTGATCGAAGTCGAGGACTTTCTAGATCTTATGGGCGTGGAGGTCATCGATGCTCAAGTTAAACTTGAAAAATAGGCAAGTACTCGCCATTGCCGCTGCTGTAGTAGTATACGCTCTCTTCCATTCGTTTAGTCTGCCGCCCATTGACTATGCGGCAGCGGCAATCATCTACCAACAAGCGAATGAAATACCAGCGTGCGGAAGCACAGGGATGGAGAGATCATGCCAAATGGATTACCCGCAGATTTCGACAGGTGGTTGACAACGCCGCCGGATGAATACGAAGACGACGAAGATTACGACGAATACGAAGATGGCCCGGACTATGATGGCGAATACGACTACGCCGACATGATGATGGACTGCAAAGGAGATAGGTAAGATGAGATTTCAACAGATACTCGCCATTCTCAACGCTATCGAAAGCGGACAGAAGAATGTAGCAGTTGTCACGCCAAACAACATGGCCCAGTGGTCTGCTCAAGACCAGCTATCCCACGTATTTTACTCAATGGTTGACGAGTACAAGCATGAGGATAATGTATTCGAGGTGCTAGGCTCCAAAGTGAGCGTAATAGACATCAAGAATGCCAGCAAAGAGGAAATGGGACTATCACCCGTCATCACAATTGATGACGATTTCTGGACAGAGGAGCTATTCGGATGATTGACCATAGATTACAATCGGCAAAAATTGACAGCAGCGCCAGGTAGTTTAACATAAAATAGCTACGAAATCACTTTTGGAGAAAATTGGAAAATGAACGAAATAGAATCAAAGGCGATGATGCAGTTGGCGACACGCCTTGGCATCCATGATGCGAACATTCTGTCCTGGCCAGAACTTTTCAATAGCGTAGATGAAGCCATCCGTTACCTTGAAAAGTATCGAATTGAGACAGGTGCATACTACGCCATTGAAGCAAGTCTTCAAAAGAGACTCGTTGAGGCGGAAGAGCAAATCAAGATCCAGCGAGAAGGCCACATGGCTAAGATCAAGGAAATCCGTGACTTGCGGAAAGACCTCGCCAGCTTGAGAGCGGACTACTACAACATGTACCAGGAATTAGAGAGGCTCAAAAATGAAAATCAAGATTAACGAAGACTTCTCACTGAACTCGGAGGAGGTCACGGCAAAGAATAGAGCACTGAACCCAATCGTCATCAATGACGGATTCTGGCTGGAGGAATTGGCATGAAACTAATCGTCGCAGGCGGGCGTGACTTCAACGACTTCCACGTCGTCAAGATGACGATGGCCAGGCTAAACCTGGAAATTTCAGAGATCGTGTGCGGGATGGCCCAGGGCGCAGACATGATGGGCAAGATGTGGGCCATGGGCAGAGGCATCCCCATCAAGCCATTCCCAGCCCATTGGGGCACTCACGGAAAAGCTGCCGGTCACATCCGAAACAGGGAAATGGCCGCATACGCCGATGCCCTGGTCGCATTCTGGGATGGAAGGAGTGTGGGCACCCACAGTATGATCCAGGAGGCCAGGAAGCGTGGCCTCAAGGTCTGGGTCTTCGAATATAACGGAAGGCCGCTTAACATAAAATAGTCGGCAAATCACTTTTAGAGGGAATTACAAAATGGAGATCAAGATTAACGAAGACTTCTCACTGAACTCGGACCCCAACCAGTGGATCCTTATCGAGTATCGAGATGGCGTCAACAAGAAGAATGGCGAGGCTACACGCACTCCGTACCCCTGCTACCCGGGGACCCTCATGCAAGCATGCATGAAGATCGTGGACCACAGCGCCATGAAGTGTCAGACAGCAGAGGACATCATTCTAGCTATATTGGTGGCCAAAGAGGACATCCAAACTGCAATCAGCAAGCATACTGAGAAGATGGAAAGGCTAGGCATCTAATGGATGTGGAAAGCGGAAGACTGTATGTAGAGCAAACCATGTGGGATGTCTACGTATTCGAGAATGGCAATATCGTGTACACGTACACGACGGATTCAGATCCAAGTGGAGCGCTTGAGTGGATTGACAAAGACGATGAGATCTTCCAAGTCGTTCCTGGAATAGCTAAGCCGCTGTGGATCGCTAAACTGTACGAGAAAGTAGAAGAACTATGACATACCAGGAGTTCAAAGACGAAGTGAACGTAGTCTTGCTGGAGAAGGTTGGCCTGACTATGGAGTGCATGGCGGATTACCGCATCCGAGACGCTTACGACGATGGGTGTCTCCCGGAAGAAGTGGCCTACGAGATCCTGGAGAATGACGATTCAATGGACCTGGACTTGCTTGAAGAGCTATTCGCATGAGCTGTGTACTGAGAGCAGTAACCTTGGGGAAACTCACGGAAGATGACGTGGCCGAAATCAGGATGATCTTGAATCGGTCCACGGTCAGTGACCTCGAGTACTCGCTGGAGAGCCACGAGAACACAGCCGTGGTGGATATTGCAGAGGGCAGCGTGTCCTTCGTGGATGGCATTGTGCGCTGGACCTCATGGGAGCATGGCTACTGGTCTGCGTACCGTGACGATGGCACAGAGCTAATCACGACAAGCGAAATGCCGCACATCTTTGATATGGAGCGTGCATACACAAGGATGGGTGTCGAACGGCACGAGTACGTGGAGGATGCCTATGTGGAATGACATGCACCCTGCCCAGTGCTACGGCTGTCGCTATCGGGAGACTGAGGGTGATGAGAGCGTAGGCTGGGCAGAGTCCGCCACCTGCGAGAAGTTCAACAGCGACGATCCCCTTGGGGAAATCATGGGCGAGGAAGACGGGGGTACGACCATGGAAATGTCTACCGTCATTCAGAAGATGTTCGGGGACATGATGAGCAAGTTCGAGACCATCGCCTTCGGCCTAGCCTCCATCAACAACTGCCCCTTCTTCGAGAATCCCAAGCAGAAGACAATCTACGATGCCACCAGGCATCTATTCGAGGAGAAGTAATGGAACTAACAATTTACACGAACGTGGAGTACGACTACGACGAGAAGCCGTGGCCCTGGACCGACATGTACATCAACAACATTGACGAACTGGCCCACAACGTCAGTGACGTGTCGGAAGAGACGGGCATCGATGAAGACGATCTGCTTTTAGACCTCAGCATTGACGACTACGAGTTCAAGGGCAAGCAACTCTCGGACTTCGACGAGATGCTGTTGGCCGAGGAGTATAACTCCCTGGACGAGTACCTGGCTTTCTGCGACCACGTCGGTGGATGTGGGTACGCCTACTACCAGGAGTCGTATCAGGGGTGCTACAGAAGCGGCGAAGAATTTGCAGAGCAATACTACTGCGACCTCTACGAGATCCCGGAGCATCTTATCTCCTATATCGATTGGGGGAGGGTGTGGAAGGACTTGTCCATGGACCACTTTGAGATCCATGGCAACTACTATCGAAATATGTAACAAGATTCCCGGAAAGGAAACGCAATGCCTTACAGTTATGAAATTTTGCCGGATAAAGATCCGATGAACCCCCGCAAAGAATGGGATAACCTGGGCACGATGGTCTGTTGGCACCGCCGCTACGACCTGGGCGATGAGCAGATCAAGAACGGAAACGTGGATGACTTTATGCTAAACCTAGCCAGTGAAATTGACCCGGACATCGAAGACAAGCTGCAACGCCTGGAAGACAAGTGGTACAGCCGTTCTCCGAGTTACCAGAACAATGAGGCATACCGCAAGACGTGCGACATCTACTGGGCTAACTTTGACAAGGTGAGACAAGAGAGGATTGGCAACTTGATTGACCGTGGATATATCATGCTGCCCCTCTACCTCTACGACCACAGCGGCATCACCATGAACACGGGCGGATACCCTTGCCCATGGGACAGTGGACAGGTAGGCTATATCTATCTTTCTATCGCCGACGCCAAGAAAGAATACGACTGGAAGAACATGACCCAGGCACGAAGAGAGAAAATCGCCAAGTACCTATCTGATGAGGTTGAGGTCTACGATCAATATCTAACTGGAGATGTCTGGGGATATCAGGTTACGGACGATGACGGAAATGAAGTGGATTCGTGCTGGGGTTTCTTCGGCTACGATTACTGTGAAGAGGAAGCCAAGTCTGCTATGACCTGCTGGAGTCGTGGCGAGAACGGGGCATGTCCAGGGCCGCTGATGCAGTAGAATTTGCACCAGAAGACGGCGATATTTGGTACTATCTCCTAATGCCAACCGAAGACACGGAGGAGATAAAGATATTCCCGCTGAATGAATGTAGTTTCGTCGTTCAGTCCGTAACTTCTCCGATGGCATTGCTGCGTGTTCGTTCTGGTGCTCCCCAATCAGAAAAGCACCACGAAGCCACGGTGAACTATCGGCTGTTGACGACAACTGAGGAGAAGTAACATGGCATCAAAAATCAGGGATAACATGATGACGGGACGGGGAAAACCCGCAACAGATATGAGCGAGGAGAATCAGCTTGCGTTCATCTGGAAAGTTCTAAAACGAATTGAAACTGCACGTGAAGCCATGACACTAATGGTGGACGGGAGAGATAGCCCGCCTGGAATCTTTACAGAACTAACTGGCTATCATCAGCTTGCCCAGCAGAGCATCGACGCCATTCTAGCAGGACTTGATACCCTGGAAGCACCACTTATTCACATGGGCATCAGGCTGGAGGAGATACTGCCAACATCGAGAGAAGAATACGAAGACGATAAAGAAAAGTTTCTTGCCGACTTGTTTCTTGGCGCACTAAGGGAGAGCGAAGACGTCAGAGTATACAACGCAATTTCCCGAAGCCTGAGTAGCAAGGATCGAAATTGGCCGCTCCGTGTGTTTGGAGAGGGAGATCGCATGCTAAGTTTTCATCAATGGGCGACCGATCTGGTAATCAATAAGGATCGGCAAAAGGATCTGAGGACCGTGCGCAATCTTGGAGACCTGTCAGTAAAAAGGATCATAGAATCATGCGAAAAATATTTATCCAAGGGCCAGGGGGAATGAACATGCAATGGATTAGCGTAGACGCAAATGACAGACCCAGGGGTGGAGAGATTGTACTGATCTGGATTAGCGATGGTGGTGGAGAAGATGGCGAGCTGGAAGGTGTCACCCACTTCTGCTATATCGTGCCACCACAGAAGTGACACCGTGTCCTGACTAGCTTGAAAATAACACAACTTGCTGTATGCTATGGTCGCACCATTTGACCATCAATACCCAACAAAAGGAAATCACAATGAAAGCACATGAGAAGTTCGAGAAGATCATCGGCGGAACAAGATATTCAGTAGAGAAATCCACGCTGATTGCCCACAACTATTACTGGGATGGCCACAACATGGAGCGAAATGGTAGAAATACCTTCCTCTACCATACCAAAAATGGGCGATATTTCACCGTCAACCTAACGCAATGGCAAGGAGAGCGAGATACCTTGACCCCAGTTAGCACAGAAGAGGCCCAGGACTTATGGGAGACTTGTCTCAGTGAGCACTCCGTTGAATTCGAGGAAGCATTCCCTGGCGTGGAAGTGAAGGACGCCTAGGACTGCTATATCGTGCCACCAACTAAAGCATAGACGAAAAGAAGTCGGCACCCCACGAGACAGATCGCCCACTCCCTATGCAGAAGAAAAACCATCCTCCCCACGGATTGCCTAGGCCAACAAGCAGGAGACCCCCAATGATCATCAGTGGCGGAACCCAGAACCCAGCTAAGACAAAAACCCACGTTATAGTCTCTAGCTTCTCGTAACTCATGGTTATCCTAGCACTGAGTCAACTGCACCATGATTCTCATGGCTGATCTGAACATCCTGGCCCTCTACCCTGGCATATCGTTTCAACATGTCCAGGGTAGAGTGGCCCATCATGGCTTGCAGGGCATAGATGTTCATGCCGCTACGCAAAGACCACCTGGCGCACGTGTGGCGAAACTTGTGGGCGTAGACTTCAACATCCGATGCTCTCTCCAGGCACACCATGAGACTTCTGAGCCCATCGTAAGTGAGTGGGCCATTCACGGACAGGAAGATCGGATCCATCGGCTCCGCCTCTCCCCGCTCTGCCATGTAACGCACGAGCTCCTTGCGGGTGCGTACCCCAATGTAGGTGTAGCGCTCCTTGCTACCCTTGCCTGACACCACACGCACGGACCCAGAAGCCAGGTCCACATCCCGCACCCGCAAATCCACTAGTTCCATGGCTCGTACCCCGGAATCGACCAAGGTTAAAACAATGCACCGATCCCTGCGGGTCTTGCACGCCTTGAGTATCTTGTCGATTTCTTTCTTCGTGAAAGCGGGAGGAATCTTGTCGGGTACTCGTGTGGCTTTTATCTTCCGCATCGGGTTCTCCTCCAGAAACTCCTCGTCGATACAAAACGAAAAGAATCGATTGAGTGTCCGATAGGCGGCAGAGACCGTGGCTGGAGATAGACCCTCATCTGTGCGCTCGGACAAGTAGGTCCTGATGTGGGTAGGCGTTACATCTTGAAGAATGATCGAGTACCCGCTGAACCACTTTTCAAACCATTCAATCTGTTGTGTATAGAAGCGCATGGTCTTCTTGGAAAGCCTGCGAGACCTGCTATCGAGGATGAATGTGAAAATGGCGACTTTTAGGGGTATAAGCTGTGTTTTTTGCACCGGAGCCTCCAAAAGAAAGGAAATTTGGGCTCCAAAAACGGGCATTTTGTTCTCAATTTGGCTGGGAAACAGGGATTTGAACCCCAACTGGCTGATCCGGAATCAGCTGTTCTGCCGATTAAACTATTCCCCACCGGCATGTCCGTTTTTGTTCTCAAATTCCCTTGCGTTACTAAAATAATTAGCTTATATTTTTAGCGCAGTAAGCTATTTTTTATCATACATCGCACTAGAAAGGAACGCAAATTGAAAACCATTGGTATCATCACCAGATCCAACATGACGCCAGAGCGTGAAGAGAAGATCCGAAAGCTGATTCAGAACAATCCAGGCGCAATTATGATGATGACGCTCATGTCCAACATGGAAATCAGGACGTCTGAGCTTGCTTTCGAGCTTGGTATGAAGTATAATGTCATAATTCCTTCTAGCAACTCCGTAGCTAAGTTGCAGAAAGGTGGGGATAGGGCGCTACTCTTGGCCAATAAATGGGAATACGATGCCGAGGGCTACTATTCTTATAATCGACTCATCAAGACAGCGGAAAAAATCGTTAAATTGTGCGACGTGTTAGTCTACTCGGGCAGCGGAGCACTCATCGACGCAATTAAGGAAGCCGCAAGGAGGGAACACGTACACGCTTATGACATCGACGATTAGTGTAACCATGGTAGAAGGCACATCAGAGACAGGTAGTGATGAATTTCATGTCATCTTCCCCGACAAAACAGAATGGAAAACAAGAACGCCATTCTTTTCTAGCCTAGAAAAGAATGGCGTTCAACTACATGCGACAGTCCTTCTAGGTGCTGCACAAAAGTGGTACAACATCGCAATGACGATGTAGATGCCCCTGACGGGGCAAGAATCTATTGTAGAAAACACAGAGGGGCACTCCAATAAAGAGTGCCCCTCTGTGTTACCAAGGAGGAGGATGATGGGTTTCGGCAAACCCACCCGGATCATAGTCTGGGCCATCCTTTGCGTCAATGTTATCGGCTACAAAGCCAACCCCAAGGAGGAACCAAGATGATGTACCCATGGCTCAGAGTGAGCAACGGCTCGATGATGGTTCACGCCATCGAGATGGACCCGGTCTATCGTGTACGTGACGAGAAAGTAGTACCATTTACCTACTGGCTAATGGGCGAACGCACATTCTATGACATGCTGGGAGAATGGATTTCTGATTTCTCCAGAGCCCACCCGGGCTACAGTGCAGAACCGGACTTTGACACCAGGAAACTCTTTATTACACGAGGGGGTATGAAGGTTGAGGGCAAGCTGCCCGACGACGTGGCGGCGTCCTGCGCCATCCTGGAGGCAAGTGTGTCTAGCTTCTTTGACGAGGTGCCGGAGATTCAGCGCAACATGCGTGAAAATGTTGCGCTTTGATAAGTAATGTTATATTTTAAGTAGGGGAGAGGAGTAGCCATGAAGAGGGAATGCAGATATTGCGGCAGAATTTGGGAAACAAGGGAGGGCGCACCAGAAAGATGAAATATTCTTTTGTCAAATTCAATCAATAGGCATGAGAGGATGCGGCCTGATGGATGAATTCGATAGGCGTGCCTCTGCGCACAGAGCGAACAAGCGCATGGAAAAAAGACCGAATAAATTCTCGTCAGTCACCAACAATATCACACACCCTGGCATGATCCTCAGGATCAAGATCAAGGAGGGGGAGCAAATATACGGAGGGAAACTTCATGTCACTGCACAGAATCACAGAGCGTGAAGGCAACACAGTGACACTGACCCCTGGCCTCAACGGAAGCAGGAACTTCGGCGTCATCTATCGGGACGGGAAACTGGTGGCCATGGAGGGATACGACAAAGAAGAAAAGCATCGTGTAGCGGTTCTGGTACTTGTCGTAGGTTCTCACCTGGTCTCGCCGGTACTCATCCTCAACAAAACAGAAGGCGGACTTTCGGCAGTTCATAAAATTGGAAAGGTCATGGCAATTGTAAATGGAAGAGAAGCGGAAAGCCTCGGAGGAGGCACGGAAACTGGAAGCGTATCTGGAGAAATTAAAATACTTGAACTTGAAGCCCTGTCTTTTTAGAAGTGGGGCAGTTGGAATCTGGAGAGGCGCATGCTGGTACACGACGCAAAATGCCAATAGTTGTGTTGTAAATCGACTCTACGCATTGATTGATGACGGCAAGATCACGACCAAACTAGACGTAACCGATGTCGCCGATGGCGATACGGGAAGCCAGTATGATGTAGTGGGCTGGTTTACCGGAGATGTATTGAAGTTTCAGCGTCATAACCCGTTTGGCTGGTTCATCGCACTGGAGGAATGCTTTGCTCCAGCATCAAAGAGGTACAAGCATGTTGTGTGGATTAAGGAGCTAGAATGAGACATCTCCTCTTCAAGATAGAACGTAAAGAACCAAAGAGCCAAAACATGTACTCGGTTCCTATCTTCTATACAGGACGCACACCTGTCGACGCCTTCCTCTCTTTCATGCACGACCATGATGTCAAGGAGATGGCTGCATTTATCGAGCCAATCTTATGGGTGTGGAATGATCACGATTCCTATCGTACGGAACTCTTCTTGCAGGGTAATCGCAAGCGATTCACCTTCAACGTGGAGAGAAGCAGGAGAGAGAGAGGCGAGTACCTGCCGGGAGAAGAAGATAGAGACCACTACGGAGCAAGGGTGGTACTCGCCAACACGGTGGCCCAGCACATGAAGGACGTGCTTACAAAGCTGATGGTGGAAATGAATGAGACTTAAACTGGCCAGCTACGCAGACCGTACCCCGGAGATGTATAAAATTATCACCGGGGCGCTAAAAAAAGGCAACAAGATCGAACTCTCATTTAGAGACTTAGATCAAGGCCAGGCCATGTCTGCTTCTGCGCCGTTTAAGGCTCTCTACCTACAATACAGACCATCTGAAATCGCTAGGTACATGGGGGTTCCCAAGATGGATCTAAATCAAAGAGAGCAAGCAGCCAAAGCAATATGGTATGCCGAAATCTCAAAAATAAAAGAGCTCTCCGAAGGAACCAGAGAGCTCGTGGAAATCTGTAATGAAATCAATGCCATCCCTCACGATTTCGTGGGGGACTTGCATGATGCCATGGTAAAAGAGAGCGACGTGGACGGAATGATGTTGCTGTCCGACAATACGGGCATCACCATCACCTACACACGCACGGACTTGAAAGAATTCACTTCGCAGGGGTTTAGCTACCGCAACAAAAAGTCAACACCCGTCACGAAGCCGTACCCAGTCGGCAAGAGGCCCATGCCTCTATAGACCGTCGTCTTCGCCTTCTTCGTCGTCAACGACGGTGAAATCAGTCTCGACGATGGCTTCTTCAATCTGTTTGCGAACATCCGTCTCACCGTCTCCATTGGAGCCGTTGAAGATCAGGTTGCCGTTGACGAAGATGGGCTTGTTCTGGGCCAGGATACGCACGATGTCAGCATCGTTGCCGTTGCTATCATTGGCAGTCTCCTTGCCATACTTGAGCATAACTTCCGCCGCACGAACTCTGGCCGCAGCGCTGTCTCCATTCTCCATCACGTCGATGAGCGTCATCACAGCGTTTGCTTGGTTAGAGCGCAAAAGAATCTCAGTCGTCTTATTGATACGCCAGGATTCGGGGATGACCATCTCGGAAATTCCCGGATCCTTTGCCCATTTGTCGTAGGTAGACAAGGAGATGCCCACGATCTCGGCCACCTGATGGCGAGTGAGGTTACGGTTCGCATCGAACAGGAGATTGGCAAAGGTTTGCTTCTTGATATTTGTCTCAACTGCGGTCATTGGTGCCATGAATTGATTGTCTCATTTCGTGTGTGTTCGGTCAAGGGTAACACTTGTAATTTTTGAATAATAGTATTATAATTCGGAGGCAACAGATGTACAAGAAACTTCTTACGGTATTCCAGAAGCAGGAGGAATACCGTGACTTTTCCACAGTGGAAGTCCTGTTTGATGTGCTGTTTCACAAGTACCTCGGACCTACCGTGGTGCGACACGGTCTCAGCGAGGATGACGTCGAGTCAGCCAAGGGCAAAATTATCGATGCGTTCTGCAAGAAAGAACATCGGCGAGTACTTGCTTCTCTCATTTCGGAGTTAGGCAAGTCCAGGGATCTGGTTGCCGAATCGAAAACTGAGGCACCACGCAAGACGTACGTCGCCGATGTCATGCGCCGCCTCGAGGAGATTCTAGATGAAAGTGATCACAACCGACAGCCAAATTCGACTATATCGTGAAAAGGCGAGGGAGGCCATTCGCCTTTCCGAGCCAGAAGATGATATCTCCGATCTCACGGCAGACATCCGTCTGATCGATACCTTCCTCGTCGCCAAGTACCCAAAACTCATTCCGCAATGTACTGTTTGCGGCCATCAGTCGTCTTCGGTAGTCCTTATCAACGAGATGACATTCTGCCGGGGGTGCCTGTCTATCGCCTTGCAGCAACTAGGAGTAAACCAGTGAGAGAAGATTCAGTCCCCAAGCTGTTATCGTCCTTGATGCGAACCAAAGACGATACGTACGTCGAAGATGTTTTCGCAAAGCTCACCGTAGAACAAGTAGACATGGTCTCTCCTTCATTCGGCCACCTCTACGCAGCAATTATTCATGCGAACGATGCCACCAACGGCAAAGACCGAAGCGTTGATATGATCGAAAGCGTTGCCTCCCGTAAGTCCTACGGGGAGGGCACGTTGCAGGAAGCCATGCGCTCCAGGGGCATTACCCGCTCCGTCATGGAGAGAATAGCTGAGGAAGTCGTTACCGAAAGCAGCGGAAAAGAGTACCTGGAGGCTGTCCTGCGGGAGGCCATGGGGATCACGCTCAACCAGGCCGCTATCCGTTTGATCGAGGTAGCCAGAGACATGTCCATCCCAACGGGTGGACTGCTGGCCGAAGTCGACCGACTCGTCACCAATGCCACTACCATGGGCGGTAGTAACCTCAAGCACGCCCGTGTGGTCTCTGACCAGATTTGGCGTGTAGCGACGGGCGGAGAGCCTCCCAAGAACCGACGTATCCGTAGCGGCAACAGAATGTTCGACAAATACTTTGGCGGACACAACGCTGGCAAGGTGATTGTCGTCACAGCCCCGCCGCAAAACTCAAAGACCACCTACTTCCAAAACCTCATCTTCTACCCTCTCCATACCGGAGAGATGGCCGTTGCCTACTTCGCCAGAGAGGATGACGACTGGAGCATCATCCCCGCCATGATCAGTCAAGCATCAGATCCCCGTTCACCTTGGCTCCTCAACGAGAAACGACCTGGCAACACGTACTTGCACGTAGACCGTGTAAAAGAGATTGGTCAAGGTGAAGGTGCGAACCCCACGAAGGAAGAGCTACTGGTCCTCAAGAACGCCAAAGGCATCGTCTCTAAGATGGATATGTATATCGACGCCGTAAGTCGTAGTCCTCAAGAAATGCGGGCTACGATTCGTCGAATCGTTCGCATGCACCCAGACAAGTTTGTTCTGTGCATCGTCGACTACATCCAGTTGTCTGGCACCGAAGGCAAAACGGAGATTGACCGACTGGAAGAAGTTACTCAGTTCGTCAGAGATTCCATGACCAAAGAGTTGGCTCAGCGTGGCGGGTGGATTGTTACATCCCAGCTAGACAAATCCACCACTTCCAACGCTGGCAAAATTGCGAGTGGCGGGCAAGACATCTACCCTGACGAGGCCTACCAGATGGCGGGCATGAAGGGATCCTCGACCATCGAGCAATTCGCAGACGGCATCATCGGCACCTTGATGCCGAGCGTCTATCAGAATGGCCCGGAGTCTCTAGCTAGCGCCAACCAGACAAAGGAGGAAATCAACATTACGGTCTTCAAGAACAAGATCAGGCGCAAGCGAGGTCGGGGAAAACAAGAGATGGACACCCGAACCGGCGTGATTTCGGACGTGAAAAATGACCGATAGACAGATCACGAAAGCAAAAATGTGCTGGCATTGCGCACATGGTCGCTTCGAGCGTAGAAGCACCAAGGGCGCAGTGCGCTACAGCGGAACGTGCATGCAGGGCGTCAAGGGAGAAGGGGATATCCCGGAATCATACAGGCCACCAAAGGCCTTCTATGCGGACCTGCGAGATGGTACATTTTGCACGACATACGATGAATTTGTCGAGAAAAATGCCACTATCTATTGGCCGCACAGAATCGCAATGGATAAGAGCACGAAGAGTCCGAACGTCAGGTACATGCCGGAAGCCAGACTTGCCGAAGAGTTTCGCTGCATGCTCTGGCTGCATGATAACGACAATCAAATCGATTCCGTATCTTGGTCCGATGTGTGTGACGCCTACGAGAGGTGCGCAGAATGATCAAGAACAGGGCAACCGTCTATCACGCATGGGGATTCAACGTCATCCCAGTCGAAAATGACAAACGCCCTGTCGTGACAGGAAGCTACTGGAAGGGTGGAGAACTGTTGCCGAGTCGGTACTTCTGGCAGCAATGGAACAAGGCCAGGCAGTCCATGTCTCAGATGGACACGATGCCGTGGGCCAATGCAACCGGGGTGGCAGGCGTGTGCGGTGTGGGCGACATGACGTGCATCGACTTTGACCACTCCGCCTTCACGCCGGTCAAGAGAGTCTTATACTTGTTAGGTCTTAACCAGAGATACAGATGGGTAGTCAAGACTCCCGGTGGAGGATACCATGTCTGGGTTAAGGCGGAAGGCGAGATGCCGACTCGCCTTCACCTAGAAGGCATCGGTGCCGACCACGTAGAAATAAGGCACTTCGGCCACCTGACCATGCTGCCAGGTTCAGTACATCCATCTGGCGGCACGTACCAGTTCGTAGGAAGGCAACCGATAGAGGCGCCTGCCAGAATATACGCCTCTACGATCCTGAGAGCCTACGCAGATGTCACCATAGAAAAAGAGAAGCCGGAGCGCACTTCAAACCGTGTTCTCGCCTTCACGTCAAATGCTCAGTACGCCAATGCAGCCATGCGCAACGAGATGAACAGACTGGCAACAGTAGGCAAAGGTCGCAGGAACGATGCCCTCAACGAGTGCGCCTTCAATCTAGGCCAGCTTGTTGCATCAGGCGACTTGAACGAAACGGAAGTATTCGACAATCTAACTGCTGTGGCTACTGGCATAGGCTTGGGGCACATCGAGATCGAGAAAACCATACGAAGCGGAGTCAAAAATGGAAGAGAGCACACTCGGGGCATTAGGGCTGCTTAAGGCAATGATTCAGCAGGCCGCTAGAGATATGGAGAAAGACGAAGAGGTCGACGGTTTTCCCAACGGGGAGATGGCGGCACTCGATTTCTTTCATTCAGAGGTGTTCGATGACCTCTGCTATGGCAGCGGCATAGATCCAGATGGCCTGCTGGCAAAGCTGGGCATTCCTGACACCAGCGGGTGTCAGTGCTACCAGTGCAGAAGAGACTTCACGGCAGAGGCGACT
>Ga0100403_1000700_pt1 | contig 32894 bp, 25 predicted proteins | sample CryGeymet201501t_FD_83663 | JGI IMG/M metagenome (GOLD analysis project Ga0100403, IMG submission 83663) | Groundwater microbial communities from Crystal Geyser aquifers in Utah, USA - Crystal Geyser metaG 2015-01t | ecosystem: Environmental > Aquatic > Deep subsurface > Groundwater | place... | reverse complement strand
TTCCAGTTAGTCTAGTTATGTGATCGAGCCATCCCGGATTTGTTTTGCTGATTTCTTGAATCAAGCCAGGAGAAAAATATCTGGTGACACGAGATGCGCTTTCTAATGGAGAAAGCATACTGCTAACCTGGAATGTACGAAGTATTCTAGCTGGAGAATATTCTTCTATTCCACGAGCAGCTAATGCTAAATAATCAAAGCCTCTTTTTCCGTTAGAAAACTCTAAGCTTCCAAGCATGCCAGTTGCGGCAATACCTGCACCGAACCCCATATAGGCTGGAATTTGAGAAGAGACAGGATGGGCTAATGGCTGATCACCATAAGTCCACTGATCGGATCCTTGATAGCGTGCTGGAATAAAAGCCATTAATGATCACTATTTCCCCTTTTGACTATCTAGATACTCAAGCACATCAGCGTAAATAACTTGTGCGTCTGATACCATTTGAGCACGAATTATATGAGAATCAACAAGATCATGGCCCCTTAACCCTTTTTCGGCCTCTTTCCTTTCTTTTTCTAGATCTCTTGCCTTAAGTCTTTTGTTAGGGTTAGCTATGATTGGAGAAACAACGTCTTCTATTTTTTGGCTACTTAAACTTCCCTGAGGATTTTTGGGATCTGTGTTATGAATAGCCCAAAGATCGTTTGCATCAATATTTCTTTTCTTTGGCTTTTCTTCTTTAATGTCTTTTGTTATTAGTTCAAAAGGACCTTGGATGATATTCATAGCTATAAGCTTTTTCTCTGCCTGAGCAACCAGAAGTAAAAATGCCTTATAGTTTAATTTATAAATATCCTCTACTCGGTAGGATGGAAAAGCAATTGTAATCCACTCTCCCATATCGTAGATAGAGGCAAAACGCGGATCTCGAATCGCATATCTTGCATAATCCAAGTCGTTAGTAAAGCCTTCGGCTGAACCGGGACCTGAATTTGCAATAATATTAAACACTACTGTTGCAACAGTACCAGCAAGAAGCTGATCCATATTGCGAACTAGATTATCGTCTAGTACACATTTTCTAAAGATTTCATCTTCTATTACTGCAATTGGAACTATACTATTTTCGTACTGTTGAGAATACGAAATAAAATCTTCTAGACTGAGAAGTTTCCAGGGAACGATAGTCTCATCGTCAAAAACAGTTACAAAGACTTCTCCGTAGAGTTTTCTCGTCTGAACTAGACGATGGTGCATTAGAACCTACAGTTTGCCAACAAGCATTGCAGCACCTTGTGGGGTGTAGAAATTAGAGTTCTGCATAATTTGCTCGTGTAGGGTAGAGAGGGTGCCTGCCTTAGAGTCATCCCAGCTAACTTCCAAAGAACGCCAAAGAAGACATTTTGCAACCATAGATTCTTCTATCTTCATAGGGTTAAGTTGGACATTGTTTTTCTGAGCTTCTTCGAGTTCTGTCTGTAGAACGATCCATTCTTTTCTAGAGATAGCGCGCCAAACATAAACCTCATCGTTAGAAAAACCAGAAACAAAAACATCTCCGTATTTTGCTTTCCACTGTTCTACTTGTTGATCAGATGGACGTGATGCAACCTTCTTATAAACATCAACAATGGTTTCTTCTTTCTGTTCTTCTTGTTCGACATCTTTAGTTTCGGTCGTTTCGTTTACCTGTGTCATTAAAAACTCCTATACTACGGTTCTAGCAATAAAGTCATAAACTTCTTGTACCGCTTCTCCCCCTACTCTAATTGTTTTCATTTGTCCAGTCAACCTAACATCTAATATTTTTTGAACTGTATGGTTTGCTTTAGGCTCTTCGTAATTTCCAAAAACTACAAAAATATCAAAACCATCAAAGGCAGGATCAACTGGATTGCGAATCTGCTTAGTAAGCTTTTGGTTTGTATTGCTTTTCGCCCAGATCTGATCTTCAAACTCTTCAACTATGTTTTCAAAGACCCTGTCTCTCGGGTTTTTAACTCCAAATGTAGCATATCCAGCTAAATCGTTATAGAACTTGTAGCGATCTCCTCTTGTGCCTCCCCCGTTAACCACTCTCTCAATGCTTTCTCTGTTGATTCGTGTTCCATTGGAACCCCATACAGGTCTACGATCTACTGGTCCACGAAGAGGATCTATTCCAAGAGCCTTATCTTGTTTACTAAAGCTTTCTTTTGATGTATCAAAAGATGCTGCAGTAGAAATATTTTTAAATCTTCTTAGAACAGCCCAAAGATATCCCGCTTCTTTGTAGTTGATAGACATTTGGCCGCTAACCATTGACTGCCCAGAAGATACATCGTCCCAATACTGAGAAGCGTATCCAAAGATGGGGGTCTTCTGATGATGAATGGAATACTGTAGTCCAGTAATTTCGTCTATCCAAACGTCACCAATATATAAGAACATTTGACTGCCGCTAAAATACTCTAAGTCGTAAACTTCGGGAGATTGTGTAAATTGAGATGTCAATGTTTATCTCTCCTAAATAAAAGGATTGCGGCGTCTTGTAAACCTACCAAACGAACTATCGTTTTTGTATTTTTGATAATCTTCTTCAAAAATAAGACTGCTTGCAGATTTTGCAATGCCTTTCTGCAGTTGATTACTGACTGAATCTATTTGTCTCTTCCCAACTCTTCTCATTGGGTCAAAATCTCTAGCTACGAAGTTTACAGTATTTTCTGTAATTAAATCCTCAATAGACATTGTTTGACCCTCAGATACAAACTCGACTCCGTATATATCCATTCTGGAAATAGCCCCATATTCATTAGCAAAAGAAATAAGAATATCTACTGGGGGTAGTTGGTCCATAACAGCAGAAGTGACACTTGATGCTTCAAAATCTGTAGGATGAGCCTCTAAGAATTCATACAAAACGTGTTTGTCGAAAACAGTGAAAATAAGGGAACCAGCGATTTCTCTCGGACCTCTTGTGAATCCAGCTGGATAAACTGTTCCACATCTACGAACCGCTCTCTTATCACGAAAAGTAGAAATAGATAGAGTTTGCACTTCGGCGAGTGTTTTTGTGATTGTAGATGGTCTTGCCTTAGCAATGTCAGCAGCATCCTTTGATGCTATTTGAAGATTTTGAGAGCTTTCAAAAGTATCTTTCATTAGTCTATTTTTGCGTTGAAGTAGTCGAAGATATGTATCGCTACCTGGAAGCTGATCGGCAAGCCTGGTATTGATTTTGCTCAGATTTCTTCTATTTCGTTCTAGCTGACTTGTATACATTGTTACTATTTCTTGAGGATCTATTCTTGTCCCAATATCGTTAACATTTCCTCTGTTGATTTTGATTAACACCTGTATATCACAACCTGCATACGTTGTGTTATTTAGATATACCGATCCCGCAAGCTTTGGCTTTTTAGGATCGCCAGCTAAGGTAGTTGGATTAGTGTGGTCGTGGTCTAAGCCCATAGTTATCACCTATAAGTAGCTTATGTTGAAGAAAAAACATGTCAACAATAGGTAAAAAAATAGCCATCAAAAGATGGCTATTTTAAAGAAGAAGATAAGAAGAGAAATTAAGCTCCCGAAGAAACTCCACCCTGGCTTATGATCTTTTTAGTGTTTGCACTTGGAACATGCGTCCATCCGATAATCTGACGAGCCACATAAGTATGCTGTTGTTCAGTTACGATGTCGTCAATGGAGACTCCAGAACCTTCGTTAAGAAGTTCAACACCAAAGATTCTCATAACAGCAAGAGCACCGTACTCGTTAGCAGCAGCTAGGGTAATATCGAACGGAGGAATCTGATCGGCATACCATGCTGTTGCTAGTTCTTGATCTCCTCCAACAGTAGCAATTGGAGACTCTGCGTTTTGAACCTGAGTAGCTGGAGTAACTCCGCTTGTACTTGTTAGGTTCGAAGAGCTTAGATCGTTTGGGTCTTTAAACGCTGGTCTGATATCGTCTTTGTCTGATTGGAACTTAAGTCCACCATCAGCAGCCATACCACCTAGAATACCAAGAATGGCAGAACGGTCAAAGACAATAAAGATAAGTGTTCCGGCAATACCACGTTTACCTCTAGAGAAAGAGCGGGCATCGGCTGAACCCATCGTAAAGATAGGGGCTTTTTCTCTAGTGATACTGTAGCTAATAGCCTGAAGAGACCCAACGGGTTTGTTTCCAAACACCGCCTTAATGTCCACTCCAGAAAAACTATTATAACTTGCCAAATATTGACTAACTTGTGAGGCCATTTAAATCACTCCTTATGATGCAGCAAGGGCTACATATACGCTAATTTGACGCAATTCGAAAGCAGGCACACAAACCAACTCAATATTTGCCTTTCCTTGAACTTGCATTGTTGGAGTTGAGATTACAACGAAATCGTAACGTTGCAAGTATTCTCCCTTCTGTGCCTTCAAAAGTGACTGATCTACGTTTGTCTCTAGGGCAGCCAATCTAGGTCCGGTGATAGCTTCGCCAAGAAATGGTTCTCCAGCAGCACGAATTCCATCAATAACAGCCTTGACGATACGAACAGTAGACAGTCTCTTGTAGTCGCTATCTGGACGAGCAGCCGTAGGAGCATCAGCAACTACGATTCCCTTATTTGGTTTGCTATGGAACATAACGTAACCATAGCCAGCTAGAGTATCAACCTTAGAGGTTGCAATCCTAAAAGGTAGTCGAATTCCTGGCTGAACCTTGTTTGTTGGAGCCGAATTCTCTGCTAGAGAAGAAACCAGACCAACATAAGGAGCCACACCAGCTGATACATAAGGTAGGGCAGAGGCCGAGTTGGACATAACAACCTGGCCAGCAACCAGGCTGAGATACTTACCGATATCGATAAGGTGATCATTTCTGTCCTTTAGCTGGTTGCCACCTGGGTAACCTGAGTCGGTAGCAATAAAGCCACCAAACTTTAGTCCATCTACTGAATTGATTGCATGACCTGGCAATCCTGTTCCAGCATTTGCCTTACGACCTGCAACCCACTTGAGACCAAGAAGACCCGTACCATTAGTGCTAATAACCTCGTTACCTGCGGAATCCTCAGAGCTAACTGGCTCCTTTCCAATCCAAGCATTAACGTCTTTACCACTCCAGGAAACTGGAGGCTTAACACCGACAGCACCATGCATCATGTCGTGGTTCTCAGACTGACGATAACAGAAATCAGCCAACTGATAAGCAAAGTTTGCTTCATTAAAGTCAGATGATTCAAGAGCTACGCCATTGGCATCAGTGGTGGCAGAGGCAGATCCAACGCTTGGATAAATCTCAGCAATACCATCACGATCAAGATCCCACCAGAAATACCATTCGCCCTGATACTCTTGAGCGAAAACCTCTCCAAGGGCGTCATAGAAGGTACCTGGAGTTGGATAAGTAGAGGATGATGCCCATGGAGCAGAAGTATTCAATGCGGAAACTTCAGCTGTGGTCATATCTCTAACGTTGCTATCATCAGCGTAGACATTACGAGGAAGAACCAAGTCGATGTCCTCGTTTTCGATCTCTAGATATCCCTTATAAAGGGCTTCGTAAAGCTCCATTCTACTTAGAAGAACACCATCGTCACCAGCAGTATAACTAGCTCCACTTACACCGTCAGAAAGAGCCAGTGTAATAGGAACAGCTAAGCTTCCAATATCTCCTGGGTTACCAACGGCGGTACCAGAGACAGATACTTCGTTTTCGTCGATAGCAGCTGATGGGTAGACTGGGTTATTGTCGTAAACCAAGAAATCATCGGATGTTCTCCAGACTCTTAGACGACCTGTTGAATCTTCCCAGAAGATTTTGTAATCGCTACCCGCACCAGCATCCTTGCTAACGGTTTCAATAGTGATTCCGCCACCAACATCTGCTAGGGTTGCTGCAACTGCGCCAATTCTTAGAAGTCTAATGTTAGTTGCTCCACCTGATAAAACCTCAAAAAGACCTCTAACAAGAGTTCCGTCAGTGCGTCCAAATTCGTTAACAGCAGTAGATACGCTATCTACTGAGTAGAATCGGTTTGTGCCACGAGATGCAGTTCCCATAACGAGAACGACTGGAGCGCTACTAACAGGTGAAACGTTCAAGTTCCCGTCAATTAAATGACCAAACTGCCCTGGCAAGTTTTCATAGGACATATGTATGCCTCCTAGCTTAAATTCTGACCGATACCTAGTCTTACACAGATTTGCTCAAGTTCTTTTGTGCTGATTACCTTTAGTCTCTCTGTCTTGATGTAGTAGTCTATTGGTCTTCCGAAATATTTCTGATTATTCACGTTTATAATTTGAGATGGCCCGCGACCTTCATATAAAATTCTGTTAATTCCGCTGTATCTAAAAAACCATCCATATTCTTCCATCGCGTTCTCTACCCAAATTTCTCGTTCGTTTGCTTGTTTATTTGTTCTTGCCCAGCAAGTAACACGCACTATATTGTCATACCAGTAACCTATAACAGCTAATTCGTAACCAGGATGATTTGGATCATTGTGAATTGTCTCTCTTAAAACACCCTGTCTTGACTTTATCTTCTGTTCAAAGGGAGCACCTGTTCCAAACGCACCGGGTTCTCTTTTCTCAAGAGAAATTGTAATTGTTTCAAACTCAGCACCAATATCTGGTAGTTCATAGGTTATTATCGGCTTTGCGTCTTCTGTATCTTCTGACCTAACAACAAAATCATCTAATGCTGTTTTTATAAGTTCCATCGCTTCATTAATATTTTTTGCGGGAAAAGGTGTAACAGAAGGAGTATTTAACGCCCTTTGTACTGCCAACCCTAACTCGTTCTCTAGAATTACTTTTACTAGTGTTTTTTCTTGCAATAGAGTCTGGTCTTCAACTAAACTAAAAACATCGGTTGTCATTATGCCTCCGAGTAGCTAGGAGAGTTTAGCCATTTAACGCTCTCTTGTCTTGTAAACAGTTTAAAGTATTCTAGTTTTCCATTATCTGATCTGTAGTCCCAAGATTTTTCTATTCTATAAATTCCAGTTCTTTTGTTTGGTACGATAGCAGAACCTGAGGTATCTAGAGAAAGAGTGGCTATTTTATCTGCTTCAGTTATTGCTGTCGAATACCAAACATAGAATATCACAACTGGAATGTTTATCAAGCCAGGCTCCTTGGCAAAGTTAAGTAGAGCGTTGTCGGTATCCGAATTTCCAAGCACTCTGTATATTTTTAATGCCGTTTCATCCCATAGATAACCCTCTCCAAAGCAGATAGGGCAGAAGCGATCTTTCTCTGGTTCGCTATAGAAATTGTCTACGCAACTGCATTTTGTTTTCTGTCCATTTCCGTCAAGACGCATTTTACGCAAAAGAGCTGGCTGAGACTTTGCAATCTCAGGATAATGCCCATCCATAGTGCGCTCGAACTCAACTCTCATGTTTGGTTCTGTTTGACTAGTGCCGTACACAGAAGAGAGAGAGCTAGAGGAATAGAAATCGTTTTTACCCATTACCTGTCCCACCAACCCTTTCTATACCTTCTATATCCAGTTAGTCGTATACGAGCATTAGCCGCTGGAACCGGATGTCCATCTCTTAGCCAATCTCTACCAACAGCAGGTCTATCTGGATCGAGTTCGCCTTTCACAACCATAGATGGCGTTTGAACTTGGCGACCTCCAGCAAGGAGAGCGCCCTCCCACTTTAGTAGACACTCCTCTGCCTTCTCCATTGGCTTGTCATAGCCTCTGTTGCCAGACGTGTCGTAGGATACCTCTAGATCTCCAAGTCGCTTAGACTTCAATCTACCGCCTCCAGCGGCAGCATTCATTAGGAGTATTAGTGCTGCTCGGCAGCAGACCCACTGACTTCTTACAAACTGATAGTATTCATCGGTAGAATTCATCTTATTCCAGGTAAGAGAGTCTGCTTCCTTGGAGGCTAGGTGAATGGCGATATTGATAGTATCGTTTTTTAGGTCTGCAATATAAGCGCCGATCATAACTCTAATACGACGAAGAGTACAATAGTAGGGATAGTATTCGGTCGTAAACCAGAACTCGTAATCTTCAGATAGAGAGTTTCCGTCTGTATCTAAGATACCTGTACCAAGAGTTACGGTAACTAGATTGTTTCTAAAGAGCATGTCTTGAGGAACAGTAATAGTTAGTTCTGGACCGTCTACGGCTGTAGTAACTTCGATAAGACCAGAAGCGGTTACAGATGTTTCTCCCGTAACTGACTCTGCAAAGACAGTAAGATTTAGGCCGTTTAGAACTGTAGATTCATTAATGTCATTATTGAAGTTTACAACAATATCATAAGCGCCACTTTCTGGAAGAGTTTGATGAGACGCTTCATTAGCTGGAACAGTACTACTTACCTCAAGAGCAGTGGAAGCAGAAGAAGAGGTGACAGGGTCGCCAGTGATAGAGGTACTAACCGTTGTAGGAATTTCTACAATTGCACCACTGCCAGTCTTAAACGTCCAATACATATTACCGGATAAACCGGTTCTCTCTTTAACCAAAAAAGTAAAGGTGTCTCCGATTTCATATGTACCATCATCAAACTTAGCTAAAATACCTGAACCTAAAGAGACTCCAGACTTCTTAGTTCTATAGGGACCATAAGTGGTAAAAGGATCTGAGTTTTTATAAAACGTAAACTTAGAGATTCCTGCCGCGCCAGCAGTGGTAATCTCCAGGTTATAAGTATCAGTAAAGGTGCCAGAATAAACGCCTTCTAAGGTAATATCACCATTGCCAGTATTAAGACCTGAGGCTGAATCGTAGATTGTTCTTTCGGAAATACCCGAGATGAAATCGTCAGTTAGATCATCGTCACCAGACAAGAAGACACTGTACTCTGTGTTTTCACGAAGTCTTTCAGATGGAGTAAAGATAGCTTTTGTTCTATATAGTAATCCTGATCCAGCCGTATCCTTAGTTTCTACCTCTAAGTTATCGTCAACTAAGTCTATCCTTTTAAAACTTATCTCTCCCTGAACAATCCCCTTAAATGCAGGAGAGTTAAGAATAGAACTTTCTTCTCCAGAGCTTTCTGCTCCAAAAAGATTTTGAAGATCTGGACCTATAAAAGTATCGTAATCTCTTCCGGTAACAAAAAAGGCTCCTCCTGAAGAGAGAATACCTTCATCCATTGCTCTATCGAAGAGGACAGAAATAGTTGCAGCTGTAGGAACACCCAAGCCTGAAACGGCTGGGTAAATAGAGGTTACAATGTCGGTGATACTAGTCAAAAGAAAATCACCACCAAAGGTTAGTTAGATTAGCGAGCTGCTATCTCAGCTACCTTACCAAAACTAATCTCAATCGTTTCCTCGTCAGATTCTACCACATCAAACACAGAAGCCAAGCGATCCGCATTATCAAGGACAGCTTTTTCGTGCTTGGTTAGTTTGACTTTAGTTTTTCTTAGTTTGTCTGCAATCTTCTCTTCTGCAGAAACTATTCTGGATTCGATGTGTTTAACTATATTTGTTCTGTTTTTGGTTTCTTGTTCCTTCTTGAGCATTTTACGTAAGAAGCGAGTATCTTTTTCTTTTTTAATAGATGTTCTTACCGCAGCTATAGATCCTGTAAGGATAAATTCAATTTTCTCGTCTTCTTTCTTATCTTTCTCTGCCTTTTCTTTTAGATATAAAGCAGCGGCAGTCTCCTTCTCTACCTTCACAACCTCTTCTTTTGTTTTAGCTTTCTGGACATTAAGAGAATTCCAGTGTTTGTACAGATCCTCAAAAGAAACATCGCTACTGATTTCACCTCTGTGAACCGAATCCAGTACCTTTTTCTGGCCACCCTCGTCTAGTTGATCGAAATCTACCTCAACTGGACCTGTGTTTACAAAGTTCAGGTTAACGATAATGTTATCACGTTCGCCTAGCATCCAGATAGATGGGCCGTCTTCCGTGAGTGTAATCCAAATTTTCATTCAAACTCCTTTCTGTAATAATAAAAAACCCCACCACACATTTTAGTGCAGCGGGGTCTTTTAAGTCAAGAAGGAATCAACCTATAGAGCTAGAGGGGTTGACTCATCGATATTCTGCCATCCAGAGGATACCGATACAGTAGCCTGAGCTGGTAGCACGATCTCGTTTGGAATAACCTTGACGTTCTTCAGAACAACAGCTGCCTGTCCCTCATCGAACATCTGTAGAGCATAACGTTCACGAAGCTTGATCTTCATGATGTCTCTAGCAGGATCATTCCATTCCTCTGTGGTGATTGGCTCATCGATAACTAGAGCACCTAGATGACCACTCTGGAACATATAGATGTCAGTTAGCTTGCGAGCTGCATCAAAAGGAACGAATGGGCTAACAATGATCTTAAAAGGAACATTGAAGTAGCTTGGTAGCTGTGGAGCAGAACTCAAGGTCTGAGGATACTCAAGTAGAGTACTAGGAGTTAGACCATGAGGAGCTGTGTTACCAGTAGAGGTCTGTCCAGGAACAATGTTCTGACCAGAAGCAGCACCGACGCCACCCTGTCCAGCGGCAGACCATGGACGAGTTCCAGCAGGATTACCAGAATAACCAGCGAAGAAGTTGCCGCCGCCATTCTGTTGAACGAATGAGCGAAGAACTGGATCCTTGACCCACATCAACCATGAAAGTGGATGCATCAAAATAGTATCAGCCAAATAACCCTGAGCCATCAAATGAGCATAAGCGTCAAAGATGTCATCCATGATTACTGAACCATTAGGTGCGCCGTACATATCGCGACCGTGAGTTACACCATTAACCGAACGAGTTGGGTTAAGGTTGTCGAAGACTGGTGTACCCAAGCTACGAATCATATCAAAGCATTTAACTTCTTTGTGGCGAGCTAGAGCATAGCCTGCCTGACGAAGAAGCATTGAGATAATGTCGAACTGACTGAAGCGAATCATCTCATCGGTAACTTTCAGTGCTAGACCTACTTTACCGATTGTTGCAGTCATCGTTCCACCAGCGATAGATGGACCGGTTTCTGGGTATTCCTGACCTTCGGCAATGTCAGCGGCAGTTAGCGCTCCCATAGCAGGAAAAGTCAGGGTAGTACCATAGCTATACTTAATAGGCGTAAGCAAATTAGTAGCTACCAACAGTGGCTCCACAGCTTCTCTTACGATATTCTCGATAACTCTTGGGAAGAATACCGGGGCTGAGGTTGTTGCAAGAACATCCCTTAGCTCGATTGGCTCATGAAGTCCCGGAATAGCACCTGCGTTATCCCAAAGATAACGAAGCTCTTGGACTGTCATGTCTTTTAGATTAAAATCCATTATAAAAATCCTCCTTAAGATTATCGAGAGATCAGGTTAATGATCGCAACTAGATCTGCAGCTCCAGCAAAATGTAGATTAGCTGGGTAGCCACCGGTAGCAGAACCAGGCATCTGATCCAACTGACCACGGTTTAAGCTAGCAGAGCCAGCAACACCGTTAGCCATGGTACCAGAAGCATCAGTTAGCAACGCTGGATTCCAAGCGGTTCTAACTCTATCAAGAGCATCGCGGGGATGAGTCTCGAAACCTAGAACCTGACCAAGAATAGCGTAACCATCAGTTGCAGGATCGGCCTTAACAAAGTTTGAACCTGCTCCTGCCTTTACAAAGTCACCAGGGACAATAACAGAAGAACCTGCCAATAGAGAGGCGAATTCAGAAGTTACTGTTGGAGCTGTGCCGTAACGGTAGTAAGTAAGACTTACTGTGCCAGCAGCGCCACTTAGTGAAGTTGGAAGAGTTGTTCCATCTGCAGAGTAGATGAAAACTACACCAGCATCGTAGTCAACAAAGAAGTCGCCAGCCTGACTAACGCCAGAAATAGAAGACTTCTCGCTAACTAGGATATCAGAAACATCGTCAGCAGTATTGTCGCTAGCTAGAGCTAGAGTTGTTCTGCTTGTATTCTTTGCTAGGTGAGTCTCGTCTAGAACAAAAGCTACAACTGGATATGTTGTAAGAACAGGAATGTAGCCCGTAGTAGAGTCATAACGACCTGTAGCTTCTCCAGCAATACGTGCTCTTGTAACAACAACTCCATCTCCTAGTGTTGGATTAGAGTCAGTTACGGTAGCATCGATCGTCTCTGAGGCTTCTTGCCCTGGGACAAGAGGTAGACGAAGGACATAGTCGCACAAGAACGCAACTTGGTGTTGCATAATAAAATTGTGCTTATCTAGCTGAGTTGGGTTCCAACCGTCGCCACCTGCCCACTGTAGATAAGGCATTGGACAAACACCAACTGGATACTTAGCGGTAGCATCGTTAAAGGCTAGACCCTGAATACCCATAAAGCCTGAAGTAACAGAGACACCAGCGTTAGCTGCTGTGAAGCCAGCACCACGAGTACCTGTTAGATTGGCCAGAACAACAGTTTTTGCAGTAGTTACCGGATTGCCTGTAGCAACGTCGATAACACCAGCATCAACATCATTCTGAGTGTAGACAACTGATGCACTTGTTAGACCATACTCAGCTGGCATCAGGTATCCTAGGGGATCCATTGAGACAGCCTTACCTGGCATAACAACTACCCAGTTCTCATAGTGCTTGTCATAAAACTTGACTGGAAGCCATGCAGCTGGATGTGTCTCGATGTGTGGACGAATACCCTCTGAGTGTTCCACAACGGGAACAATTCTACCTTGGTGGTCCCAAACCTTGTGATTTCCAGAATACTGGCCAATTGTGTTAAAAGACATCAATAATCCTCCTATTGACTATTGTTGACTGGCAGAAGCATTTAGTCTATCTGTCCAGTCTTTCAAGAAATTATCTGCAACCTTTTCGCCATGTAGTTTCTTTATTTCCCAGTAAGCAATTTTTAGTTCACTTGGAATTTTTGTGGTATCTGTATCTTTAATTACTGGTTCTACTGCGAGCGTTGGGTCCTCTACGGTGCCTTCAGGCTTTCTCGTCATACCAGAAGTAAGCATATCAGCAATCTTCTCTATGTCAACGGAAGCACTAAGGGTTGTGATGGTGTCTGTTAGTTTTTGAACATCAAACGTTCCAAAATCTGTATCTTTCAGCTCTGTTTTTTGCTCAGTTGAAGAAATCTTAAAAAGATCTGAAATATGTGCAATCTTAGCGTTTTTGGCTTCTTCTAGAGCGTCAGCAAGAGACATTTCCAAATTGGAAATATCTTCGGTAAGATATCTTACTTCTTTTTCTAGCCTGTTTACTTTGTCTAAAAGCTTGGCTGTCTCATCATCGCTTATAGTGTTGTTTTCAACCTCGGTAACAGGATCACTAACAACATCTTCTACTTCTGATTTTTCTACTCCAAACCTTTCGGATAGAAGAGTGTACAATCTGTCAACAAGAATTGTAAGTGTTGCTTCGTCAATCACAGGAGTTGCCACTAACTCCTCTGAAGAGTCAGCAACTTGAGTCACTTCTGTTGTTTCTGTCTCTGTGGCTACCTCTTGTGTAGACACTTCCTCTTTTGGGAGCGTTGCGTCAAAAAGAGAATATAGAGTTTCTTCTGACAGATCCTTGTTCTCGTCTACAATCTTCTTAATTAGATTTGGATCAAGTGTTGCGTCTTGAAACTTTTCTTTTAGAAGACTCATAGCCTTTTTAAAAGTCATTGCATTTTCCTCCATAGTTAAATCAACTGCATCAGTTATAAAACTAATGCTAAAGCTGTCTTCTGTTGTAATTGCTGAATCGTTTAAGATACCGAGAATGGCAGAATGGGTGTCGGCAGGTGCGTTAACTACTGACCATTCATTATAGTCAAGATCGCCAGCAACCATAACACAAGTAGTGCCATCATAAACCTTTCCTGGTGTATGCTTGCACTTACCATCTTTAGCCCAATCTTTTTTACAAACTGAACACATAATTGCGTCAGTAGAGGCACCTACAGATCCAGTAAGATATCTCTTGTCTAGGATTTTAAGAATTGCCTCAGAATCGGTAATCTCGGCCACTAGTTCAATGTATCCAAGCCCTTCGTAAGATGGATCGTCAACAAATCTTGTGTCTAAAATATTTTTAGCCACATAACTTACCTGATCTAAAAAAGACATTTCTCCAGCAATAAACTTATCGAAGATATCGTTGTCTTTGAAAGAGTCAGAGATAGTTGCAACACCTGAGCTAATATCTACATACCTAGAAGAGACAACTCTTCCGATTGGATCAGCTTTGTCATTGTGGTGAATTTGAATTGGTTTTGCATACTGAGCAGTAAAAGATGGGGCGCCAGCTTTCATCTTCGAAGGAAGATAGAACCCCTTGTTTCTTGTAACCTTACCGGCGTGAGTAGCTGCAATAACAACCTTGAGAGGGGTTACTGTTTCGCCATCTTTAATCTGCTGACTATAGCTATCTTTTAGTTGAGTACTTACCTGCTCAACCGGTTTAAGGATGAATGTATTTTTAATAGGTATTCTATTTGCCATTAAAAAGCGCTCCTATAAAAGTTTAATATTCATTCTACTGCCGGGATGAAAAGGAGGAACATCGTCAATAGATATATTCTCTAAGCTTGTTCTTTTACCACTTATAGCCTGGCAAGCATCGCAGCCCTCTTCATGTGCCAATAGTTCCAACTCAGCAAGTCCAATAGCTTTTGCACCAAGAACAATACCAAAATTTCTAGCCTTTTTTCTTTCTGTATCCCAAAGAAATCTTGTTCTATACTCGATCGCGTCAAAGGCTAATTGAATTTGTTTCGATATCTCAGTTTGAGCTTCATCGAGTGTAACATCTTCAACCTTTTCGTCAATTCTTCGCTTAGATAGATCTATAGAATCCTTTGCAATTTTATGCAGTCTAAAATAAATGCGATCTGCAATTACAGACCTAGCGTAACTCAGCATACCGATATCGCTCATATTGCCGGTTACCGACTGAAATCCCTGGATAAAGTCAGACATACAGACCGACTTAAATTTGTCTATATTTGTATTTGCCCATGCTGTTGCCTGCGCATTTAGATAGTCGTAATCAATCTTTCTTGAGGTAGAGATTCCTAAAAGAGCACGGTTTTGTGAGTCGCTAGAAAGACTTAAAAAAGACTCGGTTACAAAATTGTCTGCAATGGAGTTTCTTACTCCACTTGTATTTCCCGTTCCTGCTTTTCTTTGAGCACTAGCTTTTTCTTTAGATTCTGTTTTGATTTTTTGTTCTTGAGCTTTCTGGGCAGTCTGTTGTTGTTTGGCAGTTACTCCAGATGAACGAGCTTGAGATGCTACTTGAGAGGCAACCGAATAAGGTTCATCAACAGCACGAATAAGGTTTAGAGGTTCTTCAAATAACTTCCAATAAGTATTGAACCATTCTGGATACTTCTTTGGATCTTGATCTTCTCCGTCTTCTGGAATCTTAATAGGTTTCATTCTGAGCCTGCTTCTAAATTCATCCCAGGTAAGACCATTAGATTTAAACATTTCGGCAGAATGTTGTTCTTGTTCAATGCGATTCTGGATATCTACTTCTGCGAACTCCAGATGAACCATATTCTCTTCTTCCAAAACGTCGTCACCAAACGTAGATTCTAAAAGAAGTTCAGAGATAACATATTGATCCCAAAGAGCTTCAAGGTCGTCTTGAATGGCCTTGACAGCATCTACAAGGGCTCTTGAGAGAGTGTTGGCCGTAGCCCTATTAGTTGTGTCTCCATCGCCCATATCAACCGAGGAGACGCCAAGACCAGCAAATGCTCTCTTTTTAAAATGAGTAAGGTATCCCTCGGCACGAAGGGCTCTTCCTTCTGATCCAATTGCCTTTACTTCATGTCTCTCAGGAGTAACAATGGCTCCCTCTGCTGGCATAATTCTAATCTGGTCGCGAACAGCGTCTACTTCTCTAACACCTTCTTCTGTGTAACCTGCTGGTGCTGACTCAGTACCAACGATATAGTGAAATAAAGGAAAGATGTGTTGATACAACAACATCTCAATATTTTCTTCTATCTGACGGAGAGCACGGATATCGTCCTTAACTGGAATTAAAGTTGGCACACCAAAAAGAAAACCTTCTCGTGTGTCTATAGCAAAATGGATTACGTCGTCTGGAGAGAAGTCTTTATATCTTCCGTTAGGTAACTTTTGGCGCCACTTCTTAATAACGCCAGTTTCTTTATTGATATCAACATGCATTGTTTCAGGCGCAGCAACAAAATAACCAGCAATTGGTTTTAACACCTTTCCTTCTGGAGTTGTGCGAATCTTACCACCAGAAGCATTGATATCCCTCTTCTTTATTAGAAATGCATTAGAAGTTCTAATCAGCGAACGTGCAATGCGTTTTAGCAAGAAAATAGTAGGAATTCCTGTAGCTTGAGAAATTTGTCTCATTCTAGCTTCGTAATATCTAACCGTGTCAGGATTTAACCCGCGAAGGCCAATACCTTCTTTAAACATAAGACCTTCTTTCTTTTTGAAAGACTGTCGAACGAATGAATCTGTATCTTCTATTTTGCCGATTTCTGACAAATCGTAGACAGGGGTAGTGAACTGGCCTCTACACGAAGCAAAATGTTGGTTGTATGTTAGTACATTAGGTGTAACTTTTCTAATGCCAGAGACTGGAAGGTCGGATTTGAAAACGGTATTTACGTCAATATCCGTAACACCACCTACTGTTTTAGTAGTTTTGCCAAATAAGTTTTTAAAAAAGCTTTTAATGCCCATTATTTACTCAACTCTTTGATCCACTGATTTGTTTGATCAACTTGACTGATTTGAAGCTGCATCTTACAAGGAAGCGCTACTCTAATTGGATTAACGAGATTATCTGCAACTTTCTTCAACTCTGGAAGTAACAAATCTTCACCTTCGAATTTAATCACATTTTCTGTTTCAGACAAGGACCCGATAGCATTATCAAAGTTGGGATCTTTTTCAGTTACTACAAGCTCTCCGTTGTCAACTCTAATAGAGTAGGCACTATTAGGGTTTAAGTATGTATTGAAAAAGTTATCTATATCGTTTAGTTCAGGTTCTCTTTCTGGATTACAAGCAGCATGACCCTGAGAAATTGCAATAATGATAGCTGTAACAAAAGATACCATTCTGATGATTTTTAAAATCTTTAACTTGGCTTGAATATAGGCGCTATCACCTACTCCAAATTCTCCTAACATTGCCTTTACTTGATCGATATAGAAATTTAGCTTTTCTTTAATCTTAAAAGTTGCTTCTTGTAACTGAGCAGATAATTGCTGCATTGCGTTGCTAAGATCTTTTGTTGCGTTCTCTATGGTTTTTTTACCTTCTTCTACTGAGCTAGTGTCTAGTTTTAATTCAGGAGCTTTTACTCCTAGTTTTTCCATCTGTTGGTTTATAGAGTCTATGATGCACTGTAGTGGATTGGTTACCAGGAGAGAGAATTGGTCTAGTAGAGATGTTATGGCCATTAAAATAGGTGCAAAAAGGGGCGCGATTATGGCCTGTAGCATTCCAATAAGACCATCTAAAGTTGGAACCTCTAACATAAATAAAGCCATAAGTGTTGCGATAATTCTTTGCAAATCTGGTACACACATAAAAGAAAGAAGATCTAACAGTTCGCATAAACTGCCAAAAGCATCAAAATTACTTAATAAATCAGTAATATCACTTACAAGCTTGAGAGAGCTTTTTACAAACCCTTCTAGTGCTCCAAGTAAATCTACATGAGGGTGTAACTCAAGGAATGCCTGAATACGAAAACCACAAGGGATACAGTCTTTTGCCCAGTCAACAAGAGCAGAACCAAAATCATTTCCACCAAGAGTTGTTGCCTGTTGGGTTCCCATGTCGAGAGATTGCTTGCCGTGATCTGTTTGAGCACTGACACCTTGTGATTCTGGAAGAGATGAAGCGAACTTTTGAGCTTGCTGCTGAGCTTGAGAAACACTCTGAGAAGGAGCTTGGAGATAACTGCCAACGTTTATGGCGGCATACTCAGCAAACTTCTTATTGTTTTGTACTGTTCTGCTAAGTGTGGCAAATACGGCAGACTCAGAAGGAGTTGAATGGGCCGCTCGTTCATAAGTAGATGCAATAAGCGCACAGTCTTGTGTCCTTGTGCCAAAATCTAATCTATCTGGATCAATGCCATTAAGGTCTAGACCAGTGAAGTCAAATTTAGGAGCTTTGGTTTGTATTCCAACTTCGACAGTCATTATTAAGCTCCATGTGGTGCCGAAGCAAGATGCACTGCAATTTGTGAGGATGTTTGGCTTTGAATCATTGGAAGCATAAGAGCAAACAGAGCAATAACGGCAGACTTCTGGAAAGATTCTGTATCTATTGGCTTAATAGAGTTAAGAGGGGATGAAATCTCCGGTCTATTTTCCCCATTCTGATTGTTAATTCCTCCAAAGTCAGTTCGTAGTGGATCAGCTTTTGCTTGTCTAATGTCTTCGGCGGTTGGTCCAAGAGGTGGAATGGTGGACTCATTTAGGCAGTTTAATGCTTGCTTATAGTCATCATAGCTTACTTGGGTTGGGTCTGCCTTGTCGGGAAACCTTCTTTTCATAGCGGCAATAGTAGCTGCATCATTTACTCGATCAAGCTTAGCAGTAAAACCACCTCCAGTCCTTACTCTATTGTCTATCTTCTCCTGGGTAGCATCAAATAGTTTACCTAAGGCTTCCAGGTTTGTTTTGAGAGAGGTAGCGCGATCTCTAAACGAATCGATTGTCTCGGGTTCTTCAGCAGCCTGAGTATCTTTTAGTTGATCTGGTTCAATATATTCAATAACTGGACGAAACTTAAAGATATCGTAATCGTCGTCAAATGCATTGGCAACATCTTCCGGAACCACAAAATTTGCCTTCTTTTTATCAGCCATTACACTAGAATCTCCGTAGCCAGTATTCTTAACACAATATCGGTAATATTTCTTACAGCTTGGTTTCTAGGAATTTTAACATAAACCCATACGGGAAGATAGGTATGAATGTCTGGTAGGGTTGTCGATCCAATATCAGGAAGAGTTAGAGTAGATCCAGGATCTATGGTATCCCATTCTTCTCCGGTCACAGGAACACTCTTTGAAGCGAGCTTCCATTCCCAGCCAGAAGTACTGCCGTCAACAAGATTTTCATTAAGACTGTCAATAGCTAAAATAGAAATATCTAGATAAGATTTTCTAATATCATCGTTTCTAACAAACACTTGTTGGGCTACAACGCCCCCTGTTCTTCCGTCAAAGGTAACCCTGAAAGGATTTTGAGAGGTAACTAGGGCTGTTGCCTTAGGCTTTAAGTAAACTCCTAAACTCATAGTATTCTCCTAGAACTTAGTTCGTTTTGGCATTTTTGATGTACGACCTAGTTTTATCTTTCCTTGCATATTTCCAGTAGGTTTTGGAGCATCATAACCAAATCCAGGCCAAGACCATACTCCGTTAGAAGAAGGTTTTCTATCGGTATTGGCCGCAGGTATTCGACTATCTACAGAGAGTTGTTCGAAAATAGATTTATCTTTTGAAAACTCAGATGTTCTATTACCTGGCCTATGTTCTCCTTCTTCCTTCTTGTTTAAATGAGAGTCTCCAAATGTACCTGCCATAGAAATATTTGCAACAAATTTAGGTTTAGAAAACATAGACTTTTCTAAAGTGTGAGCAACAAGAGCCAAATTTACAGCGTCTAGAAAGTGGTCTCCAACCTTCTCGTCAAGAACACCATAAACTGGCTGACCATACATACTGACCCTGTCAACGACATAGTTTTGTAACTGAGCGGTAAAGTCTAGATCTCCTCTTGGATATCTAATCTGTATTTGCTCAAACCTTCTAACTGAGTTTTCTACCAAGAAAGACTTGCTATGTTTTTTGACCTTTTGTTTGGTAAACGGATCTGTGATTTCAATACTAGTGCTAAACGAGTATCCTTTAACAATGTCTTTTAGTCTAGAGTCAGGACTAGAAGGTCCATGCAAAAGGGTTTGATCAAAACCAAACTTACGTAGAACTTCAATTTGGGTTGTTCCAAATCCTTGGTCCACATATATAAACTCAGGAAGCCATTTTCTATTAAGCTGAGAGATTCTTTGACAGGCAGCAAGCTGCGTCCACTCTCCTCTCCTTACAACGTCCTTCTCAACCAAATAGAACAATCCATCATCGGGATTAAATCCCATTACAGCAATAGTTGTTCCTATTTTGTGATCGTTCCAATCTACTCCAATTGTATACGCCCACTCCTTGGTTGGCTTCAGGTCTCCATAGTTAAATTCTGCCTGACACTGTTCAATGTATTTATTCTGATAAACACCCTCTTCCTGTTCACCAAACTCCGCTTTGATTTCGTGCTTGTATCCAGCCTCCGTCAATTCAGATTTAAAATAATCGTCAAGATCTTGAGTCCAGTTAGGGTTAACGAAAGAAGGATAAAAGAACTCTCTGTATTGTTTGTTCATACAAGTTTCATAGAATTTTGCACGAGCACCAGTAGGGGTTGAAGACATCCACACAGTTGCTTCTGGAAAGTTGGCAATTGTGGCGATAGCGGCATTGATGTCACCAGGGCTATTGTGGGTTAAAGTCCCACTGGCAACAAAATTGTTTGTTTTAGGTACTCGTAAATCATAAACTTCTTTAAAACGATTTTTCATAGGATGAATAATATTAATCCTAGAAGCATAACAACAAATTCGTTGTTGAATTTGATTTATAAAATCCTCTTCACCAATTTGTTCTAATCCTATCAGTAGTTTTTCGATACTATTAAGAGTTGGATTAACTTTTCTATGTAAACTATCAAAAATAATTTGCTTACCTGTAAATTTCTTAGAAATAGATTTCTTAATAGATTGAAAAATATCTTTAAAATATCCAGCATGATATCTCAAATTAGAGTATTTATTTGGATTAGATACCCTATTAGTTATAGCAATTTCTAATTTTGCAGACTTAGCAGAACTACCAAAACCAATATAATTATTAAAAAGTTTAATAAAACGGTCTTCGGCAATAGATAATTGATATACGGGATTTTTACCAAACCCAGAAGGTTTATGTTTAGATAATGATGATAAGATCCCCAGTTTTTGCAGTAACAGTCTTATTATACGAATTACAGTAAAGTCTTCCTGAGAAACTACGACAGAATTTCTTGTAAGATTAACCGAACCTTCTGCATCATAAAATCCCGATAAAAATGCTCCTAACCCTTCGATGTCCAATGTGCTAATTTCTTTTGTTATTTTTTTGCTAGTCAGAAATCCTGGAAACCATTTTTCAATATAATCGACAAAAGTTTTTGAACTTAGACGTAATCTATATCCCTTACCGGATGAGTATTTGGAAATCTTACCTTTATTAGTAAAGCCCAATTGAACCGCCAAATCTCTATAGAAAACAAGGTTGGAAATATCTTTATCAGTAAATTCTATAGTTGTTCTATCTAAATATCCATCACCTAAGAAATAACCCATTATTTGACATAATCTAGGATCAACAGATCTATGCCCTAAAATACCTTGGCGTGGATGGATAAAAAAATCACCAATTTGCAAATCTTCAGCAGCTTTTTCTGTAACTCCATTATCAGTAAGTACAATATGCTTATGGTCTTTTGTAGTCTCTAAATATCCATATGAAGATTTTATAGCATACAGATTGGTCTCTTCTCTTCTTGACTTCCAGATGGCAGGAGCGATATTAGAATGTAAAGATTCGTCTAGACAATGTATATTATAGTCTTTAGGAATATCATCAGAAATAAAAGAAATTGTTCCATCAGAACCTTCTATTAAGGTATCTGGAGAAACACATAGATAGTCGGCTTCGTCAAACACAAGCATGTTTGCTGGCTGACCACGAGCAGCGCCCGCTTCCTGTCCCGATCTTGTACCAGCTGTAAAGCCGATAATATTCGAACCGTTAAAAAGTTCCATTTTGTAACTTGGAGACTTTACATATCTAGAGCGAGACATGAAAAGAATATCATTACTTTTAATAAGGTCATCGATGCGACCAAAGATCATTTCAATCTGAGACTGATATGGAGTAATAACAACAACCTTAAATTGTTTATGTGTCCATATTGCATAAAGGATAGAGATACATAGAACTTCTGTTTTTCCAGCCTGGCGCCCGACACGAAAGACCTTTCTTCTTGAGCTGCAGTTGTGAACAATCAAACCGTTAGCAACAAAGTTGTGTCTTGTATCAACCTCTATATCCCAAACGTTATCTTTTCCAAGATATTCTATATTTGTAATTTTTGTTCGGGAGAGAGTATTGCATTTTCCATGGCGTCTAAAGCTAGCTCTCTTTGATATTTCTTTTTTTGCAATCTCGCTTTGAGTTTCTTTTCCAAAAATAAGACCAACTTCAAGAAAAAATCTTTCTACATCAGAAGACCTTCTGATGCTTAAACGATATCCTTTTCCTTCCTTTTTATCTTTGTAAATATGAGAAGCGTATATTCCAATTTTTTTAAGTAAATATCTAAACTTATTAAGAAAATCAGTATTTCCACTTGCTAAACTAAGGTTTGAAATACGAAAACTATCATTGGAAGGACTGTTATATACGCATCCGTCTCCTGCCCACGCCCTGTTTATAAAAACCCCAAGCGCTTTCTTATTGAACTTGAAAGCGTAGTTAAGTATAGATATTTCTCGATTCTCTGGTCCAGTGCAGCCGATCTCTGCAAGAAAAGACAGTAGCTCTCTACTCTCCTTGAAATAGCTTACGCTCCAACTCTCTTTGTGAGAGCATGATTTGTTTTTATATTTAGGGTGGTATTTGATCTCTGCATTTATATTAAATAGTTCAAGAACTAATTTCTGAAATTCTTCTACGTATTTTCTTCTGGTATTTCTGAATTGTACAACGTGTTTTTTCCCAACAATGCCAGAGTTTTTAACACAACCATCGGTTACTAAATATCCCATAAGCTTAGCTAGGGAAACATTGTCTATTTCACCAAAAACACCAAACTCGTTTAGTGTATAAATCTTGTCTCCAATAGAAAGACCTTCTTTTAATGACTTGTAAACTCTTTTAAAGGATTTCTTACCAACAAGGTTGTTTTTCTTTCCTTCGTGAAACCAGGATAGGATAGGGTGGTTGTCGGTAACGATCAAGGAGTCCCCATTTTCTAGGGAAACCTTAAAGACATCCCTTTCTCCATTGTTCCACTTATTGAGAACTTTGTAAGATCTTTGTGTTTTCTTTCTGCCTTCGTTATAGGTAACTACTATGTCTCCTGGCTCTATTTCTTTTATTTTTTTTAGGGTGCCATTGCCAAGAAAAACTTCGGTATCTCCATGTAGACAGCGAAGCATTTCTGCTTGATATGGGCGATGATATATAGACTTACCAGCCTTAGCTCTTTCTTCGTCATATTTAGCGGAGTTAGGAGGAATAGTGCCGTCTGCTGTTTTACGTTTCCAGACTTCTCCATCTGGATCTAGACAGTGCCAGTCTAAAAAAGTGGCGGCCCATGTAACTGGATCCACTGAAGCGATTGACATGTTTGGGTCTTCGTCTAGCGTAGCAAGAATTTCGTCGGGAACATACTTAATAGGGATTCCGTTACATTTAACTGCAAACTTATCGCCCTTTCTAAGTCTATGTTTTTCAATATATCTTGAAACACAATTAGTGCAGGCATTTTGACATTCTTTAAGATTGAGTGACATCGCCTATCCTTAGTCTATCGTCCTTTGTTATCGATGGTTCCACAGTGTGCCTGCTTTACCCCTGAGTGCATTGAAGCCATTGACGGCTTTATTGGCATCCATTTTTACCCCCCGTCCCACCGCCGAAGCTCCTGATCCAAGCGTGCCGAGGACGCCCCTGTTTGATCTAATAGCAGATCTCATAGCTCCTACTCCCATAGCGCCATATCTTCCCGCTCCAGCGCCAAGCAAACCTGCTCCTATTGTGCCGAAGAAAGAAGGGTCATCGCGAAGAGCTATGTTTGCAGCCATACTGCCATAGAGACCAGCGCGACCATATGAACCAGCCATGCCTTTTCTCTGAGCAGCAAAACCAAGAGCGCCAGCGGCCAAGGTTCCCCAAAAAGAAGTGTCTCTGTCCATGGCTATATTTGTACCCATGGCTCCTAATGCACCATAACCTCCACGCATACCTAAGCTATGAGCTGTTGATAAAAAACCCATCTAATTCACCTCTATCCAAAGTAAGGTCTATAGGCAAGTGCAGCCTCATTTCCAATAGCAGATCTTCCATTAATTCTAGAGTTCTGCATTGCTGTCACACTTCTTTGCCTCATTGTAGCAGCAGTTCCAAAAGGATCAACAACAGGTCTAGTCATTTCTACTCCTGCGTGTTTTTTCATATGGTCCCGTACCCAGGGGCGAGCCATAAATTCAAAAGGATTGGCGCCGCCTGATGCGAAATTAGCTGCCGAATAAGCTGCACCCGCTATTGCTAAAACACCTAACCCTGTTCCAGAGAGCACTCCACCAGATAATTGAGTAATACCTTTTACTGCTGCACCAAACGCATAGTTATGCACCATAAACTCTGCAGCACCACCAATCGCGCCACTTATTCCACCTTTTTGATATCCTTCATATGCGCTATATCCAATAAACGCTTTTCCAAGATAACCTGCAGACATGTCTCTCATCCACTTCATGCCGTTAGCGTGGATACTAGATTGACCATAAGTCTTAAACGCATCTAGTGTTCTACTAGCTCTTGGATAGCTTTCTCTTATGTGAGAAAGCATTTCTCTACCAGAGGCTTTAATGTTAGCCATATGTGGATTTATAAAGCTTCGTATTCTTCCAGGAGGTGGAGGTGGCGCAGGAGGATATGACGCCCCAAAAGCCTTCTGCCTTGGGTACATTCCTCTTTTTAAATTCCATTCATATTCTTCAAATCTACTCATTGGTTAGTGTCTCCCCTGATGCATACCCTGAACTAATCCAAATGTGCTAGCATTAAACATTTCACGAGCTTGTTGTCTATTGTTTGTAGAATTGCCAATGTCGAATCCAGCAGAGGAAACTCCTGACGCTATTAGAGCGTTTGAAGGGTCAAAATCCCTAGCAGAATTGCCAGACGTAGCGATTCCGTACATTGCTGCTGCAGTGGCAACTCCACCGAGAGCAAGGGTTGGGTTTCTGAGCGCCGCTTCCCCAACGCTTCTTGCTGCGCCACCAAAAATAGACAGAGTATCTAAGCCAAACTTACCTAAACCTTTTCCGACATTTAACCCAGCTTTTCCAGCGCTAGCAGCCTTGCGAGTTAGATTCCCTGCCATGCCTCTGCTTTTTACCATATAATTTGTAATATCTTTCGCTTGACTTTTACTTATAATGCCCTCAGTAAGATGCGGAGCTAATATTGTATTGGATTCATTTATAATAGTTTGTTTGCTTGGTATTCCTTTAAGCCCCCACAATCTTCTAAATGTTAGGGCTCCTAAGCCTGCACCAATACCCGCACCAGCTATAGCTCTTGTAAGCCCAGTGCCCGGAGCAGCATCGTCTGGAGTTGAAAAGCCACCATAGGCAGCACCAATACCTGCACCTAAAACAGCGCGACCTCCACCTGTTCCAAATAGGCTACCAACACCACTTTTCATACCGCCAGCTATATCGAACAAAGGTTTTTGGAATACGCTCATGGTTTTGCACTCCTATTTCAGACTACGGCCACTAGTATAACTTGTATGATTTTTTCCGCCACCAATTGCAGCTTGTGACAACTGGGCTTGAGCTTGCTGCAATCTTTGTGCAGCTAGAACCTGTGTTCCAGGCTTTAGTGCTTGAGGAGGTATGGGCGGCGGACCTGGTCGAGGAACCGGCGCAAAATCAGTAATTAGTGTTTGAAGTTTTTTATTTGCATTTGGACTCCAAGCCTCTAGACCAGCAGAGAAAGGTTGGATCTCTCCTTTTATAGCACCACGAACTCCAGCAAATACTTTTTCAACTCCAGAATTTCCAAGACTTTTAACAAAGCCTCCTTCTCCAATTAAAACTTGTGCAGCGTTATGTTGGCCAACTGTAGTTCTGGCAAGAGTAGCAAATCTGTTTGAAACCTGTCTTTCAAGAACTTCATGGAATAAAACAGTATTTAGAAAATCATCAGTTCCGACAGAGGATAGATCTTTTATCCCAGCTTTAGTTCCAAATTCCTGGAAAGACTTTTGTAAACGCGCAGGATCCATTAAGATATATTTTTCTCCACTGTCGTGAACAACCATTCCAGCTCCACCACCTAGTCCAGGTTGTTGTCTTAATGCGTCTTCAAAAAACGCTTTCTTTGCGGGAGTGTTCGCAACAATGACATTCTTTTCTCCTAGCGCCTCTATAAACTGTTCAAGATTTTTTCCCTTAGCGAGTCTTGCGGCTTCTATAGGGTTAGTTAGTTTACTTGCAAGAGGGGCTGGATTTTTAGCCATGAACCTGCTAATTCTTCTGGAAATTCCACCAAACCATCCTTTCCAAGGAGAACCAAAGTCTCCATAAAGCCTTCTCTCTAGAGAGGCCATTCCTCCATGACTAAAACCATTAAACGGGTTTAGTCCCATATTTGAAGATGGTCTTGCTATAGATAAACCGGCTGCCATGTCCATATCATAAAGAGATGTTTTATCTTCTACAGAAGAGTTCATGGCTGCTCTTTTCCGAATAGCATCGGGAGATGCAGCACCAGTGAGAGGACCGCTTAGATGTTGAGATCTTGAAACGATAGGAGCACTTGAGTTTGCAAAGGATGACAGTTCTTTTAGGGTGTTTTGAAGCTTTTCAAACCCTATCTCCATCCTGAGTTCGTGGTCTATATTCATGCCCCAACTTTCCAAGTTCTTAGTCTTCGAAGTTGCAACTCCCCAATCTATCCAAGAAACACGATTACTGGCAGCATCGTACATTATGTTGTCTGCCTTAATGTCGAAGTTTGCCAATCCTCTTGATTTTGTTTCCTCTATTGCTTGTCTCACTCTTGGCAGGATGTCTTTTGGAACATTAGAGACCCCAAGATCGTGTAGTGCTTTTCCTGGCATTAGTTCCATAAAGAGCTGATTACTTTCAGCTAGGTATGGGGATGGGGCAAAGGACGTGTCTGCAAGCATACTCATAGCTGAAGCTTCGTTTTTGAGGTTTGTGTTGTGCTTAATAAAATCAAGAGGCAACCTGCCCTCTCTATTTGTTTGAGCCCATCTAGCTAGATGTTCCTCTCCTTCATGAATACTTTTTCTAATGTAAGAGAACTCGCGTCCCATATAGCTTGTTTTCATCAGGTGAGTAACGCCAAATTGTCCAGAACCAAGTTCTTTTACAACAGCACCGCCGCGAATTGCAGCGGCAAACGCCTTGTCTTTTAGAACAGATCCATAGCTTTGGCCTAGATCTTGTGCAATACCTCTTACGACATCATAACCGCTACCAAAGGGTGTATTCTTCTTACGTTCTTTTTCTGCCATACCTCCATGACGTAATCCTTCTATGGTGTTATATGCGTCATCTCTACCAGAAAAGGAATAAGAGAGAGCAGAGAATGGAAGGGATAGAAGAGCGCCAGCGCCAGCGCCCATTCCAATATCCTTTATATTGCCAAGGAAGAAATCCCTCATCGGAACGCTTTGTATGTTTCCGTGTTTTATAACCAGGTCGAGCATAGCAGGAGAGCCGGTTTGAGACTCAAAAGCCATTCCGAGCGCCTTTCCTAATCTTCCTGGTACCTTTCCTTCGATTCTTTGTCTCATATCTCTAAGTGCTGCGCCCATTGAGCCACCAGCAACGTAAGCTTTTACATCGACATTAAGACCCTTGCTCTTTAAAATCTCGGCTTGAACTTCAAGAATATCTTCTACTCCAATTTCAGGAATATTTTTTGGATTGAATTTTTTCATTAACCTTGGATCAAGGAATTTTCTGTTCAGAAAAGATCCCCGCATAAACGATGATGCAAGCATAGATGCTGATGCTGAAGTTTTAATACCTTCAATGGATCCGTTCCAGACCGTCTGGAAGAAGCTCTGAGGCTGTTCATATTTGAGCGCTTCAGTACCAGCCCAAATGCCTACGGCAGCAGCTGCGCCACCTAGGGCGCCTTTCCAGCCAAATCTATCGTAGCCTGTGAGACCAGCAGCCCCAATAAGAAATGCTGTATTTATACCAGACAAAACCCCGCCGACAGTTATGTCATTATCTTTCTGTCCTTGATATCCGGATCCAAACTTATACTTCTTTCTTAGTGTCCCAGCCATACCTCCGTGCAATAGACCTTCTATAGTGTTATATGCATCATCAAACCCAGAGAATCTGTTCCCTAGGGAAAAACGATTGTAACTTCTATTTACTTCAAGAAAAAGTTTATTAAATTCTGGGGTTTGAAACAGCTCTGATAAAATTGGAATATGTCTATATTGATCAAGAGCTTCTTTTAATGGATATTTTTCACTTCTGTAAGCAAGAGCCTCTTCTAGAATATATTTTTTATCACTGTACCAAGAGGTACTATTTGGTAATTTAGCTTCTTTTGCAAAACTTCTAGAAAGGACGGATAATTTTTGTGAAATATAAGGTGGAACTACATCGTGTAATCTCTCGTGTCTAACAATACTAATTAAGTCATCAGCGGAAGTGGGATCTGGGTTAACAAAAGAGACATTACGAGCACCGCTACTTCTCATTTCTCTTAAGGTTTTTTTAATACCCTGAACTTCTTCTAACATACCCGTTCGTTTAAATGTCTTATGGTGGCTTTTGAAATCGTGGAGCAGTCCTCTAATTGATTTAGACACCCCAGATCCCACTCTTTCTGATGTAGCTGCCCAGTCTCCGGTACTTAACCAATTAAATAAATTTTGTGAGACAGGAATATGTTCTTGTACCTTTACTCTAAATAGAGGGCGAACTGTACGAAAGCCAGCAGATTCTACAATCTCCGGAGCTAACTGTTCTAAAGAACGTACTTTTTTGAAAAGGTTAGACAACTGGATCGCCCCTGGAGGTTACTTTCCTTCAGTCTGGAAGTTTAGGAAATCTTCTGGAGTTAGCGCTTCCCCAGCCTCTGAAGATGAGTCTACATCGATTACCGATTTCTCGGCTAGCTTTGTCTTCTTCTCTAGTGCCTTGTGTTGGTCTAATAGTCTACTTAGTTTATCTCGTAGGTTGGCTGAGTCTGTACTGGCGTCTGACTTGTCACGTAGTTTAAGCGCGGCCTCTCTCTTGTACTTCTCTTGTCTATCTCCTACCATCAACTTAATTATTCTATTCTTTCTATTGATGAGTGTTTCTTGAATAGTAAACATACTGCTTATCTCTTGTTTGGTAAGAGGGTTACCCTGATTATCTACTGCAACTACTGACTCCTGGACCATCTCTGCATGTTCTAGTTTAGACATATTGTTAGCAATGCGCCATAGGAGTAGTTCGGTCTGCGCCAACCCCTGAACCAATTGAAACTCAGAAAAAGAAGATTGATCGATAGAGAACTCTTCTATGTAAGCCTGTGTCCATGCACGAAGAAGGTTTACTTCGACTAAGCATTGTTTGCCAACAGGAGTACTGAGTTTGGCTGAAGGGTTCTCTTTCTTTCTCTGTATATCTACTTTAACGAAGGGACAGTTTTGAGCGAAAGGACATTTAACTGGTCCGGGACATAGGAGAGGGATGGCGGCAGAAGCCCCAGTGGCCAGTTTAGACATTCTAGTTCTAACTGAATTAATTTCATTCTCGGTATATACAACATCTGAATAATCATCTAGATCAATGTCTAGAAAATTAAAATAGTTGTTCTGTTTAACTGTTCCATCGGGAAGGGTGGTAGTGCCCTTCAGTGAAATCAGTTTGCCGCCCTTATTGCTGTCCATACTCGCTCTCCTCGTTTTTACCCTACTTACCTACTTTTGCCTACATATCTAACTAGTCTCTGTCTATCTAGAACAGTTCATCTGTATCAGGATTTTCTATATCTTCAATAGTCTCCATAATATCACACAAGATATTTTTAACATCTTGGTAGTCGTTGTTCTCGAACAGGGAGCGGGCGCGCATAGCTAGAGGACAAGACCTTCCTGCTTCACTAGCTCGAATAAAGGTATCGTAAGCTCCTATTACATCGGTCCCGGCGACATTCCCTTTGGTGTGAGATAATCGTTCTCTGAGATCAAATAGCCTATCCATTAGCTTGTGGATAGTGAGAACTGTAGGTGGTCTATCTCTCTTAGTGGTGGTAGTGGTGATAATTGGCTGATTCATAACTTCTTCTCCTCTATCTATCTTTTAACATATTATTCGTATAAACACTAGTTGGTACTTATACTTGTACTGTTTTTGGCAAGTGTAGTATGGGATACCAGGAGGTAGGAAAAAGAGGAGGGATTGGGCGCGATTTAGTGTGTACCTGTATATAAACGTATAGGTAGTTTTAGAGAGAGGGGGATTAATAGTCCAATAGAGGTTCAACTACGAGACAGAGAAGAAATAGTGCCGTAACCTGTAGGTGAGAGGGGTGGGCGGCGCCGACTGTATGGTGATCGTAAATGTCCTATAGAGGGCAAAAATGGAAATAAAATTTCAAGGTTAAATTTAGAGATTTAGAAGATGAGGAAAACCTGGGGGATTAGAAGTGAAATTCTCTGTAGATGTCATTTTTGAATAAATACGTTGAGGACCAACAATTGTTTTTAGGATTTCAATAATTATTTTGAGGGAGCCTAGTGATCTAGTCCCGAAGGGACGGGGCCCCCTTCCTAAAGGGGACCCAAACACAAACCGGGGTAAAACCCGAAGGGGAAGAAGACCGCGATCGTCGAAGGGACTGCTCTTGCGGGCAGCATCGTCAGCGACCTGGTCCTCGATACGTCCGTCGCCCCCGTGGTGACGGCGCTCTCCATCACTTATAATATCGGTAAATACAAAATAAATATAATCTCCAACCAACTAAAAAAATCACTGCTGAGCGCAAGGCGCGCAAGGACGAGGCCGATAAGGTGAAGGCGCGCGCGCACACCTGAACCTCGTCTAGCCAACCTCTAATCCCCTACCCAACCCCCCCTACACCACAGTAGCTACAGTATACATCCGTGTACTGTGTCCCATAGGGGCATACTGCTGGTATTGTAAGCCTCCTTACTAATTAAGTAAGGAAAATAACCGGGTAGAGATAAGCCCGATTTTGAGGTCTCACCCCGGAGATTTGGGATACTCGACCCCTGTTTAGAGGGGTTGTTGTAACCTGGCTTACATAGTTACTAAAGAGAGTAATGCCCCTATAGAGGGTGTTTGGGTGGAATGAGAGTATTAGTACTTCATTCCGCGCCCTCTATCCCTAACTTATCCCCTCCTGGACAACTAATCTATATAGTATATATATAGAAGGGTAAGACCAAGAGGGGTAATAGGGAAGGCCGAAGCCAAGGGGGAGGTAAGCGAGAGTGGGGCTATATTTGTTTAGCTCCATTTCTTCTATACCTTTTACCCCTATCTGCTTAGGGGGATTGACTTATCAGGTAGTTTTACTTTGGTAAGCCAACCCACACTTAGGGTTAGTGTTTCTACCCTAACCTATGCTCCTCTCTATTCCTATATATATCTGTTTCTATACTCTCTCTCTCATGTATATCTGTCTCTCTCTACTGTATACCCATATGTGTTTTGTATATGGGTAGAGGGGATAGGTATTTATATAGTGTATTCCCTTAGGGGTAGGGGATGGGGCGCGGCTATACCATTGTTATAGGTATTGCTGTGTTAGTAGTTCCAGGAAAAGGGTAGAGGGGATAGGGTAGGCCCGCGTTGGGATGCCTATCTCTATATCTATCCTTCTTTCTATATAGCCTTCTCTATTTTACATACAGTGGTTGTATGTAGGGAGGGAGGGTAGGTGGCCCGCGCTACCGATGGTAGCAGAAAGGGGTCTGCGAAATGTCTATTCGTATTGATAATTCTGTTTACGATACCGTTGACTCCTTTTCTGTGATAGACACCTTCGGTGGCGTAGTAATGTCTCCTGAGTATGCCTCGGAGCTTTCCAATAAAGGCATCTTTGCGGAGTTTTGCTCTTCAGTGGTTAACTGGTGTAGCTATATCTCCGACGATGCTTTGATTGTTGGTAAATTCCGTGATGAAGAGATGTCCTCCCCCCGTTGGGGGTTTGAGTTCGACATCGAGGTTCCGGAATTTTCTTTCTATCTTCACGAGATTGGCATTAACGGGAATACTCAGCTTACCGCTGAGTTTCTTGTCCTGATGGATGCCGTTGGTATGAATTATGCTGACGGTTATAATCATGGGCAAATTCATTTGCCGAAGAAGAACCTTCGTGGCACCAAGACGAGTAAGCTTATTGCTCGTATGGTGAAGAAGGTTTCTTCTGATTCTTATTCTTTTGAGCTTGTTGGTGCAGTTGATCTGCTTAACAAGAGCTATCAGAGCTATTGTTCTGATTGGTCTGCCAACAAGATTAAGTGCGTTGTTTCGACGCGCTATTCGGATATCATGATGCAGTCTTGTCGTCAGGCTTGGACGAGCTGCATGAATATTGAGTCTGGTATGCATGGATATACGCCCTTCTTCAGCTGGCTGGCTGGAGATGCGGTTGCGTATTTCTATACTGCTGAGGCTCGGCGTCCGTTTGCTCGGATTACGCTCCGTCGTAATCCTGAGAATGGATGCTTTTGGCAAGAGAACCGTGTCTATTCCAGCATTTCGCTGGGTTTTCATCTTCTCCGGGATGCTCTTTCAGAGTTTCTCGTTGAGAAGGCTCTATACACGGAAGATTGCCTTTTTGACCCTGATTTTCAGGGTTATTCCGATAGTGTTGAAGGCTACTATCCTCCTGTTTATCAGGAGGAAGTGGCCGAGCCCATAGAATGGAATGATCTCTGTTCCGCTACCACTTCTCGAATTGTCGAGGATTGGGAAAATGGGCTGTCTTTCGAGTAGGAGGAGAGAGGGATGAGTGGAGTGAAGTTAGGGGAAATCTTGTCGAAGATAGCGGCCGCAGAGTCGGCCGCGAAGAGGCGCTGGGCTATGGCCCTGCGTCTCGAGGGACAGGGCAGGCTCGTAGAGGCCGAAGATTGTCTTGCCGCCGCTA